>Ga0116227_10016288_pt1 | contig 10723 bp, 8 predicted proteins | sample S1TSphgellanicum_FD_89693 | JGI IMG/M metagenome (GOLD analysis project Ga0116227, IMG submission 89693) | Host-associated microbial communities from peat moss isolated from Minnesota, USA - S1T2_Fb - Sphagnum magellanicum MG | ecosystem: Host-associated > Plants > Peat moss > Unclassified...
GTGTGGGGGGGGGGGGGGGGGGGGGGGGGGGGGGGGGGGGATAGTACTTTGAGCATCATCACTGAAATTGGAGGAGATGATGTTGATGATAATGGTTGTTGAAGTGCACTTAGCAGCAGCTAGCTAGGGCATGAAAGTTGCAAACACATGCTCTTTGGATTTTGGCAGCAACCTGGAGCTCTGGGGCAATGTGACTAAATGATCAAATGTGTACCCACCTCATTGTCAGGTTCTCCTGCCTTCCATTCCAGTCACAGATACATTTCTAAATTAGGGTTACCAAATTGACAGCTCTCCATACGGTCATTACTAGTGCTGCTACAATTTCAATAACTTCTTTTGAGAATTCCATTTGTAGGGAAGGAGTGTGTGTGGAAGGGCAAAGGTGTGTGCATGCATGTGTGCGCGTGTGTGGAGGTTTGAATGTTTGTTTGCTTGTAAGCTCCACTCCAGATGAAGTACCTATTATGACTCTGGAGAGAACTGGTTGTGAATGGGTGAGCTCATGCATACACTGAAACTGATTACAAGTGTGGGGGTGCAATGCACATACATAATTTCCATACAAATGTGCAACAATCTCTTTGAAAGTCTTTTGAGGATGTTCATATATGGCAGCAGGGTTTAGGGTTTAGGGAGCAATATGAGAGGAACCACAAGTACTGTTCAGTGTGGCAGCATTGTCACTGACTAGGTGGGGGGCTTTATCAATCTCTGTGTAGCAAGCTCAGAGCTAATGATTTTCTCAAAACCGACTTTTCTGCTTGGAGAAAAGTTTTGAAAATCTATCTGTTTTTAGGAAAGCCAAAGAAAAAAGCACCGTACTTTCAAACAAGTTTGCAATACATTAATTTCCTTGCCAAAGTCTCTCCATAACCAGCAAAGTTTTGCAAATCTAGGCAAGAGATTTTTGCTCATATTCCACAAGAGAGAAAATTGAAAGTTAAGGCTATGAATGAAAAGTCTTCAAACTAGTATATGATTTGGTTAAAGAGTTTTCATCCCTAGCCGAGTTGTGACAGATGACATCTTTTTGGTTTATGGTCTTCTATTTTATTAGTGTATTAGTGGTGTCCTGATTGTTATGTTCTTTCATGACATGTGTTTTTGCACTTATATTTGCCTTGCACTTCTTGTGGATGGGTTCCCATACTTCCCTTTAAAATTTTAAAAAATAAATTATATACAGGATTTTTCTTCTTTTTTCAATGACTCTAAACTAATGTTGCAAATTAGGAGCTGCTCATTTGCAAAAAGAGTTTAATTACAAACATGCATGTTCTCCAAGATGATGCATTAGATGAGAATCATGCCTCTCAACTTCAAGAGTCCTGGATTGCAATAGTTTAGTACTTTACACTAGTGAGGGATGTGGATCGTGATGGTGGGTGGATTGACTATGACTTCCGGGACGATAAATAATTTCTACCAATGACTTGTCAACAATCTAGCAAGCACACCCATTACAAATGATGCTAAGTACTTAACCTCTCAACATTCAATTACCTACCTACTTACATCCCACTTTCATGAAGTAAAAAGGGTGTGAGGGAGGAGTGGGGAGGAAGAAGGGAAATGGAAGCATGCTTTTGTTTTGGGGGAGGGAAGTATATTTAGGCTTCTATGTTGGGGAGAGAGTGTCTACATGTTCTAAAAATATTGATGGTGGGCCAATCAAATTGCTCTTTTTGGACCCAAAAAAGAGATTATGTGGGGTGCGCCCACTCACTAATGAATAGAAACATGAATTAAAGTACCATTTCAGTTTAGGGTTAAAAAATCACTTTCAATGCACCCACACAACTAATTAGTACAGATAACAATTAGAAGTATCCTTAGTAGGTAAATATAGTTGGCTATTGTGTGAAGGTCCCTGTCTATTTGTATTTGTGTTTGGTGCCCTATTTACTTACTACTACAGGATTTGGTACACATGACAAGTAAACATTTGTCTTGGTGGTACCAATCACTAAGGATTTGGACTTCCTCATATGCAAGCAAGCAAGCAAGCCAACCCATTCATTCCTTAAATAATGAAAGGTTGCCCTTGTTGCAAGCTAAATGGACTTTCCCATTGGTTGGTGTAGTAACCTAAGCGACCGACCGCTGGTATAGTACATAGTTTGGTACCCAAAGCTAGTTAAGATCACCTAAGTAGTAATAAGTAAGTACTTCCCCCTCCCACAAGAAAATAGCTACAAAATTGGACAACAAAAGTGCGGGGAAGAAAGCAACATTGGGTAGGTTCTTTGCTTTTAAGTGTGGCAAAAACCTTGAGGATGATGGTGATTATACATAAGTTAGGTGATTATATGTATGTGTCGATCATGCACCACCACCAAATGATACATAGCTAACTAGGTTAAAGTGTTGGGCACTATCTATCTCACACAATCAATAGACAAAAAGTTAAAAACATGAACACTCAAAAGATGGTTGAAAACACTCTTTGTAAAAATTTGGATGAGTTCTCATGATAACAAAGTGGGGACAACATATGATAATCACATAGTGATAAACCCCAAAGTTTTATGCACATTCCAAATCAAAAATTTGCATTGGGCAGATGGGTGTAACAAACATGATAATCTTGAAGGTCTTCCCCCCCCAAACCATGATATTTAGACCAATCCTAAACTCCCAATGTGACACAAACAACTTAGCTTTTAAATTGGTTCTAGTTAAATAGATGAAAGGGTGGGTGGGTGGATGGATGGGTAAGATAGATGAATGAGTGGGTAAGTAAGGAAGATAGATGGGTGGGTGGGTAGGCAGGTTAGATAGATGGATGGGTGGGTAGGTTAGATAGGTGGATGGATTAGTGGGTGGGTAGGTAGGTAGGTTGTGGTGCGCATAAAATCACAACCATAAAAACAAGAAAAAAGAAAAAGGAAGAGGGTAGACTGGAAGAAAGCCGTTGGCCAATTCTTTTGTTTTGTTTTGTCATCAGTGTTGTTGTTGTTGGGTTGTTATGGATTTTGGGAAGCTTGTTGGCATTGATGAGGAAGATAACAGATACTGGGCTTTAAATGCCAAAGGGGCCCTAGATTTCAGCAACAAAATTCTTCTCCTCCTGCCAACAACAAAAAGGCCAAAACTAAGTATGATGTAAAAGCCAATTTAAGTATCATGTGATGGATCACTACCGTTTTGTTGCAGCGCTTTTTTTTTTGTCTGCAAATCATTGCACCAGCTGCTTTGCTTTGCTTTGCTTTCATGGTAGTAACTATTCTAAGTACCTCTCTTGCTCTCTCATTTTTAGATAAAAAAGGGTTTCTGAATTTCAATCAAGGAAGAAGATGGTGTAAAACTAAGCCTTAATGTTCATTTCATTTTAAAGGTTTCTGCATTTTCAATTAAGGATGAAGAAGGACTGCAAAAATAACTACCCTTAATGTGAATTACCATATTTTAGACAAAAGGGTGAGGGTGCATAACTAGTACCCTTAATGCTCATTATTAGTTTTAGACAACTTAGAGGGTTTATGGTTTTTCAACTAAGGAAGAAGAAGGTGCAAAAACTACCCTTTCATGTTCATTTATTATTTTTAGGCAAAAGGGTTTCAAATTCTCAATCAAGGAAGAAGAGGGTGCAAAAAAAAGACTACCCTTTCATGTTCATTTATCATTTTTAGGCAAAAGGATTTCAAATTCTCAATCAAGGAAGAAGAGGGTGCAAAAAAAAGACTACCCTTTCATGTTCATTTATCATTCTTCAGCAATAGGGTTTCTAATTCTCAATCGAGGAAGAAGAGGGTGCAAAACTGCTCTTAATGTTTGTTATCAATTTTAGATAAAAGGGTTTCAAATTATTAATCAAGAAAGAAGAGGGTTTAAAACTACCTTTTATGGACACATGATCAAATTTAGACAAAAAGGGTTTCTGATTTTTCAATCAAGGAAGAAGATGGTGCAGAAACTACCCATGTTCATTACATCATTTTCAGACAAAAGGGGTTGTCCGATTCTCTCAGTCAGTTAGGAAATGATAGGGTGCAAAATTATCCTTGTTCCTTATCAATTTTAGACAAATGGGTTTATGATTTTCAATCAGGGAAGATGGTGCAAAAAACAAACCTACACCCTTTTTCATTTATCATTTTTTAGACAAAAGAATGGGTGTCTCTCATATTCAATGTTTTAGGGAACTTCAAGAGGCTGGTGCCAAAAAGAAAAACCCTTTCTTTGTTCATGAATTATCAATTGGTTTTGACAAACAGTTTGATGATCAATCAGGGAAAGAGGGGGGGGGGGGGTGTTGCAACAATACTACTACTACTACTACTACTACTTCTTCTTTTGTTCATTATAGCTATGGAGGAGACTACCCATCATGATGATAATAGAGGCGTTGATAGAAGAAGAGTGCAATGCAAAAGCCTTTATACTCAAGTATTTCCCTTTTGTAATGCTTGTTTGACAGGCAATCTTTGTCTCTGTCTCTCTCAAATTCATTTCCCTAAAGCGGCTGGGCTGCTGGCTGATGATGATCATTCCCATTCCAATTTGCAGGAAACCCATAAACAATTATGTGGACATTGTGAGATAAATTAGGATATATCATGTGAACAAAACCTAAAACCTTTGTAGGGTAGAGTATGAACTTTAACCCCCTTCCAACAAGCTGGCAGTTCAAATCTAGGTTTTGTTTCACATCCTTTTCCATCAGTACAAAACACTTATAGAATGAAATGGATTTATTCTCTTGATTCATTACCCAATTCTCCTCACACTTTGAAAAAGCCAAAAATTCTCTGGAGGACCCAAGCATGTGGGACTTGCTACACACACAAATGAGTAAGAGGTCCACACATGATGCTGTTCAATATTATGCTTGTTGGGTTTGTCTCATGCAACATAAGATGCTTGGTTTCACCAGTGCATACTTGGAACAATTTCCTCTTAATTATACCCAATACAAATTCTATGACCCAGCAAGATCAGTGTAAAAAAGGGGAACAGAGCTACAGATCAAAAGAGTTCAGAGTTGAGAAGGAAACATACCAGAGGGACCATAAATGTGATTGTTAAAAAAAAGACACATTCCACAAATGTATGCATGCACAATCAAGCTACACACAAGAGAAGATAATAAATCCTTCTACACCAATTTCACAGAGAAGATTACCCATCACAATTCTTTTGTTAAATTTTGAGTTGCAAAGAGATTAGAACTGTGTGCCGTCATCAAGATCATCATCAACATCATCATGCATTTAAAAATCCATTAATATCATCATATTCATGAAAGCCAGTAATTTACTTACATCACTATAAGATCACCCAATACAAAACAAAAAACCCATGCAGAGAAGAATCTCTAAAACCCAGAAGCAGGAAGTCAATTGGATTGATGAAGGAAGTTGTTGCAAGGATATAAGAAAGGCTTTTATATGCCAGAACACAGGCAGCAAAAATTACATTAGATGTGTTGTTCAAACCGAAACCATAACAAGAGCAGCTTTGATTACTAGTAACAACAGAAGCATGCAGAACTATAGAATCTACAGGTAGAACTTTCACTAGCTGCTGAAGAGAGGTCAATCCTCTCCATGTCTCTAGTGTAGCTAGCAGCAGCAGCAGCAGCGAGAAGTAGCTAGAGCTGGGCAACTACAACAACACCAGAAAGAAACGGACAGTTGATCATGCAGCAGCAACAGAAGGCAGGAGTGGCGGCTTCTTCTTCTGCAACTGCAGCTAACTTTCTGTCGTACGAAGCAGGCTGCACTAGACTGCTGGCAGCGGCGGCGCTAGAAGAAGCTGGGCGTTACGGTCCTGCGTTGAACTGCTGATAAAAAAGCACCAGATCGACAATCTGCACGTCATCCTAAGTAGTCTGTCAGACAACGTTCGGCAGGAAGGAGGACGTTGTGTTGCAGGGAAGTCCGAGACGATCTCTTTGTTATATTACTGCAGCTAGCCGGAGGTGTTGCCAGGGAGTGTATAGTCTAGTAGTACATCATCGGCAGTAGCAGCTTTGCTTGGTCTAGACCAACAACTCAAATGCTAGTACGATCTGCTGCATCTTCGTGTTTTAGTGCATAAGATTTACAACTGACATCAGTAGTCTTGATCTCCTTGGTCGAGAGCTGCACTTGCACTGGGCTGTAGGAAGAATATGCTGAAAGAAAGAAAGCAAGCAAGCAAGCAAGCAAGCAAAAAAGAAAGCATCCGCCTGCTGCATGAAGAAAGTAAAAGCCATGACACAAAAAAGAAAGCTCATTAGTCTCTAGATGCTGATCAAACAGCTTGCATTCCCCTGATCGGACAGACACAACGGAGAGAGAGACAGCGTCATGAGGAGGAGGCGAATTGAGCTGAGGAATTGGTACAACATAGTTTGCTAGGCTTAGATGCTGCTGCTTGCATCACCATCAGCAGCGTCAATCACCAGTACAGGTGCCTACCTACTTGCTTGCGCTCGCCGCTCATACTTGCGTGCTTCGCTCTCAAAGAGAAGATGTTGATGATCCTGGGAAGAATATATATATTATGCATGTAGCTTGGGCCTTGCTTGGTGGACATGATGTTGATCATCGCTGCTGCATATCAAAGCGGAGCGTGCTGAGGGGAATGAAGCCTGGTCCGAAGCACGAGCTAGCAATCGAGAGAACCCCTTTTCACCTCACGGGGGCGGGGGGGGTCAAGAGTTGGTGAGGCAGAGGAGGATCTGATGATGCGTAACCGAACCTCGGGCCAAGCGGCATTCCTCACAGCACAGCTCAGCAACAAAAGAAACTGGCAAACCTTAAAAGACCCGACGACGATCGCGATCCATTGCAGCAGCAGCAAGCAGGAGGCAGCATGACCTACTGCAACCAAAACAAGAAAAAAACACACAAAGAGATCGTCGTTGGGAAGATCATTGCAACAACAGAAAAACCGATGACAAACGAACAACTATTGCAGCACCAAGCTTTCACAGCTAGCTTCTTCGACTTCCCGGCTCGCTGGCTGGTTTGGCAACTGGACCTCTCCCCCACAGAAACTTCGCCGCACTGAACGAAACAGCGGTAGCAACTTGTGCACACCTACAACTCAAGGATGACGACGACGACAACAACCACAACAACCATTAGTGCTGCTGTTGCAGGGGCGCGAGATGCATTCAGTCAGCAGTGGCTAAGGTACTGAAAACCAAACACCCCATCCTATTCACAGTAACTCCCTTGCACTTGCTAGCTCTAATGCAGCAGCATCTTAGCTCCAGTGCACAGTACTACACATCATAATAACTCTCTACCCGCCATCATGCCTGCAGCATCCATCTCATAGATCCATCGACAACCCCGGCCGAACATCATGACGTCCTTCCCTTGACACCCCTTGGTACCGACCGACAAGAAGTGTTAAGACTAAAAGACAGGTCCCATCAGGTTGTTCTTCTTATACTTTTTCCTTCTCTTCTTCTCCGATCTGCACCATGTCCAACAGAAACAGCCTCCCACCCCAGTCCCCCTCTTCTTTCCTCCCACTACCCTACAAGCTGCTAGCTTCTGATTGTCCATGAAGCCCCAACTCAGGCAAATCCTTTCCTGCATGCTTTCTTCTTCTTCTTTCACTGCTTGATATAACTCCACATAACTCCATTTCTACAACCTTCCAACAACAACAACACCAACAAATTACGCACTTACAGGTTCCCAAAACCCAACCAACACCCCAACTCCACACCACCCCAAGCAAAACAAACACACAAACCCAATCAGACAATCTCAGAGATTCTCTCTAGACATTTGCAGCTACTTGGTAAAGTCGGAAGAGGCTGCTTCAACGCTCTAGAGACATGATTCTCAAGGAGTTCTGCTGCTGCTGCTGCATGCATGCATGCATGGGCTTGAGCAAACAAAAGCTCCCAGAGACAGCATATTGAGCTGATGCCACAACACAACCAACCAACAACAAAAAAGATCTAAAAGAAACAAAGAACAACAACAAGAGCTAGGAACAACAACAAACAACAAGACCTAGAAGAAAACAAAGAACAACAAGGGAAGAAGAAGAAGACGAAGAACACCAACAACAACAACAACAACAACAACAAGATCTAGAACAAAAAGAATAAGAAAGTAAAGAAAGGTTGGGTGTTTTTGGAGTATTTGGGAATTTGTTGGTTTGGGTCTAGAGTACATGAAGAGGAGGAAGAAAGGAAGGAAAGTAAGGAAATGAGGGGGAGCCAATGGTGAGCAAGTAAGTAGTAGTAGGCTGAGGTACAAGGGCAAACCAAAGTGAAGGAAAGGGGTAGAGAAGCCAACAAAGGGGAAGGTGGAGAGATGGGAGACTAGAATGGGGGAAGGGTGGGCTTTATACCGCCTAGGTCCTCTCCTTTTTCTTACACACTAGACCAAATAAATAACTAAATAAATGGAAAAAGAAACCCCCATTATAATTGACCCAAAAAAAACACATATTGAGGTCACACACACAAGGACATCCACAAGGATGATATCCACAAGGATGATATAAATATTCATCCATTCCCCTTGTTGCTTGGTTAATAACTTGACTAGTAGTATCATTTTACTATCTATCTCTTGTGATATCTATCCTCCCCTTCTTTGGAGTAGTAATCCAGTAGTGGGGCAGGAAAAAAATTAAATCACTGCCCAGAGTTTTTTGTGTTTTGTTTTTGTTTTTTTTTTGTCTTCAATTTTTGTGATATATAATAACTGCAGAAATGGAGATTTACTATATCAGTCAAGAATTAAATTAGCCAAAGTTAGAAATTAATTTTAAACATTGTGAATGGATTTTTTTATTCTATACTTTTTTTTTTTTTTTTGGGGGGGGGGGGGGGGTTGTTTTTTTATCAACTGAGAGTAGAACCCTATTGTGCAGATACCTATTGTTTGTTTGTTGTAGTTTTGCTTTAAATTTTCTTGATCTTTTCTTTCTCTGGGTTATTTTATTAAGAAAGGGAGTAGTTTAAAATATTATTAACCATTTTTTTTTGGAAAGGAAAAAAGCAAGTTGGTTCACTAGCCCACACCAAGCATTTAAAAAAACTTTTGGAATCATGACTAGTAGGGACAACAACACACAGAGTTATTAAATACTTGCTCAATTCCCAAGGAGAACACACACACTTTCTCCTTCTGGTGGCTCTTTTCCACATGCAAGATCCATTAAGCCATTCAAGTAGGATCCTCAAAGTCACTGCACATCATAAAAACAAGTATATCAATATAGACATCTATATATATATATATGTATGTATGTATGTATTATACATACTATATATACATGTATGTACATACAGGATTAGGGAAATGTCAGTGGTTACAATGCAGGTAGTAAGTAGGTGAAGAAGCACTTTGGTGGGTACTAGATAGGTAGACTATGCATGTGCATGGTTAGTACATATGGCTAGCCATCGTCGTTAGCTATCAAACAAGAATACGAACAAAGAAAAAAGGTGATTCTTTTTCACACCACCATCCATCATGCATGGTGCTCTCCGGTGAGTGTTGGTTTCACTTTGGCCACCACATATATGGTAGATGCATATCGATGGTTAGTACATACCTAACGGCATTAACCATGTAATAGGGTTAATGATGGTTAGCCTGGTGGTTAGCTATGGAACAAGAACACTATGGAAAAAAGTGTTTCTTGTCCACATGATTCCCATCCATCCCTGCATGGTGCTCTTGTGGGCATTTTGTTGGTTTGCTCAACCTCTGGCCTTATGTATCCATCAATCATGCATTTGAGGGCAAGTTCCTCTCAAAGGTCATGTTTCCTAGACTTGAAGCTTTAGATTTACAAATGAATCAAATTGTTTATACTTTTTACACTTGCTTTGGTGCTTCACAGCAATCTAATCCCATGCAGACTAGAGGCCCATTTGGCTGAATTTTCAGGGATTTTGCTTGATGAGATTAGAATCTGTTCCATGAGCTGGTGGTGTATGGTGTTTACCATGGGATCATCCTTTTGTATGTATCAAATTATGTAGCATTATTGTTTTTTGGGTTTTCATTGTCTGATCACAAAAGATCATAATAACATGTGTGCATTATATATAGTATAACGAGAAGTTGAGTATGATTGTTGGCTAGGAAAGTTGCAAGTTGGTTTGAACATGTTTTTGAAAGAGTTTGCAATGGCATTTAATGATATAGCTATTTTCACATTGGATGTTGAGCAACAACAACACACAGCCTCCTCCTCCTCCTTGGTGACATTGGTTACAACTTACAACTCCTATCATTAAAACAGAAACCGATTATTAAAACAAATTCGGTGAATAAATCAGATTGAGCATTTTGAATGTCTAGACCTCTTAGTTATGACAGTTGGGTGGCGTCACTTCAGCTACCCAAGAAAGAGAAGATGCATAATAAAAAAATTTAAAGCTCAGAACATAACATGGTTGTCTACGCATGCCTCACTTTGTCACTGGCTCATACATAGTAGTAGAACATGAGACAAAATATCGACAAAATTCCAACTTCCATAAACAAATTATTATATAGCTTAGTAAAAGGAAGAAAACCGACCATTATGCCAACTAAAATATGCCACACATCGAAGATAAGCTAGAGCTTACAGATAACGTTCATTTGTCAGATAGACATAAGCACATGGGATTTGGAAGTTTTTGCAAGACTCGGTCATTCATTCATTCTAGTGGGGTTGGATTAAAAAAGGCAACCAAAAAAAAAAAAAAAAGGGGGGGCAAAAATCAACCTCTTGGGGAGACACAAAGAGGAAAAAAAAA
>Ga0116227_10016289_pt1 | contig 10723 bp, 10 predicted proteins | sample S1TSphgellanicum_FD_89693 | JGI IMG/M metagenome (GOLD analysis project Ga0116227, IMG submission 89693) | Host-associated microbial communities from peat moss isolated from Minnesota, USA - S1T2_Fb - Sphagnum magellanicum MG | ecosystem: Host-associated > Plants > Peat moss > Unclassified...
AAAAAATAATAAAGAAAAAAAAAAAAAAAAAGTAAAAAAAGGAAAATAAAAGGAAGCAAAAAAAAAAAAAAAAAAAAAAAAAAAAAAAAAGAGACCACAAAAAAAAAAAAAAAAAAAAAAAAAAAAAAGGGAGAAAACACAAGCAAAGAAAAAAAAGAAGATCTTGACAAAATTAGTTGTTGGGAAAGAAGATAAAGGATTTGATGCAACAAAATATTGACTTGTCAACAACATGTTAAGCAATGAGTTTCTAGGTTGTTTTCCGTTTGGAAATGACTTGCTTCTAGGTGTTTTCATTGATGTTCATCGCTTCAAAAGAACACCTCCCAACATTGTTTATCGTCCACTCTTTGATATCCACAAGGATGAGATTAAAAAAAAGATCCACACAATATAATAAGTTTGACACCAAAGTGCCCATTTTTATGATCCTTGAGGATTTGCAGAATGCCAACCATATCATTTTTCGTAAACCGAGGAAGTGGGAGGATATTCAAGACAATCAGTTTTTGATTCTTAACCAGCAACACACAATTGTTGTTGCAAAGGTGCATTAGTTACATCTCTAATTCCTTGTATTTATTGTTTTATGGTGTGCAATGAGAATTCCAAAATAATAACTTGAAAGTGGAATCTCATTTTTGGATTTAACAGGAACTTGTGGATGACCCCAATACGAAGCCTTAGGTTTAAAAGATCTACAACAACTTCCAAATTATTGTAGCATGGGACATTGACTTCATGAAGATATGTAAGCTCTCCAAAATATTAAACAACAAGGATTGTGACCTCAACACAAAAGGCTTCATAGAGGGAAAATTTTGCAAATGGAAGAATTTGGGATGCATGCCAGAAGCCTCATCCAACTTTGGATGTATCTATTCAACATATTGAAAAATATGAAATATCAATATCAAACGATTAATTTCCATACAGAGCTATGATAATGTATGTTTTTCAATCATATTTCTAAATTTTGTCATGTTTATGAAATGTGTTGTAAAAATTTGAAGAAACACTCAAACCTATTCTAAATGTTGAATCAACAAAAGAGTGCATGAATATCCTTCTATTAACAGATGCAATCTCCCAATTGTGGGAGAGTGTCCTCCTTGAATGGGAGAGGTGCAACATCCTTGATGGATTTGGAGATGTGCCAACACGTTCATCCAAATCGATTAGAAAATTTGCTTTCGGTTATTTGGCGAACCTCAAGGAGAAACAACTTTAGATGTTGGCCAAAGGGCTGCTTTCAAAAACAATAACACTCAGAGAGCGTCTAGTGAAGGGAAGGAGGCCTAACCTTAAATCCATGTACGAGTTCACAAGGATGCTTAAGTGGAAGGCTATGATTCGAAATGAAATTATGATTCATTTTGGACATCCAAAGCTAATTGCCAACAATTAGAAGCCATATTCAGATGACAAATGGCATGCATTGAAGGACAAGCACAAGCTTGATAAGATGTTATTTTCAATTTTGGATTTGGAGCAAAATGATGATTTCTACTTGAAAAAACTAAGGTTGAACCCCTCAAACGAAGCCCCATCTATAGGATTTAAGTGGGCTCTGGAGAAATGGATCCAAAGTGGAGCTTTGAAGGACAATGCAATGGAGTCAATTTTGTTGAACACTCATTACAAGTATGACAAAGTTGAGAACATGGCGGGTCTATTGGATGTTGTCGACAAGGAATCTTGCGTATCATTTTTGATGGATGATGCAACAAGGATAATCATCATCATCTATACAATTCACATCACAAAAGACGTTCCGATAGTTTGGAAGGGCCTTGATTGGGAATCCTTTCTTCTAGGGCATTTGTGATTGTGAGTCCTTCAAAAACCTACTAATTACCGTGTGCAAATTGACTTTTGTTACAAAAATTTGATTTGAGTTTGGCGAATACATGGCAAGATCGACTAGTAGAAGTTCTAAATTCCTCGATGACATAATTGAACATTCCCGTGCTCATGTTTGTTTTTTTTTTTTTCCCTTATAAAATTGGAACAAATGTGTGTGTCAAAATTTTGGGAAACAAAAAATTGTCGACACTAGTGGAATGCCCAAATTCTTATTTTTGGAAGATTGGTAGTTATATTGACATGAGGTTTCTCCATAAGCTATTTTATAAATCCTTCAACTAGTAATCTTGAGTGGGATGGTTTATCTGAGTATTTTCGATGGAGGAGTTTTCATGTATATTTGTCTAGTAAGTCCAACACATGGATCTTGATTTCATTCTCGGAATATTTTTTCTATAGAAATTCGTTACATTAGTAGGGTTATTTTTTTGACAAGTTGTTCCTTTTTTAAAAGAATAAATGTAAAGTGTTGGAATTCATTCCTCACAACCTAGAAGGAAACTTGTGCGAGATGATGTCATCAATATGTCTTTGCATGATGATTGATGTCACGACTCAAAACACGAGAATGCATCTACTGGAGCTTATTTTAATGTTAACCCAAGGAACACAAACTTCTAATGTAGAAGAGGAAGATGAGCGAGATGTCCTTGTCCCTATTGAGGAAGGTGGAGTTAATCCGTCCTAGATGTTGGACGACTTGAGCCCACCAAAGGTGAACAAAAAGAAAGCTAGTTATGTCACAAGGGAAAGTAATAAAAAAAATGCGTCCAACAATAAAACTCAAGTTTCGAAAAAGAAAGGTCATTCTCGAGGGAGAAATCTAGAAGGTGTTAATGTTTAAATTGTAAGAGAATGGGAAATCACTAACCATGAGCAAAATATCCTCTAAAGGACAAAGTGTGTTTGCATCGATCAGCACCTCCGTTGTGAATATGTCAATAGCTTCCTCATTTGAGCCAAATGTGACGGCTTTAGATGAAAATGATGGCAAAAAAGTTGGTGAAGAATTGCAATGTGTGAACCTCTTCATAGTTCCTTTGAATCTGTATGGTTTTGTATATCGAATATAAGATCTAGTAAAGAAAATGGGTGATTGATTAAACTCAATAGCTTCTAATCATTTTGATGCCTTATACATTCCCTTAATCATTTAATCATTTTTTAAATTTGCAAGACATGTTTATTGAAATGTCTAGTTTTATTGTAAGATACCTTTGTATATATTCTTTTCACTGCATTTAATTTTATTATCATGTTAAGGCCCTTAGTCGTGTGTTTTTGCGTTTATCACATGGTAGCCACTAAAAGATATTTTGTGTTGATCATTTGGCAGCCATTAAGCGATGGCTTGTATGGTGATCATTTGGTGGCTGCCTAGCGATTTTCCTTTTGTTGATAGCCTAGTAGCCGCTAGGCCACTGTTTGTCTATTGATCATTTAGCAACCACCAAGTGATTAGTTGTTCATCGATCGTTTAACAACACTAGGTGATTTTTTGTTCATTGATCACCTGGCAACTACCAGGTGATCATTTGTCCCTTGATCGCTTAATGGCCACCAAGTGATTCTTTGTTCTCCAATCACCTACCATCCTTTTTGCAATTGGGATTACTATGATCGCTTAGTGGCTACCAAAAGATCGTGTTTCAATCGTTCATTTGTCCAACGTTTTCCTACCAGCGCTAGATATTGTCTTTTCAATTATTGTTTCTTTGACGATCATTTGGGTGCGCCAGATATTTGTTACTGAAATGATCATTTTTTTGAGTTTAATAATGTTTTAATTTCTATTGCCAATACATTGTTTTCATTCTTTGGTACAAATTTGTGCATCACATGTGGAGAGGGTGTTAATTTCCTCTATTGATAGTTTGGCCGAAATGATAATAGAATTAAAAGTGGGCTCTTGTTGTTTGTGGATTCTTTCTTTTTCGATTAATATGATGGAAATGTAGATTGAACCATCAGTTAATGTACATTTTGTATTCACTTTTCATGTTTCGATGGAATTGGTTGATGTTTGCTTTAGTAAACCTGGTGTTGCATACACATCATTAAATGATGTAGAACGGGGATATTATTGTCCTGAACTTGTGGACCACTTGGAGTTGAGACCTTTTGAGGTATTGATGTCCTCTAGCCCCGAAATTGAAACATGATTTGTCGCAGTTGGTGGTGTGGAAGCTTTGCCTAATGTGGGCCCTCTTATGTTTTCTCCACTTAACGGAGCTTGGCATTTCATAAGAAAGTGGAAAGACTTTTAGTTTGGCCAATTATAGGTTTTAGGACATTGCAAGCACTTCTGGTTTTGCTCATGAAGCTCCACATTTAGAACTTGTTCTGCAAAATATTCCAAGGATTTTGAATTTGGTGAATGTAAGTTGCCAAACCAACATAGCCACTTCAAGTTTTGCCAAGGGTAATGTGCAACAAATGACTTTTGGTTTTCTTGCACATACCCCACATGAAAAACGTCCTTTGCTAGAGGTGAATGATTATTGTTTGATTTTTGACTTGAATGGTACTCTTATTGCTATGAGTGAAGGTCAAATTAGAACTCGCTTGGTTGTTATAAGTTTGGCCTTAAGGAATTCTTGTCCACTTGTGTAAAAAAATTTATAATGTACATATGGTCTTCGGCAATGAAGAGAAATTGTTGAGGCACTTGGAAATTATCACCAAGAAAACTGGCATTCGCCTTCCATCCTATAGGATAGTGGACCAATTGCTTTGCTTTAGAAATGATCACTTCTTGCTTTAAAAGCCAAATAAGTTAGTTTTCCATAAAAACCTTTTCAATTTTTTTGTTCAATTTCTTAGTAGGACGTTTAAGAATACCTTGTTGATAAATGATACACTTCACAAGAGTTTGTTTAATCCTCTTTTTAGTGCCATTTTTTTGAGACATTTTATGAGTCGCACAATGACGCTAATTACATGCTCCAAACCTATTTTCCTTATTTGGAATCTCTGCATTCATCCGAAATGCAAGTTTATAAATTTATAGAGTTGAATATTTTTGGTAGCATTACATCTGTGCTTCCTAATGACCTTCAATATGCAAAATTGATTGCTTTGTGTTTTACAGAATGTGATGAAACATTTTGTAACAAAGTAAAATTGAGATTTCTAAATAAAAAAAGATGAAATATTTAATTTATTTATTATAGAATCATTATGTATGGATGGTTTATTAACTTGAATTACGATGGGTGCATGCTTTATTTTTATCAACTATTTTCTTGTTTAATGTACTAAAGTCCAATGTAAAGGTTGTTCCACATGACTTTCTTTCCCACAGGCATCCATTAGTTTTGATTTGATATTTGGGCATTTTGTGAACATATTGTTAGTCTTTCATAAATTGTTCTAAAATTTCAATGCAAATGGCCTGGTGGCCACCAAGCACCTCATGCACTCAATTCAACAGTTCCCTTATATTTCAATGACTTTTTAAAGTATTATTTTCTTCCATTTATTATTAACTTGCCTAGTGGCCACCCAATGTTTTCTTGCATATTGTTATGCATATATTTAATTTAGAAAAATATTTATTGGTAGCACATGGACATTTTGCTCTCAATTTATTATTGTAAATCTTGATAACACATTATCATTTCCCACATGTTTAATTCATTTTCCTGATCGATTTTTTTATTGTTCTAGTTCAATGTTTCATCCAAGCCGATTATAGTGGTCAAAGGTAGTTGAATGCATTTGCATCTACGTTCGTCGTCTCTTAAGCCTAAACAATTGTTTGTTTGTAACATTAATGGTGTGTTGTATTATTTCCCACCTTTAGCTATTCTACAAGGGAATGTTAAAATGTTTGGAAAAAATGTTGACAAGACCAAAGTGGAAGTTAAAGCTACAATGAATTTTTTTTTTAGTAAGGCATTTCAAAAGTTTCATATTGCAATTTGGTTTTGTTTGAAACTTGAGGATGTATTAGAAGTTCTTCCCATGCTCATGCCTAAATTTTTTTTGGATCAATTTATTTTCATTTGGGGACATGAACAATGTTCCAAAATGCTTGGTGAAATTTCACCCGGGTCCCATTATTACTTAAAGGATTTGAAACATGTCTATTATGCTTATCGTGGAAAAGATTATGGAAAGGAGGATCAAACATTGATGATTAATGATGAACCCCCCAACAAGGCACTTCGGAGTCCAAAATGGATTGGTCTTTTTCTTGAATCATTCAGGGGACAGATGTTGTCAAAGAATAAGGTGCAATGGTTGGACTTGCCATCCTATTTGTGGCCACCCTTGGTTGGATTGCCATTGGCCAAAACAATTCGAGTTCATTATGACTTTATGGTCAAATATTTTAAGCGTCCTTTAAGTTCTTTGTCGAAAAATTATTCTTGGTTCCTAAAGTATATGTATATTGATAATGTCGATGTTCGCAATAAGCAACCCTCTTTAGGTATGTAATTTAAATCATTCCATTTTTATTTTTATTTTTTTAAATTTTTTGTTACTTTCATATGTAATTGTTATATGTTTTAATATGCAATTGTTTTCTGGTTTTCACTTTTATGTGTAGTTAGTTTGGATCATTGTTCACAAAGTACGCAACGTTGTTTGTAGCTATGAAAGGGAGAAAACAATGTTTGTTAATCAATTTTGTATTCCGAAATCATGTCAATATTGTTGCATATTTGAGTATGGGCAATCACAAAACTTCTACACTAGGAGGATTTTATGTTGTGTTTAAAGTTATCCACAAATTTAGAATGGTCTTTAAGGTTTCTATACAAATATTTTTAAAATAATGGATATTCTGTTTCAAGACTCCTGGAAAAATTAAGACATGTGTTTTGACAACCTGGTGACCACCTACTGGTTCAATTAGTTTTAAATTATCCTTCAAATTATTTTTTAAGGTGTCCTAAACAAAAGGATTTTGAATACTTTATTTTTTATTGTCAAGACTTTTGGGCAAATCAATATAGTTACAATTTTAACAACCTAGTGGCCACCAAGTCCAATTTGTATCTAAAACATTTAATGAAGGTTGTTCAATTATGTAATATACAACATGAATTGTTGAATTTCATAACTTTTTCTCATGTTACGTGAGTTTCTAGATTTTTTACTTATTGCAACTTTTTTTCATCTTGTTCTATGCCTGGTGGTCACCACGCTTCAAGGTTGAAATTGGATTTTCTAATATTGAATATAATGTTTGTTTCATCTATGTAAATTGTATTTCATTAATTCATCATTCAAATTCTTTCTTTTTTAAAAACAAACTACTATGGTGTCCTCAAGGTTTAATTTGCATAATTTGGAATGTAACTTGTAGTTCTTCAAAAACTTTTTCTTGTGGTTAACAAACTTTGTCCTAATGGCCACCAAGTCATTACAATTGAAAGATTCAAAAATTTAACATTGAAATTTGTGTGTTGGCATTTTCAAACTTTTGTAAAGTCCTAAATTAATTAAATATGTGTTCTCTTCAAAGGTGAGTAGAATGAGGACTCATTTCCATTTTTCGAACACATATGCATGGATCCCTACCTAATTATTGGGCGATTACACACTAATGTGGACCAAAAGTGGCAAATTTTGGAGTCCACAATTTTCCTTTTTCATAAAATTTAATGCAAATATTTGATGTTTTGGGAATGCAAATTAATCCATTTGAAGGTAGGAGGCAAGAATAATACTTAAACCCTAAACCTACAAGTTTTCAAATTATGACATGTGTTCCAATTTGATCAGCTAGGGGAAAAGTTGGAAGCAAAAACATGGATTTTTTGAAATTTTATAATTGGTAGATGTTATGTTGGGTAGTAATGTCACTTTTTACAAAACAACATTTATCAAATTTTCCATTTTAATAAATTATGGACTTTCTAAACAATTGGTAATCTTGCAAAATCCTAATAAATTAAAATATTAGATTTGGTTGGAATTGTTATTTTAGGATTACAATAGCCTCATAATCATATTAGGAAAAAAAATTAAAAATGTTTACTATGTAATAAAAGTCCATAACACTTTTTATGGACTATGATGATCACATTTTGTATCACTTGAAAAGTTCACCATGTAATGAAATGATGGCATTTTATTTTCAATTTTTAAAATTTGAATATTCACGTGTTATAGTTTAATTAAATGAGTCCTTTTTAAAAGTTTCAATCAAATTTCAACACATATTATACCAAACTTCAAGGTACTCCCATAAAAACTGCCATTGTTTGTCCATAAAATGGACTATCTATTTTGTAACTACCTTATTGTTGTCAATTATAGTCACCTCATTAACAAATATGGAAATGAACCTAATGGCATTTAAAACCTTTTTCATTTTACCTGTCACAATGTCACACAAAAACATACCCATCTCCCACCCAAATGAATCATTCCTTGATTTTTTTGGGGTTGTGCTTGAACTTCATAAATGTAAACAAACCTTTCATGTTTCCATATTTTGTCATTGGTCAACCTTGACTTAGAATATGAAAGCAACATGCAAACTAAATTCATTTCCATTTTCCTCTTCCTCCACGCACGCACGCACACACTTGCTAGAAGACATCCATTGACTAAGATTGGGAAGCAAACAACTTTTCATTTTTTAGTGTTGGTTCTTACTCTCAAAACAAATTGTCCCCTTAGGTTGAACAAGGGTGTCTACCAATGCCATCTTCATGCAATAGTGCTTGTACAACCCATCAAGCTTAAAGCACAATAGTTTTTCACACCTCTCAACATGGTTACAAATCTTGCATCTCACCTAGGAAACCTTACCATCTTAAACCTACAACAAATTCCCAAGGGACTTTCGTAGCCCAAATGTTTTGAGATTTTTTATTAACTTCATAAATCTTTCTCTTTTAAACTTCTCTTGTTGGGATGGTTCATACTTAAATTTAGGAGGCATAGCTTTAACAATCTAGAATCATGGCTAGATGTTGCAACATTTGAAGGAATGGATGAACCAAATATTAACTTCCACTTGAAGTTCATAAATGAAAAAAGTAATGCCATAATGACAAAAGCAACACAAAACAAGGACTAAACACAAGCATGACGATGAGGTGCAAGCAAAATGTTGATGACTACAAGGTTGCAAATTACCATATTGCAAGTTACAAATGTTAAACAAAAAATTCAAAAAACTTGTACAACAATTTGAAATGGATAATGAAACTAATTTGTAACCTTTAAGAAAAAATGAATTGACACAAAAAGAAATTCTTAAATTTATGACTAATTTTGTAATCATATTATACATCATATGATTAAAGGGCCTTCAGTCATGTCAAACAAGTTGTTTAAGACAAAAATCATTGAATGTTTTGCACTCTTTTTCATCTTATAGTCATAAATGATAATTATCAAATTATATAAGACAAGTCATAGAAAACAAATCATATATTGTAGAATGAATAATGCCACAATAATGAATGACTATAGTTAAAAAATATGACTAGCAGATAATGGACCATTTGAGTAGTTGAATTTATACTTTATATATATATATGGACTGTTATATAAAATAATTTTTAAAAGGTAGATATGTAGGTAGGTAGGTCAAAAAAATAAAAAAATAAATAGGTGGTAGCTTAACTTATTAAATTTAACCTAACCAACTTAATTTATACTTTAATCTAGCCTACTTACCCTAAGCCTTTAAGAATGCACATAAGTTGCAAGTATTAAGAATTGAACCCGTCACCTCCATAATGACAAAACCAAGCCCTCACCAATGAATTACACCATTAAAAGGCGTCCAATTTTTGTCAAGTTTTTAATTTCACATGTTTATTCATGTCATTGTAGAACAACGAGGTAGGTAGTATGCAAGTTGTAGTGTTGTAACCCTGGTTTTGGGCTCGCAACCAAGGCAAGGGCTTGCAAAGGTGCACGCCAAAAGTGAAGCCCGGGAGTCACATTTCATGCTCCTAGGAGCATAGGAGAGTGTGAGGGAATGAACCCCCACATTTCCAAGTGGGTTCCCACTTTGGGAGTTGGAGTCCTAATAGACTCCCAAATTTCATAGGGTAATTTCAAGGGTCAAAACTCATTGGATTAAACAGTTTGTTATACCATTGGAAAACTTTTGAAACGTAAATGTCTAAAATGGGATTGCATGATCTATTTGGGTATTTAAAACATAGGTTGTGGCCAAAAGAAAAGTCGGGAATCACATTGTCAATTTGACTTTAGACCATTAAAAGTCAGGAATCTCCCCAATTTCCTTGCGTGTAGGTGGTGTGTCACATACTGTTGGGAAGCTCTCAACGAGGGCTACAACTCTTTTTTTTACGACTCACCTCAATTGGAGGTCTGTACACAAAGTTATGGGCCTCCAAAGTTGTGGGAGTCCCAATTTATGGAATTTCAGGTGTTGGGTGTTGGGTGCTAACCAACATCCAAAACTTGGGAGTTTCGGGACAAAATGACATTTGGGTGTTGGCCCCATGACCAAGCACATAAAATATTATAAGGGGGAAGGTGGTGGCTTCCCCCAAATCCAAGCCGTGGTGAATCTTATAAGTCCGTGTTTGACCATGGTTAATCCGTGCACCAAGAATGTTTGAACTATGCATTAACCAACTTGTTGTTTGGTTTGTGTAAGTCTGTGTGAATAATTAACTTGCTTGTCATTCATCCTAGTTTTCATTTCGGAGCTCCAACACGCCCCTCTACCCCTAAAGTGTTGCGAGCCAAGGAACGTACCCCAATTTTTCATCCTTCCGTTGTTTTCACCTTAGATTCGTAGTTGAGTTTATCAAAGAGCTTGGGGGTGCGTCATGTAAGATAGTAAATAGGTTGTAAGAAATAGGAAATAGGAGGTAGGTAGGTAGGTAGGTAGGTGGGTGGGTGGGTG
>Ga0116227_10016290_pt1 | contig 10721 bp, 10 predicted proteins | sample S1TSphgellanicum_FD_89693 | JGI IMG/M metagenome (GOLD analysis project Ga0116227, IMG submission 89693) | Host-associated microbial communities from peat moss isolated from Minnesota, USA - S1T2_Fb - Sphagnum magellanicum MG | ecosystem: Host-associated > Plants > Peat moss > Unclassified...
AAAGCCGGCAAGCGGAATGTGCAGGCGCCGGTCTATTCGCATCTGACCTATGACATCATGCCCGACGAGAGCGTCACCGTCGACCGACCGGATATCTTGATCGTCGAAGGTCTCAACGTGCTTTTGCCCAATCGGGCGGCGAAGGACGGGCGCGCCATCCCCTTCGTTTCGGATTTCTTCGATTTTTCGATCTATCTCCATGCGGATGAGGCGGATCTCGAGAAATGGTATGTCGATCGCTTCATGCGGCTGCGGCTGACCTCGTTTCGAGACCCGCGTTCCTATTTTCGCAAATATGCCGATCTGAGCGATGCGGCCGCCGAGGCGACGGCGCGCGATATCTGGAGCCGCATCAATCTGCGCAACCTGCGGGAAAATATTTTTGCGACGCGCGCGCGGGCGAACCTGGTCCTGACGAAAGGGCCGAGCCACCGCATCGAGGAAGTCGAGCTGCGCAAGCTTTAGGGCATCGGACCCAAGATGCCCCCCGTTTGGGGACCAATCCGATGCACCAACAAAAGACAGGGCGCTTTCTTTATCCGAGCCCGTTCTCGGCCGCGAGGCTCGCAAGCGAGACTTGCGGCCTCGCACCGAGATGCTGGATCACTTCGGCGGCGGCGAGCGCGCCGAGACGCGCGCAGCTCGCATAGTCCTTGTCCTTTGCCAGGCCGGCGAGAAATCCGGCGGCGAAAAGATCGCCGGCACCGGTCGTATCGACGACCTTCTCGACGGGGAAGGCATTGACCGCGAGCGTTTCTTCCCGCGTCACCACGACCGAGCCGCGCTCGGCGCGGGTCACGACGCCCAAAATATTCTCGTTGCGAAGCTGGGCGACGGCCGTGTCGAAATCCGAGGTCTGATAGAGCGCATGCAATTCGCTCTCATTGGCGAAGAGGATCTGCACGGAGCCGTCGCGCACGAGGCCCAAAAATTCGTCCCGATAGCGGTCGACGCAAAAAGCATCCGACAGGCTCAGCGCGACGCGGCGGCCTGCCTCGCGCGCGATGCGCGAGGCTTTGACGAAGGCGGCCTTGGCCCCCGGCGGATCCCACAAATAGCCTTCGAGATAGACGATCGCGGAGGCAGCCACAGTCGCAGGCTCGACATCGGCTTCGGTCAGGTTCTGGCAGGCGCCGAGAAACGTGTTCATCGTGCGCTGGCCATCGGGCGTGACGAGGACGAGACAGCGGGCGGTCGCCGGGCCATCGGCAGCCGGCGGCGTCGCGAAGCCGATCTTCGCCTGGCGGATATCATGCGCGAACATCTCGCCGAGCGGATCGGCCTTGACCTTGCCGATAAAACCAGCCGAGCCGCCTAGGCCCGCGACGCCAATGATCGTGTTGGCCGCCGAGCCGCCGGATATGACCGTCGTCGCGCCCATCGCGGCATAGAGCTTCTCGGCCATAGGCTCGTCGATGAGCATCATCGCACCCTTGTGCAGAGCGTGCTGCGCGAGAAAATCCTCTTCCGCGCGGGCGATGACGTCGACGATCGCATTGCCGAGGCCGAGCACGTCGTATCGCAATGAAGTCATGAAGTCTCGCCGAGTTCGCGCAGCCTCCCGCGGGAAGCGATGCATGTGATATCCGCCGCCCTCTCGCACCGGGCCGGCGAGGCGTCAAGTTCGCCTGGCCTCGAACGAGAAGAGCCTGCCGCAAGGGGCAGGCTCTTCAAGCTTGAAGCGATAGGTAGGGCGTATCTCAGAGGCCTTCGAACAAGGCGGTCGAGAGATAGCGCTCGGCGAAGGAGGGAATGATGAGAACGATGTTCTTGCCCTCCATGCCGGGGCGCAAGCCCACCTCGACGGCGGCGGCGACCGCGGCGCCCGAGGATATGCCCACCGGGATACCCTCGAGCCGCGCAACGAGCCGCGCCATATCGAACGCCGTCTGATTGCCGACTGTCACCACGTCGTCGATCAACGAGCGGTCGAGAATCGACGGCACGAAGCCGGCGCCGATGCCCTGGATCTTGTGCGGACCGGGCTGGCCGCCGGACAGCACCGGCGAATCTTCCGGCTCGATCGCGACGATCTTCAGGCCGGGCTTGCGCGGCTTCAGAACCTGCGCGACGCCGGTGATCGTGCCGCCCGTGCCGACGCCCGAAACGAACACGTCGACCTCGCCCTGCGTGTCGTTCCAGATCTCTTCCGCCGTGGTGGAGCGATGGATTTCCGGGTTGGCCGGGTTGTCGAATTGGCGCGGCATCACGGCATCGGGCGTCGACTCGAGAAGTTCCTGCGCCTTGGCGATTGCGCCCTTCATGCCTTGCGGCGCGGGCGTCAGAACCAGCTCGGCGCCGAGCAACGCGAGCATCTTGCGGCGCTCGATCGACATCGATTCCGGCATGACCAGGATGAGCTTATAGCCGCGCGCGGCGGCGACGAAGGCGAGCGCGATGCCGGTATTTCCCGAGGTCGGCTCGATGAGCACGGTCTTGCCGGGGGTGATCTTGCCGGTTTCTTCCATCACGGTGATCATGTGGACGCCGATACGGTCTTTGACGCTGGCGATCGGATTGAAGAATTCGAGCTTGGCGAGAAGGTTGGCTTTAACGCCCTTCTCCTTCGCGATCTTGTTCAAACGGACGATCGGCGTGTTGCCGATCGTGTCCGTGATGGAATCGTAGATGCGTCCGCGGCCGGGGGCCGGGGCAAAGCTTTCGGCAGGTTTGACGGCAGGCTGCGCCATGATCGATCCTCCACAAAACGCCTCTATAGCCGAGACGAAGCCACTTCTGGAAACTACGTGCGAAATGCGATGGCCATTAACCGATCAAGCCTCGCTTCATGCGTGAGTTAAGCGGGTGGGGGCGCTTAACTCACGCGCGAAGCTAGCGCGACTTGCCGAGGCACGGCGAGCATTCAGATTAAAAGAGAGCATAAACTACATTTGTTTGTCCGGCAAATATCTATAGAGCAAATTTATATTGTGAAATCTGCGCTCGGTGTCTGGTCCCCGAAAACCCTTTGCGCGAGCGCGCGCTGGCAAATTTCGTCGACGCTGATGAGGTCGAGCTCCTGGAGAAAGACCTGGCTCGCTTGTTCGACGAGCGGCGAGATGAGTTCGTCGATCAGCCGGGATTTCGGATCGCCGCTTTGATCTAACCCTTCATTCATGACGGCGCGGAGAATGTCGCCTGCCGTGATCCGGCGCCGCTCGCGGGCGAGCTCGTAGCCGCCGCGTGGACCGCGCACGCCTTTCAGGATATTGGCCCGCACGAGGGCCTGCAGCAGGGTTTCGAGATGGCGCGGCGGCAGGCCGAGCCGCGCGGCGAGCGCCTTGGCTGCGACGGGCAGCGGGCGGGCATGCAACGCGATATCGGCGACGGCGGCGATCGCCAGGAGATTGCGATGTGAGAGAAGAATCATGTGCGGTCCTTCATCGGCACCGCGAGGCCGGTCGAACCGAACCCCTCGACGCCACGCCGGCTTGTCTCGAGGTCCTGCGCTTCGACGAGCTGCGCGAACGCTACCGGCGCCACGACAAGCTGAGCGATCCGTGCGCCGCGCGCGATCTCGAAGGGCACGGTGCCGAGATTGATGAGCAGAACCCCCACCTCGCCCCGATAATCGCAATCGATCGTTCCCGGCGCATTCAGAACGGTCACGCCGGAACTGAGCGCTAGACCTGAGCGGGGTCGAATCTGGCCTTCATAGCCTTCGGGCAATTCGAGGCAGAGTCCGGTCGGCACCAGATGCCGGGCGCCGGGCTCGAGCAGCAAGATCGCGCCCGGTGCAAGCGCTGCGATGAGGTCGAGTCCCGCCGCGCCTGCGCTCTGATAGGCGGGCAGAGGCAAGCCTTCGCCATGCGGCAGGCGCCGCACGCGCACCGCGACGTCGCCCGCCGTTCTCATGCAGTCTTTTCCTTCAAGAGCGCCACGAGATGCGCGATCAGGCGGTGGCCCACCTCGCCCTTGCTGGCGCGCGGCCAGGTCTCGTGCCAGGTCTCGTGCCCCGCCCGGCCGACCAGCGTCACGGCGTTGCTGTCGCCGCCCATGATGCCGCTTTCGGGCCGAACGTCATTCGCGACGACGAGGTCGCAGCCTTTGCGGGCGAGCTTCTTTTCGGCATTCTCGACGACATTCTCGGTCTCTGCTGCAAAGCCGATGACGAGAGACGGCCGTCCCTCTGTCCTGCCCGCAATGGTCGCGAGGATATCCGGATTTTCGACGAGCGCGAGGGTCGGGACGCCGTCGCCCCCCTTCTTGATCTTATGCTCCGAGGCGGTCGCGACACGCCAGTCGGCGACCGCTGCGGCAGCTATGAAAATATCGGCAGGCAAAGCACTCTCGACAGCCTGAAGCATCTCTTGCGCGGTCTCTACGTGCAGGGTCTCGATGTGCGGCGGGTCGGGCAGATTCACCGGTCCGCTGATCAAGACGACCTCGGCGCCCGCCGCCGCGGCAGCCTGTGCGATCGCCTGGCCCTGCCGCCCGGAGGACCGATTGGCGATATAGCGCACCGGGTCGATCGGCTCATGCGTCGGGCCGCAGGTGACCACCACTTTCTTGCCGACGAGCGCGCCCGGGCCTTTCGGTGCAGAGTGTGGCAGGGGGATCACCGTCGCGCCGGCGAGCGCGGCCTCGATCGCCGCGACGATCTCCAGCGGTTCGCTCATGCGGCCGGGCCCGTATTCGCCGCACGCCATGTCGCCATCGACCGGCCCGCAGAAGAGCGTGCCGTCGGCACGCAGGGCGGCCAGATTGCGCTGCGTCGCTGGGTGGAGCCACATGCGTAGGTTCATCGCCGGCGCCACCAAGATCCGCTTGTCGGTCGCGAGCAGCAGCGTCGAGGCGAGATCGTCGGCGAGCCCATGCGCCATCTTGGCGAGGAGATCGGCGGTTGCCGGCACCACGACGATGAGATCGGCGGCCCGGGATAATTCGATATGGCCCATCTCCGCCTCGTCGGTGAGCGAGAAGAGATCGGTGAAGACCTTGGTGCCGGAAAGCGCCGCAGCCGAGAGCGGCGTGACGAAATGCTGCGCCGCCTCGGTGAGGACGACGTGGACGCTCGCGCCGCGCTCGCGCATCCGCCGGATCAGATCGAGCGCCTTGAAGGCTGCGATGCCGCCGCCGATGACGAGAAGGATGCGCCGGCCAGACAGCGTGCTCATCGTCCTGCTCTAACAAAAGGAAACGCGGGTGCAGGCCCTCGTTCCGCGTCGATCGACATCATGCGCATGTCTTTCCTGCCACAGCAATGCAGACGTGGAGCATGGAGCAGCATGGCTGCCTTCGCCAGCCTCGGCTCTTCTTACGGTGAACGCCCGATCACCTTACTACGTCATCGGATCGTCTTCAGACGAGATGCCGGACCAAAAAGAAGATGGCGATCAAGGCGATAATCCAGAGCGCGGCATGACCGGCGGCACGACCGCGGGCGCTGGCTTCGCCGATCTTGCGAATCGCTTCCTCCGAGATCTCGAATCCGTCCTCGGCTATGCCTTCGATCTGGGCGATGATAGCCTCGGTCTTCAAGAGAAAGGCCGGCAGATTGGCGGTAAAGCGGCCGAGCGAAGCGAAAGCGCGTCCCGCGTCCTGGAGCTTGCCGACCGGGCCGAGATTGGCCTCGATCCAGGCGCGCACGACGGGCTCGGCCGTCGACCACATGTCGAGCTTCGGATCGAGCGTGCGCGCTACGCCCTCGACGACGACCATGGTCTTTTGCAGCAGCAAAAGCTCTGTGCGCGTCTTCATATCGAAAAGCGCGGTGATCTCGAAGAGCTGAGTCAGCAGCTTCGACATGGAGATCTCGTCGGCGGGGCGCGAATGGATCGGCTCTCCAATCGCCCGGATCGCTTGCGCGAAATCTTCGACCTTGTGGATGCGCGGCACATAGCCGGCCTCGAAATGCACCTCGGCGACGCGCATGTAATCGCGGATGATGAAACCATAGATGATTTCCGCGAGGAAGCGGCGTTCGTTCAAGCCGAGGCGGCCCATAATGCCGAAATCGACGGCGGTCAGGCATCCGTCGCGATCGACGAAGAGGTTGCCGCGATGCATGTCGGCATGAAAGAAGCCGTCGCGCATCGCATGCCGGAGAAACGATTGGATGATGACGCGCCCTATATCCGGCAGGTCGAAACCAGAGGCTTGCAGCGCCGCACTGTCAGACAATGGGATGCCGTCGATCCACTCGAGGGTCAAAACCTCCTTGGCGGTGCGGTCCCAATCGATCTTCGGCACGCGGAATTCGTCACCGGCTGCGATATTCTCGGCGAATTCTGACGCGGCGGCGGCCTCCAGGCGGAAGTCCATCTCCATCTTGACGCTGCGCGCAAGCGTTTCCACGACCTCGACGGGCTTCAGCCTTTTGATCTCGGGAAACCACTTCTCGGCGAGACGCGCGGCGACGAACATGTCGCCGAGATCACGCCGAAATCGCCGCTCGACGCCCGGCCGCAGCACTTTGACTGCGACCTCGCGTTCGCCGTCGCTATCGCGGATGGTGGCGCGATGAACCTGCGCAATCGAGGCCGCCGCAACCGGCTCGCCGAAGCGGATGAAGACGCGCGCGAGTGGCCGGCCGAGCGAGGCTTCGACGGTTGAGACCGCAACGGCACGCGGAAAAGCCTCCATCCGATCCTGCAGCGCCTCGAGATGGCGCACGACGACAGGACCAACCACGTCCTGCCGCGTCGCCAGAAACTGGCCGAGCTTGACATAGGAAGGGCCGAGCTTGGTGATCGCTGCTGGCAGCATCGTCAGGCTCGAACCGGCATTGCGGCGTGCGAATAGATTGGCGAGGGCGAGCGGCAGACGCCCGGCCGGCGGCAACGCTGTCGGATCGACGTCGCGGAACACACCGGCCCGCGCGAGCACGAAACCGGCACGGGCGAGACGCAGAAGGGACCCTAAGTGAAAGATCACGCGCGCGCCTATCAGAGCTTCCAACCCGAATGAATGGCGACGATGCCGCCACTCAATTTCGTGTAGGAGGCCTGCGTGAAGCCCGCGTCCACGATCATGTCCTTGAAGGTCTCTGCGGCGGGAAACCGGCGGATCGATTCGACGAGGTAGCGATAGGCGCTTCGATCGCCGGTCACGATCTCGCCGATGAGCGGAATGAGGCGGAACGAATAGGCTTCATAGAGCCGGTCGAGTCCCGGCAGATCGACATCCGAGAACTCGAGGCAGAGGAAGCGGCCGCCGCGCTTCAAGACGCGATGGGCCTCGGCGAGCGCGAGATCGATACGCGGCACGTTGCGGATGCCGAACGCGATCGTATAGCAATCGAATTCTCCGTCCGGAAAAGGCAGGGTCTCGGCATTGCCTTCGACGAAGCCGAGCTTGCCGGCAAAGCGCCGCTTGGCGGCGCGCGCGCGACCGACAGCCAGCATGTCGGGATTGATGTCGAGCACCGTGACATCCGTGCCGCGGCCACCTGCCGCGGCGACGCGAAACGCGATATCGCCGGTGCCGCCGGCGACGTCCAGATGGCGAAACCGGCCGCTGCGCGGACGGACCTTGGCGACGAAAAGGTCCTTCCACAGCCGGTGCAGGCCGCCCGACATCAGGTCGTTCATCAGGTCGTAGCGATTGGCGACGTGATGGAAGACGCGGTCGACATGCGCCTGCTTTTCGGCGAGCGGCACCCTGGAAAAGCCGAAATGAGTGTCGTCGCTCGTGGACTTGGCTTGAGAACTTGGCTTGGACATGCTGGTCTCCACCCCCACATTAGCCGCGGGTCGGCATAATGGCTACTTGCGAAGACCGGCGCCCAAGCGGCGGCAGACAAATTGCGGCGGCAATAAGCCGCGACGGAGAATGAGCGCGGAGATGCCGGAATTGCCGGAAGTCGAAACCGTCCGCCGCGGCCTCGAGCCGGCGATGGTCGGCGCGCGGCTCGCCGGCATCGATCAGCGCCGGCCCGATCTGCGGTTTCCGTTCCCGGAGAATTTCGTCGAACGTCTCACGGGGAGGCGCGTCGAAGCGCTCGGCCGGCGCGCCAAATATCTTCTCGCCGATCTCGATGATGCCAACGTCCTCGTCATGCATCTCGGAATGTCGGGCTCGTTCCGGATCATCAGTGGAGAGGACAGCGCGAGTCCCGGTGTTTTCCACCACGACCGCTCGAAAAACGTCGCGCATGACCATGTCGCGTTCACCCTCTCGACGGGCACGCGCATCATCTACAACGATCCACGCCGTTTCGGCTTCATGGAGCTGATCGCGCGTTCCGCGCTCGCCGAGCATGCTTTGTTCAAGAATGTCGGGATCGAGCCGCTCGGCAACGCGCTCGACGGAGCGGCGCTCGCGCGCCTCTTCGCCGGCAAGGCGGCGCCTTTGAAGGCGGCGCTGCTCGATCAGACCCTCATCGCGGGCCTCGGCAATATCTATGTCTGCGAAGCCCTGCACCGCGCCAGGCTCTCGCCGCGCCGCGCCGCCGGCACGCTCGCGCGCAAGGATGGCGGTCCGACCGAGCGGGCGCATCTCCTCGCCCGCGTCATTCGCGAGGTCTTGGAGGAGGCTGTCGCGGCGGGCGGCTCGTCATTGCGCGATCACCGTCAAACCAACGGAGCGCTCGGCTATTTTCAGCATAATTTCCGGGTTTATGACCGGGAGGGCTCGGCCTGCGCAGCGCCCGGCTGCGGCGGCATTGTAAAGCGCATCGTTCAGTCCGGCCGCGCCAGCTTCTTCTGCGGCGCCTGCCAAAGGTAGGCGAGCACTCCAGCGTGGCGCAATCCAAAGCGGGCAAGCTGACGAAGCTCCGGGTGGAGACGAGGCTCCCTTATGTACGACCAAGACCTTTTCTTTCCGGCGGTCGGAGAGACGGCGCGCGCCTTGTTCAAGCGCCATGTGCAGACGGTCGAGGTCGAGACATTCTCCTATTGCAACCGCGTCTGCAGCTATTGCCCCAACGCCACCTACGATCGGCGCAGCTTCACGAGCTTCATGCCGGCCGAGCATCTGACCAAGATCGCGCGCGGGCTCATGGAGATCGATTACGACCGCTCGCTGGTGCTCAGCCACTATAACGAGCCCCTGTCGCATGACTCGATCGTCGAGCAGATTGCGCTGTTTCGGCAGATCGTGCCGAACGCATCGATCTCGATCTATTCGAACGGCGATTATCTGACGCGCAGCATGTTCGACAGGCTTGCCAAAGCGGGTCTCGACGATCTCTTCGTCAGCATCCATCTCGGCGCGACGGAAGCCTATGACGACGAGAAGGTTTTGGCGCGCGTGGCGAAGCTGTCGCGTGAGCTCGACATCCCCGCCGATATCCTCCGGCTCGAACGCGGCAAGCTCATCGTCGCCGCCTTCAAGACGACGGCCTTGAAGAAATTCGTCATGTTCGAGCGCAATTACAATGCGCTCGGCTCCAACCGCGGCGGCAGCCTGCCGGTCCTGTCCTATCGGGCGGTGCGGGAGGCACCCTGCTTCTTCCCGTTCCACACGTTCAACGTCTCCTATGGCGGCAATATTTCACCCTGCTGTCAAATTCGCGGTGACATTCCGATCTACGCGGATACGATCATCGGCAATATCGGCGCGTTCGATTCGATCTTCGACGCCTACGGCTCGGCGAAGGCAGCCGAGTGGCGACGCGATCTTTATGCCGCTTCGCCCAAGAGCGGCCCCTGCCAGCACTGTCACGAGGGGATCGTGCCGCTCGATGCAGCAGGCAACGCGACCCGCGTCGCACAACTCGCGGCGATTGCGGCCGACCCACGCCGTATTGTCCACGCGGACGCTGTTTAGAATATGATGGCGCAGCGGAGATGCGCCGGGTGCCCTCGGCCGATCGTTAAATCCGTAAGCTTTCGCTTCAACGCATCTCAAGCATGCCGTCGCGTGCCATCTTCTCTTTTAACTTCGCTGCAACCGCTTCGGCTCGACGCTCGTTCTTGGCTGGGCCATCGACGCGGCGAGATCGACGATGCAGGAGAGCCAACGCGTTTCTGCTTCCTTCTGCGAAGGCACGGCCGAGCAAGCCGCTGCGATCGGCGGGTTTTCACACAAATCCTGGCTTTTGCAGCTCATCGGCAGCATGCGCGGTCGCGCCGGCGCGGACATGGCTGAACCGCAGGAGCAGGCGGCGGAGGCGAGCGAGGAGCCGCGCGAGGCGACGGAGGCCGACGCGCTCGAGACGGAAGCTGTACCGTTTACGGAAACGCCAAAGCCGCACGCGGCGGCGGGACCGGCCGATCCGAAGCGTGTGCGCTGGGGCTTCGGCCTGCATCTCAATCGCGCTTCCGCGCGGCTTCGCCACGCTGCGCAGCTTGCCCATGCTGCGCAGCTTGCTCATGCCGCCGATTTCGGCAGCATTCTCGAAACGCTGGATGAAGCCGATCACCCGCTCGACCCAGCGTCCGGACGCCAGGCCCATGCCAAGGGCTGGCTGCTGCAGCTCATCGGCAGCATTAACAGCCGGGCGCCCAACTCCGCCCGGGCGGTCAACGACCTCTATGCCGAGGACGTGGTCGAGATCCTATTTCCTGCCGAGCCGGATGAAGCGCCGGCGGATGAGCGCGAGAAAATCATCGCCGAGCTCGGCCTGAGCGACATGCTGAGCGCCGCCGAGCTTCAGCGCATCCGCCGTGCATTCGCGCTGCAAAACCATCCCGACCGGCTGGAACCGGAGCAGCGGGCACGGGCGACGCGGCGCATGACCACCGCCAACATGCTGATCGACGACCTCCTTCGGCGCAAGAAGAAGCGGAGCTGAACGGCACCGTGAGACCTCAGCTCTTGGTTAGTGTCTCAGTTTG
>Ga0116227_10016292_pt1 | contig 10720 bp, 8 predicted proteins | sample S1TSphgellanicum_FD_89693 | JGI IMG/M metagenome (GOLD analysis project Ga0116227, IMG submission 89693) | Host-associated microbial communities from peat moss isolated from Minnesota, USA - S1T2_Fb - Sphagnum magellanicum MG | ecosystem: Host-associated > Plants > Peat moss > Unclassified...
TCCCAGATCTAAAGCCAGCTCCCATTTACCTTCTTTTGCAGTCCACACCGATACGTATTGACCATAAGATTTCTCGTCTTTAACTTCATACGGACCAGTTGTAAAACCCCAGTCGCCACTCCTGGATACCTTGGCATAAACGGGCGTCCAGCTAATACCTTTACTTTCAGGCTCTCCAGCATAGAAGGCTTTCGCATTTACTGGGTTCGGTCTAAATACCAAACCATCTGCGGCAGCAAAAGTGGCATACGCTGTTTTTGTACCATGCTTTGCCACGCTCTCAGCGAATTCTTTTTCAGCTTTAATCAGTGATTTGGTACTTCCATCTGATTTTTGAGCATAAGCGCCAACGGTCAGTGAAGCAGCAATAATTGTATACAGGAGTTTGTTCATCATAATATTTAAATAATACTGTGCTAAGATAACATTTGAAGGGTTTTTAGCATTTGAAAAGTAATTAACAATTAAACAATTTGTTAAATTTTACTCCAGGTAGTTCCCTCTTTACTATCCTTCAATTGGATGCCCATACCTTGCAACCCAATTCTGATTTTGTCAGAAGTAGCATAATCTTTATTTTCTTTTGCTGCTTTACGGATATCGATCATCATGTCCAATACAGCATTTAGCTCCACATTGGAAGAATCCTCATCCTTCAATCCGAAAATATCAAACACAAAGTCCTGGATTAATTTCCTAAGCTTATCAAGCTCAACTGCAGCAATCTTCCCTTTACCGTCGTAAACAGTATTGATGATTCTTGCCGCTTCGAAAAGCTCTGCAATTACTACCGGGCTGTTGAAATCATCATCCATCGCCTTGATACAGTTCAGCTCCAGTGCTGCAATATCAAAGTCATTTCCATCCGCATCAGGAACAAGTTTTTCCAGTAAGCTAACCGCATTCATCAACCTTCTAAAGCCTTTTTCAGAGGCATCCAAAGCTTCGTTAGAGAAATCCAGCGTACTTCTATAATGTGCCTGCAACATAAAAAACTTCACCGTCATTGGACTATAGCCCCGATCTAATAGGGGGTGGTTACCCGTAAATAACTCACCTGGTAAAAAACCATTTCCTGCAGTTTTAGACATTCTGGCACCGTTTACGGTGAGCATATTGGTGTGCATCCAGTATTTAGCCGGTTGCTTATGACTGCAAGCTTCAGACTGTGCAATTTCATTGGTATGGTGCGTAGCAGCCAGATCCATTCCACCACCATGGATATCAAATTCGTCGCCAAGGTACTTCGCACTCATGGCCGAGCATTCGATGTGCCAGCCCGGGAATCCCTCTCCCCATGGCGATTGCCAGCGCATAATCGTTTCAGGCTTGGCTTTAATCCAGAGTGCAAAATCCAAACGACCACGTTTATCATCCTGTCCGCCCAATTCACGGGTATTGGCCAGCATGTCTTCCAGATTTCTATTGGTTAGTATCGTATAATTGTAAGCCTTACTGTATTTTTCAACATCAAAATAAATGGTTCCGTCTACTTCATAGGCATAACCGTTGGCAATAATTAATTTGATCATTTCAATTTGCTCTATGATATGACCGGTAGCTGTAGGCTCAATGCTTGGCGGCAATGTATTGAACATGCGCAATACATCATGAAAGCCAAGCGTATATTTCTGTACGATTTCCATAGGCTCCAGCTGCTCCAGCTTGGCCCTTTTAGCAAATTTATCATCACCCTCATCGCGGTCACCCTCCAAATGCCCTGCGTCGGTAATGTTCCGTACATAACGTACTTGATAACCTGAATATTTCAAATATCTGAAAATCAGATCAAAAGAAATAAACGTACGACAATTACCCAAATGTACATCACTATAAACGGTTGGTCCGCAAACGTACATACCTACATGAGGTGCATTGAGCGGTTCAAAAAGTTCCTTTTTTCGTGTGAGGGTATTGTATAGGTGTAAGCCTTTTTCCATTGTGCAAAGGTAAAAATTTTAGGGGTTTAATCTCAAATCACTGCGAACAGGAAAATGGTCTGACAATTCGGCTTCAATGACCCGATAATTAACTACTTTAAGGTCTTTCGTAGTGGCAATATAGTCAATCTGGAAGTTAGGAAATTTCCCGTTATAGGTCTTTCCAAATCCCCTTCCCTGTTCTTTAAAAGTATTGTTTAAGGATTTTGTGAGTTGCGTAACCGCATAAGAAGCCGGCGTATCATTAAAGTCACCAGCAATTAAGAAAGGTGTTTCACAGGTTTTCATATGCGCTTTCATGATATCGACCTGTATGCTGCGTTTTAAAAACGCACTTTTCAACATACTCAAAATCCTCTTAGAAGGTAAAATTTCGGGTTCCATTTTCTGTTTGACCTGATCAATATAGCTATAATCCTGTTTATCAAAAGAAATGGATTGCAAGTGCACATTATATACCCTCAATTTTTGGTTGTTCACCACAACATCAACATAGATGCTGGCATTGCCACCGTAATTGGCACCAAACAAAATGGTTCCCTTATCCTTAATGGGATATTTAGAAAAAATAGCCAGCCCCGTTGCTTCGTACTCGTTCTGAGCAGACGGCACAAAATAATAATGCGGTTTACCCAAAATGCGCATTAAACTATCCGTAATATCGAAAGTTCCTTTTCTACGCGTAAAGTATTCCTGAAAACAAATGATGTCCGGATTCTCATTTTCAATGAGACTAAGCATTTTTTGTTTCACAGGCTCTACATTTTCTTGGCCGTAGGGCTTAAAACTGTGTACATTATAGGTCATCATTCTAATTAGGCTAGAATCAGTTTTAGGCCCCAGCCCCGATTCTCCGATGAGGCCAAAAGTAGCTGTTAAAGCTTGCCAGCCGATTAAAATTAGTGCGATTGTACCAATAGCGAAAGTCCAGCGTCTACGCAGGCACCACCAGATGATCATCGAGATATTAAGGAAAAGAATATAAGGATAAGCCAAGCCGAAAAAAGCGATGTACCGATAATGACGGGGATCAAACCTACCGGCTGAAATACCCAACACAAAGGCCAGGCCAAGCAAAATAGCGCCAATCCGAACCAATCGATCAAAAAATGTAGGCTTCCCCTTCTTCATTAATGCTTACTTGCCTTAAATAAAGTCTCTTTCTCTATTTTACTCAGTTTATCATATCCCGATTTTGAAATCTTGTCCAGAATGCGATCAATTTCGCCCTGATTGATCTTTTCAACAGTCCGTTTATCGGTAGCGCCACCAAAGTTATTTTTAACAACCTTCAACTTAGGATTACGTTTGAACAATTTGCTCCAGTCTGTCCCTTTTTTCAACAAAAAGATATATAGAAACCCAAACAATGCGCCACCCAGATGGGCGAAGCTACCACCGGCATCGGTACTGGCAATTCCAATTAAATCCAGCACAATATAACCCAATGCCAGATATTTTAATTTCACATCGCCCAAAAACAACAGGCGGATGCTATAATCAGGAACCAGAGTAGCTGTTGCCACAACAATAGACATCACGGCAGCCGAAGATCCAATAATGGTAGCCTGTGTCGTATATGCCTCAAACACCGGAAACACATTGTAAGCCAGTAGATATAGCAAAGCACCTGCAAAGCCTCCAAAAAGGTATACAAAGTGAAACTGACGTGGTTTTAAAAAATCAAGAAATATCCTGCCCATCCAATACAGCCACAACATGTTAAACAGCACATGCATGATGCCATCATGGAAAAACTGATAAGTTAAAAAGGTATAAAACCGCATAGGTAACTTAGCTATCGAAGCAGGAAAACCAGCATATTCTCTAATCCATCCTTCGTAGGAAGCCCCACCGTTTCCTGCAAGAAAAAATGGGATATTAATGAGTGCAAATGCAACAAAAATGAGCACATTGATCCCAATGTAGAAGAATGCCGGATTGCCCGACTGGAATACCTTAAATTTTAAATCCTTCAGCAGACTGCTATTCATAATATGTATAAAATCTATCGTTGTCTTTGTCCTTCCAAAGCTTAACAAGTATGAAGCCAATTAATGCACCGCCAAGATGTGCGTAGTGTGCAACCGAGTCTCCGGGTACATTGGCTACCCCCATAAACAATTCAAATAGGATATATAAGGGAATAAAAAACTTCGCTTTTACCGGAATTGGTATAAACATAAGGTAAAGCTCTGTATTTGGATAGAGCATACCAAAGGCAACCAATAAACCAAATATGGCGCCGGAGGCTCCAACCATCGGAAAGCCGTAAATCCCATAGAGCGTACCCTTATCTGCCTCAGCTATACCCGAAGGAAAGGCAGCGCTATGTGAAGCGAAATCAATAAATACAGAATTGTGCGTTAAAGATCCTGTAATGTGATAAACCTCATAAGCCTGTACACCCATTTGAAGCGCTACTGCGCCCAATCCGGTAATCAGGTAAAAATTCAGGAAACGTTTCATTCCCCACCTGTTTTCTAATATACCACCGAACATAAAAAGTCCGAACATATTGAACAGGATGTGCATAATGTCACCATGCATAAACATGTAGGTTACCGGCTGCCAAACCCTAAAAAACTGCGAATCAAAATAAAAAGCCCCCAACACATAGTCTAGATCTATGTTTGCATTTTTTAATATGAGCTTTGCAGCAAAAAAGAGTCCGTTAATGATCAGCAGATTTTTAACCACTGGTGGTATGTGTATTTGGTTCATGCGCTATTTATCAAATTTCTTATCTAATTCTGTCAGTCCAATCGTTTGAACCACAGACTTCCCACTAATGCTAAAGTTCGGGCTTTTGCAGGCAAAAAGCTGTTCAATCAGAGTATTCATTTCTTCCTGACTTAAAACAGTTCCATTTTTGATGGCGCTATTGCGGGCCATACTCTTGGCCAGCGCATCTCTTTTATCCAGCTTCAATTCCTGTTGCGAATTTTTGAAGCCTTCGATTAAATGTTCAAATAATTGCGTTTCATTGATATTGCTACTGCCCAGATCTACCGGTATGCCCTCTATCACTAAAGTATTTTTTCCAAACTCCCGTACTTCAAAACCTAAGCTTTTGATGTCTTCCAGCAAACTTTTAGCCAGTTCATAATCATTCGGACTCAAAGTAACGGTCTGCGGAAATAAGCTTTGTTGCGAAGCACCCTTTCTATCTTCCAGGTGGACAATGAAACGCTCGTATAGAATGCGTTCATGCGCGGCCTGCTGGTCGATCACCATCAATCCCGACTTAATTTGCGAAATGATGTATCGGTTGTGCACCTGCATCAACAATTTTTGAACCGGTACAAAAGTATCGTCCTGAACTTCGCCAGGCATTTCTATCGCGGTTTGCTCCGGTTCCTGGTGGTTTGCGATCTCGTATAACGATCCCCAGTTTTTGATACTTGGAGAAATACCACCTCCCCAGTTGCTGCTACCAGCATAAGAAGCCCTTCCTGAAGCCGTCTTATCACCTGAAAAAGGATTAAAATCAGGGTTAAAGCTAATACTAGGTGGAACAATCTCATCTGGAGCCTTAGGGGTAATCATACCGCTAAATCCAGTTTCCTGATCAAAATCAATGGTTGGACTGATGTTAAACCTACCCAATGAACGCTTTACGGCCGAATGGATAATTGCATAAATCGATTTCTCATCCAAATACTTGATCTCTGTTTTAGTGGGATGTACATTTACATCAATATTTGCAGGATCAATATCGATAAACAATACATAAAGCGGGAAATGATCGTCGTGCAGCAGTTCCTCATACGCTTTACTTACTGCATGGTTCAAATATGGATCCTTGATGAAACGGTTGTTCACAAAGAAAAACTGCTCCCCACGTGTTTTTTTAGCAAATTCAGGCTTGCCGATATATCCCTTTAAATTAATGATACTGGTTTCCTCTTCAACAGGAATTAAACGCTGGTTGTAGTTATTTCCAAACAAATGGACAATCCGTTGTTTCAATACCGATGAAGGCAGGCGAAAAATTTCTACTCCATCGTGATGCAAGCTAAAAGCAATTTCAGGATGTGCTAAAGATATCCGTTGAAATTCATCAATCACATGTCGCATCTCTGCGGGGTTACTTTTCAAAAAGTTGCGCCTGGCCGGTGTATTGAAAAATAAGTTCTTGACGCAAATACTGGTTCCTTCTGATGCAGCTACGGGCTCCTGCTTCATGAAAGTTGAACCTTCAATTTCAATCAATGTACCCAGCTCGTCATCATGGCGGCGCGTTTTCATTTCAACCTGAGCAATCGCTGCAATTGAAGCCATAGCTTCCCCCCTGAAACCCATAGTCCTGATCGCAAATAAATCTTCAGCTTTACGCACTTTTGAAGTGGCATGCCTTTCAAAACACATCCGTGCATCGGTCACACTCATTCCACTTCCATTATCAATCACCTGAATCAAAGCCTTTCCGGCATCTTTGAGGATGAGTTGGATTTTATTCGCTCCTGCATCTATGGCATTCTCTAATAGTTCTTTTATTGCCGATGCAGGCCGCTGCACGACCTCTCCTGCTGCTATTTGATTGGCAACGCTATCGGGTAAAAGTTGTATAATATCTGACATGTATAATCGCTCCGGTAAAGTTGCTAATTTAGGCAAAATAAGGCTTAATTCGGTCTTACTTTTCATATAAATGACGTTTACAATCCAGATATTACTATAAAATTACCTTTATATTTACACCCAAATCCATAACTTAAAAATTCAAAATACGTTTACAATAAGCAAAAGCTTATCCCAAAGCACAAAAATATATGAGAAAAAATCGCTTTTCGGGCATCATCAGCATCAGTTTTCTTGCACTGTTAACGTTCAATGCCTGCGCGCAGGAGCACCAAAAAAATGAGCAAACTTTAGCCGTTCTAAACAAAATCAGCGACAATACGGTATTGCTCAACAACCAGAACAATGTGCTTCCGCTCACTAATCTGGATCAAAAAAATATTGCTTCAGTAGACCTCGGATTTCAGCAGCAAACAATATTTGACAGTCTGCTAAACAAATACACTAAAATTGCAGCTTTCGCAGCAAGCAATTACCAGAACGCAGCCACACTGGATGGTCTTGAAGACGATTTGAAATATTTTAACACCATTGTCATTGCCTTGCCTTCGGCTGCGAGCAACGACACCAGAGCCGTCAAGTTCATCCTCAATCTCGCCAAAAGCAAACAAGTAATCCTCTCCGTATTTGGCGAAGGAAAATCTTTAGGGACATTTGACGCCTTACAAGCACCAATCATATGGACCGACCAAAGCACGGCTTTAGCCGCTTCTATTTTACCGCAAATTATATTTGGAGGAATAGGACTGAATGCCAAACTCCCCACAACCCTGTCCCCAAAATACACCGCAGGATCGGGCTTCAGCACTAAGGCAAGCCGATTTAAATATACTTTACCGGAAGATGCAGGTGTAAACTCAGACAACCTCAGCGAAATCGACAACATTGCCAACCAAGCCATCCGTGCACAAGCGGCACCAGGAATGGTTGTTTTTGTAGCTAAAGATGGTAAAGTCATTTTCAACAAAGGGTATGGCCACCACATTTATGTAAATGGCATCCCCGAGAACGTCGCCGATATTTTTGATTTGGCTTCATTAACCAAGACAACAGCAACCACACCAACGGTAATGCGCCTCTATGAACAGCACAAGCTGAACCTGGACACCAATATTGGTACCTATATCCCAAGGGCCAGAACCTTACCCATGAATGAAATTAAAGTCAGGGAAGTCATGCTGCACCAGGCTGGTTTTATTCCGTATATCCCTTTTCACAATCTGATCAAACCGGGTGATTACAGTCGTGATTCCAGCGCTGCCTATCCAACGAAAGTGGCAGACAATTATTACATCAGAAAAGACTATTTCAAAGATGTCATGTGGCCCAAGATGCTGAACTCCCCAATCAAGACACGGGGACAATACGTTTACAGCGACATCAGCATGTACGTAATGAAAGACATTGTGGAGCGCATTAGTGGGATCCCCTTAAATCAATACGTACTAGACAATTTTTACACTCCACTTGGCATGCAAACCGCAGGATTTTTACCCAGAGATCGCTTTCCAAAAGATAAAATAGTACCTACAGAACAGGACACGTATTTCCGAAAAACCTTATTACAGGGCTATGTGCACGACCAGGGTGCAGCTCTTGCAGGTGGTGTTTCCGGGCATGCCGGACTTTTTGCCAGCGCCAATGACGTAGGGATTCTATACCAGATGTTTTTAAACAAAGGAACCTATGGCGGACAGGAATATTTCAAACCAGAAACTGTAGATTTGTTCACTGCCAAGCAATCCAATGTAAGTAGGCGTGGTCTGGGATTTGATCGCTGGGATCCGGACCTGACTAAAAAATATCCTTCAGAACTAGCTTCTGCTCAAACCTATGGTCATACCGGCTATACCGGAACCTGTGTATGGGTTGATCCTGCCCGAGGTCTGGTGTATGTATTTTTATCCAACAGGGTTTATCCTTCGGTAACCGACAAACTGAGCAATTTAAAAATCAGGGGAAGAATACAAGATGCCATTATTAAGGCAATAGAAAAGGGGCTTTAAAAGCCCCTTTTCTATTACTTTTTCAAACCGATTTCCCTCAGCCTCTCATCCAGATACTCCCCCGCGGTCATATCCGTGTACAGCTTCGGATGCTCGGCATCGATACAAGAATCTAAACTGGTCAAGTCCATATCGCTTCTTGGATGCAGAAAGAATGGCACAGAGAACCTTGAGGTTTTCATCAGCTCAACAGGCGGATTCACCACCCTGTGAGTAGTAGAACGCAATTTGTTGTTTGTTAAACGCTGTAACATATCACCCACATTCACAACTATATCCGTATGATGTGCTTTAATTGGCAACCATTCGTTGCTGCGTGTCAACACTTCCAGTCCGTCAGCACTTGCACCAATCAGTAGCGTGATCAGGTTAATGTCTTCATGCGCACCGGCACGTACGGCATCATCAGGCAAAATCTCCGGATTTTCAATCGGGAAGTAATGAATACCTCTCAAAATTGAATTCCCATTGTGCACTTGTTTATCAAAATAATCGATTGGTAAATTCAGGTAAGTGGCAATCGCACGCAACAAATGCGTCCCATTACTTTCCAAACGCTGATAAATTTCGCGGGTCACTACATTAAAACCAGGGATTTCTTCCAAAACCTCATTGTCTGGATATTGACTTTTAATAGGATCACCATCGGTAACCTCCTGGCCAATTTGCCAGAACTCTTTCAAATCGGCAGTTTTAGCGCCTTTTGCAGTTTCTTTACCCGGACTGGTGTATCCCCTTTGTCCGGCCAACTCCACCTTTTCATATTTCTTCTTCTGCTCCGGCGATAAAGCAAAAGCAGCCTGTATATTTTTGTAAAGCTGATCGATCAACTCCTGACTAACACCATGATTGGTGATGGTTACAAAACCAGAATCGTTAAAGGCACGTCCCAGCTCGTCTGAGAATTTTTTACGTTGTTCTTCATTTCCATTGATGTATGAACCAAGATCCAGACAAGGAATATAAGGTGTGGACATAATATTTTATTTATGAGTAATAACAGTTAAATCTAGGAAACTATTGTTAATAAACATCAAAAATTAAAACATCACAAGAGCAACAGCCTAATTAAAAGGACTTTAAATTATCAACACCAATACAAGTAAACATACTAAATTATCACCTGTTTGTAAAGTTAGTTGCTGTTTTTAGTCTGCACAAACTATCGGCAGATTAGTTGCGTACTTTAAATAGGGAAATGATTCCCCTTATATTTTAACATCATGAAGCTATTGTCATTAATGGTCATCATTCTATTATCGGTTGGCAGTGTGGATGCACAACCTAAAAAACTACAGAAAGCAACTTTTGGTATGGGCTGCTTTTGGTGCTCAGAAGCGCTGTTTCAACAATTAAAAGGTGTCACAAGTGTCAAATCAGGATATGAAGGTGGTACCGTGCCCAATCCATCGTATGGAGATGTGTGTACAGGTACGACTGGACATGCGGAAGTCATTGAGGTCACTTATGATCCTGCTGTCATCAAATACGAAGAATTGCTGGAGGTATTTTGGAAAAGCCATGATCCAACTACGCTAAACAGACAAGGTGCAGATGTGGGCACTCAATACCGTTCTGTCATTTTTTATCATAACGATGAGCAAAAGCAGCTTGCAGAAAAATATAAAAAAGAGCTGAACGATGCGAAGGCTTTTAACAAACCTATTGTCACACAAATCACCAAAGCAAGTCCTTTCTATGTAGCCGAGAATTACCATCAGGATTATTTCATCAAGAATGGAACTGAGCCTTATTGCAGAATGGTAATTTTACCTAAAATGGAGAAACTGGAAAAACTGTTTAAGGATAAACTAAAGCACTAAACACTCCTTCACAAGCGGCTGGATTCTTCATATATTTTACACAACTAGCTCACGCCAAACCCACAAACAGGTACCTTTTTGCGAAGAATGTATGTGCAAGGTGTGGATGATGTGAGAACTTAACTCCAAGTTGTAAAGTCTTGCATATAAAAACAGTGCCTGGAAGGAAGCTTCCAGGCACTGTTTTTATAATTACCCAAGTACAATACTAAACAAATTATCCTAAGGAAACTTAACGCCTCGGTAATTTGTTACATCAACCGTTGGGATACTTGAACCATATTTACTATTGATTGCAGTAATAAATGCATTAGCTGTAATAGCATACCCTAGAGGTGTTAAATGAATTCCATCCAGAGAAAACAGA
>Ga0116227_10016293_pt1 | contig 10718 bp, 3 predicted proteins | sample S1TSphgellanicum_FD_89693 | JGI IMG/M metagenome (GOLD analysis project Ga0116227, IMG submission 89693) | Host-associated microbial communities from peat moss isolated from Minnesota, USA - S1T2_Fb - Sphagnum magellanicum MG | ecosystem: Host-associated > Plants > Peat moss > Unclassified...
AGGATAAATTCCTGCTATCAGGCCTAAAGTGAGACTTAAGCCAGCCATCATCACAATAATTTCGCCGATTGAGAATGCCGACAATTGCAATTGACTTCCCATTAGGTCGTTAAAGAACGGGAAAAATAATACGGCAATAAATAAACCAACTGTAACTGATATAACAGCTAAAAGCTGGGTTTGAACGTAATATTGTAACACAATCTGTAATTTTCCGGCACCCAACGTTTTGCGTACCCCAACATCCTGGGAATTAGATATTGTATTGGTAAGTGTTAGCAATATGTAGTTCAGGCAAGCTATAAAGAGGATAACCAACGAAAGGCAACCGAGTTGATATATTATTTTGAGATCAGTATAATGACCCCATGATTCGGAAGCATTGTAGTGCGCTTCTGAAAACGGCCTTAGTAATATATGCCTTTTTGCCGTCTCAATTACCTTACCGCTTGCATCCATTTCAGTTTGGATATCGAAATACTTCCCGCCAAAATTGTCAAGCTTGTTTTTAAAAGCTGGTAAATTTATTTCTTTCTTTAATTTTAATATCAGCGGCATGCTGGAGGTACCTAATCCTTTGGCAATTCTTCTCTTATATTCCGGATCGGTTTCAATTGGCACAACCATATCATAACTTAAACTCGAGTTTTGCGGAAAATTTTTGAACACACCTGCAACGGTAAGCAACAAGCTATCTTCGCCGGGTATGGATAATACTTTCCCTATTGGATCAGTTTTTCCAAAATATTTATTTGCAAGTCGCTGGCTGATTGCTACTTTTCCGTGCTCGGATAAGATTGTATTTGGGTTGCCTGATAACAACGGGAAATTGAAAACTTTAAAGAAATTTGCATCCGCATAGGTAATATTGTTTTCCTCCTGGTAGTTTTTATCGTTGACACGGATAACAGGCTTGTAAAAACCGTATAAACGAACAGCTTCTTCTATCTCAGGAAAATTTCTTTTCAGATCGAGCGCCATCACCGGCGGCGTAACTATTTGATTTTTTTGTTCAAATCCTTGCGTTAAAAAAGAAAACATGCCTTTCTCAGGTTCTATCTTAGACAAACTTAAATCGCTTATTTCTACCCTGAAAAGCCGGTCACCGTCCTTATGGAAAGTATCGAACGATTGCTCGTTTTTCACATACAAGTAAACCAAAATGCAAAAAGCACTGGCTACCCCAAGTCCTATAATGTTGATAGCAGAATATAATCTATTCCTGAAAATATTCCTGATGGCAAGTTTTAGGTTCGTTTTTAACATAGGTTGTGTTAATTAGGTATTACTCATTTTTTTTACTATTCACCATTAACTATTCTATATTCACCACTCACCGACTCATTCCGACCGAAGGCTCTTCACGGGATTAGCCATTGCAGCCTTGATAGTTTGAAAGCCCGACGTAAATATTGCAGCAACAAGCATCACTCCGCCCCCGGCGGCAAATACCACCAGCTGATAGCCGTCCGGTCTGCAAAATTGTTCATCCATTGACTGATCGCCCACCATGCTACAGGTGTCGCGATGACTAGCGATAATATAATAAGCCAAACCATTTCTTTTGAAAGCATCCCGAAGATCTGGGCTACCGATGCACCCAATACTTTCCTTACCCCTATTTCTTTTGTGCGTTGGGTAGTTGTGTATATAGCCAATCCAAGCAATCCCAAACAACTGATCAATATGGAAACTCCGGTTGTCCAGGCGAGCAGTTTAGATGTTTTCTGTTCGCTTGCATAGAATTTGGCGATGCTTTCGTCAAAAAAATGGTATTCAAAATCATCTTCGGGATAAATTTCCTTCCAATTTTTTTGCAATCCGGCTATTGCTGTTTTCCACTCTTCGCCGGCTGCCGTTTGTGGCTTCAGGGCAATATGCAGCGTAAGCGAATTATTAGGGTCATAAATAATACCGATTGGATGGTAAGGTTTATGCAGCGACGACTGGTAAAAATCACTCACTACACCGATGATTGTTTTATCGTGTCCATTGAATTTTACCGTTTTCCCAACTGCCTCGGCGGGATTTTTAAAACCAAGTTCCCGCGTATAAGTCCTGTTCACCAATAACGACCTGAGGGTATCAGCTTCTTCAAAGTTTCGGCCTGCAAGTAATTTGATCTTATAGATGTTGATAAAATTAGCATCTCCTCTTTTTCGCTGCAGGTCGGTTTTAATCTCTTTTTTTCCATCGGTATAAATAGCCGAAGTGGTATTCATATCCTCGGATGACGGCGGCTCCGCCCCCATACTTACCTGTTCTATTTGCGGCAACGTACGGATCTTGTTCATAAATACCCACCTGCGGGCCATATTCCCTTTCCACGATGTGTTGATATACACAATGGCGTCCTTTTTATAACCGAGATCTTTATGAAGCGCGTAATAGATCTGCTTGCTAACCATTATCGTAGCCATTATAAAAAACTGTGCTATCACAAACTGGGTAACTGTTAATGATTTTCTTAGCACGGTGTTTCGCGTTTTGCTGGTGTTTCCGGCCGCCTGGTTTTTCAATACCAAAACCGGTTTGTAGCCCGATAATATCAGGGCTGGATAAAATCCTGATAATAAACTGATAACAACCGATAATCCGAACAAAAAGATCAGGATCCCCGGCTGGCTGATCAGGTTCATTGTCACTCCTGCCGGGATGAAATCGGCGAAAGTTGCAAGTAAATAAGGCGTGATGATTATCGAGATGACGATAGCAAAAAAGGTCACCAGGTAAGTTTCGCCAATAAATTGTACAATGAGTTGCCCGCGGCTGCTGCCCAATGTTTTACGGATACCGATTTCCCTGGTACGCTGTGTCGCCTGTGCGGTAGTTAAATTAATAAAATTAATGCAGCCCAGCAGCAAAATAAATAATGCCGCTGCCATCAGGCAATATAAAACTGTCTTACTTACAGCAGCGTCACCATAAGAGTAATAATCGGGATTGAAATGTACATTACTTAATGGCTGCAGGCGAAAAACTGTACTGTTCCCTTTATCTTCAGATTTAGGTGGATGATATTTTTTCAATAATGCATTTAGCTGTTTTTCAACATGCCCCGGCAATGCATTCGGCGACAGCTTAATATATAATTGAGATGATTCGGTGGTACTTCCCCAATCTTTTAAATCGGAATAGTAGGCCTTATTCGTTTCCGCAGTGATCAGCGAAATAAAATCGTGAAATTTAAGATCGGTGTTTTCCTTAACATCTTCAACTATACCCGAGACGATGGTTCTGATGGTATCTTCATAAATAATTGTTTTACCTATCATATCGGTATAACTCAGCGATGGGAAGTAAAGCTTTGCGCGACTGGCCGTCAACACTACCTGCGCCGGGTTACTCAGTGCACTTTTAGGCGATCCTATTATCCATTTATATGGAAAGATGTCGAAGTAGCGACTATCAGCAAAAACAATATCCTTTTGATTTTTCAGCTTCAGCGATTTGGTCGAACTGCCGGGAATCATAGCTGTAAACGAAGAATTATTGTAAAATGGTGCAGAGGCAGTTACTCCAGGAGCCTCATTTTTTACAGCATCGGCAAGCGGCCCGGTTACCCCGCCGCTATGGAATATGTCGCCTGAAAATTTAAAATCTGTTATCACCCTGTAAACCTGGCTGTTGTCAGGCTCAAATCTATCGAACGTGAAATTGTAGTGAACAATCAAATAGATCACCAACGAAGCGCTGATCCCGATCGATAAACCGATCACGTTGATCAGCGTAAAGAATTTATGTCTCCAGAATCCGCGTAAAGCGATTTTAAAATAGTTTTTTAACATAGTTGGTTTATTAGTTCATTAGTTCATTGGTGCTTGTCTGAACTAAGATTTATAGGATTAATGGATTTTAAGATGAAAAATAAAATTGTATAAATCGTTCAAATCCAATAATCCAGGTTCAGACAATCACTCCCCCTTTAGGGGGCCGGGGGGCTTACTCTGACCTTAAGCTCTTTACCGGGTTTGCGATAGCTGCTTTTACAGTCTGAAAACTTGATGTAAACATCGCTATCAATAACATACCCGCTCCGCTTGCGGCAAACACCCACCAGCTGATGGCCGTGCGGTCGGCAAAATTTTGCATCCATTTGTTCATCACCCACCAGGCTATCGGGGTAACCAAAACAAACGCAAGTACAATCAACATCACCAGTTCGGTTGACAGCAGGGTTACCACCTGCGCGACCGTAGCGCCAAGTACTTTTCTAACACCTATTTCCTTTTTGCGCTGACTGGTGGTGTATATAGCAAGCCCTAACAGCCCCAAGCAACTGATAAATACCGAAAGACCTGTTGCCCAGCTCAACAAGGTTGAGGTATGCTGCTCGTTGATATATAACTTCTGAATCGTCTCATCAAAAAAATGATATTCAAAATCATCATCGGGATACAACTCTTTCCAGGCTGTTTGCATGCTTGCGATGGCTTTATTCCAATCATCGCCATTGGCGGTTTGCGGCTTTAACGCGATATGGAAGGTGCCGTTAAAGTAGTGATTGGTGCTGGTAAGGATGGCTAACGGTAAAATAGCTGCGTGAATGGATTCCTGCTGAAAATCCGACACCACTCCTATGATCTGCATCCTGGTATCACCGTTAAAATTATCAATCGTTTTACCCACTGCATCAACGGGATTGCTAAAACCAAGCATCCTGGCGCAGGTATTATTGATCAGGAAGGTATTGATAGTGTCTCCAGGTTGCAGGTTACGGCCAGCAAGCAGCTTAATATGATAGACTTTGATATAGTTTTCGTCACCGAACTTTAAACCAAGCTGTTCTATTTTAACTTCCTTTTTACCATCGTGATATGTCGCTTCTGTCGAATGCGGGTCATCAGAAGTTGGTGCATCGCGGCCGGCGCTCACTAATTCCACCTGTGGTATCGCGCGCAACATATTCATAAATACCATATTACGGTTAGCCTGCCTGTTTTTCCATGGCGAATTAACAATAACAACGGCATCTTTTTTAAAGCCAAGATCTTTATGTAAGGCATAATATATTTGCTTACTCACCAAAACCGTAGCCATTATAAAAAACTGTGCAATAACAAATTGTGCTACCGTTAATGATTTTCGCAACCACGCATTCCTGGTTTTGCTACTGCTGCTTTGAGTTTGGTTCTTGAGCACCGACACCGGCTTATAACCGGATAAAATGAGCGCAGGATAAAAACCGGACAATAAGCTAACCGATATGGTAAGCACCACCAGGAATAAGATAATGTTTGGCTGATTGATCAGGTCGGCTTTCACACCTTCGGGTATAAAACCGGCAAAAAGTTTTAAAATAACCGGCGCCATTGCCGCAGAAATAACGACCGCAATCAGCGTGATAAAAAAAGTCTCACTTAAAAACTGGGCAACAAGCTGAACCCTGCTGCTCCCCATTGTTTTACGGATACCAATCTCCTTGGCGCGTTGTGCAGATTGCGCTGTTGTTAAATTCACAAAATTGATACAGCCCAATAAAAGCAGGAACAACGCAATGGCCAGCAGTTCGCAAAGGGTTGTTTTATTGGCAACCCGTCCGAGCCCAAAAGTTCCGTAATTTTCATTAAAGTGTATATCGGCGAGGGGTTGCAAATAGAATTTCTGCACCCGGCCGCTATTACCCGGTGTTGGTGGATTATTCTTTTTTAGGATATCATTCAGTTGTTCGGTAACCCGTGCCGCCTGGATGTTTGGCGCCAATTTCACAAACAGTTGTCTTTCAGGTGTGGTACCGCCCCAGTTGTGTAAGGACATTTGTGTTTTTAGCGAAGCATTGGCCGTACTTGTAGAAAACGAAATAAAGTCGTGGAAGGTGAGGTCTGTGTTTTCTGTAATGGTTTGTACTATCCCGGTAACGGTTGTTTTAAGCGTATCATAGGTAACCACCTGCCCTATCATCTGGTCGTAAGACAATGACGGGAAATATTTTTTGGCCTGTTCGGAAGTAAGTACTACCTGGAATGGTTGGCTCAAGGCGGTTTTCGCCGAACCGGCCAGCCATTTGTAGTTAAATATGCCAAAATACCCGTCATCGGCAAGCACAACGTCGCCCTGGAGTTTAAAGGTGGTTAGTGATGTTCCACCGTTCGAAATTAGCACGTTCGGCTGGTTCAACGTGAAGATAGGCGCATTCTCAGCCAACCCGGTAACCTCGCTTTTGACTGCGCCTGGTAAAGGCCCGCAAACGCCTGCGTTATAACCCGGCGTACCAGAGAATGAAAAATTAGTTACTACACGGTAGATCCGGTCGCCATCATTGTGGAATTTATCGAACGTAAAATCGAAATTAACGATCAGGTAAATAACCAAGGCCGCGCTTATTCCGATAGATAAACCTGTCACGTTTATCAGCGTGAACAATTTGTTCTTCCAAAACCCTCGAAAGGCAATTTTAAAATAGTTTTTTAACATGTTATTTGGTCATTTTGTCATTAGTCACTGAGTCATTGGTGCTTGTTTGAACTAAGATTTTTAGGATTAAATGATTATAGGATATACTTTACTAATCTTAAAATCAATCAATCTTATAAATCTTAGTTCAGACAACTTATTCACTTCTTAAGCTTTTAACCGGGTTCGCAATTGCTGCCTTAACGGTTTGAAAGCTTGATGTTACGATTGCTGCCACTAACATTGCGCCGCCGCTTAAGGCGAAGATCCACCAACTGATGGTTGTGCGATCGGCAAAGTTTTGCATCCATTTGTTCATGGCCCACCAAGCTACCGGGGTTACCAAAACAAAGGCAAAAATGATCAGCAGTACCAGTTCGGTAGATAGCAAGGTTACTATCTGCGCAACCGTGGCACCAAGCACTTTGCGCACACCTATTTCCTTGGTACGCTGGTTAGTGGTATAAATTGCCAGTCCTAATAATCCCAGGCAACTGATAAATATCGATAAACCGGTAGCCCAGGTTAATAAAGTAGATGTGTGCTGTTCGCTCTCATAAAACTTCGCGATATTTTCATCATAAAAATGATAGTCGAAATCATCGTCGGGATACAATTCTTTCCAGGCTGCCTGCATCTGGGCTATCGCTTTTTTCCATTCGTTGCCACCGGCAGTTTGAGGTTTTAAGGCAATATGAAAAGTGCCATTGTTGTATTGCTTAGGATGATAAACAATTGTAATGGGCTTTATCGGGTCGCGCAGCGATTTTTGGTAAAAATCCGCCACAACGCCTATGATCTCGCTTTTCTTACTATTCCATTCTACAAATTTCCCGATAGCCCTCGAAGGATCTTTGAAACCAAGCACCTTTGCATAGGTGTTGTTGATGATCATCTGCCGATTCGTATCCCCCATCGCTAAATTCCTTCCAGCTAATAGTTTTATTTTATAGACGTTGACATAATTTTCATCAGCGTATTTGAATTGAAGGTCAGTTTGGATCTCCTTTTTACCGTCAATGTATTTAACTTCCGATGATTGCGTACCGCCTGAAGAAGGCGGCGCATTTCCAACGCTCACCAATTCAGCCTGCGGTATTGCGCTGATCTTATCGAAAAATACCTGCTTCTTCTCCCTGGTATTGTTTTTCCACGGCGTCGACACGAATATAATGGCATCCTTTTTAAAGCCGAGGTCCTTATGCAGGGCATAGTAGATCTGCTTGCTTACCAATATGGTAGCCATTATAAAAAACTGCGCTATAACAAATTGCGTTACAGTTAGCGACTTACGGAGCAACGCGTTACGCGTTTTGCTGCTATTTGACACTGATTGATTTTTAAGCACCGAAACCGGCTTATAACCCGAAAGCATAACGGCAGGATAAAAACCTGACAGAATGCTTACTACAATGGTGAGAAGTAAAAGAAAGATGATTAGATCCGGCTGATGGATAAAATCGGCTGTTATGCCTTTTGAAACAAAATCACTAAAAAGCTTCAGGATCAATGGCGTTAACCCTACGGATATGATCACAGCAAAAAGTGTAACAATAAATGTCTCGCTTAAAAACTGGATCACCAGTTGCGCGCGGTTACTGCCCATTGTTTTACGGATGCCTATTTCTTTAGCCCTTTGGGTAGCCTGCGCTGTGGTGAGGTTTACAAAGTTGATACAGCCTAATATCAGCAGGAATGCTGCGATACCCAATAATCCATATAAAGTGGTTTTACTTGCGATATGCCCGCTATCGAAATTGCCATATTTCTCGTTAAAGTGAAGATCGCTCAGAGGTTCAAGCGTAAACCATGTTTTACTGCCTTTGTCTTCCGGCTTTGGCGGGTTATTTTTCTTTAACAGGTCGTTAAGCTGTTTTTCTATGCGTACGGTGCTTGCTCTCGGCGAAAGCTTAACAAACAAAAGTGAAGCAGAGTTTGTGTTTCCCCACGCATCAGATCCCAATTGCAAATCACCTGCAAGATCTTTGTTAACGGTAGCAGTACTGTAAGAAATGAAATCGTGAAAGGTAAAGTCTGTATTTTTTTTGATGGTTTGCACTACACCTGTTATCGTTGTTTTGATGGTATCGTAAGTAATCACTTTGCCGATCACCTGGTCGTAAGATAAGGTAGGAAAGTAAATCTTTGATTGCTCGGATGTGAGCACAACCTGGTTTGGCTGGCTTAAAGCATGCTGTTTTGAACCGGCAAGCCATGTATAGTTGAACATTTGAAAATACCGGTCATCCGCTAAAACCACATTTTCAACATTTTTAAACCTTGTAGGGACATCGCCTTTACCGGGAACAAAAATATTGGATTGCCACAAGGTAAAAAACGGCACCACTTCATCCAAGCCGGTTACCTGGGCTTTCGCTGCCGCCGCTAAAGGTCCGCAAACGCCGCCGTTATAGCCTACCTCTCCCGAAAAGGTAAAATTAGATACAACACGGTAAATCCGGTCACCATCTTTGTGGAACTTATCAAACGTAAGGTCGTAGTGTACGATAAGATAAATCACGACCGCCGCGCTGATACCTATAGACAAGCCTATAATATTGATCAACGTGAACAGTTTGTGCTTCCAAAAGCTGCGGAAGGCAATTTTAAAGTAGTTTTTTATCATGGTTAGTTCATTAGTTCAATTGTTCATTAGTTCATTGGTGTTTGTCTGAACTAAGATTTGTATGATTAATTGATTTTAGGATTCAAATAAATCTTGTAAATCGTTCAAATCCAATCAATCCCCGTTCAGACGATCCCTCCCCCTTCAGGGGGCCCGGGGGGCTTATTCGCTGCGTAAACTTTTTATCGGGTTGGCTAATGCTGCCTTTACCGATTGGAAGCTGATCGTAACAAAGGCGATGATGAGCGCTGCCAGGCCGGCCATCAGCAATACCCACCAGCTTACGTTGATACGGAACGCAAAGTCCATCAGCCATTTGCTCATGCTGTACCAGGCTATCGGCAATGCTATAATAGCAGCTACCAGCACCAGTTTCAAAAAGTCTTTTGATAACTCTGCAACTATTTGCGGAACGCTGGCGCCCAAAACCTTGCGTACGCCAATTTCTTTAACCCTTTGCGAAATAGTAAAGGCCGATAACCCAAACAAGCCCAAACATGCAATGAAAATGGCGATACAGCTAAAGATAGTGAAAAGACTCCCCTGTTGCTGCTCGCTGCGATATAGCTGGTCAAACTTTTCAACAATAAAGGTGGATTCAAACGGCACTTCGGGCAGGTAATTTTTCCATACTTCCTGGATGTTGTTCATCGCGGCCTGCACGCTTCTGCCGTCAATTTTCATCGATAATTTATGGTAGCCCTGATTAGCCGGTAACCTGAACAACATTGGAACAATTACCTGGTGCAGCGATTCAAAATGAAAATCTTTTACTACGCCAACAACCTTACCCTGCACGCCGCCATATCTCATATCTTTTCCCACGGCATTTTGTGCAGTTTTCCAACCGAGGGCCTTTACAGCGGTTTCGTTTATTACAAAATTGTTAGTGTCGGTGGTAAATTCCTTATTGAAGTTTCTTCCAGCAGCCATCTGCATGCCGTAGGTCGGGATGAAGCCATAGTCGGTACTCAGGCATTTCAGGTCAACTTTCATACTTTGCATAGAGCTTCCCTCCAGGATCTGCACATCCTGCATATCCAGCAATCTTCCGGAAGGGATGCGCGATGATCGCCCCACTTCAAACACACTACCAGTTTTTTCCAGATCATGTTTAAAGGCTTCAAACTGTTTACCCAGGTTATCAGGATAGCCCATAGTCAATACATGGTCTTTATTGAAACCCAGCGCCTTATTTTGAATATACTGAAGCTGTTGATAAACAACGGTTGTAGCTACGATCAATATGATGGAAATTGAAAACTGCAAAACAACTAGCACCTTCCGGAAAGAAATATTTCCTGAGCCAACTTTTAGCATGCCCTTTAACACCTTTGCAGGGATGAAAGACGACATAAACAGCGCCGGGTAGATCCCGCTGATCAAGCCGATCACAAAGGGCAATGACAATATTGGAAATAACACTTTTAACTGCAGGAGGTCATTGACCGACAAATTCACATTCGCTATCTTATTCACCAGCGGCAACAGCAACGAAGTCGCTAAAAATGCCAGCGCCATAGCTATCCAGGTTATAAATACCGATTCACTTAAAAATTGCCCGATTATTTCCTTGCGCTGCGCACCTACTACTTTCCTGATGCCTATTTCTTTAGCTCTCAAGGTTGAACGGGCAGTCGACAGGTTCATGTAATTGATACATGCGATCAGCAATATAAACAGTGCTATCGCCGAAAAT
>Ga0116227_10016294_pt1 | contig 10717 bp, 10 predicted proteins | sample S1TSphgellanicum_FD_89693 | JGI IMG/M metagenome (GOLD analysis project Ga0116227, IMG submission 89693) | Host-associated microbial communities from peat moss isolated from Minnesota, USA - S1T2_Fb - Sphagnum magellanicum MG | ecosystem: Host-associated > Plants > Peat moss > Unclassified...
AATTTCATCTTATCCTCACTTGTGCATTGTATATATATGTGTGCATGCATCTCTTTTTAGTTGATTAGTTTATACATTTGACTAACTTTAATCTTTTTGTTTAGTAAGATTTACTACGTATTTACATCCTTACGACACCGTACGTCACGACACTACACGTCACGACATCACATTCACACATTCCCACCAAATTATTTTATGTTTGTCATATTTTTTTGGTTGTGTAACCTAAACTTAATTGGGCCCATATGTAATCCTTTAATGTTTGTGACATGCATGGAGCATAATGAGACATACAAGAAATGAATTCGAGGTCATGTTCACGATGTGCAAATGACCCATTAGCTCATGTATGGGCCTTATGATAGATTGTGATATTGGGCACATTAAGTCGTGTGCATAGATGTTTGATTAAAAATGACATTAGGCATGTTCATTTAATAAATCCAATGTGGGTTAAGTCTTCTCGATGGTCCTCTAGACCATACCCGCATTGATACATAGACCAAAAATCACTCAAGATGTAAATGATTATATTTTTGGTATATGAATTAAATAAATTAAAAAGGTTAATGCCATAAATGTTTACCACCTATGCCCAAGGTGGTTTTTAATAGTTGGTTTTTTGACATCTCTTTGAATAGTACTAATAATATTTGTTCAAATTGTTCCATATTTTAACCACATATAGAATAAAGTATGTTCTATATGATGGCATCATTTTTTAATATGATAAATCATTAGATTTGTGGAATTCATGTTAGAATCTTGGATTTCTCCATAAAATGAATGTGTTAATAAGGACAATCAAATTAAAATTTTCAATTCAAATTTTATATTCCCAAGGTTTAAAAAGAAATATAAAAAACATGAATGCAAAAAAATGACATTATTTTTTTTTTTAATAGGGTTTTAACACTCCAAATAAAAGTATGTCATTTTGGAATGTCTAAGTAAACCTACATTCCCTTTTGGTTTATACTTGAATAGGACATTAAAATTTTATTTAATTGATTTGAATCATCCATTATAACATTTATTGGTTGAAAGCCTCAACATACATATCCTTCTTTCATTTTTTAGCATTTTATATCATTCATTTTGCTAAGTCCTTAATTTAGGACTTAGGACATAGGACAAATGGGTGTCATGGTTCTTGATATTGTAACCCCACCGTGATTGCACCCATAAACCTTAAGCCCTAAAATATATGAACCAAATTTCGAAACCTTAAATCATAAGGCCTAACCTTAAAATTCCAAATGATATTTTGCCATAAGCCTTATTAAAACCCTAAATATACAAACCCTGTCAAAAAATAATCCTAGTGATATATGCCTTAAACCCAAAAATCTATACAAATTATACAAATGATATAATGCAATATATATAGGAATTTTTTAAAAATAATAATTTAAAGCTTTCAAACTACAAATGTTTACTAACCAAAAAAAATAACTTTAATTTTCAGAACAATTAAATAAATTTTGTAAAAAACCGAAAAAGAAGGTATATCTTTTACTTTTGTGTGACTTCTCCAAGTTGATCTTTTCCACTCTTTTTTAAGAAGCTATAAAATGAAATTATATTATTTCACATATGTCTAAACCCTAAAAATTTCCCCCTAAAATTAACCTAGTTTAGGTTAATTATTATAGATTTATGAAAAAATTACTAATTAATTTATGTGTCGCAAACCTTAAACCTAAACCATAATTCGATAGTACATATTTATAATAATTACATGAAAAGATGTATTGTAATGTCCATTCCATAAATAAATTAGGTTAAAAATAAAAAATAAAAAATGCATTAATTAAACCAAAATTGCTACAATTATGATATTGTTTCCATTATAAATTGTTTGTAACACTTGCATATGGGGACATGTTCATCATCCATGAACTAGAGCGAACTTTAATAATTTGATAGGTAAGATTGGGTGCGGGGGGTGGGAGAAGTGAATAGGTAGTTAGTTAGGTATTTGGCTATGTAAAAAACATAGGTAGGTAGGTAAGCATAGTGGTAGGTAAAAAGGTGGGTGCATAGGTAGGTAAATAAGTATATAGGTAAGTAGTTAAGTAGGTAAAAAAGTTAATAAATAGAAAGGAAATTCAAGAAACAAGGTAGATAGGTTATTAAGGTAGGCAGGCATGTAGGAAGGCAAGTTAGTAGGTAGGAAGGAAGTTACATTAACAAGGTAGCTCGGTAGATAGGCAAATTAGTACATAGGAAAGAAGCTACCTTATCAAGGTGGCTAGGTTTGTAGGGTACTTATGTCAAAAGGGTGGTTGTCTGTATAGGATTGTTAATTAGTAAGGTAGCTAGATTAGTAGGGTAGGTAGTTAATACAATGGCTAAGTCAATAGGGAAATTAAGTCAATAGGATATGTAATTAATAAGATAGTTAGGATAATAGGTTAGGTAGTTAGTATAGTAGCTTAATCAGTAAGATAATTAATTATTAGGGTAGCTAGGTGAGTACAGTAACTATGTCAATATGGGGGTAATTAATAGGGTTCCAAGGTCACTATAGTACTTATGAAGGTAGGAAGGTGAGTAAGGTAGCTATGTGCAAGGTCAAGTCTAGGGGAAAAATGGCCAAGAACAAAAAAAAAAAAGTAAATATAGTGGTTAATAACAAAAAAAAATGGACTATGATGAACCCCATCTGGTGCCGAATGAAAAAACTCAACCCATCTAGTGGACAAAATGGCGAATTGGTACAGTGGTGGGTACTAGTTCACTTTAGCCCTTCCAAACAATGATGCTTTATTTCTTGTGTTTGGATTCTTCTACACTATCTTTTACTACAGTTGCAACACTTGTTTTTCATTCATGTTCTTTTGACATTGTTGCTACATTCTTATTCATGTTCGCACTTTTGTAACATTGTCTTCCTAGCTATGGTGCTTTGATTCTTATGCTTGGATTATTGTGTGTTCACTCCCAACACTATTGTGACGTTTTGTTTATCATTTACACTCTTTCAACATTGTCCTTAAACTTTAATTATTGGTCAGTCTTTCATAAAGTTTGGTGCAAGTTCTTTTGCACTTGCTGTGTTCAAAACTTTTTTTTTGGCTTCATTTTCACTTTTTCTTTTTCAAGTTTTGGAAAAGTTAAGCAGCTCCAATATTAGTTGTAACCAAATTGTGATGCATGTTTTGCCAAACACCTTGAGATTCTTAAAATAGCTTTATGTTATGACAAAACACATAAGGTGAATGAAAAAGAGGTTAAGGTACATGAACTCCTAAATGCTAATGATCCTAACTACCCAGCAGGGCATGTTCAAACTCACAATGAAATCAAATACAACATCTTGTATTGTTCCTCCTTTTGACACTAATCTTTTAACCCACATGTGAATTTTTGTGACAACATATCAAATACTAGTTTCTAGCCTCTTTAAATATGTGAAGTTGGCTGAACTAGCCATGGTACAAATAGTAAACAATGTGGAGAATGAAAGATGCATCTCAACTTTAGCTTTTATGAAGTCAAAACTTTGCAACAAGCTCATTAGTCATCACCCAATTGTTGTGTGCATGTTTGCACAACAATTTTATAAATTGGAAAAAATTTCATATCCTAAATGTATTCAACAGTGGAAAGTAGCATGACCCGAATATTGTTATGATGATTAAGGTGAGTGCTTTGCTGGAGCTACTAGTTTTGTTTTTGCTCAAGGTAAAATAGTTTTTATCGTGTTTTTTGTTTGCTAAATTAATGGCTGTTTTACAAGCCAAACAATTTTTTGGATTCCAATTACAATGGATTCTGTTTTTACATTTTTTCTGAAGTTATAATTGTATGCTAAACTTAGTTGACTGTAGGTCACTTGTGTTGGAAAGGCAAGTTTTAAGGGTTCAATTCCCCCTCAAATGCTTGTGTTTACTACAATTGTTGCAAACTTTATATGCACTTCATATGCATTTCAAGTTCATAATGATTAATCTTTTAAATCACTTTTGTTTTTACAGCTTCTTTTAATCTTTGTTTTTTAATCCAATGATATATATTCTCTGTAAATTATACAAATTGCATCAAGTAGTTGCCAGACTCCAACAAGAGCATTTCACAGATTAGAGTCATCTGTAAAGTCATGCCCTGTTGGGCCTGAGTTGCACCCCTCATTTGATGCTTCATCCCCTCCTGGCTATTGTCCTCAAAGTCATGAAATTTTATTAAATAAGGGTATGAAATACTGAGACTCAGCATTAAATGCACGAGGCGCGAGAACATTTACAGCTACAGCACACAAAGTAGCAGCAGAGATTGGTTGAAGGCATTCAGGAAAAGCAAGGACAGGGCAAACTCAGTTTAGCACCAAATTTGCTGCTAAACTGAGTTTCATGCCCCCTTGAAGCTTAGTGTAATTTTTTTTTACTTGTTTTTTGAAATCTCATCCCTATGTGACCAAACAAGGGGTTCTGGTGACGTCTTTTCCTGACTTTCCGGACAACTTTAATATTGCCATAAAAACTCCAAATGAAATTAATGAATAGCCCAAAAACTCCATGTTCATTTCAACAATAACCAGCTCCTTTCACTCACAGACTTGGAGGAGGGCTCAAAAAGAATTTAAGTGGAAGCCAGTTTGGTATTAAAAATGTGCTAGTGGGGTTCACACAGAACTGCTACACCAGCTTTTCCCCATGTTCCCATGCGGTTCCCAAAGGGTTTCCTCAGGTTCCCAAGTTTTCCAAAAACGTTCCCAATAGCACCTTAGCTATCCCATATGGTTTTGCCCAAAGTTCAAGTCTCATGTTATAAAGTGAAAAGGTGGGGTATGGAGCAGATTTGTTTTTATTTTGCAGCTGGCAGTCCAAAGAAGTCCTTCTATTGGGGAGTGCCTGATGTTCCAAAACTTTTTGTCATGGGCCAATCAATATGGCCCCTTCAAAGGGAAAAAAAGGAAAAAAGTTGTGAGCACATCCATGAACAATGTGTCACAAACACTGGCCCTGACAATAGATAAGATGTTATACATGTGCATTTATGTATGTATACAAATATATATATATTACTATGGGATTTATTTGTATGTATCACACAAGATGATATCTATTGTAACAACTATATGCCTGGACTTTGGACTTTGGTCTTTACCTCTAGTTTCTTTTTCTCTCCCTTTCCTAGGTGCTTTCTTTTTATAAATTTTGGCAGGGTTTCATCATCTTTAGTGTTAGAGTTATTATGTAAATAATTATTTTTTTTACATTTCTAAGCATCCTATTGATAAAAAAAAAATGAAATGGCTTTGAATTTAAAAAATTAACAAATATATATATACCAAAAAATTAGTAATTCAATCCTAGAAACTCCCTAGAAACCCATCGATCCACCACTGGCCAAAAACATTCTCATTATTCATTGCAAAATTCCAAAATTTTAAAATCCAAAATTCCAAAATCCAAAATTCATTGGAGATGTTCCAATAGAGCATATGCAGTTAATGAGTGCTCTAAAAAGTCAATAAGCTTTGGCACGAGTGCACATTCAGATCTGGCTGCGAGTGTTTGGGAACCTTGTCCAACACCAGTGAAATCTTCTGCACTGATTTCGGCCTACACCGTGGCTCAGGAACTCCTTGTGGCACTACCTCCTCTAATATCCTCAGAGAATTCACAATAAGTCCTAATAGCTCATCAGACTGCTCTGGCCACTTAGGCTGGACATAAGACATCCACAACACATGAGATGAGTGCATAAATAAGAATCAAAGGAGAAGGAGTAACTGGAAAACTGAACTGTTGATGAACTTGAAACAGGCTGCATAACACACAAGCCGCAGCCCCTCCCACCAGCAATTCCATAGCTGACGAATCATTGCTTTGCACTGCCTGTGTTCCAGAAGCCCCATCAACCCCTACTTCAAGACGTTGCTTCATAGGACTCAGCCCACCTTCCCGTGTATCCACAGCTGAACCACCATTCCGCTAGTCAAGTCCGACAACTGTTTCCACACTTTGAACGCAAACAAATCTGAGATACGAACCATTGGGCTGTTTATCTGTTTACACATGCAGGGACATATTCATTCCGACATAGCTCTTCTGTCTCTAGACTGCAGTGTAGATGCATAGAAAGGACACATGTTTTTTTCCTGACATCAGTACTTGCAGTTAAGACTGATATGTGTGTCCACAGGATTTTGAAGAATACCCATTTGAAGCTTGGTTATAAGAAGAAGATGCAGACCTGGCTGTCTTGTCCTCAGGGGAGATCAAAAGGCTCTTAAGCTTAGTTTGCAATTGTAGCAGTTCTGCCCCCCTCTCCTCCAGTTTCCTGCTTGGAAGATAGAAGTCGATTACATACACCTGTAAGCTTTGGACCTCTGAATCCTAAGCTTGATGACAAACCCAATATAGAGTAAGCAACCTTAACAGAATGAGAAACACATGAAGTTAGCTTCAAAGTACAAGGATGGAATTGAGAAAGAGAAAGCCAAGTAAACAGAATAGGAGCCTGATAACTACAATCTGTGGGGAAGGGACCTGGATTACCTGACGAGATTCAGCTGTAATTTCATCCGACTCATTGGCAACCGCCTTAGCAACTTCCAGCTGCTTCCTCAACATGAGCAGTTCATTGTTCCGAATGTTAAGCTCTTCTTGGAGACCCCATGCTGCAGCTTTGGTCAATTTAAGCTCTTGCTCCATTTGCAAGTCTTCGATCAACATTTCCTGGAGAACATTCATGTCAACTTCTAAGGTTGTAACCACATCTACCTTTTGTTTCAGCTCCCACCTCAGTGATTCCATCTCCATCCATGCATCACCAAGGGCTGTCTCAGCTACAACAGCTCGCTGCTGGTACGGAAATCAATCTAAACCCTAGAATGCTACTGAAACAGGAACAAGTACCCATGAATAGATAGGTACCTTTTTACCCCTGGTCACAAATGGATCGCATGTATAAGGCAAATTTGGATGATTGCCATCCTGATAAGAATATTGACTTGTGTCACTATTTGAGGCTGTCTAGTGTTGACATGCATATCACAGTTGCAAATTGAAAGCAACCTTGCTAGTGGGCATTCACAGGAAAATATTAAACAGGCCAAAGGAAATGAATGTGGACAGTACAAACAGACTGACCAGGCATCACGTGTCACGTTTGTACCGTCGACATTCGTTTCCTTTGGCCTGTTTAATATTTTCCTTGATGATTCTCGTTGCCTTTGCCTGCATGTTTTGATCCAATATTGCGGGGCGTATTGGAATATAGTTAGTTCAAGTCCTTTCCTTGGGACCAGTTATGTCATGAACTCACCATCCCATTCCGAGGGAGTTAGCCTCACATCAAATGAAACTTTGTCAGGAAAACACCCATAGGAGGACAGTTGAAAGATCCTGATGATCCATTGTGGGTCTCAATATGAGGATGACTTAAGCCGCACTAATCATGTTAAACCTAAACAGGAGAGTAGTTTCAGAGGACCCAGTCTTGCAAACTCTTGAAAGTTGCACACACCATACCAGTTGTTGACAACTCTTTTTAATGTACTTGCAGAAGCTTTCTCACCAATTTAGAACCCATTCATGTGCACAACTGAATTCAGTCACATGTGAGTGTCCAATGGTTAGCACCTAGTGACCAATGTGGCTTAGCTTTCCCATTACTTGTGCACCCGGTTTCAGATAATTGGTCACAGTATAATAAACAAGTGCAGAAATATCTTATAACTATTTTTATTTTTTGAAACCTTTTGAAATCCTTGCCTTCTCCAAATGAATCAATTTTAAAAAATTGTTTCATGGTTCACCATTCATACCTCCTTGGCTTCTTTTTCTTTTCGCTTTGACTTAAAATATTAGTCCTTTCCCATATTTTGAATTCAACTACTTTCAAAAAATTAATATCAGCCTTCAGCATTTCAATATTAACCTTATATGTCATGTAACAAAAGCACTAGATGATTTGTTGGGTATCCCAAAATGATATCATCAATCCTAACTCCTTTCAACTTTATGTTTTTGGCCAAAATATCGACACCTACCCGACTATAGGCACAGAAAAATTAATTGAGTATAAAACTTACCTTCAAGCTTTACCTTATTTTGATTGTTTAGAGGGCGACTGTGAAGTCACCAAATGAACTCCTCTGAAAATAGTTGTGCATATGTATTTGAACCTTCTTGTTTTTGGGGGAAAAAAGTCCTTAATTAGGAGTCTAACATTAAACCTGTTGTGAGTAAGAATATTCTCATACACGAGATTTCATATGAGGCCGAAATTAGTTACATAGCAATTTTCTCTTTATAAAATAGTGACAATCTAACAATCAACCTCATGTATCTACAAAGATTAGCAATTTTCTAATCAATTCAACTGTAAAAATACATGAATTTACCAATCATTGAATTATCACATTGGAATAGAGTCAAAAAGAAAAGTTAAGCATTATTGCATTGAAAATGATTCAATGGTTCATTCAATGTCTGCACAAACATGGTTCATGTATTTAATTTAGTTCTCTAGAAATGGCCTAAGCCCCATTTTAAGGGGAAAATGACTTTTGCATACATTTTCATTTCATGGTATCGTTCAAGCCGGTTTAAGCAGGTTTTAGGGTTTTTGTGAAGCTTTTACATCTATCATCATTGGTTGAACTCTAGTTCACCACTTTTGTGGCAATAGCCATAGTTGTTCAATGATATTTTGTGTTACATTAAATGCATTGGATTGTTCAAGCTATTATAGACGTGAGATTAACTTCATGGCAATAAAAAATTTATATGGGTTTTTTTTTCATTGAAATACAAGACAAGGAGATCAAAAATAACTTAGTGAATACATACATAACAAGTGGCCCAAAATGTAAAGAATTAGTGTTAATATGCAACTAGACTTATTTTAATCAATCAAATAACAATCAAAAATAAAAATAAAAATTCAATGTGCAGTTGAAATATATCTACAAGACAAGTTGACCAAAAGAAAAACATTTTATGCATATATTCGTTGTTGCACGCACGCATTTTTTTGGCATTATTTTTTTGTCATTATTTTTTTGTCATTTATTTAGAAAAGTTGTCAATTGCACATTGAAATCAATTTTTGGTCCCACAATTTCTTTCAAAATTAGTTGTACGATGGTTTTGGTCACAAATTATAAACTTTAATTTCTATTCTTGTTATTCTTTCAATCACTTGTACATAACTTTCTATTATACATAAAAATTATTTCTTCTTCTACTTCTTTTTTGTGTTGTTTGTACCTAATTTTACTTACACATTAGACTCATTTTGAAGCCAATGGATGAGGCAAATTAGAATGTCTTGTTGTTTGAGTTTACTGCATTTGAAATAGAGGACATAACCATGCAACATTAAATTTTTTGGAACAAAACTCAATATCTATCTGAGTACCAATGATTAAATTATAATTTTTTATTTTATTTTATTTTTAATAAAAAGCAATGTACACCAAGTTTGGGTTTTTTTTTTTTGCCTTCGTCAAACAATATGGATTTGATTGATTGCACAATGTGTGTTTGAGCCACTTCAAACTAGAATTGCTGAAATCTTATGCAACTAGGGTACCCATTTCTGTTCACACTTATTAATCTTCAAAAACTATAGCCATTTATGAGTTGCCCAACCATTGAAGATTGCATTTTTGTACAATGTTGTTCCATTGAAGTAGGGCTGCACCTATATAGAAGGTTTACCACAATTATCCAAGGTGACCAATTAGGCGAATGACTGATCAATGGTCATTTTTAATCAACAATAAACTGGAAACTGGTCACAATTGATTTGGTTGGATGATTTTCACATCATAAGCAGTAGAAAATTTTCACTTTTATTATCTCAAAATTCAAGGTCAAAGGGAAAATTGGTGGATGTGTTTTGGAAAGATACCAAAACTACAAGGAAATTCCATTTAGGCATTGTAGTTTTAGAGTGCAATGAAGTTCAAATTTGACAAATTTATGTTGCCATCACATCAAAAAAGTTTTTGTCCCAAAATGAAAACTATATATTGCACATTTGGTTTACATATATTCTAGATCTTGTAGGTGGTTCTTTTACTGGCCTTGCCTACCAATCCAAGGATATTGTGTTTAGATTCATTGTAGAAGGATTTTGGCCCCTATGTAGTAGGTCTATTTTTATATGAGAATTTTTGAAAGATGATATTTTTGGCTTGCATTGAAACTTGAGCTTCATTATAGAGTTATGAAGAAACTTGAACAATTTTGGTTTCTTTGAAGATTATATTTTTGCAAGGTGAAATATTTGAATTTCCATAATTCTTCTTTTGCCTTAAGATACTTTTTAATGTAAATGACAAGGCCCCAGTATGACACACCCCTTGTTCTTTCGACTATCCTCCAAATATGATATATGCAACATCTCTGCAACAGTTCTGAAGTTGCCAAGCGTTAACCTACTCCCATAGTTTTTGGACATACCTTCTGTAAAACAAACACATATCTGCCAATAAGTTTGGCCACAAGTTGCATAGGGTGAGACCTCCAACACAATTCCAACTTCAATAGATTTTCTTATTGACTATCTTATGCAATGAGAATGAAACAGGAACAAATTGAGGTCCATTTGGACTTGTAATCGGTGTCAAAATCTGCATGCAAGCAGCAAGCACATGGAGGATGATGATGTATCTAAATAGGGACATGGATGGAGGGCCATTCCTGGTTTATTTCCTTCCCATTCTTGGTGGGCAGAAAGCTGCAGTGTC
>Ga0116227_10016296_pt1 | contig 10717 bp, 9 predicted proteins | sample S1TSphgellanicum_FD_89693 | JGI IMG/M metagenome (GOLD analysis project Ga0116227, IMG submission 89693) | Host-associated microbial communities from peat moss isolated from Minnesota, USA - S1T2_Fb - Sphagnum magellanicum MG | ecosystem: Host-associated > Plants > Peat moss > Unclassified...
ATGTCTTGCTTTCCTGGAGTAAGTATGGTATACAGGGAAGGGAGCTATTACTAATAGAGGTTCTATCTCAAATGTTATGGCCAGCAATCCGAATGGTATGAGGCAGAGCAAGAACTTGAGTGACTGTGGGGTCCATCTCATGTGAAAGGAGCTATGGCAGACCTTGTTCGTGCTGAGCAATCTCATGACAGTGGTGGGACTTCATGGCATGCTTTAATCGACCCTCGCTACATCAAAGGTGACTTGCCTTTTGCTTACTCATAAAATATTAACACCTGGATATTGTGGATCTTTTGAAATAACATCTGAGGTCAATTGAAGAGAATGCTTCAGACTTGTGACCCTAAACCCTAAACCCTCAGTAGACTTTCTTTTTTTGTTTCACCCATGCCTGGTATTGAGGATGTATGGTTTTCTTGTGATGTGTTCCAATAGTTGTCGCCATTGGAGCAGCACTGTTCGCATTCCAGCAGTATGCAGGAATCAATGCAGTTTTCTACTTTTCATCGACAGTATTTCAGGCAGCAGGGGTGACATCTGATGTTGCAGCCAGTGTTTCAGTTGGAGCAGTTAACTTGCTTGGTATGTGAAGTATAAGGTTTCAGTTTTCTTCTTCTTCTGTTTCTAAACCAGTTTGTCAATCACATAGAAGAGCTGGCATTTTGATGGTGTCTGTTGTTTGATTCTACAAATTTGGGTGAGTTTTGTAGAATTTCTAACTTTGGAACTCTTGTGGGCTACATTTTACAGCATCATGTCTAGCAGCTTATCTGATGGATAGACTCGGTCAGCATACGCTCATGATATTAAGCTTTATGGGCATGGTGAGTGAGACCTCCAACCTACTAGAAACAGATATTTCTGCACTTGGGTTGAGCAGTGCTATATATATATATATGCATTGACTTGTGAGTAATCAATACTGACTAAGTACCGGAAACTGCTTACAAATCCTTTTTGTTTTGATGTAGGCCTTTGCAATGGCCATGCAAGTGCTTGCTGCAGTAGTGCCTACAATCTCATCACAGAGGGGATCCATAGCACTTCTGGGAACATTGGTGTGAGTATTTTTTATTCACCCGTTTGTCATCTGTATCAACATGCTCATAGGGAGCTGACATGTGAGTACTTACTGACTTCCCGACAATGCAACAATGTGCAGGTATGTCTTCATGTTTGCACTAGGAGCAGGGCCTGTGCCAGGGCTTTTACTACCTGAAATATTCCCTGACTGTATCCGTGCCAAAGGCATGGCTGTGGCAATGTGTGTGCACTGGGTAAGTCCCTACAGAATTATCTCCCACACTAGAAAGAGGCATTGGGGTTTTATGAGGCATCCGAATCATGCTCAAGCACATATGATGGTTCTGGGTATTCTGATGGAGGCAAAGAGACTTGTCACTGCTGCCATTGTGCTGCTGTTGTCTAGCAGCCATCTGGTCTCACTGTCTAAATGGTGATGGGTGGTGGTGAAAATGCAGATGGCAAACTTCATGGTGGGATTAATGTTTTTGCAATTACTGAAAACTCTTGGAACTGGCATCCTCTACACTTTCTTCACATTGGTGTGTTTGGTTGCTGCTCTGTTTGTGAAACAAAATGTAGCGGAAACAAAAGGTCAGTCGAAGAGATTGAATCTCTTCTCCTTGCAAACTTGTGAGCCTAGGACACTAGTCTTGCTGAGCAAAGATTTTTCACCACAGGAACCATCACCCAATTGTCCATATAGCAGCAGCAACTGGCAGTGATCGTCTGCAGTATTGTTTCCTTTCTGACACCAACAACAATCTGTAAATGCCGAATGCAACTTCTAGACACACTTCTATGCAGAGAGATTAGACAATTGTTTGACATCAATTTGATACCTCAACACAGGTTCCTAGACTCTGAGCAGATGAAATGGTTTTGCTAACATGGAATGATCCAATGGGACAAGTAGTTCTCCTCAATGAGAACATTCATAGCTCGGTAGATGATACAGCAAATAAACCCAGGACACTGAATACAGTACCTTAGGATTATGAATCACAGAACACTATACAGTTACACTGACATTCAAGAACACAGGCAATTGATGCAACCTATGCTGAGAAAGACAACACTGGCAAAACCTCCAGTCCTCATGCCTAGACAACTTGACAGAACAATATCAGGTCAGGATCTTGTATTTGAGTGAATGGGACTCTGCAAAAGTATTGTTGGCAGACAGAAAGATCCAGTATTTATTAGCAATCTTCCAAAAAGCAGTAGAAGGGACACTTGTAATTGTGTAAGATTTGGGATGCACACTTACAGTACAAAGACTCATGGATGCAGTATTACTAACATATTTTATATCAGGAGTCTGTGTACATTGGGGTAACCAGCACACACTCCATCATGAATGCTTCTGGGCATATCCCAGACTTGTGCATTGCCCAATTGCTCATCTTTACAAGGTTGCAGAGAAATCTCCACACCAACACAACAACACTTAGAAGTTAATGCAACAATTGGTGCAGTCATAACTCATAACAGTAGGAGAGTAGCTCACTGTGTCAGACCATCACCTTCATCACAAATAGCAATGACAAGCTGCCACAACTACCCCCTGACTTCATCAGCTCCCGGCAGCAGGTGTAGATAAGTATACAATCCATCCAGAATTTTAGGCAAACCATTGTACAGAATCCCCATCCTGAGCTTCTGTCTCATTTCAGGAAGCAAGTGGAAGAAACAGTCATGATGTTGGCTAGGGTTCAAGGCACACAGCTAATACAAGAAGTTGATCGTATCATGATTCCAGCTGCAACAAGCTTGTGAGGGTAATCTCCATTTTATTTCATGCTTACAAAGCTTATACCATAGGTCACTACTCGGATGCCGAACATCTGCACCACTGTAAAAGAAATCTAGGAGATTGTAGAGAAATCTCCACAACAACTTGAAGATAACATGACAAAGAGTGCAGTCATAACCTTAGGAGAGTCACTCACAAAGTGTCAGACCATTGCCTTCATCATGCGCCAAATGGTCAATTCAATTGTCAGGAATCTTCTTCAGAAATTTCCAGAGCCTGAATGCAGAGTCAGATCAGCATCTCAGGAACCACAAACAACATCTGCAAGGAATGACTTCTCTTTGTAAATACTGAGAATGTCTCCACACTTACAATTTAAGTCAACTTTGACTAGAATTGAGAGATGGCTCAACAACAAATGTATAGGCATTTACAATCTGACAACATATCAACAGACAGGAAAAAGTAAAAGTAACAGAGAAAACAGGGAGATCCTAAAAACCCTAAAAGACGAAAGAAAAAACTGAGGGAGTGCCTTGAACAACAGCAACATGTATGGTAGTGACCAACTGTATGGCTGTACCAGCTGGTGAATTAACATACCAACTGACTTCATCAGCTCCCATCCCATGGTTTTTTACCTCTGTCTTGGAGTGTCAAGGTCAAATCAATGTTGCATCTGTAACCTGATGCAAAACATTGTGAAAGGGGAAAGCTTGAGGAGAAAGCCAGGGAACAAACACAAGTATTAGATTCATGTTGATCTACCTTCCTTTTCTGTGCCCTCCTAGGCAAATCTTCTGCAGCACGTGTTGCAACAGCAACATGTGGTTTGGGTGGAAAATTGGATGGGAAAGGTACACATGAGCACACAAAGTCTTGCAAAAGAACTATTGTATTACTGTACACACCCACGTCAGAGGTATAGAAACAGGGCCACTGAAGTTCACCAAATTCTTTTTGATTGGAAATTGTCAAACCACATCTTCTCTAATAGTTTTTACATAATTTTAATTAATACATCTATAAGATTGCAGAGCGAGCTCCATCGTAACATTTCTGAGCTAACTGTTGTGTCTGTTCTAGCAAAACCAAAACTAATACAACCAGAATGAGCAAGGTATAACATTATGAGAGTGACTCACAAAGCATCAGACCATCACCTTTACCATCCATAGCAGTGACTCGCTATTGTCATGACTCCCCTACTGACTTCATCAGTTCCCAATGGTTGCTGTGAATAAATATATAATAATCTGCCCAAATCTATTTGGCATGGATACCGGTGGCTAGCTGACTCCCCACCGACTTCATCAACTCCCAATGGGTAGCTGTGGATAAGTATATAAAATCTGCCCAAATTTTGGGCAAACAATATGTTTCAAAATATCTGCATTCTGGGTTTTAATTTCAATTCTGGGAAGAACTTGGGGAAGACTCAGTCATGATATTGGCTAGCACTCTAAAGAGACAATTTTACCACCAGCATCAATTTGATATCCCTGAGCTGTTGAACAAAAAGTTACTAACCTGAAGTTGCAAATGCAATCTTTATCTGTACTTCGATCCAACATAACAAGGGCTTTGAACAGTGCACACCTGTGTATGGGATGTTTGTAAATATTTAGAAATAATTTAAACGGATCTCGGGATTTTTACCATAGTACCAACGTGGGTGCTGGTTCACCCAACGCGGTAGGTAGTCAGCTAAATGGATAAGTAAGAAAGTGGGTGTTTGGTAGGTTACGATTCACGACTGTCGGTGCGCTCTTTCAGCGTAGTTGCGGAGCTTGCACGCGTAAAGCGGACCCGGTCGCGAAGCACCTCCTGCGAAGATGTCAACTCTCCAAGGTCTTTAGCTCTCGACTCTACTGTCGGGGATTGGAAAGGGGCGTGTTGCTTCTGGGTCTGGACGTGATCAAGGTTACCAGCAGCAAGCAAGGATCTGTGGACGGTGCAATCCCGCTTGAGCTTCTTGCAGCCAGCGGGTGCGTAGCGTTGGTACAAGTACATAAGGGTATTGCTCGAAGTTACTATCCTCAGAGCTCACACACGCAACTGATTTTGAATTGTAGCCTTACGGCTTTCAGTTTTCCAAGGTCTTTAGCTCTCGACTCTACTCGAGCTTCTTGCAGCAAACGGGTGCGTAACGTTGGCATTGATGTCTTGGAATGGTGGAAGGACTTCTTGCAACGATTCCGACTCTGATTCTCTTGCTACGATTCCTCATCTTATTATTGTCTTTCTACTGTCTTCACTACATACAGAGTGGACCTTTGCCTGGGATTCTTTGATGTCATCTGTGTGTCCTAAAACCAAGAATGATGCAAAGGAAAAGTGAAGAAAAGAAGCTGATGTAGGTTGTGAAACTGGGTGGTCTTCAAATAATATAGAGACGTCTGAGAAATCTTGGAGAATCACGTTAGAGCCAGCAGTTCATCCAATTGCACTGAGAGCACCTGGAATCAACAAAAAGGAGCTTACATCTGGGATCAAATTAAGCGTCCACTGGGTATGTATAGGCTGCTGCCTGGTCATACCCTGGTTGAAAATATGCACTTGATTCAGGCCCTGGCCTGAAAAGAGTTTCTGGGCATTTCCCCCACAAAACTCCACATGTGAACCTGTAAGTAGTGTGTGATACAGATAAGCTCCTTGTGTACGCATATGTGTAAAAGCATTCTTAGATCTGGTCACAAGAGGCACAATGAGTTTGCTTGTGGATAAGTATAACTATAAGTAGCTCCCTCAAGCATTAGGAACTTCCAGGACTATCACACAAGTTGCAAAGTGCTTTGTCAAATTAGATTTGTTGTGGATCAGTGTTGGCTTATGTTGGTCATACCCTCTGCTCAGTGTTTCAAGTTATTCTGAAACTGGAAATAAAGTCCAGGTTTCAGGTGACAGGCATCCAGATTGCGAGCGGGGCAGTCTGCAAGAATTTGAGCTGCATTCAGACATAGACTTTTTGGGTTTAGGCAACTTTTTTGTATGTGGCGAAGTTGCCAATATATTTGACAAAGTTGCCATTCGGGAGCACTTTCAGAATTTATGTGCAAAAGTTGGTGTGGGATGCAAGGAACATCTTGCCCATGTACAAGCAGCTACACAAACAAGAGATTGGGTTGTAGCATATTCAGAGTGGACAAGTTGCAGAGATGTCATTGTGCATTCGGAAGGTCTGTTAGATAGAGATGATCAGCGTTGGTTCTCGGGTTGTCACAAGCTCGTGTCGGCCAATCTCTGGACATTTCATTCAATGAATTTTGGTCTTGCTTTAACAGCTGCAATAGCAGCTTTGAAGGCAGGGGCTGAATTTCAAAATGTGCCAGAAGCACTAGATTTCAAATTTTATCTGCTGCCTACTTTGTGGAAGGTGATGTACCTGTGGGCTTCAACATCAGATTGCGAGGAAGAGGCATTGGACCCTGATGTGAAAGAGTTTTTGATTGATGTACTATTACATCCAAGAGATTCAGTGTCTGATTCTGAGGTGAGGACACTGAAGCAGCAGTGCAAGGAGTTTGTAATCAACAAATCTGAGTCTGTAATATGAGAAGTCCAGAAGCATTACTTTAACTATAGCAAGACAGAAGAGTGTTTGCGATGGGCACATGAAGGCAACAAGCTTTACTCAAAAAGGTATCCTGGCAAGCTGGATTATGTATCCAAATTTAATGAGGCCTTCACATTGTTTATGTCAGGGGCTTGCGAGGAGGCATCAAAAGTTTTGGCAGAAATAAGGGATAACTTGGATTCGAAGCCATGGAAAGCGAAGGTCACAGATGGTCATCCAGCAGCACTGTATTGCAATCCTCAATATGCATTTCTTATTCACCAGATGCAGTGCATTTGTTATAAGAGGATGACACCACAACCAGGTGAAGGAAAATTTGAGGAGAGAAAAAAATTGATTGAATTTGCAAACAAGGAGAGAGATAAGTGTCAATCACTTTTGGCACAAAGGGAATTGGAGGGAATATTTTTATATTCAAGAGATATTGAAAAATGTCGAGCAGAAGCCTTGGAGCATGCAGTGAACAACAAGTATGGAGAGTACATACCTTATATGTCCACAGTGCTCTTGGTTCTTCATGCTTGCCAGTGTAGACATTATTTACATCTATGCAAAGTGTGTGGGCATGTGCTGCATGTAAGGGTAAGGTCATAGTTTGAATTTTCTTGGTTGCCTGGATTTTCAAATGTATTTGGGCAGAGGCAATGGCATTCATGTGAACTCGTGCTACCTTGGTTGCGGGTGGGAGGAAGCAGAGGCTTGTTATGAAAAGTGTTTTGGAACATCTCTGGGCCAATCTATTTGGGGTTATGCTGGAGCCCATGATTTTCTTGATCAATTGCATACACACTTCAAAAATGAATATAGGCAGAGCTATGAAAGTGGCTCACCAAATGAAAGCCACTTCTCAAATGCAAAGTCATGGGCAATGAAGTTGCTGGAATCAAACTTTTATTCTCTGTGTCCTCTTTCCCATTGGCAAACTTGTACCTTCATGAAGCTGGTTAAATTGTATCATGAGAAGGACAGACAAGTTATGTTTTTGAAGCAATCTTCAAATATCAGGCTCTTGGTCGATGTAAATGAGACAGCCCCCATACTTCAATACAGGAAAAAGGCTATCAAGTGCTATGTGAAAGCATTGATTCAACATACAAAACACGATGATTATTGGATAGCTGTGCAAGAGTTGTATAAGGATTTGTACTACATGGTGCAATTTCATAATTTTGCATTATGGATTGCAAGTCATGGATGCACTGTTGATAGCACATGTGACATCATGTTTCCAGGCAGGTTGCAACAACTTTGGAACCAGTCCTTGATGCCAGAAGGGGCAAGTGCAGAGTCCTCAGTGTCGCAAGAAATTTGGAAACAGTCTTTGGTGTGGGCAGAAAGGTGACTTGCCAAGATCATTTATTTTCAGCTTGCTCCGAACATGTTATTGACATCTGCCATGGAGCAGCTTGGTGAGTTTGACCTAAAGGATGATGTGGCCTGGAACACTCTCAAGTCTAGTTGAGCTGCATGCGGACCAGGAACTTTTGTTCTGGAATATTTTGTCTCAGAATGAAATGATCTCCAATTTGTTTACGTTATGACAAAGGTCTGTTCTCAACTTCCACCATTTATTGTTAAGATGAGATCCTGTCAATTCCATAAACATTTGTCATGAATGTTCCTTTCAAGGGTGAAAAATTTGAGTTTCAAAGATTGGAGATTATTGATCAGAATTTTTTTGGCATTCATTGTCAGGGATGAGGTCTAGGACTCCACTGTTCAATAAAAAAGTTAGGATTTCACACCTACATTTCATGGTCTTGATTCAACCCAAAATTGCAATGTTAGGAGGATGAGGTCTTCATGCAAATCCTGAAGGATGAATATCGGCTCCAATTGATTTTGCGGAACATATTGGAATGTTTGAGAAAGATGTTTTCTCAAGGGTCAAAGGCAACTGAAGATGAAAGAAAAGTCATGAATGGATGTATGAGATGCTCATCAGCCCTGTTGCGAACCTTTTGGATGACATGGAGCAAGAGGATAAATTAATAATCGTTGCACCTGAGGTATGTAGCTCTTTGTATGCCACTGCAAAATCTTGGTATGAAAGTTTGGTTTGTGTTGACTTGCTTCAACCAAGGACATGTGATACCCAAGAGTTTCATGTTGTCCAATTGAGAATACATCAATATGAAAACACATACCTATTCTGAACAGTGGATCCTTCTTTTCCCCTAAAACCACTTCAAGGACTGAAAAGTTTGTGGTCTCGTCTATGCTAAATAATTTGAAGGATAAGTTCATGGAACTGTCTAGTTCATGTTTTATTGTCGTAAATTGTGCCGAGACATGCCCAATTACATGGAACAGGAAAACTTGGTGATACAAGACAATCGTGTCACATAGAGGGGACTAGTCCAAAGCTGGTAAACTGAACCAGAAAACTCCAACCTTTGACATCAAAAGCCTTAGCTAGAATAGTCTACAGGTGAAGAGGGGACTGTAGCAACTAGGGTGAATCTGAAAGAAAAGAACTTTCCAACTATTTCTAGAAAGTTGCCTAAGGACATACATGTGTGAATGTTCAGCCTACATTCAAGAGTGAAAAACAATGTTTCCCTATTTGCCAAACTTGTACCTATAGGTAACTCGCCAATGTGACTTTACTATTCTCAAATTGCAATTTGTGTGTGTGCAGATACTCAGTGATGTTCCATTTGCCGCACTACGAAAGCCTAATTCTCCTGTAGGAGAAGGCTACCTTATTCAGAGCCATACCATAAGTGTTACACCATCATTGAGGATGCTTCAACATTGTAACCAACGTTTGAAAGAACTGGATCAAGATGTCCTACTTGATACAAAACCTGGAACTATAGTTGCAGTTGGAGACCCAGCATACGAAGAGCGTCTGAAGGCGAGTGGTGAAGAGGTGAACTTCATCGAGGAGTTGTTTGGTAAAGAACATGTGAAGAAGTTGGTGGGACCTGAAGCAACTCCGTCTGAAGTTTTGAAGTGGGCAAAATATCCATTAGAGAATGGTGTGAAGCAGGTGGTTTTCCACATAGCAGCACATGGCATTGGACAAGATGATCGTCAAAAGGTCAAGAAGGGTGCCATTGTATTGGCTCGGCCTGCTTCATCATGTCAACAAAATTATGGTAAGCTTGGAATTATGGATTGCTAGTGATGGCAAAGGCTGACATGCTACCACACTCTTACATGCATATAGTTCGTTGCTGAACACAAATAGTTTGCCATGTACAGTAAGAAAATTGTCATGAGAAGAAAATGTGCAATGGTAGTATGGATGTCAATTGGGTATGGCTACTCTATGTAATTCTATCTTTCCATGAGGTCCAACAATATTCTCTCAAAAGTATGAACAATTTAGCTCCAGTTTGGAATCTAAGAGACTCTATTCCATGAGCAGATACTGCAGGCCAAGGAGCCATGCCTAGAGCCCAAGATGATGAAAAATTTGACAATGACAATGCCCATGATGCTACTGAACTGGGAGACTTGTTCTCCATGGTGGATGTTAAAGAAGAAGTTCAGATATCAAGCCATGGTCAAGTAGGGGGGATTTGCCCTCGAATTGTTGTCCCAATTTCAAAACTTGCACCTGACATACTTAAGTCAGAAAACATCAGTGGATGTGGATTTCCATGGGAAGCTCACATGGTGGTTCTAAGTGGATCTGACACTGCAAGAGGACATCATGGGAGAGGGAGTTTTGAACTTGCCTCGAGCTCTAATGATTGTAGGGGTTCCATGTTGTTGTTCTCCTAGGGTACATAAAGCTTCTGCAATGTTGTGGAGAAAGGGCAGCAAGCCTTCATTTGCTCGTCCTAATAACAAAGTTTGGGTTCCTGTCAATGTTCTTCCTAATGTTGCTGAAAGTTTACCTCCTCCTTCTTTGCCAGTTTCTGAGGAGATTGGTTCTCCTTCTGATGATGTGCAACCGAATCATAGTGGGGTCCCTCACCTTTCTCCTCACAGAATTTTTGGCTACAGAGATTATAAAAGAAGGCTGGTATTCCTTTCTTCTCTTATGTCTCAAGGTAAGTTTTCTATTGTTTTTCTCTCCAAGTATAAGACCAAGAATTTGGTTCGTATGCTTTTTTTGCTGTCTGAGTTTTCTCCTTCTGTTCTCGGTCTTGATGTTGGCCATGCTTTACAACTGTCTAAAATTCTGAGCAATTTTATTAAGAGAAACGTTCCTCGTTCTTTCTCATCAAGTGCCTCTTTCCTAGGCAGAGATCTCATTATCTCTATTTTTGTTTCTTCTCGTATGGATGGTTTGAATCTCTCTTCCATTTTAAACCTTCCTTCTGTGTTAGATTGTCTTCCTCCTTTTGTTAGAAAGTTTTGGTCCCCTCCCTTAGTTGCTTGGAAATATGTCAAAACTTCTGGTC
>Ga0116227_10016297_pt1 | contig 10717 bp, 13 predicted proteins | sample S1TSphgellanicum_FD_89693 | JGI IMG/M metagenome (GOLD analysis project Ga0116227, IMG submission 89693) | Host-associated microbial communities from peat moss isolated from Minnesota, USA - S1T2_Fb - Sphagnum magellanicum MG | ecosystem: Host-associated > Plants > Peat moss > Unclassified...
GCTGTGGAAAAAGAAAGGGAAACAGCGTAAGGTCACCGAGAGAGTACTTTGGCGTTCCACCGGCTGTAAATGCGTTTTACCCTTATCCTGAAAACATCATAAACGAGCGTAAAGCATAGTATACCTGCCGGTATAAAAAACACGTGAAAATGCAATGACCTGAACAAGTACGCACCCGGTACAGCGCCACCCATAAAGAAGAAGATGATGGCTGCATGCAGTCTTATCCTTGCCCTCAATGCTGGGTCATGCCTGTTTGTTTTATGCATTACCTGGGCAAGTTCTATCCCCAGGTCAGTGAACGTACCGGTGAGATGCGTAGTACGCACCACCGAGCCAGAAACTAATGACACCAGCGAGTTCTGCAATCCCATTGCAAAAAGCAGGCTTCCAGCAAACAATTCTTTTTCACCCAGGCTATGGTCGTATCTCCATCCGCATGCCCCTATAACTAACAGTATAGCTATTTCTATAAAAACCGGGATAACATAGGAGAACCTCTTGTTTTTGCCTACCCACGAAACGATGAGACTTGATATGAATGCACCTGCTAGAAAAAGGAACATCCACAAGGCGATAACTCTTGCTGTCTTCCAATCCTCCAGTACCAATTGTTCGGCAAATAGTGCAGCATGACCTGTTACATTCGTGGTTAGTACAGCAAATGCCAGGTAACCAGCTGCATTTACAATACCTGCGTTCATGCCCAGCAGCGATGCCAAACCAAAATTGTGGCTGTATGTTCTTGTAGCACCCTGATGTCTGAGCATTATACTCCAATACTAGACATTTCTTTGCTCCCGAACGATGACCAGGATCACCATTCCTCACCTATGCTATTCCATGCTGGATCCTACACCGGCCTGCTCTTTCCTGAAGATAATGTAGGAGTAAACTATGGGCACCACTACAAACACCCCAACAACGAATACCATAGCACGCGAAACTATCTCGTAGTTCAAAACCAGTGAGGCGATAGTAAGCAAAACGCCCCCAACAAACCATATTACCCCGGCCAGCTGGTGTGTTTTGCGCCAGTTGTATTCGCTGTTCAGCGTCCACGGCACCTTTATGCCCGCAAAATAATTGGGCTTTATGGAATACATGATGTTGCCTAAAAAAGCGAAGAGTAAGCCAGATAGTATCATGGTGATACGCTCGGTACCTGCGCCAGTATGCAATGCTGTATATACCAGCACAATATTTATGGCGGAAAGGAACAGCACCATACCCGCTGCCAGCTTGCCAAATATGGGTGCCTGTGGTTTGTTGGTACGTTTAGGATCTACTTTATGTATATACTGCAGCAGGAAGTACGAACCTGCAGTAACTGCAGAAAGTATAATGACAAGGGTACGCAAGTACTCTTTCGACCGGTACTGATCGGGGCCATTCAGCCCAAAATGTGTGGGTACTGTTGTGGGCAAAATTTGCCACATGGCAAGCAGGTATATGGCAGGTATAAAACTGATAACAGTAAAAACAATGTTTCTCAAAAAGATGTTCCTTATCATGATATTTGGATTTTATTTTGACTTGAATTGCATGAACCATTTTACTATCTCATCCACCACTGTAGTGTTGAGCGTGTAATAAATGTATTGACCTTGCTTCTCTGCATCTACAAGCCCGGCCTGTTTCAGCAGGTCGAGATGGTGTGAAATGCTGGGCTTGGTGATATTGAAATGATCAGCGATCTCGCCGGCTGTCAGCTCTTTTTCTTTTAGTAGCTCCAGTATCTCCCGCCTTGTTGCATCATTCAAAGCTTTGAATAATATATTCACCCCGAAATTAGTTATTTAGACAAATGTCTAAATATGTTGTCATTTCACCAAATATTATTTAATAAGACCTTAGATACGGAATAATAGTGGTGTAAATTGAAAATTGATCTTGTACTGCAAAACTTAACCCATTGTTATAATTGCACCAAAGGCCATGTAGTATCTTTGCAGTTACACCCGTAGTGATGCAGCAAATATTACAAAAACAGATAAAAAAGGTAACCAGAACTGCAGATGCAGTAGCTCCTGAATTTAAGACAGAGGATATACATAGGTTCAGGGTAAGTGTAAAAAAATTACGGGCCATTATGCATTTTATCAATTCGGTAAAAGGGCAACCAGACCTAAAAATGACCGGTAAGTTCAAAACGCTTTATCGTATAGCTGGTACACTACGGGATGCACACCTCAAATATGAGACCCTTACCCACAATAACCTGCAGCTTACGGCATACTATGATAACCTCTCTGCAATAATAACACGCAATAAACAGGAATGGTGCAAACTGAATAGTGACAAAGTGATGGGCAAACTGCACCTGAAACTTACTGGTGAAGACCTTATTGAGATAGTACCAGCTATGCTTACCCGTTATTTTAAACGTACTGTACGGAAAATAAAAGAGATAAATAATGACAAGCCGAACGACGAGCATATACACAAAATGCGCAAGTTGATAAAGGACCTCGTGTACATAACAGCCGTTGCCGAAAAGCACTGGAAAGAAGCAGAGAAAGAAGTAGCCCAAATACCACATAGTCAGCTGATAGACATCAGTAACCTTGTAGGCATTTACAATGATGGCACCATATTGCTGGACGAATTATCATCCTTCTCCTCATCTAACATGCTTATAGACGAACACAAAGCCATGGCGAACTATATTGCTGATGAAATGCAGCACCATAGGGCATTGCGGAAAGAATTACTGCTACGTATAAGCCAGTTCGTGGACTCTGCTGAGCATGAGTTGTAGAGTTATTTGGTATTTTATATTTTGCATTGCCTTATGCCTTTTAGTATACAAAAATTATTTGCTGTTCTTTTATTTTCGTTTTGCGTGTGTAACTCTGTTTCTGCACAACAAAAAAGCATGCTCGCGATAATAAATGACGCGGATGGTTACACTAATATTCGTAAAGGGAAAAGCACCCATACCGAAATTGTTGGCACAATTGATACCGGCGAATTGTTTTATTGTTATCCGTCAACAGACAGCTGGTTAAGAGTAGAAAGCTTAAAACAGCGCGCGGATGACACATATCCCTATGGATACATAAGCAAAAATAAAATTCAGGTAATTGATAGCCTAAGCAATGCACAACAAAAAAATATCATCAATAACATCTTCACATTAGAAGCAGCACTTTATAGGAAATCAAATACTCAAAATATAAAGTGGACTGGTTATCATGATTCTCATTTTGACGTGATCTTAAAATTTTACGACAAGTATTTCTGTAAAACAGTTGATAGTGCGTCATTAAAAGTGCTATTCAGGGTGATGTGCTTGGAAAACGGATCAGCAGACGAGGCTCCTATGTGGGTGGCAGCTCGTTGTTATGTATGTCAACCAGCAATTGTGCTTGATCTGGTAAAAGATTTTAAACTAAAGAAGGACAAGGAATTGCTTTACAATGCAATTGAATGGGGGTTGCAGAACATTTTTTATAAAAAAGGAGATGGAGACAACGAGCCTACCAGTAAAGAATACCTCCAATATAAAAAGAGTTTGGATGAGGCGAGAAAATCGCCTTCAACCAACAAGCTGAAATAATTTTCGCTAGTTATTTCCCCAATTTTTTTATCACTTTCTGTAGTCGTTTATGTTTAGTTTCCTGCTCTACATCTGCGAGGCGAAGAGTGAATGTGTGGAGAAAAAGCGCCTTATGCTCTTCATCAATGAACTGTAGCGTGTGCTCGGCATAGGTTGGCAATTGGTTTACAGGACTGTTGAGCATTTGCTCATTCAGTAGTGCAAGTGCATCCTTTTTATATTTATTTACCGCAGCCAGCTTTACCAATATGTGCACGAAATGATCTTTCGTGATCACTGAGCCTTTTTCTGCTATCAAGGATAGTTTTGACAATGCCTTGTGCAGAGTAGCAAGCACCTCATTGGCTATGGCATTCAACGTTGTCATTGCACCCCATTGCAGGCGATTGTTGCTGCTGTCGAGCAGAACTATAATATTATTTACATAAGGTGCTACAAGGGCAGGTTGCTGTTCTCCTATCTCGTATAGCGTTTTGATACAATCGCTTTGTATACCCTTATTCTTATTATCCAGGTTTGCTATCAATTCTTTTACTGCACCGGCATTACTATTTTCCGCGACCTCTTTTGCAAGCTCTTGATTGGGGTGTTCATCGCGCCTGTTGAGTGAAGTGGAAAGTTTATCGAGAATGGTCATTTTAACTTTTGTATTTAAAAATTGGATGATCCTCAAAGGTGCAAATTAGTAACAATAAAACAATATAAAGATCCCTGTCGTTCAACTACTTTTGGCAACTTAATATGCGTAGCGTAAATCCATTACGTATTAAATGTATTCTTTTCATGAAAAAGCAAATATTAGTTATTGCTGTTGCACTTTTTGTTGTTTGCATGTATGCTTGCGTACATAAAGGGCCAAACGTTATTGTCCCTAAAAAGGATACGACCAGTAACAATAACAACAACAATAATAATAACAACAATCACGATACCACTTCATCATTTGTAGATACTTCAGTTTGCTTTCAGCGCGATATATTGCCGATCTTTTTAGGTAGTTGCGCTATAAGTGGCTGCCATTCGGCAGCATCACACAAGGGTGGTTATACATTCACATCCTACGCTACCATTGTATCTTACGGCATCTCTGCAGGCCACGCCGCATCTTCCACCGTGTATACCGCTTGCCTATACGGTAGTATGCCGAAATCGCCGATCGCAAAACTGGATAGTACAAAACTGAGCCTGATGTCGCGCTGGATAAATAACGGTGCTGCCAACGATACCAACTGTGCTGCCCGCTGCGATACATCAAAATACACGTATGCCGCGGCAATAGCCCCTTTACTGCAATTCTACTGCTACTCCTGCCATGCGTCGGGAGCCGCAGCCAGCAGTGGCGGCGGTATAGTGCTGGACAACTACACAAGCTTGCTGGTGCAGGTACAAAATGGCAAACTACTTGGCGACCTGCAGCACCTGAGCGGGTATAATGCAATGCCTCAAATTGGCAGTAAATTAGAAGATTGTCAAATAACCCAGGTCAGCAACTGGATAAAAGCCGGGGCTCCTAACAACTAGTTAGCGTACGGTGTATTTATAAGAATGTGCCTTAAAACTGCAGCCTTTCATTAATATAATGACAGCCGTGGCAGCTAAGAGGCTATTGCTTCCAACTGGCTCTTTCGCAGAAAGTATTTTCCCAGCACGTCAAATTCTATATTCACAATACTACCCTCTTCTATATTGCCGAAGTTGGTGTGGGTGTAGGTATATGGTATAATGGTAACAGTGCACTCATCGCGGCCTACATTGAAAACAGTGAGGCTAACACCATTGATGCAGATAGAACCTTTCTCGATGACCAGCGGCGCAAACGATGGCGCAAAACGGAACCTGTATAGCCAACTACCATCCAAGGTCTGTTTTTCTATGCACTGGGCGATAGCATCAACATGACCTTGAACAAAATGGCCATCCAGACGATCGCCAGCTTTAAGGGCACGTTCTATGTTCACGACATCGCCAGCTTGCCAGTTTCCAGCATTGGTCTTTGCAATTGTTTCTGCTACTGCTGTTACTTTATAAGTATCACCTGCTATTGCAACTACAGTAAGGCACACACCATTGTGTGCTACGGATTGGTCTATTTTAAGCTCGTGGGTAATATTGCTCTGTATACTGAAGTCGATATTAGAACCCTGATGAGTAATACTATCCACCACACCTGTGGTCTCTATAATGCCTGTGAACATGGCGCGAAATTAAAGCTTTTGGGCGTAACCTATGTGGAAGGTGGTACCCGTATCGGATACGACGGTAAAGTACACGTGCAGCAAAGGCAATGTATCTGCAAGGTTTTTAGTTATGGTACCACTTACGGTGTCTACAGCGCGGCAGAACTGCTGGCCGGTAATTATTGTAGTATCTACAGTGGCTACAAGGGTTTTACCAGCTGTAAGATGCATTGTATCTCCGGCGGAGCAGAAACCAAGTACCTGCAAGGCTGTGTAGGAAGACGAGTATATATATAGCGTATCTATGCGGCTATACGACTTAGAAAGGTCGAGCTGATAAACAGTGTCGTAATACACATACTTTCCAACAAACTCACCATTGGGATAAAAACAAACCGTATTGTCGGGCTTACCGGGGAAGCCCCAGTTATAGTTTACCGCATTGGGATCGTTGCAATAATGATTGGTAAGGCGAGGGTCGGCAGTAGCGGTCTTGTCCACATATTTTTGGCAGGCCACAACCAGCAGCACACACAATACAATAAGTAAACCCACTATCCTTTTCATTCCAATGCCCTTTTAAATTGTTAACGCAATAACAGCAATAAAATTACCCAATATCTTTTATCCTGATAAAATATTTGTTCGAAATAGAAAATTCCTTACTTTTGCAGTCCTTAAATGCCTAAAGGGGGTATATAACTATGCTGATATTAGATTCAAAAGATTGCGAAAACATTGACAAAGCGCTCAAAAAATACAAAAAGAAATTTGAGAAAGCCCGTATCCTTAACCAACTAAGGGATCGCCAATTTTACACTAAAAAGTCGATCAGACAACGGACACAGGTGCTGAAAGCGGTGTACAAGCAACAGCTTGCTTCAGGCAAACTTGATGATTAAGCATTTAATGTACACTGTACATTAAATTTTCATTAAAATATTTGCGCCCGGTACTGTAAATTAGTATATTTACAGCACCGGGCTTTACTATGACAAGAAATTGGCTAACGGATTTTCTACAATACTTGCGCTTCGAGAAACGCTATTCTCCGCTTACTATCTCGGCATACCAAAATGACATAGAACAATTCCTGATATTTTGCAGCGAACAGTTCACGATCACAGAAGCTGTTGATATCACCCACTTTCATATACGCACATGGCTGGCATCGCTTAAAGACAATAAGCAAGCGGCACGTAGCATAAACAGGAAGATATCCAGCCTTAACTCTTTTTACAAGCATTTACTGAAGCACGAACTGGTGACCAAGAACCCCGTGCGCCAGCTGCATGCCCAGCGCCTGCCTGAGCGCCTGCCCGTGTACCTGAAAGAAAAGGAGACCGAGCACCTGCTGGAAGAGATACAGTTTGAAGAGGGATTCAAAGGCTTTACAGACAGAATGATCTGCGACCTGCTGTACCAAACCGGCATGCGCCGCGCTGAGCTACTGCAACTAAAGGAAACAGATATAGAATGGAGCCTGGGGCAAGTACGCGTACTGGGCAAGGGCAATAAAGAACGGCTTGTACCGTTGAATAGTACAACCCAACAGGTGATACAACAATACATAGCCGCAAAAAAGGAACTGACACAATATGATGCCGAATACCTGCTGAACACCGCTAGTGGCGAAAAGCTGTATGCCGGCTATGTGTACCGCACAGTAAACCACTACCTGGGGCAGGTAACCACCCTAAAAAAGAAAAGTCCGCATGTGTTGCGCCACACATTTGCAACACACCTACTGAACAGCGGGGCCAATATACAGGCCATTAAAGACCTGTTGGGCCATAGCAGCCTGGCAGCTACACAAGTATACACACACAATAACATAGAAAAGCTTAAGGAGATCCATAAACTGAATCATCCACGAGGGTAACAATTATTTTTTTAACCATAAAACCAGTACAGTATGAATGTACAGATCCAGACAGTGCACTTTGATGCCGACAGCAAGCTGATAGAGCATGTAAACGCGAAATTAGAAAAACTAAAAACGTTCCATGACAAAATAATAGGAGTTGAGGTATACCTGAGACTCGACAATGTGGTGCACAACATTAAGGACAAGATAGTAGAGATAAAGGTGTATGTACCTAAGCATTCTTATTTTGTAAAGCACGAAAGCAAAGCATTTGAAGAGTCCTTTAATCACGCATTTGACAGCATGGTGACCCAGATAAAACGACAAAAAGAAAAGATAGCTGTAACATAAGCTAAACCAATATATAGCCGGCCTTTAAAAAAGGCCGGTTTTTTTATTTGCAGGCACTATTAAATATTTTCCAAAAACATTATCTTGCAATTATTACAATAAATAATTCCCGAAAGATGCCTAATACTTACACCAGAATAATTGTAGCGCTTTTTGTGGCTTCGCTTGTATTTACATCTTGCAGCAAGAAGTACAGCAATGATGATCCGCTACCACCTTCTTATGCTCCATCTATCATCATAAGCAGCGATAATGCATTTGTATATGCTCTTGATCCGCAGACAGGCGTTAAGCACTGGGAGTATAATGTAGGCGATCAGGTGGTGGCGTCGCCACTACTGTACCAGGAAGTATTGTATGTGCCATGCGTCAGTGGTATCATTACCAAACTGAACGCTAAAACCGGCGCCTATATTGGCCAGATAAAGCTGGGTGGATCGGGCACAAAACTGCTGGGCACACCAATAGCCAGCGATAGCCTTCTCTTTGTTCCTACTGCAGGAAACAATGATACACTCTATGCTTATGACCTCCTTTCCAATACAGTGAGATGGAAAATGGGTACGAATGGTCCAATATCTTCTTCGCCCACCATTCACGGCAACGACCTTATTTTTGCCAGCTACGACGGCACTGTGTACAATGTAAACCTTGGCAGTGGTTTTTCAAACTGGCATTATGCTACTAATGCTTCTAATGCGTTCTACTCTTCACCGGCAGTGTCTGGACAATATGTATTTATTGGTGGCCTTGATGGCAATATGTATTGCATCAACAACACTACAGGTTTGCTACGCTGGTCTTTTACTACCAAGGGGAAAATAGAAAGTTCACCTACTGTATTTTCCGGTAACTGTATATTTGGTAGCGACGACTATCGTTTTTACTGCGTAGATACTGCTACCGGTAAAGCACGCTGGGTAGATAGCCTGGGTGACCGTGTTGTTTCATCGCCCACAGAAGTAGGCAACGTGATATACTTTGGTTGTTTTGACTACAACTTCTATGCTGTGAACGTTATTGATGGTTCTATAAAGTGGAAATTGTCAACTACCGGGCTCATACAGTCTTCACCGATAGCATATGGCCCATATGTGTATATAGGCGGGTATGATAAAAACTTTTACGCACTTGATACTGCAACCGGCAATGTGGCCTGGAAACAAAACATCAATGGGGTAATTGAATGTTCGCCTTTGGTCGATGATCTTTCTGGCACGACTCAAAACAACTCGGGTATCAGCGGATACACTAACTAGAAAACATAGGATCTAAGATATTTAAAACCTGCCGGCAACTTCCGGCAGGTTTTTATTTTATGGTCATTTTTAAAATACCGGATACTATATTATCGTTACCTGTTCGTAGAAGCGGGTAAAGTTGGTAACTTTATTTTTTAGATCTGTGACCAGGGATGCTGTATGCTATTGTAGATATTGAGACGACGGGGAGTTATGCCATGGGTAACGGCATAACAGAAATAGGCATTGTGATACACGACGGTGAAAAGGTGCTGGACTTTTACGAAACGCTTGTAAACCCTCACAGACCCATACCGTGGTTCATACAAAACCTTACTGGTATCACTAATGAGATGGTAGTGAATGCACCATCCATTGAAGAGGTAGCGCCGCACATATTTAGCATGCTGCAGGACAAGGTATTCATAGCACACAACGTAAATTTTGATTACTCTTTTGTAAAGCACCACCTGCAGGAATGCGGGCTGGAACTGAACACCCCCAAGTTGTGTACTGTGCGGCTATCGCGCAAGATATTGCAGGGATTGAATGGCTCCAGCCTCAACAAGCTGTGCCACCAGTTGAACCTGAACCTGAACAATCACCACCGCGCAGGCGGCGATGCACTGGCTACGGCGGAGCTATTTAGCATACTTCTGGCCAAGGATACGGGGAATGTTATTAAAGGCATGCTTAAAGGCCGCAACAAGGAGCAATACCTGCCACCCCACCTGCCAGTAAGCGATGTAGACAGCATGCCAGTGACACCGGGGGTGTATTATTTTTACAATGCTACAGGCAAGGCTATATATGTGGGCAAGGCCAAGAACCTACACAAACGGGTGAAAAGCCACTTTTCCAATAATAAGCCTACCAAACAAAAGCAGGATTTTCTGCGCGATATACATAAGATAAGCTACAAGGAATGTGGTACCGACCTGATGGCGCACATACTGGAAAGTACCGAGATACGCAGGCTATGGCCTATATACAACAGGAGCCAAAGGGGATACCTACCTAAATTCGGGCTTTTCGTGTATGAGGACATGAATGGATACAAGCGCTTTGCGATAGAGAAGAACAAGAACTTTTATAAACCCATATACACCTTCAACACTATAGTAGAAGGACATACGCGCATACGAGAACTGGTAAATGAATTTGGGCTATGCGCCCGGCTGTGTAATATGGGCAAGGATATAGACTGCACCAATGGCAAGGCTGCTGATACCTGCACAGGTACATGCACAGCACTAGTCACACCAACCGACTATAATGAAAAGGTGGATGCTGCCATACTGTGGATGCAAAAAAGCCTGCCCACCTTTGCACTGGTAGATAAAGGCATTGAGGATAACGAGCACAGCTGTATACTAATAAAAGAAGGTAACTTCTACGGCATGGGCTACATTACAGATAAAGGCTGGCTAAAAAACATTGACGGCCTGCAAAAGCAAATAGAGCCACTGCAGGACAATGACTACATCCGCAACCTCATATACAAGCACGCTACGGAGTA
>Ga0116227_10016298_pt1 | contig 10716 bp, 8 predicted proteins | sample S1TSphgellanicum_FD_89693 | JGI IMG/M metagenome (GOLD analysis project Ga0116227, IMG submission 89693) | Host-associated microbial communities from peat moss isolated from Minnesota, USA - S1T2_Fb - Sphagnum magellanicum MG | ecosystem: Host-associated > Plants > Peat moss > Unclassified...
ACATTTTATAACCCTTATACAGCAAGGCTTTCAGAAAGTGAAAAAAATGTGCATCTTTCATATGTTGCTAGTGGCGTAAGCCGCTAGTTAAAGGCTCAGATCTTGCACCTTCGATAGGGAGGGGTGGTGGGCAATGCCCACCCTACGAAAGAATAAGCTTTTTGAGCTTCGATTTTCGCAATAAGACCATGGTGCAAGATCTGAGGAGTGGGGAGTAGGGAGTGGGGAATGGAAGTCATTGTTGTAGCTTTTTAATAAGAGCAATAATTATTCGACTCCATAGCTCGAAGTAGAGAAATCATCAATTCTATATCCGGGAAGTCTTTAAAATTATCAAATTCTGGCATTTAAAAACCTCTTTATTTATTCCCCGTACTCCCTACTCCCTGTTCCTATTTGCTAACTGAGCGATACACTAAGAGCGTTTGCTCTGTGGTTTTGTCCCAGCTAAAGCCTTTTGCTTGCTGGTAGCCTTTGGTAATGAAACGCTCGCGTTCTGTAGGATTATCTAGTAAGAAAAGCAAGATCTCTGCCAGATCCATCGTGGCTTTGGGATCAAAGAGTAAACCTGCATCGCCCACGACTTCAGGAATGCTGGAAGTGTTGGAAGCAACGACAACGGTGCCGCAAGACATTGCCTCTAAAGGAGGGATACCGAAACCTTCATAGAGGGATGGATAAACGAAGGCAACACTGCAACGGTAAAGCTTTGCCAAGTGACGATCTCTGATGTAGCCATAATTTTCAATGCGATCCCCTAGCTTCAGGTGAGTAATAAGTTGCTGTTCTGCTGGGTTAAAAGCGGACCCAACGACACAGAGTCTGACTTCAGAATCCACTGAGGCTACTTTGGCAAATGCTGCTAGCAGACCATCAAAATTTTTGTAGCTGAGTCGGTTGCCTAAATAGAGATAGTAAGGATGGGAAGGAATAGGCTCAGAACCATAAGACAAACTAGCATCAATTTCTGAAGCCAGGTAGGTAACGGTAATTTTCTCATGTGGAATCTTGTACCGCTCCTGTAAATCTTTTTTGGTATTTTCAGAAACACAGATAATTGCCTGGGCTGCCTGAATTACCTTTCTTTTATCCTCAATATCTGTGGCGTCTGGATAAAACATTTCGTGTATCATGTCATGAACCGTTAGGACAACGGGAAAGCGATCGCACTCAAGCGGCTGTTGGGTTACCAGTGAGTAGTAGGTAGGGTGAATCAAATCGAAGTGTTTGAAAGTGGCAATTGCCCGAAAGTAATGTTTTTCTAATCTGTAGGAAATACTCGACGGACGAAACCGTCGGTAAAAGTAGGTTTTTAGATGGGGATGGGTTGGATAGTTAACATTTTGACGTTGGCAAGTTGTGAGGGTAGGGAAAAAATCTTGAGGTAGCCTGCTGATTATGTTGGCAAAATACCGATTAATGCCTCCTGCCGTTTGCCTTGCATATATTTGTCCATCGTAGAGAATGCGCATTAAACCAAAATCAATACGTCTAGATCACATCAGCAAAAGTACGTTCCATCTTGCGGAAGTACCAGATTCCACTCCACACCAGCAGCACCACTACAACCAGAGACAATGCAAACCCAGGCAAATAGATCTGCGACTCACCGCGCAAAATTGCCCACCGGAAACCATCTATGACTCCAACCATTGGGTTAAGCGAATACAGCAGACGCCATTTCTCAGGAACAATCTTGGTGCTGAAACCTACAGGAGAAACGTATAGACCGAACTGCACGAGAAATGGCACAATGTGGCGGAAGTCTCGATACTCCACAGTCAAAGCCGCCAGCCACAACCCCACACCCATTGACGCGCCAAAGGCAACGATAATAAACGCTGGTAGAGTTAGGATGCGCCAATCGGGTACAAAGTTGTACCATGCCATCAATCCCAACAGAATCATGCCGGAGATCAGGAAGTCTACAAAGCTGACTATGATTGCACTCGTGGGCACAATCAAGCGCGGAAAGTAGACTTTAGCCAGCAAATTGGCATTGTTGACTAAACTATTACTGCATTCGGTCAGCGCACCAGAGAAAAATTGCCAAGGTAACAATCCGGCAAACACAAGTAGTGGGTAAGGCGCATGACCTTCAGTTGGCAGCTTTGCGACATTACCAAAGATGACTGTGAACACCACCATCGTTAAGAAGGGGCGAATCAATGCCCACGCCATGCCAATGACAGTTTGCTTGTAGCGCACCAATATATCGCGCCATGCCAGAAAATAAAATAGCTCTCGATATTTCCACAGATCAAGCCAATACTGCTTTTCTGTACGACCTGCCTCGATGATAAGTTCTTTGCTGCTCATTGTTTTTGATCAATTAGATTATGGTGCTATTTGTTGCCCACCGCAACGAGAATTGCTGCTCTTGCTCTAAAACTATAATGCGAATGTGCATAAAGAAATTATCTCTTACAGAAATCAATCAACCCCAGAAAGTTAAGTGAAAACACTTAACAGGCGTTGATGCAGGACATGAGTTAGGGATCGCACTCCATCGTAGCCATTCGGACCGAACCAGCGGATCATGGCGATCGCCAAACTCAACCGCAGAAAATTTTCTGAAAAACATACTTGCGGATGGTGTAGAAAAGCTTGCCGGCGGAAATGAATCGCCTTTTTGTAGTCCCCGTCATCTATACCCAGCCATGCTAAACCGAGGTTTATGGTGGCATAACATCGGTTTCTCACATACAGCAACTCAAGGGGGACAGACTGAAATGCTTTCTCCGTTACCTGGCGAAGATCTTGAATCATTCCTTGGCGGTTTCTGGAAAAACTATTAGGAAGCTGTCGATAGCGGAGTAGAGGTTCTTTAACTACTGCAAAGGGATAACGAAAAGCAATGCGAACCCACATATCCCGGTCTGGTGCATAAGCTAAATTCCGGTCAAATACCCCGACAGTTTCAAAGCAAGAACGACGAACCATGGGTGAACTGCCGCTGGAAATCATGTCATTTGCAACAACTTCCTCCCAGACATTGCCTTCTGCATGAGAAGCAAAAGTTCTACCAGTGGGGTTGTTATCCTGATCAACTAAAAGCGTCCAGGTATACACTAAACCGACTTCCGGTTTATCATCTAGACAACGTACTTGCTTTTCTAGCTTAGTTGGCTCCCACAAATCGTCAGCATCCAGAAATGCTATATACTCCCCTTGAGCATTGGCAATACCTGTGTTGCGTGCTACAGACACACGCTGGTTTTCTTGCGAAATCAGTTTCACTCGCAGGTCGGTGAGATCAGAAGCCCATTCTACAATGTGATCCGAACTGCCATCATTAACAATCAACACTTCAAAATCAGTGAAAGTTTGCTTCAGAACACTCTCCAACGTTTCTGGTAAGTAAGCCATAGCATTATAGGCAGGGATGACAACGGAAACCTTTGGCATATTTGAACTCCTTAATTAAGGGAAGAGGGAGCAGGGAGCAGGGGAGTATTTAAATATTTTGTTTTGAACTACTAATAGAATTGAATTGTGTCAGATCCGAAATGCGTCGCCGCAAAGCGTATGTTATCTCTAGCACTCTGCTGTAGCGATCAACTCCAAATAATTGCAGGGCAGCGATCGCTAAACTCAGACGGATACATTCCCGAGAGAAGCGTAGCTGAGGGCAGTGATCAATGGCTAAGGCGCGAAAGTGAATTGCCAGCTTATAGTCTCTATTTATACTTTGCAAAGCTTTCCAAGCTAAGCAGAGGTTTGCATAACCGTAGCTGCGATCCTTCAGATGAAGTAGCTCTTTTGGTGCTGACTGAAATGTTTTCTCAATCACATGATGAAAAGATTGTTCCATCACTTGACAGTTTTTGGACATACTAGTGGGAAGTTGTCGATAGTAAGCTAGAGGTTCTGGGATCACAGCAAAGGGATAGCGAGTCGCGATCCGAATCCACATATCCCAATCTTCAATCGAGCGCAAATTTCGCTCAAATACCCCCACTGTGTCAAAACAACAACGACGAACCATCACCGAGGGACAAGCAATCTTATTCGACTGCACGATTTGCTCCCATACATCTCCCTCGGCACTGGACTTTAGCACTCGACCAGTAGATTTGCCCCTCTCATCCACCAAAACCATCCAAGCATGCACCAAGCCAACTTCCGGTTGATCATCAAGACAACGTACTTGCTTTTCTAATTTAGCTGACGCCCACAGATCATCAGCGTCCACAAATGCTATGTAATCAGCTTGAGCATGAGCAATACCTGTGTTGCGAGCTGCGGACAACCCCTGGTTTTCTTGAGAAATCAATTTGACTCGTGGGTCTACTAGCCCCGAAACCCATTGCACAATATTGTCTGAACTACCATCATTAATAATTAATACTTCAAAGTCAGTAAAGGTTTGTTGTAAAACGCTTTCCAGCGTTTCTGGGAGATACTTCATTGAATTGTACGCTGGAATTATAACAGAAACCTTTGGCATATTTTTAACCCCGAGAATACCTATTCAACTTTTTGAAAGCGAAAAAGCCAATCCCTCTTAGGTGAGATCAACCGTGGAAACACTTGCTCCTGATGCTAGTTCTGAAGCATGTACTTCCAAGTCGGCAACAGAGGGCAAAGCAGTATTGTTAACGCGAATGATCCTGGCAGGGTTGCCCACAACCACAGCCCCTTCAGGGACATCTTTTACAACAACTGAACCGGCTCCAATCACAGCATGATCACCGACTGTAATCGATCCTATAATGACTACATTAGAGCCTATATCTACATAATTTCCAATCTTTGGTGAGTCAGTGTACGAACTATCTGGTAATTTTTTATTCCCAATAGTTGTGGAATGCCTAAGGGTACAATTTGTTCCGATGATAGTTTCATGATTTACGACCAAACCAACACCGTGAATCAGCCTAAGGTTTGGTCCAACCTTGGTATCCCAAGGTAATTCAACACCTAATATCCACTCTACTATTAGAGTGTAAAAATTCTGAAAAAAACTAGAAAAAGGCGATGGTAACCGTCCGAGTATTTGCGCTGAGCGAAACATCAGTAATATGAAATGAGTTTTTGAGTTTCCTTCTTTATTAGCTTCCCAATCTTGTAAAAGATACTTAAAAAATTTACTCATAGTAATAATCCGGTATGCGGGAAACGAGCGTGTCTTTAGACATGAGAGGAAAGCGACACGGGCGACTGTCTTCCGCCTTGGTCTTTCTCTCAGTTTTATTGATAGCCGTACCCATCTTTACGATGGATAGCTTTGCAGCATTTGTAAGAAATACCTTCAACCAATCCCTTAATGGTTGAGATATTGAAGCTACCACTAGCACGAGTAGCAATCCTACCGAGATGTGTACCTATTTTCTTGCCTTTTTCTACAACGGCTTTAACAATATCACCAGTTTGAAAACCGACTCTAAGACAAGCGAGAGTTAGACCTGAGTTACTGACTTAAGTAACCTGATTTTGTCATTCAAAAGGGAATTCTATTCTTTGTAAAAAGTTCATGATCATACTTTATACTGAACCAGTATTTCACTTTTATACAACACTTGTTTGTATTACTGTATACAAACGGCAAATTGTTTCAGGTTAAATATCACTGAGCAGATCCAATTGAATACATAAATATTTTGCTCCTCTTTTGCAAAACTTTATAAAGGACAATAGGTCCTAAAACTCCCATAAGACTCACAATTATAAAGTAGAAAATTGGGTTTGGTAGACCTAGAAGTTTAGTCAGAATAATTATGGTACTCCGCGTAAAATATCCATGGAGTAGATAAACAATCATACTCATTTTTCCCAAGTACAAAAAATGACTGGTAATTGAATTCCGTAGGCTTTCAAGAAGCTTAGGTAAAAGTATTCTGTTTTCTGAAACCGTCATATACATAAATAAAAATCCTATTGGTCCATTAATAAGCCGAGAAGGAATAACATCATTAACCGCGATCAAATTCTTAGTAAAAATCATCGTGGTTATACTGCAAGCTCCCATTATAAAAATCAAAACTAATGGCAGCTTTTCTAGTATTAAGCGAATGTTATATAAATAAGAGGCTAGAAATACACCAAATGCATAAAATAGATTCCAATAACCGAAACCCAGGAAAAATAAAATAATTGATAGTGATAAATATACTAATTTTGATTTGAAAAGCTTAAAACAAATAAAAGACAAAAAAGTTGCAAAAATCAATGCGTGAAGAAACCAAAAAATTTCATAAGGATATATTGTTGATTTAACGATATCACCAAAAGTAAAATGCTTACCTTTAGACAAAGATTGAAAAACAAAATAAATGGGTGACCAACAGATTAAGGGAATAATGATTTTTTCAAACTTCGAGCAGAAGAATTTTTTTAAGCTGGTATTTTTATTACTAAATACAGCAAAAGCTATACCAGAAGCAATAAAAAATATCGGCATATGAAAAGTATTTATAAAATCGCATAACCATCCCAGACCCGATAGGTCTGAGTTGTATATGTGACGCATACCATACTCACGGTTATAACCAATCACATGACCTATGACCACAAGAATTATAGCAATTCCCCTGAGAGCATATAAATCCTCAGATAAAATTGTTTTAAAGTTGACATCAAGTTTCGTCATGAAAACCTCTCAAGAAACATAGGGAGTGGGGAGTGGGGGAGCAGGTTGCTTTCAAGTAAAAGTAAACATGGAAGGCGACAAATCATTAACTTTTACAGACGTTTGTATTCGTTTTGAAGTGAAGATTTGCTATTGATTACGGGAACAGAACTTTCTGAAGGCGGCAGATTGTTCCAATCCCAACCAGCCACCGCCGATACACTATACCAGTATAAAAAAAGCATTGTATGAGTCCAGATGTTCTCAGTAATCATTCCTACAGGGATAGAAAGAAAAATGGCTAATAGAACTAAGCACAGGTCACGCTGTTTACTCCCAAGGGGTGCATGCCGGATTAACCAGACAAGACGCATACCTTGAACAACGAAAAAGGCAACAAAAGCTACAAAACCCACAATTCCCTGTTCTACCAGAACACGAATGTAATCATTGTGAGGAAGAAGCCCATTGCCACCCACTTGGATACTTAACCCTAAACCGTAACCGAAGACTGGGTACTGCTGCCAAGCTTTGATGAATAAATACCATTGGGAAAGCCGCCAGTTAAAACTATTGTGGTCTCCCTCTGACATCAGAATTGCACGTGATATATCTATATCTGGATTAAGGAGCGGTGTGTTAGCGATCGAGCTAATGCGTTGTTGTCCAAACTCTGTACTGGTAAACAAACATATGACTACCGCGAAGAGCAATACTCCACCCATGAGCTTGGGTATGCTCAATTTAGGGGCAATCAAAACTAGGACAAATACAGCAAGCATCATCAAACTAAAGAGAGCCTTAGTACTCACATAGAAAAAGGAGAGTAAGCCGAGCAAAATAAGCCAAGGCCAGCGTTGCTTTGAGTGTTCTAGCTTCCACCAAGTCAGGCCGATAAACAGAAACAGAAAAGTTGCAAAGCCATTGGGGTGACCTAGAGTTCCTTTAATTCGAGCTTCTTGTGATGTCAAGCCTTCAGTATCTCCTCCAACAGCCGAGAGTTCGCCAGGTAGTAGAGAAGGCAGGAACATCTGCATCAAAGCGACTATGATTGGTATGATGAGACTCAACAAAAGGGCAGAGATCACCTTGTCAGGAGGAAGTCGATTCTTAAGCTGCATCACCAGTAAGTAGACCATCAGCCAAGTAAATAGACGTACCCACTCGCGTGTGCTTTCTTGCAATAACCAACCCCCCAGCCCCAGTCCTCCTAGAGGTAGGAGTATCACCCATAAGCCCTGTAGTGCTATCCAGCCAGCAAAGAACCACCAAAACTGGTCGGTTTGTACAGTAGTCCGCTTGGTCAGTAGCATCACCGTCACATAGAGCAAAGTCAGGGCGTCAAGCCCGATGGCGAATACAGACGGTAGCTGTAGAGCAACGAAACTATCGATCGCACTTCGCACGATCAATAAACCCAGTACAGCTTGCTCAAACTTGGCAAAAAAGTAGACAACTGCTGCCACTGCAATTAGAGCTAGCCACACATTACGGGGCTGCACACCTGCTGCAAACCCTGCTGCTATACCAATGACTATGCCTGCTAATCCAACTAAGAGATTAAGACGAGAGGAACGACTAGAGAGTTGATTGGTGAACATTTTCTCAAGCGTCCTAATTCCGTTCGGAGGACTTTTGGCGTTGTCCTTCAAGACCGACTAAACGCTTAATGGGTTGGGAACTATCAAAGGGATAGCGGTAATACTGTTCTGTTGAACTGGTCATTCCATTCACCACGACTCCCAAGATTGGTATCCGATTTTGTGTTAATTCTGATACTGCTCTTGATAGTACCTCCTTAAGAGTAAAGCCGGGACGTGTAACCAAAACGATTCCGTCACTATGCCGACCCAAACAAGCAGCATCAGCAGAAGCACTGAGAGGAGGTGTATCTATAATCACTAAATCATATTCTTGGGCAGCTTCTTCCATGAGAGACTTCATCGCAACCGACTCAAGCATCTGCGAGGGACGACCGTGCAGTTCGCCACAAGTCAACACATCAAGGTTCTCAATATCCGTTGGCTGCACTGCTTCCACCAGAGATCTGTTGTTGTCAAGAACATCTGTAATTCCCGGCTTCGGAGTTAAGTTGAACAACGTATGCTGCACAGGTCTTCGCAAATCCGCATCAATAATCAATGTTCGCCAGGACAGCATGGCAGAAACAGCCCCTAGGTGGGAGGCTATCACCGACTTACCCTCCCCGGAGATGGTACTACTCACAACAATCCGGCGTAACTGCTCTGGAGAGCGAAACTCCAGGGTTTTGAAGAGCATGCGGTAAGGCTCAATCAAGCTAACATTATCTAAAAATCGTTCAGCCGGCTCAAGAATCAGCGTCTTAGCAGGTAGACGAGGTAAGACTCCCAGCAATGGTAGCTTCAGCAGATCCTCTGCTTCAGAAGCATCGTGCAGTGTGTTATCCATTAGCTCCAAGAGCAGCACAACGCCTGTGGCTAAGATAGCTCCAAAGGCAGTAGCAATCGCCAGCACGGCTGTCCGCTTGGGCGACGTGGGTAAAGTTGGTATTTGAGATGCTTCTATAATTCGGATATTGCCAACTTGCTGGGCTTCAGCAATGCGTGCTTCTTCATATTTGCCTTGTAGCAACTTTAAAATGTCAGCCGCCTCTTCGTGTTTGCGCGTCAATTCAGTAAGCGGCTGCTGCTTAAGCGGTAGTTGTGACAGTTGAGCTTGGAGGTTGGCTTGCTGAGCTTGCACAGCCTTAAGCTGATTTTCAATTGCCGATCGCTCAATCTCATTGACGATCAGTTTGGAGGTGAGGTCTTGACTAATCTGATCCCCTGCTACAGTACTAGGGGAGACGGCTTGATTTCCAGGCGAGACACGATTAAGTTGCTCAGTGTACAATTTGCGGAGAGAGTCCCGCTGAGAAATCAACCCTTGAACAACAGGATGGTCTTCTGTATAGTGCACACGAGCTTCAATTAGCTTTGTTTCCGCTTCTGTCAACCTATTTCGTAACGCCTTGAGTTGTTCATCTTCACCACCACGTACAGTTGCGTAGGCACTGTTGAGTGCTTTGGCATCGGTCACTTGCCTTAGGGATGCGTCCCGTGCTTGCGCCTCTTGCAGTTGGGCAGACAGAGTCCGCTCTTGGTTTTGCACTGCCGCTAGACTATTCACTAAACTACTGCTTTGTTGATCAAAAGAAACAATGCCGCTACTGTGTCTGTACTTGCTTTCAACAACTTCAGCCTTTTCCAGTCGCTTAGTAGCCTCTGGTAATGCCTCTGTTTCCAAAAATTTCCGCACGTTGGCAGCTTCTCGGCGGATTGCTTCTTGACTTTCATCAACCATTGCCTGAGAAACGGCATTGGGCACCTGAGCTGCGAGTATTGGGTCTTTGCTTTGATAGCTCAGTTCGAGAATGTTGGTGGCTGGGATAATTTTCACTCTCAAGCCTTTACTCAGGTCTCTAGTTGTGAGTTTGCTTTGAGGGGAACTCTCATCGGAAGAGGGAAAAGCCTTAGTAAGTGCGCGTTTGAGAACACGTTGGGACTTGATTAATTCTGCTTGGTCAGCCAACGGGCTAGCACCACCTGGTGTACCCGAAGAAAGTTGTGTAAGGTTGCGACCCAAGTCGGAAATGCTCACTCCTTTATCATCAAGTATCAGTCGTGCTGATGCCTCATACTGACGTGGGGTAACTGCGAGGTAGGCGATCGCCCCACCAATAACAGCAGCAAAAGTAGCCGAGGCTGGCAAACTTCGCCGCTTCAACACTCCTAGTAAGGATGAAATGCCTTTGTCCATTACGATATACCCTTGTTTGTTTAGTCAGATCGAGACTAAGGCTATTTTTTCCCAACAACCTCAGCCAGTTTGCTCTTGCTAGGCTCAGATATCCGAACTTGCTTAGGTGAGTTCAAAAGTGTTGAATAGAGTTTCAATGTTTCAGCAGTGATGTGATCCCAGCTATAGTTAAGTTGTACGGATCTTTGAGCATTTTTAGCCATTACCCCTAGTTCTTGCAGGTGATTAATCGCCCACTCTAGGGAATGAATACAAGAGTTGGAGTTTCCTGCTTCAAAAAGCGTTCCCCTACCCCCACTAATCAATTGCTGGTGGGGTGGAATGTCACTTGCCAGTACTGGTACACCTTCCTGCATCGCCTCTAG
>Ga0116227_10016299_pt1 | contig 10715 bp, 7 predicted proteins | sample S1TSphgellanicum_FD_89693 | JGI IMG/M metagenome (GOLD analysis project Ga0116227, IMG submission 89693) | Host-associated microbial communities from peat moss isolated from Minnesota, USA - S1T2_Fb - Sphagnum magellanicum MG | ecosystem: Host-associated > Plants > Peat moss > Unclassified...
AGAAGCGTGATTGACTGCACGATGTTAAATATCATCAACGGTTTATAGACATTCATTTCGAGATAACCGCCCGCGCCGCCGAAACCAACGGCTACATCATTCGCCATCACCTGCACGGCGATCATCGTCAGCGCTTCGGCCTGAGTCGGATTGACCTTGCCCGGCATGATCGAGGAGCCCGGCTCATTTTCGGGAATGAAAAGCTCCGCGAAGCCCGCGCGCGGGCCGCAGGACATGAGCCTGATGTCATTGCCGATTTTGTAGAGCGAAACAGCCAGCGTGCGCAAAGTGCCGGAAAGCTGCACGAGCGCATCATGCGCGCCTTGGACTGCGAATTTATTCGGCGCGCTGACAAAGGGCAGGCCGGTGAGCCGCGCGATCTCAACCGCCGACGCTTCCGCGAAACCCGGCGCCGCATTGAGGCCGGTGCCGACCGCCGTGCCGCCAAGTGCCAGCCGGTAGACGCCCTTCAACGCATCATCGAGCCGCTCAAGATTATCGGTGAGCATGGCTTCATAGCCGGACCATTCCTGACCGAGTGTTAGAGGCGTCGCATCCTGCATATGGGTGCGGCCGATCTTGACGATGTGACCCCAGTCTTTCGCCTTCACCGCTATGGCATCGCGCAAAGCGGTGACAGAAGGAACGAGCCGATGCTTGATGCCAGCCGCCGCGCAAATAGACATCGCCGAGGGAAATGTATCGTTTGAGGATTGCGACATGTTCACATGATCGTTTGGGTGCACGGGCTCTTTGCTGCCCAGCGGTGTGCCTGCGATCTGGCTGGAACGGTTTGCGATGACTTCGTTGACGTTCATGTTGAACTGCGTGCCGCTGCCGGTCATCCAGACATGCAGCGGAAACATATCGTCATGCTTTCCGGCTAGGATCTCGTCGCAGACCTGAACGATGAGATGATACACATCATCGCTGAGGCCTCTGCCGGCATGATTGGCCGCCGCGGCGGCGCGCTTTAAAATCGCATAGGCGCTGATCATCTCAGCTGGAATAAGATCGCGGCCAATGCTGAAATGATGCAGCGAGCGTTGCGTCTGTGCGCCCCAGAGCTTGTCAGCGGGGACGTCGATTTCGCCAAGGCTATCGGATTCTGTGCGAACTTTTGTCATATACGCTCTTCAGCCTTAGGTTTGCGATCACCGCCTGCAATATCTGATCAGCGCAAGACATAGAGCGCCATCGCGCGATGACGACCGGCGATGGCCATGATGTGCGGCGGATCAGCAATTCAGCCGATTTCAAACGCGTTAATTTCAAATGTGTTAGAAATCATCTGCCCACCGCTGGGCGGCCGAAATATATATGAGCTGCGATGACAGAAACGAACGATGACGCCCGCCACAAAGAAAAAATGATCAAACGCAAGGCGTTACAAGATGCTGAGGTCGCCTCAAAGACGATCGCTGAAAAAGGTCTGCTCATCGTCAATACCGGCAGCGGCAAAGGCAAATCGACAGCCGCCTTCGGTCTCGTTTTGCGGGCGCTCGGGCATGGGTTTCACGTTGGCATCGTGCAATTCATCAAGGGCGCTTGGGAGACCGGCGAACGCACTGCCTTGGCCCGCTTCGACGATCTCGTCTCCTGGCATACGATGGGCGAAGGTTTTACCTGGGAAACACAAGATCGCGCCCGCGATGTCGCCGCGGCGCAAAAAGCCTGGGCCAAAGCGCGTGAATTGATGGACGATCCGGCGATCAAGCTTCTCATGCTGGATGAGTTGAACATCGCGCTGCGCTACGATTATCTGCCTTTGGCCGATATCGTCGCCGCTCTGCGCGCGCGGCGCGCGGATTTGCATGTCATCGTCACAGGCCGCAATGCGAAGCCAGAGCTTCTGGCGGCGGCTGATCTCGTGACCGAGATGGGTCTCGTCAAACATCATTTTCAGGCTGGGGTAAAAGCCCAGGCCGGAATCGAGTTTTGAGCCTCAGATTGACTTCCCGCGCTGCCGCGCCCAAAGTTCCTAGCGATGGTCCTTCATTCAGAAGGTGAATAGGGAATGCGGCCGTATCGGTCTTCCAAGATCGATCCGGGCAATCCGCAGCTGCCCCCGCAACTGTGAACGGGAAGCCGGACATCATTGCCACTGGCCAAAAGGCTGGGAAGGCGGTGTCCGGCGTTGATCCGCGAGCCAGGAGACCTGCCATCAAATGACCCGCCCTCAAAGGCGGAAACCCAGAGACTGCCGGCGGGGCGGTACGGAGGATTTGATGAGCACGAAAAACCTGAGCTTTGCTCAACCCTTTGCTGTCCGCGTAAAAGCGGCCGCCTGCCATTTATGGTCCGCGCTTGACTGATCCCCTTTTTTCACGGGCAAGCGAGGCCAAACAATGAGCACCTTTTCCAAAATTCCTGTCACGATCGTCACCGGTTTTCTTGGTGCCGGAAAGACGACCTTGATCCGTCATGTGCTGGAGCATTCGAAGGGACGGCGGCTGGCGCTCATCATCAATGAATTTGGCGACATCGGCGTCGATGGTGAAATCCTGCGCGGCTGCGGGATCGAAAGCTGCGCGGAAGAAAACATCGTGGAGCTGGCCAATGGCTGCCTCTGCTGCACCGTGGCCGATGATTTCCTGCCGGCGATCGAAGCGCTGATCGCGCATGATAAAAGGCCAGACCACATTATCGTGGAGACCAGCGGCCTCGCTTTGCCGAAGCCCTTGGTCAAAGCCTTTGATTGGCCGAGCGTCCGCGCACGCCTGACCGTCGATGGCGTCATCGCCGTTGTCGATGGCGCAGCGGTGGCCGATGGACGTTTCGCCGATGATCCGCAGGCTGTGCTTGCGCAGCGTGAAGCCGATCAAGCTGTCGATCATGACAATCCGCTCGAAGAAGTCTACGAAGATCAATTGCTGTGTGCCGATCTCGTCATCTTGAATAAATCCGATCTGCTTGATGAAAAAACCGCGAAAAGAGTTTTAAGCGAAATCACGGCGAGCCTGCCGCGCGCGGTGAAGATTGTGTCCACACGTGATGGCGCGATCGACCCGGCCGTGCTGCTCGGCCTGATGGCGGCGGCGGAGGATGACCTCGCCAACCGGCCCTCGCATCATGACACTGAAGCCGGACATGATCACGACGATTTCGATTCTTTCGTCATGGAGATTGGCGCAACGCGAGATCCAGAGGCCTTGCTGACACAGCTTCAATCCATCGTCGCCGCGCATGATATTTTGCGCATCAAGGGATTTGTTGAAGTCACCGGTAAGCCGATGCGTCTCCTTGTGCAGGGCGTCGGCGCGCGTTTTCGCTCACACTTCGATCGCGCCTGGACGGCTGGCGAAGAGCGCCGCGGCCGGCTTGTCGTCATCGGTGAAAAGGGACTTGATCGCGAGGCCATCACCCGGGCCTTTGCCGCATAGCTAAAGGCAAGGACGAGATGATGCACATCCTGGCCGAGCAAGTGAGATCGCTGGACGAATCCGTCCAGGCGGTCGATCTTGGCCAGACGCCGGGCGAAATCGTGTTTCTTTCCTTCAGCGATTCCGATCTATCGCTCGCGGCGATGGTTTATGCGCAAACCGGTGATGGCTTAACACTGCGGCTCGCCAATCTTTCAACTTTGCAGCACCCCTATTCGGTCGATCTTTATCTTGAAAAAGTGGCGCGGCGCGCGCGCTTCGTCTTGGTCCGCTGTCTAGGCGGACAAGATTATTGGCGCTATGGCATCGATGAGTTGGCAGCTGCCGCGCGCAACTATGGATTCGATCTTGCGGCCGTTCCGGGCGACGCCATGGAAGATCCGCGTCTCGATGCGGCCTCGACATTGAAGACGGATGATCTCCGGCGGATCTGGGGCTGGTTCCAGGCAGGCGGTCCGGACAATATGCGTTCGCTGTTTGGATGGCTCTCGGCGAGGCTTGGCCGCCCGGCGGCCTGGCATGAGCCAGCCGATGTCCCGGCTTTCGGATTTTGGGGAGAAGCAGAGTGTAAACCTGAGGAACCCGCCGCGCAGCCTCGCGCGCTGATCGTCTTCTACCGTGCTTTTCATTTGGCTGGCGATACCGCGCCCATCAGCGCATTGAGCCTCGGCCTGCGCCAGCGCGGTTTTAACGTGAAAGCGGTTTTCGTCACGAGCCTCAAAGATCCAGAGGCCACTGAACCGCTTGCGGATTTCATCACAGCGTTCCGGCCTGATATTATTTTGAACACGACGGGGTTTTCCAGCCGAAAGGGCGATAGCGGCTCCGTCCTCGATCTGGCCGATGCGCCTGTCATCCAGGCGATTGTCGCGACGAGTTTTCGTGATGCCTGGCAGAAAAGCACGCGCGGGCTTGGCGCGGCGGATCTTGCGATGAATGTCGTATTGCCGGAAGTCGACGGCCGCATCATCGGGCCTGCGATTTCCTTCAAAGCCGATGGGATTCGCACTGAGGCTTTTGAGTTCACGCCTGTCTTTCATCGCCCGGAGATGGCCGCCATCGCGCGGGCGGCCAGTCTCGCCGCGGCCTGGGCAAGATTGCGTTACCTTCCGCGCAAGGAAAAGAAAATCGCGCTTGTGCTATCGGAATATCCCGCCAAAGGCGGCCGTACAGGCTATGCCGTTGGCCTCGATAGTCCGGCCAGCCTCGCAGCGATCGCTGAGGATTTGCGGCAGGCCGGTTTCGATATTGGCAATCTTGAACCGCCTGCTGCTTTGATCAAAGCGCTGGAAGGTCACTCATCGGCGATCACTTTGCCGCTCGCAACTTATCTCGATTTGTTTCAATCTTTGCCGCGAACATTTCGTCAGTCCATCACGGATGCCTGGGGCGATCCGGCCGATGATCCAGCGGTCCGTGAGGATTGTTTCCGATTTAAAGCGATCGCAGCAGGCAAATTAACGCTCGCCGTGCAGCCAGATCGCGGCCGCCGCGCGAGCCGGAGCAGCGATTATCACGACCCGAATCTGCCGCCGTGCCATGCCTATGTCGCCTTTTATCTTTGGCTGCGCCTGATCGTGCAAATCGATGCGATGATTCATCTGGGCACGCATGGGACGCTTGAATGGCTGCCGGGCAAAGCCGTCGCGCTTTCGGATGAATGCGCGCCAACCGCGCTCATTGGTGCCGTGCCTCTCATCTATCCTTTCATTGTCAATAATCCGGGCGAAGCGGCGCAAGCCAAACGCAGGCTGTCGGCGGTGATGATCGGTCATCTGACGCCGCCCTTGCGTATCGCAGGAACCCACGGTGCGACTGAAGACATCGAGGCGCTGCTCGATGAATTTTCATCCGCCCAGATGCTCGACCGCCGCAGAGCCGATAAACTCGCCGATGTTATCCTGACCAAAGCCGAAGCAACGGGACTTGCCGCCGAATGCGGGCTGACGCCAGATCATGATCGCGCGGCGGCGCTTGCGAAGCTCGACGCTTGGATGTGCGACATCAAAGATATGCGGATCAACGATGGTCTTCATATTTTTGGCCGCGTGCCGGAACGCGCGCAGATTTCCGGGTCCGCGGCGGCGATGGGCGTCACGGAAGAAGAGCTTAATGCCCTTTTCACGTGCTCCGCTTTAGCTGAACGCGACGCGCTGATCGCCGCGCTCGATGGACGCTTTATCGCTCCAGGCCCCGCTGGTGCGCCGGTCAAAGGCCGGCTCGACGTTTTGCCGACTGGCCGCAACCTTTATGCGGTGGACCCGCGCGCCGTGCCGACACGGACAGCCTGGGAGATCGGCAGTAAGACCGCCGAGGAAATCATCGCGCGTTACGTGCAAGATCACGGCGATTGGCCAAAGCGTATCGTGATCGACCTTTGGGGCAGTGCCTCGATGCGCACCGGCGGCGATGATCTGGCGCAAGCCTTCGCGCTTTTGGGCGTGAAGCCCGTTTGGGACAATGCTTCGACGCGTATCTCAGGCTTCGAAATTCTGGCCCCGGCCCGCATCGGGCGGCCTCGCGTGGATGTCACGCTGCGGATTTCCGGCCTTTTTCGCGATGTGTTTGCGATGCAGATCGCACTCTTCGATCAGGCCGTCCGCGCCGTCGCAGCGCTTGACGAAGATGAAGAAACCAATCCGCTCGCGGCGGCGAGCCGGGAAGGCGTGACACCGCGTATTTATGGCACAGCGCCAGGCGCTTATGGCACGGGTCTTTCCAACACTATCGCAACGGGCGCGTGGAACGAACGCGGAGAATTGGCTGAGATTTACCTTAACGCCTCGCATCATGCCTATGGTGCCGATGGAGAGGCCTGCGCATCGCCATCGGCGTTTCGTGCCCGCGTTCAACAGGCCGATGCTTTCGTGCATGTGCAGGATATGGCGGGGCCAGACCTTCTTGATTCCGATGCCTTCGCCGAACATGAAGGCGGGTTCGCAGCGGCCGCGGAAATGCTGGGTGCCGCGCCATCGCTCTATCATGCCGATACAACTTCGGGCGCTGCGAAAGTCCGCACCACGGCCGAAGAAATCGCGCGCGTGATCCGCGCCCGCGCCACAAATCCGCAATGGATCGCGGGTCAAATGCGGCATGGGTATCGCGGTGCTGCCGAGATCGCCGAAACGATCTCCAATCTTTTCGCCTTCGCCGCGATGACGAATGCCGTCCAATCGCATCAATTCGATCTATTGTTCGACGCAACGCTCGGTAGCGAGCCTATCCGGGATTTCATGATCGCATCCAATCCGTCCGCTGCTTCCGCATCGGCGCGTCTTTTCGCGTCCGCGCTCCAACGCGGCTTCTGGATCACGCGGCGAAATTCCATTTCAACGCAGATCGAATGGGTGCTGGAGCGCTGTCTATGAATATCGCGCCGCTTCCGCCCTCGATCAAAGGCTGGTGCCCCAGCGCGCTTCAGCCGATGGAGACGGGCGATGGATTTCTCGTACGGCTTCATTTAAGCGGCGGCGAAGTCTCGGCCGAAAAATGCGCGGCCATCGGGCAGCTTGCCCGCACCTATGGAAATGGCCTGATCGATCTCTCTCAACGCGGTAATCTGCAGCTGCGCGGCGTTAAATCCGGAAGCCTTCGAGCTTTGACCTCGGCTCTCTACGGCTTCGGCCTGATCGGCCAAGACGCGGCAAGTGATGCCTTCAGAAATGTCATTGGATCGCCGCTCGCGGGGCTCGATACAACTGCCTGCATCGATGGTAGAGCGCTCGTTCGCGAGCTTGAAGCAAGGCTTGTGGCCTGCCCGGATCTCAAAGCACTGCCGGGCAAATTCTGCTTTCTCATCGATGATGGCGGACGCCTTGGCCTCGACGCCATCGCGGCCGATGTGAGGCTTATTGGCGTTGGCGGGCGCATCCTGCTTGCGATAGCAAGCGGACAGATGACTTTCACGTCCGTCGCCGTGAAAGAACCATCCGAGGCGGTTGACGCTGCCATCGCTCTGGCCCGCGCGTTTCTCACACTTTGCGCGTCCGTATCCGCAAGGCGTGTGGAACAGCTCGTGCTGTCGCTCGGTGCCACCGAGGTTGCACGCGCGGCGGGCCTAGCACACGAACTGGCGATGCCCGCTTTGCAGCACCGTGTTACGGAAGTTGCAGATCTGATCGGTCTCCACGATGGATTTACCGGCGCTGCGGCGCCTTTTGGCCGGTTGCACGCCGGTCAGATGGACGTGCTCGCAGCCCTCGCACCGCATGGTCTGCGGTTGACGCCCTGGCGCAGCGTTTTGCTGCCCGGCGCACCATCCGGCACGCTCCACGCGCTTAAAGATGCAGGCTTGATCGTCTCGCCGGAAGACCCGCGCTTGGCCATCGCTGCTTGTCCAGGAGCGCCAGCCTGCGCCTCAGCGCAAGTGGATACGCGGCATGCGGCAGAAAGTTTGGCGCCGCTCGCCCGCGCGTGGGCCGCAAATGGCATAACTCTGCATATATCCGGCTGCGCGAAGGGATGCGCGTCCGCCGCGCCAGCGCCGATAACACTCATTGGCCGCGACGGCGCTTATGATCTTCTCTTTGATGGCCGCGCCGGTGATGAACCCGTGTTGCGCGGCTTGGATCTTTCGTGCGCGCAAGCCGCGATCGAAGAGGCTCTCATGCGAAAGGCTATGGCATGACGGCCTCCGGCACGTCTTACGCCTATATTCGGGACGGCGCTGAAATCTACCGCCGCTCTTTCGCGATCATCCGCGCGGAAGCCGATCTCGCGCACTTCTCGCCGGAAGAAGAAAAGATCGCGGTCAGGATCATCCATGCTTGCGGCCTTGTCGAGACGGCTGCCGATATTTGTTTCGCGCCCGGCGCGGTTTCAGCCGCGAAAGCAGCGCTCGCGCAGGGCGCGCCCATCCTTTGCGATTCTTCGATGGTGGCGAACGGCATCACGCGCGCACGTTTACCTGCGAAGAATGCCGTCATCTGCACATTGCACAACGAAAATGTGCCAGGGCTCGCGGAAAAAATCGGCAATACGCGGACGGCGGCGGCCATGGAGCTTTGGCGCGATCAAATCGCAGGCGCTATCGTCGTGATCGGTAACGCGCCAACCGCCGCCTTCCGCCTGCTCGAATTGCTGGACGAAGGTGTTGCAAAGCCCGCCGCTGTCATCGGTATGCCTGTTGGTTTCGTCGGCGCGGCGGAATCGAAGGAAGCGCTGATGGCCGATGGCCGCGTCCCTTTTCTTGTCGTGCGAGGGCGCAGGGGCGGCAGCGCCATGGCGGCCGCGACCGTCAACGCGCTGGCGAGTGAAAAGGAATGAACATCCGCGATTCCGCGATTCCGCTCATCGTGCCACAGAAGCCGAGCACTGTTACGCTTGGAAGCTTGCATGGCATCGGGCTAGGGCCAGGCGATCCAGAGCTTTTGACGGTTAAGGCCGTGCGGCTCATCCAAGAAGCACCGGTGCTCGCTTATTTTGCCAAGAAGGGCCATGCCGGAACCGCCCGCACCATCGTCAACACTTGGCTCGTCCCCGGCACGGAGGAACTGCCGCTTTATTATCCGGTCACCACGGAAATCTCATTCAAAGAGCAAGCCTATACGGATCGGCTGAGACTCTTCTACGAAGAGGCATCGGAGGAGATTGCTGCGAAGCTTCAAGGCGGGCGCGATGTGGCGCTGATCTGCGAAGGCGACCCGATGTTCTACGGTTCTTTCATGCACATTTTTGAGCGGCTGAAAGACCGTTTCCGCGTTTCGGTCACGCCGGGGGTGACGGGTCTTGCCGGCTGTTGCGCGGCAGCGGCGCAGCCCATCACCTGGGGCGATGACGTGCTCACCATATTGCCGGGCACGCTGCCGCTCGACACTCTGACACAAAAGCTCGCGCTGACCGACGCGGCCGTCATCATGAAGCTTGGGGCGAATTTTCCAAAGGTCCGCGCAGCACTTGCCGCGGCAGGCCTTACGGATCGCGCGCTTTACGTCGAACATGGCACAACAGCGGCGGAACGCGTCCTGCCTTTGACTCAAAAAACGGATGATCAGGCACCCTATTTCTCGCTGATCATCATTCCGGGACAGGGCCGCCGGCCATGACTCCAAGCGTCAATGGCGAAAGATCGGGAGAGTTGCTGGTTGTCGGGCTTGGACCGGGACCGGCGCAATGGCAGACGCCGGAGGTGAGCGAAGCGCTGATGCGCGCAACCGATCTTGTCGGCTATAAATCTTATCTCGATCGCTGCCCGCCGCGCGATGGCCAAGCGCGGCATGTGAGCGATAATCGCGAAGAAGGGGGCCGCGCCCGCCACGCCATCGCACTCGCACGGGAAGGCCGGACAGTGGCAGTTGTTTCCGGCGGCGACCCTGGTGTCTTCGCCATGGCCGCTGCCGTGTTCGAAGCGCTCGATGCCAATCAGCCAGCGCGCGATCTTAACGTCACGGTCATGCCTGGCGTCTCCGCCATGCAAGCAGCAGCGGCGCGTCTTGGCGCTCCGCTCGGCCATGATTTTTGTGTCATCTCATTGTCAGATAATTTAAAGCCCTGGCCGTTGATCGCGCGCAGACTCAGCGCCGCCGCCGATGGCGATTTCGTGATCGCGCTTTACAACCCGGCATCAAAGGCGCGCCCGGCGCAGATCTTTCAGGCTTTCGATCTCTTGCGGGCACGCAAGGGCGCTGCGACGCCGGTTGCTTTCGCACGGGCGATCGGCCGCGCCGATGAAAGCATAATGATCACGACGCTGGGCAAGGCCGATCCGTCAATCGCCGATATGGCGACTTTGGTCATCATCGGATCGTCACAAACACGGCTTGTGCCAAGGCCCGGCACCACGCCTTGGGTCTATACGCCGCGATCCATACCGGACGGCGCCTGATGGGTTTCGATGAAGCGCATCACCTCATGCGGATCATGCAGCATCAGCCCTTCTGGCCGCGCGGGCGGACGGACCATGATCACCGGCAGGCCGAGCGAACGGGCCGCGGCGATCTTCCCATAGGTGGCCGCGCCGCCGGAATTTTTCGTGACAAGAACTTCTATCTTCTCGTCGCTCATCAACATGCGCTCGGCGCTTTCGCTGAAAGGACCGCGATCGAGAATAATGCGCGCGTGCGGCAAAGACATGGCCTCCGGCGGATCGATCGTCCGGATGAGATAGTCATGCTGCGGCGCACTCTCAAAAGCGGCGAGCCCGAGTCTGCCGCTGGTCAGCAAAACCCGGCGCTGTTCTTCGCCCAGCGCCAAAGCGGCGGCGTCGAGATCGTCCACCTCGGTCCAGCGATCTCCTTCGACCTGGGCCCAAGGCGCGCGTGTCAGCACAACCAAAGACACTTTGGCAAGACCAGCGGCAGCCGTCGCATTGGCGGAAATCCGTTCGGCGAAGGG
>Ga0116227_10016300_pt1 | contig 10713 bp, 9 predicted proteins | sample S1TSphgellanicum_FD_89693 | JGI IMG/M metagenome (GOLD analysis project Ga0116227, IMG submission 89693) | Host-associated microbial communities from peat moss isolated from Minnesota, USA - S1T2_Fb - Sphagnum magellanicum MG | ecosystem: Host-associated > Plants > Peat moss > Unclassified...
AGTTCGCTAGGTCACGCTTGAGCGTATTGCCTAAAATTCCTCACTGCTGCCAAACGGAAGGGTTGTTCTCATACCCAATGTGGCTGATTCCTCTCTCAACTCAACTAAAGATCGTTGGCTAAACTTTTTTAAATTGTTTAATACCTAATCTTATACATTCAAATCTATTGGCGATTATTTAAATAAAAACTTCTCAGCAAATAAAATAAAATAAAATAAAATAATTATTGAATCGAAAGTAATCTTTTTCCTTTTTTGCAGAAACCAATAGGTTGAAAAAACATACTTTACGCACCCATACGCTATTCAAATCAATTTTTATTTAGTCATAAAATTAAATAATACACTAATATTATTGTTTACTTTTAAGAAAAAAATAAACTGTTTTGCATACGACTTGCATGTGTTATGCGTCTGACTAGCATTAATCCGGAGCTAAGATCACACTCAACTAAAAAAATTAGTTCACATCCAACTGCAAAAATTGTTAAATTTATCAGTTATCATACATATTTTCTAAAACCGTAGTAAGTTTGGAAGTCTTTTTTAGGGGTAGTAAATAGTAATTTTGGTAGACCAAAAGTATTTCATCAAACTAGAAAGTGTTCGTAAGGTAATGCACAAATTCTAATTGGCATGTGGTGATGAAATCTTCCACAGACTTCTGCGCATTGTCCGTAGTAAAAACCTACGTTATCAATATGAAAGGTGTGATGAGTTGACCTTCCCGGAATACAATCCATTTTTAAACCTAATCCTGGGATAAACCAAGAATGAACAACATCATAACTATTAGTTACAGCAGTCAAATTTACGTGCGCTGGTAAAACTAGGGTTCTCTTGGTTCTAAGAAGTCTCCTAGATGTTAAAATAGAAGTGTTTTCTGATCTATTTCTTCTTTTTTTCATCATAGAGTAGTGCCTTGTATTATCGATTTTACTATCTTCAATAATAGTATTATCTATTAAGTTAGGAAATGCTGAGAATTTTTCTATTTTTTTAGAACCTTTTTTAGGATTTCAATAAAATCTGGCTCTATGAAAAATGATTCTTCTTCTTTTGTATCTTTTTTGCTTCATAGCTAAAAAAGTTGAGTTAGGAAGTGGTTTATGCATAAGATAAGAATCATTTTCTGTAAATCTTGATCTAAAAACCTCAACTAGACTTTCACCTTCAATTTTAGTTTTTAGCGAAATTGGTTGCTTTAAAATTTTTACAGGTTGAATAGACCCAGACATACGTTTAAACCACCTTGTAACCTCTGTTACATCCGAGGATTGCTTAAAAATTTTATTTAAGTAATCGGGGTCTTCTTTCATAGATAAAAATATGGATTTTTTTGGTTGTGTACAAGATTTTCTGTTAGTAAAAAAAAAAAGATCATTAAGCTTATAAAAATTTTCACTTGGTAATTGGGTGTTAAGTGTTTTTACACTTAAATAACCTTTTTTAAAAATCCAAGGTTTTTTTTTGTTGTTTAGTCTTGTTTCAACAAGTGTGTCTGTTGCATCTAGATGCACCTGGTAATTATTTAGAGTATAATTCCCTAAAAAATTTGAATTTGTTAAAAATAGTGAATTATTAGTTTTTATATTACTTGAGATAAAATTTTTATAAGATGTATTATAGGAATAGGCAAATTTGTCAACTGGTGATGTAATTTTAAATTCATCTGTTTTATTATTTTTAACTAACTCCTTTTTTCAGTATTTTTGTGCTCATTTACTTTGTGCTCTTAACTGTAATATATGTAAATAATCGTCAGCAGTCTGTATATCACCGGGTGTAAAAACAGATCATTTATTTCGTCCTGAATTTTTAGGCGCAGCTATAATATCCGTTACAGTCTTCAACTCAAATTTGTATACCCAATACCATTGTTTTCCTCTTATACGAACAGTAAACAGTCCTGATTCGGCCTGTCATTCAAGCATTTTTAATATTAAACTTGAATTGCTTAAAATATTTGCGCATCAAGATACTGGTATAACACAAACAATTAAATCGCCTCATTTACCATGTGGTCTTAATGTAGTGGCTATTTTTGGTTTAAACTTTAAAGACCTAAACCTCAAGACCCTTAAAACTAATAAATAATATATGGACCATAAATAAGAAAATCAAAATCATCACCAATATTGTCATTGTGCTAAATGTATAAGTACTTCTGATTTCATATTGGAGAAACCAATACCGAAGTTAACCTGAGTTATAGTTTCAACAGCAATATTCCCCCACAACTAACAAATAATTAATAAGCTAACATATAAAAATAATATAAATAACAACCCAGTAAAGAAATTATTATAAGATTCATAATAAAATATATTAAACCTTCAAATTGAAAAAACGATACCTAAAAATAAAAGTATTGAAAATCAGTTTAAAAACGACAAGAAAAATAAAAAAGATTGTAGAGAAAACCTTAAGTTATAAATATTTGATAACTCAAAATAGATAAAATCTAAACTCTCATAAACATTAAATAATGCAGACCAATTATAATAATTATATAAACATATTGAATAACCCACAGTTATTAAAAATACAATTGCGCTGGTTGAAGCCAAAGTAGAATTAGAATAATGCTCCGATTTTAAATTAGTAGAATTAACGTGTTTGTATGTATATTTTTTAGACTTTTTAAAATCGAGAAAAACATAATTATAGATTTTATATGAATAGACAAAACCTGCTAAAATGCCAACAATAATAAAAAAAAAACTTATAAAAAGCAGAACACTATTGTATTTTATACTGGCCAACATTAGATGCTTCATATTAAACCCTAATGTAAATGGCAGCCCGGCTAAATTTACAAGGCAGATTAACGAAGCGATCGATTCAAAGGGTAAGTATTTCCAAAACATACCCATTCGTCTTATATCTTGATAATTATTAGCAAACCTTATTATATTACCAACACACAAAAAAATAGAAGCTTTAAAAAATCCGTGTACATATAAATAAAAAATAGATAATTCTGGGTTTTTTAAAAAACAAGTTACCATTAAAAAACCACAGTGACTCATAGTAGAGTAGGCAAGTATTCGTTTTAAATCTGTTTGATACATAGCAGATCAGGCACCAAAGAATGCTGTGAAAGACCCTATTAATAGTAATAATGTATCAGCGTATACAGAATAATTAAAAATAGGCGAAAACCTTAAAATTAAAAAAATACCAGCCGAAACAAGAGTAGCAGAATGAATCAAAGAAGATGCAGGAACAGGAGCATCCATAGAATCAGGAAGTCAAATATGGGTACCAAATTGTGCTGATTTAACGAACGCTGCTGATAATAAAAAGAAAGAAACAAACTCTAAAAAAGAAACACTACTTAACCCGAAGGTAATTGAATTATTTTGATATAAACCTATTTTAGAATTTATAAATATAATACTAGAATTCTCGCATACTAAATAAAGTGATATAATAGCTATTAATAGTGAAACATCGCTGAATTTATTGAAGGTCATAGCTTTGAAAGCTGATTTAAGTGCACTGATTTTAGAGGATCAAAAACCAATAAGAAGGAAGGATGTAATTCCTATAGCTTCTCAACCTAAAAATAAAACAAATAGGTTTGAACTAGTTACTAATAATAACATGCTTATAACAAATGCGTTAATAAGTAAAAGTAATCGCTCAACATTAGGTTCGTACCTGAAGTAGGAAAAAGTATAGAAATATACAGATACAGCTATAGTTAAAGTTAAAAGAATGTAAGAGTAAGCTAATGAATCTAATAAAAGCTCGAAATTAACGGTAGTGTAGCTCTGTAGTGTAAATCATTTACCTAAACTAATAAATAGTTTACCGTTGAAATACAAAAAATAATCCATTTTTATAATTGTAATAAGTCAAAAACTAAAGATTGTAATCGCATTAATTGTAAAAACACCATATAGTCCTAAATAAGACATCATTAAAAACGAAATAACCGTAGATAACACAAATAAAAAAAGAAAAATAACAAAAACGGAATCATAATATAAAGCAACATTACGGTTTTTTATTGAGTATACAATTATGTTATAAAAGCTAGATAAGTTTAAATCATTTAGTAAACCTGACAATAATAAAAAAAAATTTCTTGGACAAAAAAATGAAGCGTAATCCTTAACGACCTTAAAAGAAGCAACATTGAAATAAATCTCGAAGTTTTTTAAAAACTCACCGCTAGATAAGGGTGTAATAGACAATCAAATACTGTTTAAATCATTAAAGCAATAGTACCATGATATAAAAATAGAAGCTAATAAATTAATATTTAAATCATTAACACAAACACTTACAATATACTTTCAAAATATGATGAATTTATATAAAATATAAATCCAGTTAAAAGATATAATATTAATTATTATATCTAAAAGTATATGTTTGTTTTCCCAATTAAAGAAAAACTCAAGTTTGCATAAATAAGATACGTTAAAGACGTAAGAAATACATCAAACGAAATTAATTAGCAAACAACCTAATAAAATTTTGTTTTTGTTAGTCTTCAAAAAGTTAAGGAAATTAGTGCTACCGCCTTTAGAATAGATTTAATTTAGAATATAAATAATATAATATAATATAATACATTAAGTAGTCAAATAATACACAAAAATTGGGTATAATATTTATATAAAAAATTTCAATAATTTTTAAGTATATTAACAGATACAACATAAGTTTTAAAATTTTTATAAAGTTTTAAAAACAAACTCTACAAACTTAAATACTACTTTTTTTATTTATTTTTTTATTATAATTTTCTAAAAAAAGGGGTTTTCTAAAAAAAGAAAAAGTAAGATAAAAGCATACGTATAAATATGAAAAAAGCATACCTTCATTACCACCTAATCTATTGTAGAATCTACCATATGGTAAAAAAGATCCAGTATATAGAGCACACATTATAAATAATGTGTATGTAAATTGATAGAAAAAATTAGTTTCAACGTTTATGAATTTAGCGTTATTTCTTTTTAAGAAGTTTCTATACTCAGTATATTTTTTAAGTTTTTTAAAAATAGACCAATTTAATATATTTAATGTTTTTCTTTTTTGTATTTTTCTGACGCCATGTAATGTTGGTTGGTGAAATAATACAAAAAAGAAATAAATCAAACCAAAAATGCCAGTTCTATGGTGAGGGCAAACAATCAACCAAGCCATAAAAGGTCTAAAGTATCAATGTGGCGCTACACCATAAAATCTAACATCAGTTACCAAACCAATATCGCCTCACATAAATAATTCGTAAGATATAGATTCTGGTTCTGGATAAAGTCACAAACAAAGTAAAATTAATAATATAACTATTTCGAAAAAAGTGCCTATTTCGTTGGAAAAGGCTTCGTCCCACCAAACCATTTCAGATTCTAGTCCGTCGTATGTTATTTCATTTTTTCAATCGTAATGTAAATCTAAACCATGTAAAATTGCTAAGTAAAACATAAAAAATGCAGACAAGTAGTGAGCATAAGCAAGCCTTAGAAGGGTATCGCTATTTAACGTTTTATCAGTAAATATCCATCAATACACCTTTCCTTTAAAAAAAAAAAATGTATGCATTATATTTGCCGCAATCGTCAAAGTAATTTCACTTAAATGTGTACAGCACAATATAAGACCGCAAAATGTTACTACTTGAAAAATTAAAAATGTGAAAGTTCCAGACTTTCAAGAAACTTCTTGGTCTAAATCATATGCACATATATATAATTTTCTGAACAAATGCATATAACTAAAAATAAATATAAGATCAACACCTCTTTCATGCAATCAAAAAAAATCATCAGTATATAAATCTTCTGCATCTTCTTCATCCCTTACCATAGGTATAATCATAGGTTCTGGTATTAAACTAAACGATAACATAGTACCGCTGACTAATTGGGAAACAACCACTAAAAGTATAAAAAATCCGTATAGAGAATTTGTATCGTGGAAGGCTACAGTCATGGTTGCGAAATACTGTAAAAGCCTCCAAATACTTAAACTAAAGTAATTACGTACTCGCCATGCCAGATCCACCCTAGTTTATAAAATACTCATAAGAGTATATGTCTGAGTATGTATAGAAATTTATAGATTTTATTTTATTTATTAAAGCAAGTTTTAATTTTCGTGAAATTACGTTGAGTTTATGTTGTTTTCATTTTTTCGATTTTTTTTTTTTTGGAACTGCTATACCCACAGAATAAATAAAGATTAAGTTGATGTTTAGGAAATATCAATTTCCAATGAATATTTTTATAGTGTTTGAAAAACTAAACCCTATAATATACACTTCAAATGTTATGACACCAAACCATTACGTCTGTTTTGTACCAAATTACTGTTGATTTAGTTTAAATAAATTTTTAAAGGGTGAAATTTTTTATAATTTTTCTTTTTAAATGAAGCTTCAGCCATTGATACACTCAAATACAGTAATATATTACCCGAGACGGATATCCAATTAAATTTAAATAGACACATTATTTATTACAATTATTATATTTATCACACAAAAATAAGACTTACTTTCATTCTTAATTTTAGTGATAACTCAAGTATAATATCAATTGACAAGGTTTATAAAAATAGTAATTGATTAGAAAGAGAATTGTCTGAAATGTTTGGTTTGAGTTATAGATTAAAAAATGATACAAGAACTTTACTTTTGGACTATTCTAGGTTAGACAACCCAATGTTAAAAAGCTATCCTACGGAAGGATATAAAGACATTTATTATAATTTTTTTGAAAATCAATTGACCTACATAGATAACGATTATGTGGAATTATAATGATAACTAATGCAAAATACATTAAATTTTTTTAGCTTGGTTTTTTGAATTTGTTTGTTACTTATACTGTTTGAAAGCTATAATTTTTTAAAAATACTACTTGTTACTGAAATAGCTTGGGTTTTATTATACTCTAGCGCTATATATATAGCAGCATTGATTGATAGCTCTGAGATGTTAACATTTTCGCTACTTTTATTAGGTATAGCAGGATTAGAATTCTCTATAGCATTGATTGTTGTGCTTGTTTATAAAAACATATATAATTCTATAATGTTTGATGCAATAAATTTAAAGAAATAATGGGGGGAATATTAATATTATTTTTTGTGCAGAATGTTTTTATTTTTAGTTTAATTTTTTGATTGTTAACGTTTTTAGGTGAATACTTTTTTAAGGGTAAAAACCATAAAACTAAGAAGAACTTTTACGAGTGTGGTTTTAAAAGTATTAATGATATAGATTTACAGTTTAATTTTAATTTTTTAATAATATGTGTTTTTCTAGTGTTATACGATATTGAATTCATTTTAATGATGCCTTTTTTAATAAACTTGTATTATGCAAATTTTTATTTTTTATTTATTTTTTATTTATTTTTTATTTTGATAATAATTTCCTTGTTATATGATTGACAAACTAATGCCCTTAATTGACAGTTATAAGGTAGATATAGCTCAAAGGTAGAGTATCAAATTGTGACTTTGATGGTTGCAGGTTCAAATCCTGCTATCTACCCAAATAAAAAAAATCAACTGAATAAATCTTATTGATTTTATTGATGGGCCACAAAATTGTTATATTACACCCATTTTTAATAAATTATCAACAGCCAAACAAATTATACTTTTTAAAAAAAGAAAAAAACAGAAAAATATCTACTTATTAAATATTTACTTTTTTCTTTTTTTTGAAATTATTGCTATTAGTAACCCAATTTTTTTTGAAAGAAGAATACAAACCTTATTCATTTATTTATTTTTGGTAATAAAAAGTAGTTACAACCAAATTTACATCCAAAATCATGAAGATAATGAGCTTATTATACTTTTTAACAATGATGTAAAATTACGCTGTAGTTTGATTCTTTTAAACAAAACAGTAAGAACTTTTACAGGAGGATTTTTGCTTCATTACACGAATACTTTTAAAAAAGAATTAAGGAAAAAAAAACACACAAAAATACTTTTGGTAAAATTTATAATTAAAGTTTTAGATAATATTTACCCTAACTATAATTTTGTTGTTAAAGTAACAGGATTATCAAAAAATTTTTTCAAATGACTGAATTTTTTCAAATTAAACTCAAAATTGAGTACAAATAAACAAAAATACCTATATTATGTTTTTAAACCGGCACTAAAATTAGACTCTAAAAATCAAAAAAAAATAAAATCTATAAAAAGACGTTTAAAAAAAAAATATGTTTACAGCAGTCTATCATAATATATAAATTTATTAATTTGGTCTCTTTTACTAAATTACTATACAAAACTTAGTTTCAGAATGGTTTCATTATATCCAGTGTTATTTTTATGTTTAACTAATAATTTAATTTTTGAGAGTGTTTCTTCAGTATTTGTTAATTTTTACATTTTTAAGTTTATTTTTTATTTAAACAACCCCAAATTAAACTTAGTTTTAATGTTAGTTTTTTTAATTTCGTTAAGCAAATCAAATAATTTAAAAACAAATTTAATCTTAATATGCATATTACTGTTTTGTTTTTTAAATAAACCTATATATACTATATTTTTATTTTTAAAAAAATATTTGATTATAAATACAACGTTAACTAACGGACTATCCTTAATTCACCCAACTCTTGTCTTAATTACCTACGTTTTATTATTAGAAAATGTATTAAATAAATCAACTTTCAAACTAACAATGGTTTTTAAAAATAGAATTTTTTATTTGTTTGGGGTTATAATATCTTTTTTTGCTCTAATTTTAGGTTCTTTTTGAGCACAGCAAGAATTAAACTGGGGTGGTTGATGAAATTGAGATGTTGTGGAACTAATATTGTTAATTTTTTTTTTTAGGTTTTTAGTTTTTTATCATTTAAATTTTTGTTTGTTGCTTGTCAAAAAAAAAAAAAATTGAATTTTTTATATTATATTATTTTTTATTTTTGTGCGTGTAGACATTATGGCTTCAATTCATTCTTTTTCTAGTTTCAATTCGTTAGAAAATTTTTATATTTACATTAATCTATCCTTATTACTAATAGTGTTTTATTATTTTGTTAGTAACATAGACTATTATATTAAATACAAAAAAATATTTAAAAAATACTTAACACTTAACATAAATTATAGTATGTTTTTTATAACTTTATACATCCTTATAATTATAGCGTTTATAATCCAGTCATTAGTTATTAATATAATCTACAATTTTGATAATATCGATTTGTTTTTTGATTTAATTAACTACCAACAATTTTTGTTGGTTAACAGCTTCTATTTTTTTTTAAAAAAATTAGACAGTATTATAAAATTGGTTTTCTTAATCAATGTTGGTTTTTTAGAGGCTATATTTATTTTGTCTTATTTTTTTATTTTACGCAAATCAAAAAATTATGTGCATATTTATTTTTTTATTTTAATTGTTATTTACTTGATGTTTGGCTCTTTTTTAGCCTTTAATGAATATAATAAAGCGATATACAAAAGTGTAAACTTTTTAATTACAAATAAATTTTCAAATTTTCATGTAAATTTTTTTAAGGGTAGAGATATTATTTTTTATAACAATAAAATTGATTTTTCTCTGTTTTCACTAACGAATTTTGTTTTTTTCTTTGATATATTTATCTCAAAAAATAAATTAAATTTTTTTAATAATATTTCTACGTTAGGGGAAATTATTACTTTATTAAGAATAGATTTTATTTTTATACTAAGCTTAATTATAATTACTATTTGTTTTAATATTCTCAATAAAAATAATAAAACAATTTTATTTTAAAAATAAAATATTGTTTAGTAAATTTTAAAATTAATTTGGTCAATTTTTGTCAAAATATAAAAAATCGCTTATCAAACCTGTGATGCAAAAAAATAGATTAAAAAAAAATGTAAAAAAGCCTATACTAAAGTTCGGCAATTTAGGTTTGATGTTTAATCATGAAGGCTTAGTTGAAATTAAACAATTTTTACTTTTAAAAAGATTTTTAAAAAAAAAACTTAAAAGAAAAGACAAAAAAAAAAAGGGTATAAAACTTTGATCAAAATCAAAAAAGGGTGTTTGACTTTATTTAGTTCCTAATTTTATTATTTCTAAAAAGTCCAAGAATTCACGTATGGGGAAAGGCAAAGGTTCTTTTTTAAAATGAGTTTTCAAAGTTAAGGCAGGTTTCGTTTTTTTAGAACTAAATAAAACGTATCCAATAAAAGTATCAACTATTGTTAATAAATTATTAAGAATTTTTAAAACTAGAATGAGGGTTATTGGTGGTTCTTGTATTGAGACGTGTGCGTTTACACATTCAAAATATAAATATCAAATATACGGCGAATCTGTAATTTTGTAGAAATTGAATAGTAATCTAATTATACAAATTTTTTTATTGACATCATTTAAACCAAACTACGATTTAAAACAAAACGAAAAATTTTTCCTATTTTCAAAGATTAGAAAAAAAAACGAAATAATTTGTAAAAACTTTTTGACTTTCTTTGTATTTTTAAAACACATTGACGAAAATAAAAAATTTTTTAGCGTTTTAGTAAAAAAAAAAAAAAAAAAAAAAAAAACTATTTTAAAGACCCATAAAAAAAAAAAAAAAAAAAAAAAAAAAATTTTTTTAGAGCCCCCGTATAAATAAAAAAAAGAAAGATATCAAATTGCTGTTGTAAATAAAAAGTAAAGAGAAAAAATAAAAATTGAAAAAGATAGTTTGTTGTTTGGTAAATTTAATAATA
>Ga0116227_10016303_pt1 | contig 10711 bp, 10 predicted proteins | sample S1TSphgellanicum_FD_89693 | JGI IMG/M metagenome (GOLD analysis project Ga0116227, IMG submission 89693) | Host-associated microbial communities from peat moss isolated from Minnesota, USA - S1T2_Fb - Sphagnum magellanicum MG | ecosystem: Host-associated > Plants > Peat moss > Unclassified...
ATATAAACGTCTGGATTACGAGATGCGCTTAGCTTTTTAAGGTCCGTTATTTTTTTGTACGTATTTGGGATAAATTTTTGAGCTCCAAAGCCCGGATTTACAGACATGATGAGCACCAGGTTCAGATCTTCAATAATATCATCCAGCGCAGCTACAGGCGTGTGTGGGTTGATAGCTACCCCTGCCCTGCAGCCTAATTCTTTTATCTTGTTAATAGTACGGTTTAAATGTGTACAAGCTTCGTAATGTACGGTGATACCATCGGCACCTGCGTTCTTAAATTCTTCAAGATACCTGTCGGGATCAACTATCATTAAATGGACATCCAAAGGTTTCTGCGCGTACTTTTTAATAGCCTTGATCACGGCGAAACCGAAAGATATATTAGGTACAAATACACCGTCCATCACATCAACATGTATCCAGTCGCCTTCGCTACTGTTCAGCATTTCAATATCACGTTGTAGATTGGCAAAATCGGCCGTTAATATAGATGGGGAGAGCAGATGATTCATGTTTCAAACTTACACAAAATTTAAAACATGGAATCGTGTTAGTCACAATTCAACAGCAAATCATAATACTTTTTCATCAGTATCGTATCATAATCAACCAGTGATTTATAAGCTTCGGCTACAAGCTCTATTAATATAGAGGCACCTAATTGCCCGGCGCCGTTGGGGATTTCTTCGTAGTACTTGATCAGATCTTTAACGCGGATAATTTCATACAACAGATCTTGTATTAAATCAGTTTGATCGCTTTGCTGTCGTGGTGGATCAGCCGACGAATTGTTCAGAAAACCTAACGGATCGGTTGTTGGTGGAGGTGTAATCATTTACAATCAGGATCGGATATTAGGCTTCTGTTAATCATAGATGTATTCAGGGTAATCAATACCACAGTATTTGTATGCAATTTTCTCAAAAAAATTGGATTTACATAAGTACTTTATTAAATACATACGTATTTGTCAGCAATTATCCTGCCATAATACTAAAAAAGCCCCCGTTTCCGGAGGCTTTTTAATATAAATATGCTTTTACAAAATTAGTTTTTTGCAGGAGCCTCTGGCTTAGGTAATAAAGCTTTACGAGAAAGTTTTAATTTACCTTGCTTGTCAACATCTAATAATTTAACACGCACTTCGTCGCCAATTTCAAAAATACCGTCCATTGTTTCGATACGTTTGTGGTCGATCTCAGAGATGTGTAATAAACCGTCTTTACCCGGCATGATCTCAACGAACGCGCCGAAAGGCATGATAGAACGAACTTTACCTTCGTAAATTTCGCCAACCTCTGGTTTAGCTACAATTTGACGGATACGGGTAACCGCTTTATCGATAGACTCTTTGTTATCACCAAAAATCTGGATGATACCTTGGTTATCTTTCTCTTCGATAGAGATGGTAGCGCCACTTTCACGTTGCATTTCCTGGATGATCTTACCACCGGGACCAATTACTGCACCAATAAATTCTTTATCGATACGCATTGATACGATACGTGGAGCGTGCTCTTTGTAATCTTCGCGTGGAGCGGTAATGGTTTTAGCCATTTCGCCTAAGATATGTAAACGACCATCTTTAGCCTGGTTTAACGCGTTGGTTAAAACTTCGTACGATAAACCGTTTATTTTCAAGTCCATTTGTACAGCAACGATACCGTTTTTAGTACCTGTTACTTTAAAGTCCATATCACCCAGGTGATCTTCATCACCTAAGATATCCGAAAGGATAGCATATTTAGTACCCATTTCGTTAGTGATCAATCCCATCGCAATACCTGATACCGGATTGGTGATTTTGATACCGGCATCCATCAAAGCTAATGTACCGGCACAAACCGTAGCCATTGATGAAGAACCGTTTGATTCCAAAATATCAGAAACGATACGGATAGTGTATGGATTTTGATCTTCGGCAGGTAATACGCGTTTTAATGAACGCATAGCTAAGTTACCGTGACCAATTTCGCGACGGCCAGCTCCCCTGTTAGGGCGAACCTCGCCGGTTGAGAAACCTGGGAAATTATAGTGTAACAAGAATTTTTGGTAACCATTGATGAACGCGCCATCAATCATTTGTTCATCATCCTTAGCACCTAAAGTAACTGTAGTTAATGATTGTGTTTCGCCACGGGTAAATACCGCGGAACCGTGAGCAGCCGGTAAGTAACCAACTTCGCTCCAGATAGGACGTATTTGAGTAGTGGTACGGCCGTCTAAACGTTTACCTTCATCTAATACTAGGTTACGGATAGCATCGTACTCAACATCGTGATAATATTTTTTAGCTAATGATTTAGTGATATCATCGATCTCGCCTAAGGTTTCGATGTAAGCATCCCTAACCGCTTTAAATTTCGCGCCGCGCTCATCTTTACCAGATGCTTCGCCAGCGATAGCGTAAACCTGATCGTAAGTTGCAGCGTAAATCGCTTTCTTCAAATCTTCGTTACTATGCTCGTGGCTGTAAACGCGTTTTTCGGTTTTGCCAAGCTCAGCAGTTAATTCTTTTTGAACTAAACACTGTACTTTAATAGCGGTGTGGGCAAATTTGATAGCTTCAACCAATTCAGCTTCCTGAATTTCGGCGCTTTCGCCTTCAACCATGTTAATATCGTGCTCGCTACCTGCAACTATAAATTCTAAAGTTGCATTAGCTAACTGACTTAATGTTGGGTTGATCACCAATTTACCATCAATTTTAGCTACACGTACTTCTGAAATTGGACCATTGAATGGAATATCAGAACAAGCTAATGCTGCTGATGCAGCTAAACCTGCTAAACAATCAGGCATGATATCTTTATCAGCTGATATTAACGAGATCATTACTTGTGTATCGGCGTGGTAATCGCCAGGGAACATTGGGCGCAATGCACGGTCAACCAAACGAGAGATCAAAACCTCATAGTCTGACAAACGAGCCTCGCGGCGTAAAAATCCACCGGGGATACGACCGGTAGCAGCATATTTTTCTTGATAATCAACAGAAAGGGGTAAAAAATCGATACCTTCTTTTGCTTCTTTTGACGATACTACAGTAGCCAATAACATGGTATCACCCATTTTTATCACTACAGAGCCATCGGCTTGTTTGGCCAGTTTTCCTGTTTCGATCTCGATGGTGCGGCCGTCACCTAAATCGATAACCTTTTTAATTACGTTTAAACTCATCTTGTTTTTGTTAAACTGCATTTTTCATCTTTAGGAATGCAGCGGTTTTTATGTTGTTTTTTGTTGGAAACAAAAGTAAAAAAGCCATCAGCAAAATGCGACGGCTTTTTATAAGATTTCAAGATTAATTACTTGATGATATCGCGAAGCTCTAAAGCTTTGATAATGGCACGGTACCTGTTAATATCTTTTTTGTAAAGGTAGGCTAACAATCCACGACGTTTACCTACTAATTTTTGAAGAGACAACTGTGTAGAAAAATCTTTTTTGTTTTTCTTTAAGTGGCCGGTTAAGTGAGCAATACGTGCTGTGAATAATGCTACTTGAGCCTCAGTTGAACCTGTGTTGGTAGCCTCGCCACCGTGTTTTGCGAAAATCTCTGATTTCCATTCAGTACTTAAATACATTTCGTAAATAATATTAAAGCGTTAATAATTTTGTTAATAGTGGCGCAAAGGTAGTATTTGTTTTTGGTTTGTGCAAGCAATGCCAAAGCCATTTATAAGGTGCGGAATATTATTCGCAACTGTTGTACAAACTGTGGAATGTTTTCTCCTGTAAATTTAATCTCTTTGTTACTAAAAATATTAAACTATGTTATAACGTATAATACAAAGCTTTTTAGTAGGATTGTATGGAAATATGAACACCATGTTTTTCTAATTTCTTAAATACAATCATAAAATGGCACAAAAATTGACCATTATTTAACCGTAGGTTGATATTTATCATTCACAAAACGTTGGTGTAGCTTTTTATATACAAAGTATAAAAAGCAGATAAACACTAAAAGAATGGCAAATATTATACTTTTAAGATACTATATTTTGTTCCCCTACTGATATTTACACTAATGTTAAAAAAAGTACTTGCCGTTGACGATGATCCATATATTTTAGATGCCTTAGTTGAGCTGCTGAAATACTCCGGCTATGATGTAAACACTACACCTAAAGGCGATGAGGTGTTCAAAAAAATAGACGAATTTTCGCCAGATATCATTTTACTGGACATTATGCTTTCGGGCCTGGACGGTCGCGAGATCTGCAAGGAAATAAAAGCGAATCAAAAAACCAGCAATATCCCTGTGATTATGATATCGGCTACGCCAAACTTAACCCAATCGGTTATGGAATCGGGCGCGAATGATTTTGTGGCTAAACCTTTCGATATTTTTCAATTATTGGATAAGATAGACGTGTTGCTTAAAGCATCATAATAGGCACGCAAAGACGCTAAGTCGCAAAGATGAACCTCAAAAACCTTAGCGTCTTCGCGACTTTGCGAGTTACAACTCTTTAATATAATCCAGAAACATTTGCATAGCTTGTTTCTTTTCAGGAGTAACATCAAAGTCAATCTTATGCATCAGGTAGTCTTCCACATCAAAATCTCCGTAGCTTGGTAGTTCCTTAAACAGCTTATCGCGATTATCCAAACCAAGTTTTAGGGCTACATTAAATTCCTCTATAAAATCTTCCGGGATTGGCTTGTTGGCTATCCAGCCGGCGAATATAAATTCCAGGCCTGTAAACTTTTGCCATTCTTCGGCCAGATCATAAGCGTAAGTGTATTGGTCAGCTTTACCAAATGTCCTATCCCCTATTTGCACAAAGGCTGTTTCAGCATCTGTTGATTGACTATAATCATCAGCATTAACAACAAACTCTGGTTCCAATTTCCAGTAATTTTTGAGTAACACTTTAGCCAGGTTATTGGATGATCGTGATTGCGGGTCTAATTGCAATGTTTTAACATCCTCAATTTTGCAATTGCTGAAGATGAATACGGAGTTAACCGCGCCAACTGCGCCGATGCAATAATCGGATACAATCTCCCAATTAGGGATATTCAAAACCGCGGCAACGGGTATCAGACCGATATCAACTACATCATCAATCAGTTTTTGGGCACAATCTGCCGGGGCATCAAGGCTTAGTTCTATTTTATCGAGCAGGTTTGGCGAGTGATTGATGCCGTATAGAAATGGTTTGGTGTTGGTATAACTAACGGCGGATATTCTAATTTTTTTCACAGATCGGGAGCCAGGTTTTTTAGATGGTCGGAGTTGTTGAACTCCGCTATTTCAAATTTGCTACCATCGTAGGTAACTTTGTATAATATCACGTTTTGGTGAGGGAACTCGTCCATGTGGGTCAAATCAACACCAGTGAGCAAGCATAAAAACAAACGGAGCGCACGGCCGTGCATACAGATCAGAACCGTTTTTTCTTCCGGATGACTCATGATCACCTCGAGCGCTTGCTTTTGTTTAGCTTGTAATTCGTTAGGGCTTTCACCGCCTTGCAGTTTTTCGTCCAAACGGCCTTCCAGCCAATCACGCATGATCTTCAGGAAAGCGGCTTTATTTTCTTGCGTACTGGTTTGGCCTTCATAAATACCCCAGGCCAACTCATTCAAGCCACCCAGTTTTTCGTATGGGATACCGGCATCAATAAACTTTTGAACCGTTTGGTAGGTACGCTGCAGGTTTGATACATAAACCTTATCAAACGGGATATGTTTGTACATATCGTAAAAGGCAGCGCCCTGGGCACGGCCTCTGTCGTTCAAACTTGCATCAATACCACTGCCCTGGATAATTCCCTGCTTGTTTAGGTCGGTTTGCCCGTGGCGGATGATGTATAGTGTTTTTTTTATCATGTTAATTAGTTCATTAGTCATTAGTTCGTTGGTGGCTCATCCTGTTCAATGGCTTTGCAAACACTAATTAACTAATAGCCAATGAACCAATAAACTAATTTATCACCGGCAACTTATAAAATTGCGGTTTGGGCGCGTCAGCAAACTCGTAATCGTTATAATCTGTAATTACATTATATAAGGTGTCGCGTTCTATCGGATAACGGCCTACGTGTTTAATCAGTTCAACCAGTTCCTTCGTGCTCATGCCCGGGTTTTTCTCTTCTGCTCCGGCCATCGAATAAATCTTGGTGGTATCGTCAAGCGTTCCATCAATATCATCCACACCAAAATTAAGCGATAGCTGCGCTGTTGTGCGGCTGATCATGGCCCAATAGGCTTTAATATGATCGAAGTTATCTAAGTAAATTCTCGCGATAGCATAATTTCTCAAATCTTCAACTACTGTCGATTCGGGAACATTACTCATCTGGTTATCCTGGTTGCGGAACTTTAATGGGATAAACGTTTGGAAACCACCGGTTCTATCCTGCAAAGTACGCAGCCTGTCCATATGGTCGACACGATGTTTGAATTGCTCAATGTGACCGTAAAGCATAGTGGCGTTTGAGCGCATGCCTAACTTATGCCACTCCTCGTGGATCTGCAGCCATTGGTCGGCGGTGCATTTATCTTTAGCTATCTGATCACGAATTTCCGGATCGAAGATCTCAGCACCACCACCGGGCATCGATTCCAGTCCGGCATCTTTCATCAGCGCCATTCCGGACGCGTAATCCATTTTGGCTTTTTTAAAGATGTAGTGGTATTCAACCGGAGTTAAAGCTTTAACATGCAGATCGGGACGGTGCTCCTTAATGCGGCGAAATAGCTCGGCATAAAAAGGAACATCATATTGTGGTAATACACCGCCTACAATATGTACCTCGGTAACCGGCTGATCATCGTATTTTTTTACGATGTTGAGCATATCCTCCATGGTATATTCCCAACCTTGCGAGCGCTCTTTTATCAAAACTGAATACGAGCAAAATTTGCAATCGTACACGCACAGGTTGGTAGGCTCGATATGGAAATTGCGGTTAAAATATGTTTTATCGCCGTGACGCTTTTCGCGGATGTAATTGGCTAAAGTACCCAGGTAAGCCAGCTCGCCTTTTTCGTAAAGGGTAACACCTTCGTCAAAAGTGATACGCTCGTTGTTGTAAACCTTTTGGGCTATGGCCCTTAATTCGGGCGCCAGGTGCGGGTTATTCAATAAGACGGTTAGAGATAGTTCGGAGTCCATTGTAATTCCTTTGTTCACAAAAGTACAATAAAGGGGCTAATTTTTTGATCATTTTGATGTAACAAAGATTACATGTTTAAACTTTTAATTATAAAACGTTTTACAATTTCACAATTGATTTAATTGTTATCCCCCTGAAGCAATCATCGGCGCAATTTTTAGGCACATAGCCACAGCTTGATATCAGGCCTTTATCGTCGGTTTCAAAGTAAATCGTGTTCTTGTCTTTATCGGCGGTAAGCCACTCGCTTTTGGCTTTAGCGTATATATCGTCGAGGTTTAGTGTTTCTGCTCCCCCACTATGTGTGTTCAGGTTCGCGGCAGTTTCGGTCCAGGTATTATATATGGAATCAACCGGAGGGTTACCCGCTTTTCGGGTAGCTTTATAATCGCGTGCTGTAACTACGCCATTCTGTACGGTTATTTTAGTTTCGGAGCCAAAGCCAAATACAGAGCCTGATACTACTGTATAAGTGTAATTGTTATTTATACTTGCTTTATAAGCCAGCCAATTGTTTAAGCTCTGTTGGTAGCTTACGCCCGATGGCGAAACGATATTTTTAGAGCAAGATGCCAAAAGAATAATCATCGAAACGATAAGGTATAGCCTGGTTTTCATAAGATGCTTTTGTGCCTATACGGTAAAAATTAAGCAAATGCTACAGCAAATCAAATAATCTTCCTTATTTCGTGATATAGATACCTCAACCAGCCATGAAGATAGAAACCATAGCCATACACGCCGGTAACCATGCCGATAAACAAAGTGGTGCTGTAATACAAGCCATCACCACCTCAACCACTTTTGTGCGCGAAAATGGCGAATATCCGGGCGGGCATATTTACAGTAGGGCGAGCAACCCTAACCGCACTTCGTTGGAGAATGTGCTGGCTAAACTGGAAGGTGGCGCTGATTCGGCGGCATTTTCATCAGGTAACGCGGCGGGTATGGCGGTATTTCAATCATTAAAACCGGGTAGTCACATTATTGCTCCGGATGATATGTACCATGGTTTGCGCAATCTGCTCAAAAACGTTTTTGTTGGGATACTGGAGTTTGATTTTGTGGATGTGAACGATAAGCAAACTTTGCTGAATACCATTAAACCCAATACGGTTTTGATTTGGCTGGAGACACCATCAAATCCGTTATTGAAAATCACGGATATTAAACAGGCCGTCGCGATAGCTAAGCAGAATAACTTGTGGGTGGCCGTTGATAACACTTTTGCTACACCAATATGCCAACAACCATTAAGTTTGGGCGCGGATGTGGTGATGCACTCGGCAACAAAATATTTTGGCGGGCACAGCGATTTAATGGGTGGCGCATTGATCATTGCTAATAAAACTGATTGGTGGGCCAAGATCCGTCAGGTGCAGGAAATGGGGGGCGCTATCCCTTCTCCGCAAGATTGTTATATGCTGGTGCGAAGTATTAAAACTTTACCTTACCGCATGAAAGGGCATGTGCAGAACGCGCAGGCACTCGCTGAATATTTAGAGAAACATCCGAAAGTTGAACAGGTAATGTACCCGGGCTTACCATCGCATCCGCAACACGATATTGCAAAAAAACAAATGCTGAGCTTTGGCGGAATGTTATCATTTACCGTTAAAGGTGGCGCTGATGAGGCTGCTAAAGTGGTTAACGCGGTTAAAATATTTACACAGGCTACCAGCTTAGGTGGCGTGGAAAGCTTGATTGAGCACCGCGCTATGGTTGAAGGACCGGATACTAAAACGCCTAAAAATTTGCTCAGGGTATCAGTCGGATTAGAAAACATTGAAGATTTGATAGAAGATATCTCACTGGCTATCAACACTATATAAAAACAACAGAATATAGTTTTGCAAACTATGTTTTACTGTACTATATTTGAAACATTATTTGGTAGCGATACCATAAAGATCAATCCCTCACACGGTTTGGTTTATAAAGAAGTGGCGAGAGATCAGGCTCATTAACCCACTGGCAACCCTCCAAGGCGGAGAAGGTGCCAAATCCTGGCCCGGTGAATGGATCACCGGGGGATATAAATGTACAACCATGAAAATACTGTTGTTGCTTTTAGACCTTTTTAAATCTCGTACGAACGTTCGTAACGCTTATGCTTTGGTTCCGGTTAAAACCACTGCGATGCATATGTGTAGCCGCAAAAGCTGCTAAACGACAGAAAGGCGCGTATTTTTTTACAAAGAAAATTTCGTGTACAGTTTCAAAGCAAGGATGCAAAGCACCCGTTTGAGATTCTCTAACCCAACAACAATCAAACTAACCTTCTAATATCAAGAAGTATCTACACAAGCTAATGAGCGCAGAAACATTCAAATACCCAAAAACCATCACATTAGAATCCGGCCAGAAACTGCATGGGTTACAGATTGGGTATCATACTTTTGGCACACTGAATAAAAACAAAAATAACGTGATCTGGGTTTGCCATGCGTTAACCGCAAACTCGGATGTGATGGATTGGTGGGCCGGTCTTTTTGGCGATAACGACCTGTTCAATCCCGAAGAGCATTATATTGTTTGCGCTAATGTTTTAACATCACCCTATGGCACAACTAATCCACTGAGCATTAATCCGCTTAGCAAACAAGCCTATTACCTGGCTTTTCCGCAAGTTACTATTAGGGATATGGTTCAGGCACACCAACTGTTGGCTGAGCATCTCGAGATTGATAAAATTAAGGTTTTAATAGGTGGTTCGTTAGGTGGACAACAAGCTATGGAATGGGCCATTATTGAGCCAAGCAAAGTAGAGCATCTGGTGCTTATCGCGACTAACGCCAAGCACTCCCCATGGGGAATAGCTTTTAACGAGGCGCAACGTTTGGCCATTAGTACCGACCGTACTTTTTACGCCAACAAACCTAACGGTGGTAACAAAGGCTTAAAGGCGGCGCGCAGTATGGCGCTTCTATCCTATCGTGGATACGAGGCCTATTGCAACACGCAATTAGATAAAGACGATGAAAAATTAGACGATTACAAAGCGTCATCGTACCAAAACTACCAGGGCGAAAAATTGGTAAAGCGTTTTAATGCTTATAGTTATTGGTATTTAAGCAAGGCTATGGATTCGCACAACGTGGGCCGTGGACGAAATGGTCTGGCACTTGCTTTAGGTAATATACAGGCTAAAACTTTGGTTATCGGTATTACGTCTGACTTTTTATTCCCAACTAACGAGCAAAAACTATTGGCAGAGCATATCCCTAACGCGGTTTACTCGGAGTTTGATTCACCTTTCGCGCACGATAGCTTTTTGATAGAAACAGAGATTTTGACCAATACTATCGGGGCCTTTTTGGGTGATAGCTTGAGTGGGAAAGTGGTGAAGATGCAAACGGCATAACCCACTTGTCATTGCGAGGAACGAAGCACTGGCATACTTTATTAAAATTTAGAAACAACAATACAGAAACAGAATACGAACACAATAAATGAGCAAAAAACTAAAACTCGGCATATTTGGCTTCGGTGTAGTGGGCCAGGGATTGCACGATATTATCCGTACAAAAAATTTAAATTTAGAGATCGTTAAATTCGCGATCAAAGACCCGAAC
>Ga0116227_10016305_pt1 | contig 10710 bp, 4 predicted proteins | sample S1TSphgellanicum_FD_89693 | JGI IMG/M metagenome (GOLD analysis project Ga0116227, IMG submission 89693) | Host-associated microbial communities from peat moss isolated from Minnesota, USA - S1T2_Fb - Sphagnum magellanicum MG | ecosystem: Host-associated > Plants > Peat moss > Unclassified...
AAGCTTTAAATTGGTCCCAAGGCCTTTTGACGAGGGTCCAAGGTCCAGGGACCAATGAATTCAAGCAATCTTATTGGTCAAAAGCTTTAAATTGGTCCCAAGGCCTTTTGACGAGGGTCCAAGACCAAAAAAGTGGCAGCCTGAGGCTAAACCTACATGGTCATGGCACCTGTTTTGGAGGGAAAATCAATTGGTTCGGACCAAAAAAACAGTGCTAAAAGGAGAGCTCCTGATTTGGAGAACCAAAGAATCAGGCTAGGGACCAAGGTACTCTAGTCCAACTCAAGGATTCAATTTGCTTCAAATCAGTCCAAATTGGTTCCTAGGAAATTGGACTCTGGACCCTCGTCCAAAGCGGGCCTAACACTTTTAAGGTTCAAGGACTTAAGGTTATATACGAGTATTATTAGTAATAATAGTCTTTGCCTCTTAACTTCCAAATATATTTGCTTTTAGGTTCACGGTATAAACTAGGGTTGGGCAGGCATTTTGATCCTGAATCAAACCCTCAACGGGTATTTGATAAACAATTAACTGAATATATATATATATATCCATTTTCATAGGTTGATGCAACTCTTGCCCGACCTCATACCCAACCTCATACCCATCAAGCACTTGAAGGGAATTTGTAGTGTATATAGAGGCCATCTTATATCCATCGATACCCTCTTAGGAAAGAGGAGGATCTTATGCCTACTTGTAAAGCCCTTGCCTGGTTTTTCTTCCTTGGTATTTATTGTGTTTAGATTATCATTATAGAGTATAGTAGCTTGAGGGGTTTTGGCACCAAGGTAAAAAATAATAGGTCTCTTTTTTTAATATGAGGATTTTTGAAAGATGATATTTTGGCTTTGTGTTGAAACTTGGGATTAGTTAGCAAGTTATGATATCTTCAAGGATTTTGGTTTCTTTTAGAGGATTTTTTTTTGAAGATTAGGTATATTTTGGCATGGTGAAATATTTGAGTTTCCATAATTCTTCTTTTGCCTTAAGATACTTTTTTCTTGTAAATGGCAAGGCCACAATATGACACACCCCTTGCTTAGACATGTCTTTAAGCAATACTTTGGAGGAATAAGAGTGAAATTATGCATATTCCTTAAGAGTGGGGATGATCTTAACCCTCTCACTCATAAGGAGTAGGTGGTGGACCAAATAAGAACCCTCTCCCTCTTACCCCTTGTGATCTATGTGCATGATGAAGTTTTGCCATATACGTGTGGTGAAGTTCATGATAATGTTTGCCTCATGCTTGAAGCTCATGGGCGAGGGATATTCTCAACATGTGGGGTTGAACTTGACTACCACCTTATCTTAATCCCTTTTTTTGGGGGGAATACCCCTCACCTTGAGGCTTTTCCCTAGGGTTTTTGGTGTAGCCTAGGCTAAAATTTCCTCGTATTATGGATGGGCATGTTTTAAAGTATACTCTATCCTCCTTAAATGGGGGGATTATTTCATTGTAGGACAGGATCTTCTATTTTTGGCCAAGTTCATCCATTTTAAAAAATTTTGTGTTGATGCATATCATCCATGAAAATTTCCACCTGGGCTTTAAGTGGGGTAATGCCCTTGGATGAGAAACCTAGGTGATTACCTAAGTAAATGGATTCAGTAAGTAAGTGGATAAATATCACAAGTAAGTGAATAGGTTGATTGTCATTTTGTTAAACAACTTATTAATTGTTGCATAATTTGTACAAATATATGCGAAATGCTATAGTCTTTTTTTCCTTTGGTGCCATTGTGAAATTAGGGTTGTTATGTGTGTGAGAACCTTAAATAACAACTTGGTGTTCCAATTCAACCACAATTATCAAAATTATGTTGTGAAGGTAAAACCAAATGGGAATTGTGATTCCTAAGTTTGATAAGGTTTGTAGTTTGATTCATGGGTTTTGTTTTATTTTGAAGTGATGTGTTGCATAAACCACAAATCTATGAACAAGCACTACACTGTGGAGCTTTGAGTGCCATATGCAAATTTGATGATCAAAGATGATTGTGTTTTTTACTCAAGAAACAAATTAGTTAATCTCAACCTATATGTTGACCAAAAAAAATTTGCTTTTTGGTTTATGATCTTGATGGCATTGGGAAGAATGTAGATTGTTGATTTGATGTGTTTAAACTCCCAAAACCATATGTGAAGTGTGTTTGGCTTGTCATGTACTTATGATCATGTATGGTAGATCCTTCCACTAGTTTAGTCCACATCATTATGCGGAGATTATTTTAGTACGTGAATAAATTCATCATTTTAGCATCACATAAATAAGTAAAATTAAATGAAATTTGGCGCATTCAATATTATTTTTTAATGTTTTGAGCCCACATTATAAAATTAGTTATATTTTCAGCATGAATGAAATTAAGAATCAATTTTTCATCAATTGATGCACACCACTCATTTTCTACATTTCTTAGTTCTTGAATGCATGTGCCTTTACATGAATTATTGTTTTCAATAAGCTCCAATATGCCATTTGGATGAATTCCTCACTTGACTTTATGAGTAATCACACTTATGCCAACTATTTCCACCTTGTGAGCAATATACTTTTTTTTTCGTGATTTGGTTTTTTTATATAGCAATATAAAAGAAACGTGGTTACCCTTGAACTACTTGCTAAAAGTTTCCAAAAAAGACTATCAAACTAGTGGTTAAATAAGGACAATAAAGATGATGATCAATGATTTCCCTAGAAGAATTAGGAAATACTGATTTTCAAAATAAAAAAACCTCACCAAATGGGCAAGTTTCATTTCTTTAATTATGTTGTATGACAAGTTTAATTTGAAGGTTAATGAGACTTGCACTTGATTACCATTACCAAATTTCACGTTTTAGATTTTGTGTAGTGTTTTAAAAAATAATAATAATTAGTACTTTATTTTTATTAAATTAGCATTAAATCTATTAAGGTTCCATGATATATTGGATCACAAGGAGAATTTTCATTGTTCATTATCCATGGAAATTGTGTGATATTTTCATTTTCTATAAATTTGTTGGAGGTTGGTGTTTTGATGTGGAGGGTATATATATGTAGTTCTTGTTTTTGGAAACTGTGAAGATTCACATTTTCCTTCCATTTTGTGTGGGTTGCAACATGGTGAAAAAATATGTTAACTATTTCTAAGTCACCACAGGAGTATGTGCACTTGCATGTATATGTTTTTTTTGTTATTTTAAAATATTAAATAAGTGCAACAAAGTGTAATTGTTTTGTCAAATGGTGACAATGTCAATGATAAATCATGACATCATCATTGAAATTTCAACTATATTCCAATTAGGCCATTGAGTTGTAATTTTGATTATATTGCAACTAGGCTAAACAAAGAGTCCAACCAATAGTTTGTTGACATGTGGCCCATGTAGGGTTACATATCATTGAGGCTAGGCCCAAACTTAGGTTAGGTTTATACCTAGGTTAAGCCCAAACCTAGGCTAGGCTTAAATTTAAGCCACCTATGTTAAACCTAAACCTAGGCAAAATGCCACCTATTTAATAAAATCCTATTTCATTTTAGGTTTAGTTTTTATGGTCAAGCTTGTGTGATTAACTCATCTCAAATTGCTATTTCAATTTAAAGATATTTGTGGTTATTCAACATTTCTAATTCAACTCTTATATAGTTGTAAAACTTGTCATGGAAGATAAATAATTATGGGATAAACATTTTAGTTGCAATCTAGTTGTAACCAAGTTACAACTTAGCTATTTGTAACCTAGTTACAATTTAGTCATAACTACCTATTGACAATTACCTAACTACCAACTTTGTTAACTAAAACCTAACTACCTATGTAACTTAGCCTACAACCAATGAACCTAACTTATTATTTTATTAATTAACCTAGCTTTCTAACTAAGGTAACATATGTGGCACCTAGGCCTAAACCACTTGGTACCCATCTAAACCCTACCATAGGTAATTTAGAAATTTAATACCTACTAAGTTACTAATTAATGTAACATATGTGGCGTTTAAGTTGGGCTTAAAGCTAGATAAAATAACACCTCAGCCTAGACCACCTAAATTCTTAACATAAGTAACTTAGAGATTTAAAAGTTAGTAATAATTAAAACTACCTATTAAGTAATAGTTTGTAGGTACTAGTTACTTAGCTAGGCATTTTTATAATTAACTAGTACTAATAAGTAGGTACATGTAGTAGCTAACTAAATGTTAACTTTAGTGGCTACCTACCTAGTTAGTGATTACCTATTCACTACCTACGAAGGACCTGGTTACTTAGTATTCTTGGTACACACTAAGTAATACTTAAGTACTAATTAGGTAAATAGTTAGGTAGGTACTAAGTGTTCAGTAAGTATCTAGTATGGTACCTCTAGGTATTTAATTATTAATATTTAATAGGTACATGATATAAGTATGACCTATTATTACAAATAGTCCTTAAAATAAAACAACAATAATTATGTAATTGTTTACTGATGAGTATGGAGGGTCCATTTGAAAAAGTTAATCTTTTGTAAAAGTGTAGGGTTGAAATGTTGCCTTTTCATTATGCTTGCCCACTTGGAAAACATTATCGCATTTGAGCAACCATGAATGCCCTTGGATTATGTAAATAGGTGATGATTAAATAACCATCATGACATGTAATTAGTAATTTTGCACTTGTAGTTCAATTGATCTTCACAAAATCTAAATCAGTCACAACTTTATTTGCAATCCCCAAAAATCAACATGTGAAACATAAATGTATTTTGCATTTCATCCATACATCATCCTAATATGTCATCCAACTAGATATGTGATCAATTGAGATAGTCATATGTTCGACTTGTGGAGTTGTGATATTTTTAAACTGAAAGAATGACATTTAATGATGTCACACTTAAATTAACCTTTCAACTAATAGTCAATTTGGGAGGTTGATAATGTTGCCCTAGTTGGGGGAGGTGGTCTCTCAATCGAAAACCATTTTCAACTTTTAACCATCTCAGTTCGTGGTTCAACTTAATTGGTAGCTCTCATTTTTAATAAAATAAAATAAAACATTCATAGTTGGAATCTAGTTGGAAACAACATGTAGTTAAAAGGTGCTTGGTTTTAAATGGAGGTTTTCTTTCTAATGAAATTGACACCTTTTGGTTGTTTCCATTGTTAGCATTTGATATATATTGTGTGGGCAATTTTCCAGGGCAACAATTATGTTAGTGTGTGATCAATGTACAAGAGGTTGACATATGGTTTGGATGCTTGACACCACCTTCGAATGAAATGTTGATTGAAAAATGGCTTTGCATTTGGTGCATGAAATAAACTTGGGAACTTTTATAGTTAGGTAGTAGGGATTGACTTAATATTTTCTCTATGATTATGCACATTTGGTTGAGGATTTGGTGGGATACTTGTTAAGAACTAACAATGGGTTCACATTTGCATTTGGCCCATTAATCCTTCCACCTTAGAACCAAAGTGTTTATTTTTGGTGTATTTACAAAAGGGATTCCTTATATTATTATCTAGTTTATGGAAACCTTAAACCCATATAGGAGGGCAATTTGGAAATGATGTGCCATTAAGGCATGTTTTGTCATTTGTGATGTTTGTGTAAACAATGATAGTTGTAGGTGCTAAGATGGTAGCACACAACATTTTATATTGAAATTTATCATAATTAAGTTCACAAGTGGTCCAAAAGGTAAAAAGATTAGTTCATATTTGTAATATCACCTTCTTTCATGTGATTATATTTGAAACTTGCTAGGCTTTAAGTGTGTAGTGGTTGATGAAAAAAAAGAATAAAAGAACGAAATAATCAATATGGCATGGCTATGATAATAAGATGACATTATAGTCACTTGCATGTTAGTTCTAGGGAAGTCTATGTGTGGTTGAAGGTTCCAACATGTTGCAACGATGGGTTTGTAAGTTCCTTCTCCATGTACAAAGGTGGTGCATATAACTTATACATTGGATTTGAAAGTATGTATGAGTTATATTTTAATTGAAGTTCATTTTTATGAATCACATTTTGATTGTGTCGTGCTTTAATCTTATAATAAATTAGCTTCAGTTGAATTGAAAAATGCATATTGCAATAATGCTTGATCATTCTTGCATTCTTGTGTCATGCTCCCAATCGTTAATGAGAGGGGGATGAGTAATATAATAATACATAGGAAAGGTACAACTTGAGATAAGATGTCCATGAAAATTTGGTTGTAAGTTTTGTAAATAACACATTGAGGGTATTGGAGGGGAACATAATGAGTTACATGCAACAATTCAAGTTCTTAGAGGTGGGATTTGAAACTATCAAAGGCTTAACAAAGGCGAAAAGTTATATGTTTAGACATTATTGCCACTTGCAAATATGGTCAAAGTCAATGGATTTGTCTTTGGAACCTTTATGTGTAGATTGTAAAGTGGAAGATGGGGAGGGTCTTAAGACGTACTCCTTAAAGAGTGCAATGGATGTTACACGTATAAATGTAAGATAAATATGTAAGATGTAGTATCCTTACATATCCCTCCCTACCTATAAGATAAGTAGGGTGTATCCCTAGTAGGTGTATACACTACTAGGTAAGTAGTGTATAAATAGGTGCAAGGTCCCTATCCCTTTTAAGGAGTAGGTGGTATATGTAATATCCGTCCTCTTTTTTAGGAGGGAAGTTCATGGATATAAGTTACCCTCCAAACAAACTAGGAAATTTCTCGAAGTGCTTTACATTAGTGGAAGAAAAAAAGGGGATTGAGATTTTCTAGAAAAGGACAAAGAAGGAAATTCCAATGCAATCCAAGGGGATGGCAAGACTATGTCCTGGGGGGAAATGGGATGGTCAAACATTGGGTGGGGACCAAGGTTTATTTCTTCCCTCTCCTGATGTAGCTGAAGTGGTGACCATCCATAAGATAAATGTAGCCAAATTTGGCTAAAAACAGGATATAAAACTAAAGATGTTTAAGCATCCTCACATTTTTGCCTACATGCTAGAACCCAATAGAGAAAAAAAAGGGAAAAAAAAGGAAAGAAATTTTGCAAGAAAAATAAAATAATATATATATACATATATTACAAAAATTTGGTGACTAGAAAACCACCCAAAAAAAAAAAAGAAAAAAAAAAAAGGTTTCAGCCACTTTTGCTTTTTGAAAAAAAGCCAACCAGCTAAATTTAGCCAGGAAAAAGAAAAAGAAAAAGAACTCTGAGGGCTAGGAAGGGCAAGGCATTGCATGGGTTTTAGGGTTTAGGGTTTAATGGCATGCCGAAAAAAGTGGGTTGTGTGGTTAATCTAGCTAAGAAGAAAATCAGACACATAATGATTCAGATTGCAGAATGAGGATGGATACTCATGATTGATCCAACTGCAAAGTGAAACAACACCTTGTGGATGGATTCATTCTTCTGGTTTCATATTGAAGTGGAAGATTTGAATGGTATATGCCTCCTTCCTTCCTCAAGTGGCAGGGGTGCAGCAGAAGAGTGCAGCACAACAGACCAGAAACTGAATTCATTGATTTATTATTAGCCAAGGACCAAAAACCGACAAGAGCTTCTTGTCTCACTCACCTTTCTTCTTCTTACATTTTGGTGTTGTTTGAGGCCCATTTGACATTGGTCAGTTCAGTAGTGCAACTTCATCATACTTTTTTTGGATACAGTGGTTAACCTTAGTAGCTATGTCGGGAAGCACCCCAAAGAATAGGTAATATGTTTGTATATAAAACAAAAGGGGGGGGGGTGTGTCACACTGTGGCCTTGCCATTTTACAAACAAAAAAGGGTATCTTAAGGCAAAAGAGACAAATCAATCACGGAAATTCACATAATTTCACCATGCAAAAATATAATCTTTTTTTAAAAAAAAAAATCTCTACAAGAAAACAAAATCTTTCAAGATATCATAACTCTATAATAACTAATCTCAAGTTTCAACACAAAGCCAAAATATCATCTTTGGAAAATCATCATATATACATAGACCTATTATTATTATTACCTAGTAGGGGCCAAAATCCCTTAAGCTACCATACATACTCTATAATGAATCTAAACACAATAATATCCTTGCCTTGGTAGACAAGGCCAACAACAAAGGCACTTTTTTTAATCTAGTGGTGTCATTTACTTCCACAAGTAAGGGGAGGATTGTATTTCTTTTCAAGGAGGATTCTATAACTTCTTATGGGTTTGTAAAGTTCCCACTAGCTAGCTAGCTAGCTATTTACCATGGTCAGGTAGGCTAGGCAACTGTTGTCTTTTCTCTAACTCAAGACCAAAAAGTGGCAAATTGAGGCTAAACCTACATGGCACCTGTTTTGGAGGGAAAAATCAATTGGTTTGGCCTAAAAAAATAGTGCTAAAAGGAGAGCTCCTGATTTGGAAAACCAAGAATCAGGCTATGGATGGACCAAGGTACTCTAGTCCAACTCAAGGATTCAATTTGCTTCAAATCAATCCAAATTGGTTCCTGGGAAATTGGACCCTGGACCCTTGTCTAAAGTGGGCCTAAGAAAGGCTCGGTAGGTTTGCAATAACACATTAACTCTTGCCCTATTGCCTTCTAAGTGCCTCCTGCTCGCCTGTGTACTCTTGTAATGCCAATGCCCTCATCCAAGGGCATTACCCTTACCCGTACAACAACCGTTCAAGTGGAGGTTGAAGCACTGGGCTTAGTATACACCTCAAGCTAATAATGCTGTTGGTGTAAAGCCCGTCCATTGCTTGTTTGCATTTTGTCACTTAAAGTAGGAGTTTGAACTGCCTATCTCCTTCTTCAAAGTTGAATCTTGCTCTTCCAATGTAATGTAGAGTGAAGCTTCAGGACAACCCATTTGAAGACCATTTTTTCCCAAGAAAAGTTGACAATGTATCATCCCACTGGTCCTTTTGACTGCCGATATTTTTTGTCTATTGGCCTTTTTGACAGGTTGGTCCAATTTCAAGACAGGTTAAAATGAAAAATGACTCCAAAAAAGAAAAAAGAAAAAAATAAACAAATAAAAATTCAATGATTTTTTAACTCAAAAAAATAAATTGAGATTGAACTTAATTTATAATTTATTAAACGGAATTAAAGCACATTTTGCAAAGGGCAACAACAACAGATCCTTTGCAATTTCCAACCTTGAATCCTCTTTCCATGCCTTGAATCCTGCACATGTATTTCAAAATGTCAAAACACATAATAACTAACATTGAGAAAAATACAATGACAAATGCAAAAGTGAATAGAAGAAACAAACAAAATGAGTTATCATCATCTCTTGTGTATAAAACAAAGGAGTCAAATCTAGGGGACATATGTCATCATATTTCTTCTTCTCTTGACAAAAGATCTAAACCAAGGTCCTGGGTTCAAACCTAGTGGTGTGCAGGTGAAACTCCTGCCGGCCCTCTCTCTCTGCCAATGAGCTTGACTTGGGGGGGGTGTCAAAAACAGCTTTGTCAGGAGGAGGGTCAGGTCTGCTGTTGTGCTTCAAAAGGCAAAAAAAACACATCTAACCAACCAAAATCCTTCAGAGTGATGTTGCATGATGATACACATATCATATCAAACACATTGAAAGTGTTCAACCTCAGCCGAGCATTCAAAAGTGTCCAAGGGCGTTCCTCACTTACACTTTTGAATTCTCCTTAAGGAATCCTGGCTCACATATCACCGTACTCGAAGGCATTTACAAATAACTTATGCCAAGATTATTGAACTCTCTCTCTCTCTCTCTCGCGATGAATTTTTATTTTTTTCTTTTATTTTTCATTTCATTTCTTCCCGTTGCCCTCATCATTCGACCCTGATTGCCTTTAAAAATAAAAAAGAGTTGCTCAAATAATGAGACCCAATGAAGAACGTACGTTCAAAGTTGAAATTCCAGGGTTGGGTTTTTCCTTTAGAAGAAGAAGGACTTCCTTTGAACTTTTTCCTCATTACATAACAAGAAAAACAATGGGGTGGTGTGTCAGTCACACTGTGGGCTTGCCATTTTACATTAAAAAAAAGTATCTTAAGGCAAAAGAAGAAGGATTATGGAAACTCAAAATATTCCACCATGCCAAAAATACACCTAATCTTCAAAAAAATCCTCTAAAAGAAACCCAAAAAAATCCTTCAAGATATATTATAACTCTATTAACTAATCTTAAGTTTCAAACACAAACCGAAATGTCATGTTTCAAAAATCCTCATATTAAAATAATAATAAAAACCTATTATTATTATTATTATTATTATTACCTAGGGGCCAAATTCCATTAAGCTACTATACTCTAGAATGATAATCTAAACAGAATAACAGACTTTCAAAATGTTTTAAAAAAAACATATACAAATACAAATTGGGTCATATTGTTATGATTTTATTTGACACAAAATTTTGAGGGAGAGGGATGATGCAATTGATAGGCTAGGGTTTGGTACACAAAAGGGGGTGTGTTAACAGCCTATCACTGCAACTGTGAGTTCTGGTCCCTGGAGTATTTATTTAATACTACGCCAGGAGACTTTTTTGTTTGTCCTGTCTACTGAGCTCCAAATGTGTCCAGTGGGAAAAATAAAGAGGCTCTTATTTACCCATGGTCAGGTAGGCTACACAACTGTTGTCTTTTCTCTAACTCAACACTCCCCCGGGGGGGGGGGGGGGGGAGGGGGGGTTGTAAAACAGAAAAATTAAACCATTGTAGAGAAGAAGGTATTTGAAAAGCTATAGAAAAAAAAAAATT
>Ga0116227_10016306_pt1 | contig 10709 bp, 2 predicted proteins | sample S1TSphgellanicum_FD_89693 | JGI IMG/M metagenome (GOLD analysis project Ga0116227, IMG submission 89693) | Host-associated microbial communities from peat moss isolated from Minnesota, USA - S1T2_Fb - Sphagnum magellanicum MG | ecosystem: Host-associated > Plants > Peat moss > Unclassified...
CAGAGAATACTATATGGGGGAAGGTGGTGGCTTCCCCCGAGTCCGGGCCGTGGTGAGTCTTGTGTGTCCAAATGCCCGTGGCAAGTCCCAACACCCAAGGGTGTCCCAAATGTTAAACTAACCCGTTTTGGTTGGTTTTTGGATGCAGATTCACGCGAGCTAAGCTAGTCCCTCTTCCTAGTCTAATCCCTGGGCTCTCAACTCGACCCTCTACCCCTTTTTAGAGTTGGAAGCCGAGAGCGTGCTACCAAGTCTCAATTTTCCGTAACTTGACTTTGTGAAACCCTCAAGTGGGTTTCACCCTGTGACTTGGGAGCACGTCATATTTAATTACTTGAAACCCAAAAACCATCCAAGGTGAAAATCCTTTAAGGTGTACCACACATGACAAAAAGGGCCTAGTCCTTGTTGTAGTCCTTTTTTACTCTATATTTTGAAACCCATAAAAAGTAATGAATCAAAAGTTGTCAAAAATTTCAGAAGGATTATACTTTAGATCATTATAATTTTAGATTCCATCATAATCATCCATAAATTGTGTCTTTACATGGCAAAAAAAAAACTAAGTAAAAAAAGAAAAAAAAAAGTGACACTATGACAAGATTTTGGTACACCTTAAAAAAATTGGACCCTCCAAAAGATTGGACTTTGACAAGACAAAGATTTTGACACAAATCATTATAACATTTCCCAATAATCCACATGAGGACCAATGTTTTTTTCTTGGCAATTTTTTTTCAAATTTTTAATTATTAAATATTTCATTTTTTTAATCACCAAAAATTCTTTAAAAATATCAAAATTTTGCCATGTTTCTACACATTGTTCAAACAAGTAGCTAAGATATAAAAGGATTTTAATAAATTTCTACTTTCATGGCTAGTCTCTAATCAAACATGACTAAATCTCCTTGTGGATGATTACCGGGGTAACAAAATCACAAAATTGAAAAAAATAAAAATAAAATAAAGATCTATCATCATAACATAATTTTCCATTTTTGAAGATTTAACGTTTCCAAAATTCCACATACTTAGAAATCCTATTATACAAAAGTTCATCTCCATATAAAAGCAATATCAATATTTCAACAACTTTTTGATCATTAGATAACATTAAACCATAGGGCTTAACCATAAGGCCCATGTAAGAGTCTTAACCACTAGGCCCATGCTTTCTCATATGAAAGACTTGTGATTTTGTTTTCTTTTAAAAACAATACACATGACATGTTGGTATGTGTATTGAAATTAAATAAAATGCTTTGACATGTGTCACATGAGAAAGCATGTGACATAGTGGTTGACACTTTTCCTCTACCATGCACCTCCATTTGGACATGTGATAATGTGTTTGCTTCCACTAGTAATCAATCATGTCATCAAATTGAACCGAACCTCATCCCTCCAGCAACATTCCTCCCCAACAAATTGATCACAATAGACTCATCTTCACTCCAGGTGAATAGGTTTAGGGTTTAGAGTTCACATACATACCAATAAACTAGCACTCAAAAGTTCAGCAAGTTCCATGGGGCAAAACCATAGACAACCTCTTTGCACAGGTGAACTCAACAATGGCTAAGATGGACAAGAGAATTACAAACTTGGAGTTACAACAAGAAGCCAGATTTCAAGCACAAACAAAGACCCAACACCTAACACCCCTTGGAGGAAGGGGAGGAAGGTCTGAAGACCCACATCAATTGGGGGAGTGGAAGGGTTTAAGGTTTAAATCGAAGTATCTGAAAATCCACTGTCCTTTTTGTTGGGTAATATGAAAACTGGGGCAAATTTTTTTAAAAAAGAAGCAAACTAGGTTGATTTTCCTAAGCTCTTTCAAAGAATTGGCCCTGTTGATTCTTTGGAAAATGTGAAAGCTTTTTGAGGCTTCATTTTCAAACCCATATAAAAACATTAAAAAAAAATTCACGCAAGAAAGAAAGCATGGTCTAAGAAGTTCACACTTTATACTTAGTTTCATGAATAATGCAATTACTATGTATTTGCTAAAGAACAACCCAAAATTGGTTTGAACTTTCTATGTCACATATTATTAGACATCAAAGCCTAACCTTTTACAAAGGAAAATTCCCATGCATGGAAAAAAAAGAGGAAATATCACATATACCAATACATACATGTGGTAATCAACTTATGATTATGAATTTTCTTAAATCTAAAATTAAATTTAAAAATATTATTAAAATAAATAAAATATAAATATGAATAGGAACAAATAATTTCAAATTTTCACCATTTTATTGAATTAACTAAAGAGGAAGAGAATGTTGGGGAGGCCACTCTAGGAATGATAGTAGCCTTTCAAGTTGAGCTTATCCAATTCATTTTGATTGGTAGTTCTGACGCATGGCCTGAATGAAAACACCATAAAAACTCTTACAAAATTCAATACATAATCAATCTAGTAAGATCCCGAAGTCTAAAAAACTTCAAAAGTCAAATCATGTTTGTAATATGGCATATAATCACATTACTAACACATGCAAAAGTGTATTTTCAACACTGAGCCACTGACATTTGGTTTCCATCATCCTTTGCAGATTCTTTATTTAATGTGATTTCAATTATGCATTGTAGTAGAGTGTAGTTATATTGTCTGCACACCAACATTTGCATCATAATTATACTACATACCAATGAGCTAACATTACCCAATGAACATCATTTTTTTGTTCACTATGAGCAAATGCAGAACATTATGCATTAGTCTTCAACACGATTTTGCACAAGTTAACACCATGAAATCTAGTTCAATATTAGGTGCAACTAAGGTAACAACCTTGTGCATTAGTCTTCATGAAGGTTCATTTGCAAACAAAAACATCTTCCAAGACTTTTTTTCATGGAAACCTTGACAAACACCGTGCATGATAAGATTGGACTCCATTACCCATTACAACAACAAACCACATCTAGAACACGGTTGGGGATTTTAGTATATAAATTCAACCAAATTCAACCAATTGGGATGCAAGTTTGATATTGTTCTTTGGACCTTGATCGGTAATTTGCTAAGATCGTCTTTTGAAAGTTAGATTACTAAATTGGCTTCCAGTTTGCCATCCTGATGCAATCAGAAGTCTAGGTCTGACATTGATTAATAGTAGTAAAGAGAAAGGAGCTTCTATTGAAGACACATCATGTAAATTATACCCCATTTATATATGGTAAAGGACTTTTGAAAATTTAAAATTCTAGATCAATTTTGAAAAGTTCTTTTAAATTTTAAAGTTTTAAAATTTCACATATTTTAAGGTATGAATGTTTTTTGAATGTGGTTAATAAGTTTTTATCTTCTTAATTTTTTTCGCATCAATTTTGTTTTATTATATGAATCCTTTTGATAGTCTTTTGCAAAATTGGTTCAATTTGACACAATAGGTGTTCACTTTCAAAGGTCCCAAATCGAAATTTAAACTTAAAATTTTATTAAATGGATTTTTGGTTTGAATTCCTTGACATGCATATGAATGAAAAAGGTCCAACTTGTCATGATTGCCATAGTTTTAAATGGTAAAACATAAATATTTCTCTAATCTTGACTATTTTTAGGGCCCATCTAACATCCTTTTTGGCTCAATTTTGTTGTGACTACACCCTAGTGGTTAAACCTAGGCTATTTTTAATAGTTAAATTTAGGTTATACCTAGTGATTAAATCTAATGGTTCAACTTAGGCGAAACCTAATACCAAATTTAATGATTAAATTTAAGGGTAAATGCAAGTTATGGTAGTTCATTTTTGTGATGAAACAATGTTTTTTCCCTAGGTATCTTTTATTCAAATGCATATGGTGATTCATATATCCTTAGATCTACTAATTGGGACTCAGATTTAGACTGAAAACTTCATTATGAAGAGAACTATGTGATTATTTATTGATAAAAAATTCATTTATTAATGAACTTTTGAAATCAAAAAATATGGACTAGTCATCTAATTGGAACATCACAAAATAAAAAAATTTACATCGATTCACATTTCAAATTTGTTATTGAGACTCAATATATAATGTAGTACAAGATGATAAACTCATATGAAAATTGATTTTTTGAAAACCTTAATTGTTTAATAGTTAGGGACTTTTGAATGGATAAAAATTTGACCATATTTTCATAAGTTCATATAAGTTGTAATTTTTGTTTGTTTCAAATTATTTGTCCCAAAAGCATATTTTTTGAAAGTTTTAGATGGGACATTATTTTTATGGACTATGTGGGTTTTCCTTTTAGGATTTCCAAATTTAAAATTGACATCAACTACACTAAATACAAGTTTTCACATAGATTTGGGAAGGTTTGTAAATGATTGAACATGTATTATTCAAATATTAAAATTATAATATTTTAAAAAGTAACAACCATGTCCATTTGAATCAATTTAATGAATCTTGTATGGACTTGTAGGGAGTGTAATTTGTATTAATATTGAGCCACCCTAGTTTGCATTTACCAGTAAGTTAAACTTAATGGTTTGGTTAAATTTTGGGTAAACCTAGTGGCTAAATTTAATGGCTACACCTAATGGCTATATGACCTAACTAATGGTTAAACTTATGTCGGTAAATGGGTGGATAAATATGATGTATGTAATATACAAGTAGGTGGGTAGGTAAATAGGTAGGTAAGTAGTAGGTAGGTGGGTGGGTGGGTAGGTGGGTAATAGGTAAGTAAGTAAGTAACTAGGTAAATAGGTGGGTGAATAAGTAAAAGGTAAATATGTTGAATAGTACACCATGTCAAATTTGATTAAAGACCATTGGCCATCTTAACTAAATGTTCCACTTGACTAAATATTATTGGTCATTTTGTTTAAAGATCATTGGCCATCTTGATTAAATTTTTAATTTGACTAAAGAGCATTAGTCATTTTGATTAAAGATTATTGGTCATCTTGATTAAATATTCAATTTGACTAAAGACCATTCACCATTTTGACTAACGTTGTACAACTTGACTATATGTATCTAGTCAAATTAACCACTATAATCAAATTGATCAATCAAAAAATACATGATGTGTCATTCAAGCTCCTGGTCATTAATCAAAACATACATGTCCATTAGTCAAAATGACAAATTAATCAACTTGAACCTCTTAAAAAACCATGATTTGTAGTAGTGGTCTTAAATTGTGACATGTGGTGTAATTGAAATCTACCACATGGCATATTAATTGTATTTGGGGAAAAAAAATTCTAACAAATATTTATTTGAATAAATAGGTAGGTAGGTACATAGGCCTATGTAAATACATAAGGTACGTAAAACTAGGTAGGTAAGACATACATACCTACTTACCTAGACTAAATACCTACATACCTATTTACATAAGTAAGTAATTAGGACTTATTTACGTACCTATTTACCTATTTAAATAAGTAGGAAGTTAGATGCATTATAGAATAGCCATGTAAATATTGTTATTTCATTTTATGTTTTGTTTTTAAGGTTAAGCTTTTTTTATGTCATTCCAAATGACACATGTTCTTTAATGTGAAAACATAAAAGAGGGCACCTTTATTATATAATTTATAAGATGAAATTAGAGGACAAAACATATAGGTTAAATTTTCTAATTGTACTTCAATTGCAACTTGAATTGCAACTAAAAATATTTTCCTGAATGTTTTGTGTTTTTAAAATAATTTTTCTGAATTATATAACTAAATAGGTAAATGAATAAATAATTAATTAACTAGTTAACCAACTAATTATTTTTTTAGCACTAATTAATTACCTACATACCTATCCACTTATAAACCTACCTATAATTACTTATTATTATTAATTATTTAATTCTAAAAGTAAAATTCATTCATTATTATTTCATACTTTCACCAATTAATCAACAATATGTATTTTTTATAGAATTAGTTATTTAATATGTAATTCATTAATTCAATAAAAAGTATATTGAATGCAATTAATTTACTAGTTCTTATTTTAATTCTAAATTTCATAATTTATTTATTAATAATAAAAATTAAAAAACATGACACTTGACCTTTAAAGTGTTATTTATCAACTAATTAAATAGATAAATTAATATATTCGTAATTGATTCACCATATAATTTGATTAACTATTTAATAAATACTAAATACCAAATACTTGATATTCACTATTAAATAATGAACTTAATAGTTTATTTAGTTGATAATCATTTTTATTTAATCATTAATATTCAGTACATAATTTGATTCATGATTACTTAATATTTAATGATTAATTAAATATTAGTTTGTCTAATATATTTACCATAACTTTTATTAATAAATGTGAATATTAACTAAATATTAATCAAATTACTAATTGAAATGTTAATTATTTTAAAACCGATTAATAATTAATGATTCTGAACTTATGAACTAAATAGGAAATAAATTTAATTAATAATTTTATAAGCTATGTAATCAATAATAATTAATTAAAATATTGTAAATTATGTATCAATTATTCAATTATATATATATCTATATATAATTTATGTTTGATAAACTTATTAACATATTAAATAAATATTACATATGTTTAATTAATTAATTAGTATTTTTTATTTTTCATTCTAATCAATTTTTAAATAAACAATTATTGATCCATAATTATATTATCTAATTGATCACTTGATAATATTATTTTATCAATATATAATGAATATTGGTTGAACATGACGATTATATCATCTTAATATGATTTTGTTAGTACTATTTAATTAAACATTAAAATAAACATGGCATATTTGTAGACAAAACAGAATATGAAATCAAAATGATAGTTTTTATTTTAATATCTTCATAATTTGAACTTATATTTGTTGAATATACTTTGATTACATGGTAAATATATTTTTATTGTAGTTCAAAACACCTTAGTTTACATAAAATGTGTAGGCACATAATAAAAAGTAACCAAGTTATAACTAATTTTGCAACTAAATGAACATAAAGCCCTATTCTTAAATGAAAACCCAAGAAGTTAATCAATATGAAAGGATGAACAATTTAGTAGTTACAAAATTAAAAAGATGGCTACTAGTTGTAAAAATAATAAAACATAATCGCAAATGACGGATAGTCACATGTAGTCAACAAATTGGATGGTTACATAATACATGTAATCAATATGCACGTAAATTGTACAATATTGAAGAATTATAATAATGTCCAAAGAACCCAGAGTCAAAATTTTGTATTTACCAATAGGTAAGTGAACTATTTATAATAGGTAGGTAGGTAGGTAGGTAACTAGGTAGGCCATTTACCTACCTACCCGTCTACGTTATTATCATTCTAAACTAAAGAAATCATAAAGTAATGTTGGGGATTATAATAACAAAGTTCTATTCCAACTTCTCCACCCAACGTTCCTCCTTTATGTGTAAGAAATTTTGAAGGAACCTTTGTGGGTCTAAGTTCAAGAATAGTAGTGAAAGGGTGGGAAATTAGGACTTGGATACATTGTTATTTGTTGCAATTTCTAATTAAACATATGTCTTGAATTACATATTTAAATATTGCATCTATGTTAATCCATCTATGTTAAGACAAGTTTTTCCATTCATGGGGCCATGATTTGAAACACATTGTTACATATCTTTAGATAACAATGACATGCTGATAATCAAATATTATTTCAAAGTACATGTACAAGGTCATTATGTAATTTGGAAACTATAAAAACCAATCATGTCCCCCTTAAACCCCATGCTTCAAAATCAAATACCAAACTAATATCCATAATATTGTTAGTTCAATGATGTTATGTATCACCAAAAAACTTATATATTCACTATTCAAACTAATCCTAACTGCTTGGGGTATTAGTTGATAGATGTTATAATTTTAAAGTACATAACAACTTGCAAAAAAAGAATAATTTTATTTGCGAACAAGAACTACTAAGAATTCACACATAAAATTAAACCAATCTTTTGAGACACATTTTGCAAGATTTTTGTTTAGATGTTGAAAATAAGTATTGGCAAGCTCTTCACCAATGTGAACTTTAAGAACCTCTCCATACATTGCTTTCCAACTATTTGATATGATGTCATCAAATAGTTTGGATTTTTCAGATAGTGATCCTTGAACTTCACTGGTAGTGTGTTTTCGCACTTCAAACTTTTGGATCACAAATACATTTGTTTCATCCAATGCCATGCGAACTTCTTCCATACTTGCCAAATAAATTGGAACGTTGATGGAATCCCTTAATTCTATTGTGATCAAACCCTACACCCATAAATTTGGAAATTTGTGATCAATTATTATAAAATGAGGTTATCATGAAAGGATATCATCAACCTTGGTAAATGTCTATCATATGAACATAATGTACATGAAAAAATTCCATTTGTGCACAATTTCAATGAAATATTTTAAATACACGTAATATATTTTCCTTACCACAATTCAAAACATTTCATATGCCAAATCCCAAAATGTTTTGAATTTTAATAATCTTTCCATAGGTTTGTTTACATTTTTTTCATTAAAAATTTATGGACATACATGTACAATTATATTAATGAATAATGCAAAAATTAAATTTAAGAATTAAAATTGCAGCAGATCATTTAATTAAAGAAATCACCAACCTCAGAAATTAAATCTTCCCAACTGGCCTCGGCAATGTCTATAAAGTTATCTTCTGATGGGTGGGGTGATCCATCATTGATTTTTGTTGTAGGAAGATTTGTCCACCTACCACCAAATATCAAAATTAGGATTCCACCTGATGCCAATTCAGTTGCTCGATGAACAAAAAACTTTTGCAAATTTGTTTGAAATGCTCCACCACATGCTTTGAAAGCTTGTGGGTTTTTTTCATTTATAAAAGTTTGTCCTTTGTTGTATGCACCCGAAGTTTTGTCTTGAATAACTTTGGGAAACTGTATCACAATTGAAAGGTTGAATACAAGGTTAAAAATAATTTGAAGAATGACTAATTGACTGATAGAATATCAATCATGTTCATCAATATTTGATTATCATGGAGTCTTTGTAATGGCCATTGTAAAATGATAGTTGCATCATGGATAAACATTGTTAATCTTTGCACCTATCGTTTCAAATGGATGAAAATATTCCAATTTTACACATGAAAATTAAGGTGGGTGAAGAGATGTGGTGGAAACATTTAACTTACATTAGTAATCCAATGCAAAGCATTACTTGAAAAAATAATATGAAGACTTGAAGAAGGAAATAAACGTTCCCAAAAAGAACCTGGAACAGCTGCAGCATAATATAACCTCCTGCTAGTCTCCCCCTCCATTTCTTTTGTGTTTCTTCCAAAATCCAAATTTGGTTGTTGCAATTGAAAGTTGGATTTGTAGATATTTGATTGATTCAATTTCAAAGGATCAAAGAAACCTGCATCAATGTTTTGATTTCCACCAAGTGATTGGTCCAAAGATGGAAGTTGTTGGAAAAGAGTATTGAAATCATTTGTTGGAAGATCGTTGAAAAAATATTGGATTTCTGATGCACCATTTGTGGAAAGAGTAAAGGATATGACATTTGCGACATTAAGAGTGTTTGCACCAATAGAACATCCAAGGTCAGCAACACGAATGATGCCATCTTGAGGGAGTTTGAAATGATTTATTACATCTTGTAGCATTGGGTGTAGATGTTGGAGAGCCAAAGCTTGCATCCTTGAGTTCAAAGTATAACTAAATTCTCCAGTGCCAGATTGCATTTGTTGCACTCCAACCTTTGACCTTTCCATTGGCTTGTATGATAATTTAAAAATCCTAGCAAGATATCAAATTTACATGAATTATAATTTGAACACAAGTAAAGCCAAGAAAAAAACGCAATATAGACAAACAATCAAAACCTTTAAAATGTTGTGTTTCTTAGTAACAAGAATAAAATTTTCATTTGAAATATCTTCACACATTCTTGTTTGATACATCTCACACACATACATCCTTTTCGATTTTTGCTTTGCCTTCAAAACAAAATTCTTCCACTCACTAAATCTTTGGTGATACCAAAGACAATGACAACACCATTCTTGATTTCTCTCCTCAAAATTGGCTTACTCTATATCATTTTCAAATTTGCCTCCCACTTCCTATTATCGTGTGGGAGGCAAAATTGAGAGTGACATGGTAGTGACCTTGTATAGCTAAAGATTCATATTAAAATATTGCTACAAAATTCATTATAAGTAAGCAAATTCTATAGCTAGATTCTTTGGCTTTTTTCCACTTGACATGCAGGATATACTATGCATGTTGAAAGAGCTTTTAAAAATATCACTTGGTCCCCTCCCTTCAACTCCACATCCTTAAAGGTGGAAAAGAGGAAAGGACAATCAAAAGAACCATGTTCTTTATTGGCTCAAAATTACTTAAACCTTTTCTTTTACAGTTTTTTATTTTTAAAGGATCAACTTGCAAAATCACATACAACTTTAACCCTTTTTTTTTTGTCAAAAGAATCATTTTGGAAAAGTGCATCCAACTTTGTGACTTTGAGGCTTGTCATGGGGCCAGTGGATAAGTTTTCTACCTAGAAATGATGAATATTGAAAGGTCAAAATTTATCAGTCAACATTAACCATGGTGATAAATAGTTAAAAGAAGTCTTTGTGATTCCATTTTTTTATTTAAAATTGTTGGCAAACCTATCACCTTGATATTAGAGTTATCTGTAAAGTAAGACAAACACAGC
>Ga0116227_10016308_pt1 | contig 10708 bp, 6 predicted proteins | sample S1TSphgellanicum_FD_89693 | JGI IMG/M metagenome (GOLD analysis project Ga0116227, IMG submission 89693) | Host-associated microbial communities from peat moss isolated from Minnesota, USA - S1T2_Fb - Sphagnum magellanicum MG | ecosystem: Host-associated > Plants > Peat moss > Unclassified...
AGCGCAGTTTGATGGCCGCCTCGTCAATCACCCCGCGATTCTATAAGCTTAAAGTCACCGCGGGAATCCTAAAAACGTCAAAAAGACAGCGCAGATTCAGTTATTTATCAACAGACCCTTAGCAAGCGATCCGCCACGCCACAACCATCCGCCCTTGACCTGTCACACCGCTGCGCTACCCCGCTGCCCATGAGTCACGCCATCTCCCCGCTCGCCTCGCCCTTTCCTGTCCTGCCCGCGATTGCCGGGGCCACGCCGCGCGTCGCCCGCGCGCAGTACAAGGCCTGGGACCGCTGCGACCTCACCTATGTCGAGCTGGCCGAGGGCAGCGCCGTGGCTGGCGTGTTCACCCGCAACATCTGCTGCTCCTCGGAAGTCGAACTGGGCCGAGCGAATGTGGCGCAGGGCCATGCCCGCGCGCTGATCGTGAACGCAGGCAATTCCAATGCCTTCACCGGCTATCGCGGGCGCGAGGCGGTCGAGCAGATCATGGATCAGGTGGCTGCGCATCTGGGCTGCGCGAAAGAGGAAGTCTTCGTTTCCTCCACCGGCGTGATCGGCGTCCCCCTGCCCAAGGACAAGGCGCAGGCCGGTGTCGCCGCTGCGCTGACCGCCGCGCCCTGTTCATGGGAGGATGCCGCCAACACCATCGGCACCACCGACACCTTTGCCAAGGGCGCCACCGCCAGCGCCATCGTCGGCGGCAAAACGGTTCAGTTCAGCGCCATCATCAAGGGCAGCGGCATGATCGCGCCGGATATGGCCACCATGCTGGGCTATATCTTCACCGACGCCGCCATTGCCCCGGCTTTCCTGCAAAAGCTGCTCAGCCAAGCCGCCGACGAAACCTTCAACTGCATCACGGTGGATTCCGACACCTCCACCAGCGACACGGTGATGGCCTTCGCCACCGGCAAGGCAGGCAATGACATCATCGAAGACGAAACCAGCCCCGGCGCCGATGCCTTTGCCGCCGCGCTGAAGGACATCTGCCGCCAGCTTTCGCATCTGGTGGTGAAAGATGGCGAAGGCGCGCAAAAGTTCATCGCCGTCACCGTCAGCGGCGCGGTCAGCGATGCCAGCGCCCGCAAGGTGGGCCTCGCCATCGCCAACTCGCCCTTGGTGAAGACCGCCATCGCCGGGCAGGACGCCAATTGGGGCCGCATCGTCATGGCCGTGGGCAAGGCCGGCGAACCCGCCGACCGCGACAAGCTCTCGATCGGCTTCGGCGGCATCTGGGCCGCCAAGGACGGCCAACCGCTGGCCGATTACGACGAGGCCCCCGTCGCACAGCACTTGCGCGGCACGGACATCGACATCACCGTCGATCTGGGCCTTGGCGAAGGCACGGCAACGGTGTGGACCTGCGACCTGACGCATGGCTACATCTCGATCAACGCCGATTACAGGAGCTGACGCGATGCTCACCATCTGGGGACGGCTCAACTCGCACAATGTGAAGAAGGTGGTCTGGGCCGCGGTCGAGGCCGACCTGCAATGGGAGCGCCACGATATCGGCGGCCAGTTCGGCTACACGCCGGAGTATCTGGCGATGAACCCCAACCGGCTGGTCCCCACCATTCAGGACGGCGACCTCACCCTGTGGGAATCCAACGCCATCCTGCGCTACATCGCGGACCAGCACGCCCGCCATCTGTGGAGCGGCACCGCCAAGGCCCGCGCCCAGACCGACCGCTGGCTGGACTGGCAGTTCCAGTTCGCCGACGCTCAGCGCGCCGCCTTCCTCGAACTGGTCCGCGTGCCGGAAGCTGAACGCGATACCGCGAAAATCGAAAAAGGCGCCGAAGCCACCAGCAAGATGATGGCCATCCTGAACGATGTGCTGAGCGGTCAGGAATGGCTCTCCGGCAAGGATTTCGGCATTGGCGACATCCCCATGGGCACCTACACCCACACCTGGCTGACGCTCGGCCTCGACCGGATCGAGGCGCCGCATGTCCGCGCCTGGTATCAGAAGCTGCTGGACCGCCCCGGCTTCGAATACGTCACCATTCCCCTCACCTGAAAGATGTCATGACCAAACCCGTCAACGATCCGCTGACCGAAGCCGTCTACACCGTGATGGCCGAGGCCGCAGAGCGCGCCATCCGCCCGCGCTATCAGCATCTGGCCGCCAGCGAGATCATCGAAAAGGCCCATGACGACCTCGTCACCGTCGCCGACAAGGAGAGCGAGGCGATCCTGTCCGAGGGGCTGGCCAAAATCCTGCCCGAAGCCGCCATCGTCGGCGAGGAAGCCGCCCATGCCGACCCCGCCATCCTCTCGCGCCTTGGCGAGGACCTGTGCTGGATCATCGATCCGCTGGATGGCACCAACAATTTCGCCAACGGTCGGCCGCCCTTCGGCATCCTCATCGCGCTGGCGCAGGGCGGCGAGACCATCGGCGGCTGGATCTATGATGTGATCTCGGGCCGCTTCTGCCACGCCCGTCGCGGCGAAGGCGCCTTCCTCAACGGCGAGCGCCTGACCGCGCGCACCACCGGCACGGTGCCGCCCGTCGCCGCCATCTCGGTGCTGTTTGCCGACCCGGCCCGCCGCGCGGCGCTACAAACCCATATCGCCCCGCATTACACGCTGGTCGATATCCCCCGCTGCGCCGCCGAGCAGTATCCCCGCCTCGCCACCGGCGTGAACGACGTCTCGATCTTCGAGCGCACGCTGGCTTGGGATCACGCCGCCGGGGTGCTGTTCCTCAACGAAGCCGGGGGCAAGGCCGCTCGCTTCGACGGTTCGCCCTATCGTGTGGATGAGGATCGCAAGGGGCTGATCGGGGCTGCCTCTCCTGCTTTGTGGGATGAGTTGGCTTTAAGAGTTTCAGAGATTTAAGGAAAAGAGAATGCGAGGGCCATCGCCCTCGCGCTCCCTTTAATGTCGGCCTCGGCGCTTACGGTTCGGCCTTGCGCATAGTTTGCAGCGTCGCGAGCTTTAAAACGACAAAAGGCGCCAGGGCATTCCTGCCTGCGGCGCCTTTTGTTGTGCTGGTGGAGAGTTCGCGCGTTCAGCTTCGGCGCCACTGCCCATGAGCCGGAAGACGTTATGGGAGCGCGAGGGGGTAACCCCCTCGCACCTTCCTTCTTCCAACCCTTAAAGAACGCTCTCGATCCAGCCCTTCAGCGCGCCCTTGGGCGCCGCGCCCAGCTTTTGGGCGACGGGCTTGCCGTCCTTGAACAGCACCAGGAACGGGATCGACTGCACGCCGAATTCGGTGGCGGTGTTGGTGTTGGCCATGATGTCGACCTTGGCGATGGTGATCTGGTCGGCCAGTTCCTCGCTGATCTCTTCAAGGGCGGGAGCGATCATCTTGCAGGGGCCGCACCAGTCGGCCCAGAAGTCGACGAGCACGGGCTTGTCGGCGCCCAGCACTTCGGTCGAAAAGTTCGAATCGCTGACGGTAATGGTGGCCATAATCAAAACTCCAAATGCACCAGAGCGTTTTCAAGCCGGGTGGAACGCCCGGCGACTCGGAAAACGCGGCTGATCAAAAATCTTGAACTTGTATCTAGGAAGCGTGCCGGGTTTGACAAGCACTCAGGGCGCGAAGCTTTGCTCCCTGTGGCCCAAGGCAATTTTGTGCTGCGCGATCACCTCGGGGGGAATCGCGATCAGCCGCGCGGCTTCGGTGTAGAGCAAGGCTGCCTCCACGCGGCGCCCGGGGAAGCTGCTTTCCAGCGCGGCGACATAGGCAGCCATCTGGCGCAACGAGGCAACCGGCACGTCCTCCAGCCCCATGGGAGGCCGGCGTGCGGTCTTGTAATCGACAAGGCGGATGGCCTCGGGCGTAATCACCAGCCGATCAATCACGCCTGCCACGGCTTGAGGCCCGGCGGCGGTCGGAATCAACGCCGCAATGGGCACCTCGGCCAGCGCTTCTTGCGCAAAAAGGTCAGCCCAGCGCGGATCATTCACCACAGCCAGAGCAGCTTTGGCCAGATTGTCGCGCGTCAAATCATCCAGATCACCTGCCTGACGCTGCAACCAGCGCGCGGCGACATCCTCGCGGGCCTCCACCGCTACATCGGGCAGACGCTCCAGCAGAGCATGGATCAACGTACCCCGCCTTGCCGCCTGAGCGCGACCGGCGCCCGGCGGGAACGGTGGATCGACAGCCCCTTCCTCGCCCAGAGCAGAGGGCGCCAGCGGGCGCGGCGGCGTCGGTTCCTCGGGCGCGGCGCGCGAAGCCCAGCCGGGCAGCGCCTCGCCCATATCGAAGCTGCGGGTCTCGGCCTGCCACACCGGGCTGGGCGGCATGGCGCCATGGCTGACGCTGGCGCCCCAGATGGTGTCGCCCTGCCAGGCATCCTCAGGGAAAAGCTCGGCAAGGCGCGCATACCAGCTGGCCGGAGCGGGCACCTTGTCCCGCTTACCCAGCGCGCCGCCGATAAACAGCGCTTCCTCGGCGCGGGTCATGGCGACATAAAGCAGCCGCCAGTGTTCCTCGCCCTCGGCCTTGGCGGCGACTTCGGCGGCTTGCGCCAGACGGCCCAGCCTTTCCTCGCGCGACAGGGGCGGCATGGGCGCGCGGCGCGGTTCGTCGCTGCCGATCAGGCTCATCGGATCGGTCAGCGACAAAGCGCCGCCGCGCCCGGCCTCCGGATTGCCGGTGGCATCAGCCAGAATCACGATCGGCGCCTGCAAGCCCTTCGAGCCATGCACCGTCATCACGCGAACCAGACCATCGGCCCGGCCTGCCTCACGCTTCAGCTCGCCATCGCCCGCCTCGAACCAGTTGAGGAAGCCGACAAGGCTGGGCGTTGAACTGGCGGCATAGGCATGGGCGGCGTTGATCAATTCGTCGATCGGATCGTTCGCCTCATGCCCCAGCCGCGCGACCAGCCGCTTGCGCCCCTGCCACGGGCCCACCAGCATCCAGTGCAGCACCGCCTGCACCGGGCGGATTTCCGCCTTGCCCAGCAGTTCCAACAGCCGCGTCAGAACGGCGCGCGGCTCGGGATCGGTCGCGGCGCGCAGATGGTCCCACAGATGGACGCCCTTCTCGCGATAGCCATGAGCCAGTAACTGCTCCTGCGACCAACCGACCAGCGGCGAGACCAGCAGATTGGCCAGATTGAGGTCATCCAGCGGCTGAGCGGCAAAGCGCAACGCCGCCACGAGATCCTTCACCGCCAGCGGCGCGCCGAGACGCAGACGGTCCACGCCCGCCACTGGCACGCCCGCCGCATGCAGTCGCGCCACGATCAGCGCCGCCAGAGCGCCCCGCTTGCGCACCAGCACCATCACGTCTCCGGCGTTGGCGCGGCGCGGTTCCTTGCCCTTCACCAGCGGAAAGCCGCCCGGCGAATCCAGCCATTCCTTGACCTGACGGGCAATCCGCTCGGCCATCTCGCGCTCGGGGCGGGAGAGCCAGCCTTCATTGCCCTCCTCGCCTTCGTCCTCGACCTCGTCCTCGCTGGTCTGGCCGACCGGGCGCCACAGCGTCACCAGACCGGGCCGCGCCTGCCCCTTGTGCTTCTCCGGCGCACTGCCCAGACCGAAGGCGGCATGGCCGACATGCTCGATCGCGCGGTCGACAAAGTCCAGCACGGTGGCGGCGGTGCGGAAGGATTGCTCCAGCCCCAGTTCGGTCAGGCGGGATGCTTCGGGGCCGCCGCGCAAGGCTTCGGCATTAAGCGCGCCGCCTTCCATGCGGGCCTTCACGCGCGCGCGCGCTTCCTCGAAATTCTCCGGACTGGTGCCCTGAAAGCCGAAGATCGCCTGCTTGTAATCGCCCACCACAAAGAGCGTGCGCGCCTTGTCGGGCTTGGCGCCTTCCCCGGCAAAGAACTCCTCGGTCAGCGCGTCGATGATGCGCCATTGCGCGGCATTCGTGTCCTGCGCCTCATCGACCAGCAGATGGTCGAAGCGGCGGTCCATCTTGTAGCGGATCCAGTCGGCCATATCGGCGCGGGCCAGCAGGGCCGCCGCGCTGCGGATCTGGTCGTCGAAATCGATCAGGCCCTCGCGCGCCTTGGCGGCATCCCAAGCCAGAGCATAGGCCCGGCCCAGCGCCAGCGCCGGGGTCAGCCATGCCGCCAGAGCGACCAGCGCCGCCGCCTCGCGCACCTTGGCGATGCCCTCACCCACGCGCAGCACATGGGCGGGGTAATCGGGGTCGATCTTCTCAAGGCTGGTGGAGGAACGCGGCTCGCCCTTTTGCGTGAAGAACACGCCCCACAGATCATCGATCCGCGCGGCGCGGCCTGCTTCATCGGCGGCCAACCAGTCACCGATGCGGTTGGCATTGCTTTCGCCGGTCTTGCCCTTCCATTGCTGGTTGGCGATCATTGCGGCGCGCAAAGAGCGCACATCGAAGGCATCGTCAGCGCAGAGCGCGGCCACCAGAGCCTCATCCGCATCGGCGGGCAGGCCCAGCAACTGGCGCACGCGCGCCTCCAGCGGCGGCATCCACGCCCCTGGCCCGATCCACAGATCGCGCGCCCGCGCGCAATCCATCAGCCAGCGCAGCGCCGCATCGCCGCCCATCCGCAGCGACAGATCGGACAGGGCGATGGACAAGTGCTCATCTCCACCATTCTCCGCATCGAGCAGCAGATCGGCCATGACCTGACGGCTGAGCAGCACGGTCTCCTGCTCCTCCATCGGCCGCGTGCCGGGGGTAAGACCCGCCTCCTGAGGGAAAGCCGCCAGCAGCCATTGCGAGAAGGCATGGATCGTATCGATGCGCAGCCCGCCCCCGGGGCAATCGAGCACCGCAGCAAACAAAGTGCGCGCCCTGCCCTGCGTTTCGGGGCCGATATCCGCGCCGATGGCCTGCAGTTCCAGCGCCAGCCGCGCCGGTTCCGCCCTCACCCAGCGCGCCAGCGTTTCATTGATGCGCGCGGCCATTTCCGTGGCGCCAGCCTTGGTGAAGGTGAGGCACAGGATCTGCTCTGGCCGCACATCGGGTTCCAGCAACAGCCGCAGCACACGCGCGGAAAGCACCTGAGTCTTGCCCGTGCCCGCGCTGGCCGAAAGCCACACCGTCTCGACCGGATTGACCGCCAGCGCCTGATTGCCGAACAGCGGATGGATTGCGGGTTCGCTCATGCGCTGGGCTCCTCATCGCCCAGCAGGCCGAGCCATTCATCCAGACGCATCAACTGGTCGTAATCATTGTAACCCGCGATATCGGGGTTGAGCCTTGCGGTAAAAGGCTCGCTGCCCAGCAGCCAGCGGGCGATGGCCTCACGCAGGAATTTCTCGGTTTCGGGCAGAAAATCCTCGCGCGGGATGCCGCTGCGCTTGGGCTTTTCCAGAATGGGTTCGTCGCGCCAGCCGAAACCGGGCTCACCCTTGCGGCGCCGCGTCATCGACCAATATTCGAAGCGGGTCGCCTCGCCCTCGGCCCCGGCAAAGCCGCCATCCCCGGCGATCATGCCGATCAGCCCCAATTGCAGCGCAAAACCGGCCTGCACCTGCTTGCCGCTGGGCGGCGCGCCGGTCTTGTAATCCACCACCGCCAGAGAGCCATCGGGGTTGCGGTCGATGCGGTCGGCGCGGCCATGGATGCGGATGCCGTCGACCTTCATCTCGCCCTTGATCTCGGTGGCGATGACGCGGCGGCCTTCCGCCACCAGCGCGGAGACCTCGCTGTCGATCCATTCCAGCGCCGCGACCAGACGCGGGCGCCACAGGCTGCGCTCCAGCGGGTGCGCCTGCATCGAATCCAGAACCACGCCCGCCGTGGCCGCCAGCGTGCCGGGCACCGCGCCCGCCTTGTGCCATGCGTCGAGAATGTCATGCACCGCCGTGCCCCGCCACGCCGGGCTGGGTTGCGCATCGAGCGCATCGATCGAGCGCAGCCCCAGAATGGCCTGCGCATAGAACTGATACGGATCGGCGCGCAGGCGATCCAACGCCGTCACCGCAATATCCACCCGCCGCTGATCCTGCGACGGCATAGGCTGCGGACGCGGATGCGGCGGCACCTTGCGGCCCACATCCAGACCGCTGGCCCAGGCGGGGATGCGCGTTTCGCGATGGTCCCTGGCCAGCTTTTCGCCCAGCATGGCGGTCACGCGCAGCACAAAGCGGCTGGGGATCACCGGAGCGCCCTCGTCACGCCGCGCCCAGCTCAGCACCACCTCGGGGGCGCCAAGGCAGGTGGCAAGGTCATGCGCGGCAAGGCCGATGCGGAAATCGGCGCCGGGCACGCCCAATTGACGCAGCACTGCGGGCGGCAACAGTGGATCGGGCTTGGGCGAGCCGGGCCAGACGCCCTCGGTCAACCCGCCGCAGATCACCAGATCGGCGCGGCCCATGCGGGCTTCAAGCAGGCCGTAGATCGCCACGCGGGGGTGCCCGCCCCAAGCCGGGCGCACCGAGATGCGGTCCATCGCATCGCGCAGCACGGCGGGCAGATCGCGCGGGGGGATCGGCAGATCGGCACCATCACTGGCGTTGCGCAAGCCTTCCACGAAGGAGGCCAAAGCGCGCCCATCGGCCTCGCCCCACAGGCCTTGGCCGCACAGGGCCTCGCCGCAGGTGACCAGCGCGTCGAGCAGGGTGGAAAGCGGCAAGGCCTCTTCGCGCGCGGCCTCTATCAGGGGCGAGAGCATCGCCGCGGCCTCATGCCACCATGCGGTCAGGCCCGGTTTGCGGCGAGGCGAAGCCTTTTTGTCGATCACGCCCGCGATGGGTTCCAGCCCGGCATCGGGGCGTGGCCCGCGCAGCAGCAGATCGAGCGCGCGCACGCTTTCCAGCCAGCGCGGGCGGGTTTCTCCGGCTTTCACCAGCGGATGGCCCAGCAGCGCGATCAGCGGCACGGGCGTCGCCTGCTCGCCCGCCACTTCGGCCAGCAGCAGCAGGAAGCGGCCTGCCAAGGTTTGCGACAGCGGTTGGCCGCCTGAATCGTCAGCGCCAATGCCCCAGCGCGCCAGATGCGCCACCACGCGCCCGGCCAGAGCGCGATCCGGCGTCACCAGAGCCACGCGCTTTTCGGGCTTTTCCAAAGCCTCGCGCATCAGCAGGGCGATGGCTTGCGCTTCCTCGCCGGGGTGGCCGCTTTCCATCAGACGGACATTGGCCAGGCGGCGCTGCTTCTCGGGCAGATCGACCCAGCGCGCCGAAGCCTGAGGCGGCAGAAACAGGTTGGAGATCGCCCGCGTGCGTTCAGGCGGCGCAGAGGCCGGGCCGGAACGCTGCCAGAGCTGTACCTCGCCCCGCGCCACGCCCATGCGGTTGAGCAGCAGCTTGAGGTGATATTGCGGATGGGTGGCAGCGTCAGAGCGTCCGAAAGGCGCGCCGCCGGGTTCGTCAGGATGGCCCGCCTGCCCCAGTTCGTCCCACACCGCATCGTCGAGCGTCAGATCGAGGTCGGGCAGCACCACGCCGCCTTCGGGCAGTTCGCTCACCACCCGCAACAGATCAGCCAGAGCGGGCGAGGCGCTGGTCACGCCCGCTGCCAGAATGGGATTTTTCGGTGGAGAGGCCTTCCACGCCCGCGCGGCATGGGCGAACAGCAGATTGCGCCGCGTGGGCGGATCGACGCGGCCCTGCGCTTCGAGTTCGGCGCGCCAATGCGCCATCAGCTTCAAAAAACCGCGCGTGCTGTCCTGCCAATGCGCGGCCTGTTCGCCGACCAGCGCGACGATCTCATCGGATAGCAGCGTTTCGGGCGCGATGCCCTCCACCGCCAGACGGTCCATCGTCTGCCCGGCCTCCCAGGCGCGGCGCAGCAGGGCGGCGCCCTTGGGGGCATCATCCCCCTCGATCTGGCGGGTCAAAGCTGCCAGTCGCAGCCAGCGCGTGGTGGGCTCGGCGGCGGGCGGCACATCGGGGCCGTCCAGAGGATCGAGCAAAGCACCCAAAGCCTCGTCCAGATCAAGGCCGCCCAGCACCACCATACGCGGCAGCAGCAGGCCGCCCACGGCATCCTGTTCGCCCAGCGCGCGCACAAAGGCTTCCGTCACCGAGCGGATCGCGCGCTGGCTCGGCAGCAGCAGTGTCAGCCGCGCCAGCCCCAAGGCATCCCCGCCGTAACGCGGCAACAGCCCCGCCACCAGAGCATCGGCAAAACCGCGATGGGCAGGAATGGACCAGAGGTTTGGCGTCTTCACCCCGGCCATCACATGCGGGTCAGCAGGGCCTCGGCCGGGGCGATATGGGCCGGTTCGCCCACCTCGATCCATTCGCCGGTATGGACATGGCCGAAGAGGCGCCCTTCGCCGATCGCGCGGTTCCACAGCACATTGGTGGAAAAGCCGCCCTCCGGGGCGTCGCGCAGCAGGCGATGCGAGACAAGCTGGATGCCCGAATAGATGTAGGGTGCCACGCGGCCATGCGTGCGGCGGCTGACGCGGCCCACGGCATCGAGATGAAAGTCGCCGATGCCCTGATAATTATGGGCAACGGGATGGCGCACCACCAGCACCAGCGCGTCCATCTTCTCCGCATCCCAGGCACCGCTGAGTTCGGCAAAGACATTGAGCGGCCCGTCGAGCCAGATGTTGTCGCTGTTGAGCGCAAAGAACGGATCGGGCAGCAGACCAGCCTTCGCCGCCTTCACCATGCCGCCGCCGGTTTCCAGCAGCGCCGCGCGCTCGTCCGACATGGTTACCACCGGCGCCTTGCGGTGCGAGAGATGGGCTTCAAGCTGGTCGGCAAGATAATGGGCATTGACCACGGCGCGCGCGACCCCGGCATCGGCCAGCCGGTCGAGCGTATGGTCGATCAGCGGCTTGCCCAGCAC
>Ga0116227_10016309_pt1 | contig 10708 bp, 9 predicted proteins | sample S1TSphgellanicum_FD_89693 | JGI IMG/M metagenome (GOLD analysis project Ga0116227, IMG submission 89693) | Host-associated microbial communities from peat moss isolated from Minnesota, USA - S1T2_Fb - Sphagnum magellanicum MG | ecosystem: Host-associated > Plants > Peat moss > Unclassified...
CCCGCCGCGGGGCCGACAACCCCGGGTCAGCAAGCCCTGGAGCAGCAGGCTGGGCCAGAGGTCCCCGCCAATATTCGCAAGAAGGTGGATTCCGAGGTAGCGCTGGATCGTGAAAAGCGCAGCCTGACCGACCGTCTGCTGTTCTGGAAATCGGCGCCGCCGCCTGGCACCGTGCTTGACCCCGTGCAGGAAAGTCAGCGCCTGCGGGAGAACGCCGCCCTTGGGCAGTCGCCAACGGCAGGCGAGACGCCGATTATCCAGGACAAGCCGAAATCCAGCTTTTTGGGGATTTTCTAGAGCGGGATGCGATCTGATCGAATCGTTGTCGAGTGTCGCATCCCGCTCTAGTCCTTTGTTTTGGCGAGCATGTTCATCCGGCAGCTGACCGCATGGTGCCGGATCATGCTCTAACCGCGAGACAACGATGGAAGAAGCGCGTCTCATTCCTGGATTGCGCTACAAGGATGGCCCGGCGGCCATCGACTTCCTCTGCCGCGCTTTCGGGTTTGAACGCCATTTGGTGATTATGAACGACGCTGGGCAGGTTGCGCATGCGCAGCTTGTCCGTGATGGGGCGATGGTGATGCTGGGCTCGGCGCCCTCGGCCGAGTTGCAGACCATCATGGGCTTACCCAAGGATACCGGCGGGCTGGTGACGCAAACCCTGTATATGCGTGTGGCCGACCCGGATTCGCATTATGCCCAGGCGGTCGCGGCGGGGGCCGTTCTGGTGCGGGATATCGCCGATCAGGATTTTGGCGGCCGTGCTTACATGTGCCGCGATCCGGAAGGCCATGTCTGGCAATTCGGCTCGTTCGATCCCTGGCGGGTTTAAGCAACGCCAGGAAAGGCAAGCGTCCGGCGCGCAAAATGGATGGCGCCGCGCCACGCGTTTGCCGGATCGGTAGGGTATTTGCAGGGATTTCCTGTAGGCTGCGATGCCATGACAGCTGCACCCCGAGTCGTCCCGGTGCCGGGGCGTATCCGTTTGTTGCCGGAAAATCTGGTCAATCGCATCGCGGCGGGCGAGGTGATCGAACGACCTGCGGCGGCGGTGAAGGAATTGGTGGAGAACGCGCTCGATGCCGGGGCGGGCCGGATCGCGGTGACGCTGACTGGCGGCGGGATCGGGCGGATCGAGGTGGTGGATGACGGCGCCGGGATGGGGCCCGACGATCTGGCGCTCTGCGTGCAGCGCCATTGTACCTCCAAATTGTCGGACGAGACGCTGGTGCGGATCGCAACGCTTGGGTTTCGCGGCGAGGCGTTGCCCAGCATTGGCGCGGCGGCACGGCTCTGCATCGTGTCGCGGCCGCACAAGGCGGCGCATGCGCACCGTATTGCGGTGGCTGGTGGCGTTGTCGAGGCGGTGGCGCCCGCACCCGGCGCTGTCGGCACGCGGGTGACCGTCGAGGATCTGTTCTACGCGACGCCTGCGCGGCGCAAGTTTTTGAAAACGCCACGAACCGAAGCGGATCATGCCGAGGGTGCGCTGCGTCGTTTGGCGCTGTCGGCGCCGGAGGTGGCGTTTCGGCTGACGGTCGAAGGCAAGGTCGTGTTCGATCTGCCGGGACAGGATCGGGCCGCGCGGGCTGGCGCCTTGCTTGGCCAGGATGCGGCAGGTGCCATGCTGGCGATCGAGGCCGAGCGCGGCGAGATGCGGCTGAGCGGGTTCATCTGCGCGCCGATGGTCAGCCGGCCGACAGCGTCTGGCCAGTCGCTGGTGGTGAATGGACGGCCGGTGACCGATCCGGTTTTGCGGGTGGCCGTGCGCGTAGGGTATCGCGATGTGATCGCTTCTGGGCGGTATCCGGTGGTCGCATTGTGGCTCGATCTGCCGCCGGACGCGCTGGATGTGAATGTGCACCCGGCCAAAAACGAAGTGCGGTTTCGCGATGCCGAGGCGGTACGGTCATTGGTGATCGGCAGCCTGCAGCGGCGTCTGGCGGGGGGCGCGGGGGGCGTGTCGCCGCGGCCGGAGATTCGGCCGAGCCTGCAATTGGTGCCGCGCGGCCAGGCGATGACGCGGTTCAGCGGATTTGCCGAAGCGCAAATGCCGTTTGCCGGCTTGGGTGTCTCTGGCCGGGCGCCGGCTCCCGGGGCCGATGCGCCCGCGGCGCCGGACCCGGCGCATCCGCTCGGCGTGCCGGTAGCGCAGGTTCTCGACACCTACATTATCGCGGCGACGGCCGATCAGGAGTTGGTTCTGGTCGACCAGCATGCGGCGCATGAGCGGCTGACCCATGAGGCATTGCGCGCGCAGTTGCTGGCCGGCGCGGTGCGCAGCCAGCCTCTGCTGCTGCCGGCGGTGATCGATCTGCCTGAGGCCGACGCCGCGCGGCTGGAGCGGGCAGCGGCCGATCTGGCGGCTCTGGGGCTGGAGCTGGAAGCGTTCGGGCCGGGGGCGATCCTGGTGCGGGCGATGCCGGCCGTGCTTGGCGCGCCCGATCCGCAGGCCTTGATTCGTGACATCGCCGATGAACTGGCCGATAGCGGCGAGCAGGTCAGCCTGGCGCAGCGTCTCGATGCGGTGGTCGCGCGGATGGCCTGCCATGGCAGCATTCGCGCCGGCCGTCGCATGCAACTGGCGGAAATGGACGCAATGCTGCGTCAGATGGAGATAACGCCGCGGGCGGCCACATGCAGCCATGGACGCCCGACTTTCATCAAGCTCAGCCGGGCGGAGATCGAGCGCCTGTTCGGAAGACGCTGACGGCTAGGGCATTATCAGCCCGACTGGAATTGCCACGCCGGTCCAAAATGGCCAAAGGCTGATAAAAATGCCCGCCAAAACAAAGAGCTAAAGCGGCCTGACGGACACTGGGCCGTTTCCAGTCAGGCTGAAGCCGCTCTAGACGATTTCGGTCGCTGCGTCCACGCCGATCGCCTGGGCCAGGCGTTCCAGGCGGCGGGTGATGGCCTCACCGGCGAACACACCGCTGCCCAATGTCATGCGCAGTGTTAACCGCCCCGGTTCGCGGTGCAGCGAGGTCGCTGCCAGCAATTCCGCCGTACCGCCCGACAGGGTGTAGGCTAGGCGCAGGCCCATGCCGAGAATTTCGGCGCGGCGCAGTGTGCTCATGTCCAGCAGCATGCGGGCGGTGTCGAGATAAGCCGTTTCCGGCTCCGCCTCGTAACGGAGGGCGAGGGTGAAGGCGAGGAAGGCGCGGGCATGGTGGTCCAGAGCGATGCCGGGCTGGCGGAGGACACGGAAAAATGCTTGTTCGGAGCGGTATTCGGGGTGATCCTGGCTGCCGATATCGCTCATCCAGCACGCGGCTTCGCGGAGTTTGGCGGCTTCTGCGGCTTCGTCGGTGAAGAGCGGGGCAGTCCAGGCGGCCAAGGCGGGGGGCAAGGTGGAACTGCGGCCGTAGCGATCGGCCATCTCGCGGCTGGCCGCCATGACCGGGTCTTCGGCGCGCGCCTCGGGCGGCACGTGCTGCATGAACCAGCCTTCGCGCAGGCCGTTGGCGGAGAACACCACCCGGCGTGCGCCGGTGGCGCGCAACAGGCGGCGCAGCACCACGGCGGCGAACGGCATGTCATCTACCCGGCGGCGGCTGACGCCAGGCAGCCGTTCCAAAGCGCGGCGGCTGGCGGAGCCGATCACGCCGGCAAGGTCGCGCGCTTCTTCCCGGCCGATCGTGTAATGATGCACGATGGCCAGCGGATAGCCGGTCTGTTCCATATGAATGCGCGCCAAAGCGCGCCAGGCGCCGCCGACGAGATAAAGGTCGCGCCCGGTGCCTTCGGCAAGCCAGCGGACGCTTTCCATCGCTTCCTCGGCGATGGCGCGGGCGCGGACCACGTCACCGCCGGCGCGGTCGGAGAGCCGTAGCACGCCGAGCGGCAAGGTGCGGGCGGTTTGCATCTGGCCGTGCGACAGATGCACCACTTCCAGCGAGCCACCGCCGATATCTGCGAGAATACCGTCGGCGGCGGGAATGCCGCAGAGCAGGCCGGCGGCGGAAAATCCGGCTTCCTGTTCGCCGGTCAGCACGCGGATGACCAGGCCTGGCAAGCTGGCCTCCAAGGCGGCGACGAAATCGGGGCCGTTCTGCGCATCACGTACCGCGGCGGTGGCAAGTACTTCGAACGGTTTGGCGTTCATCGCATTCGCCAGGGCGGCGTAGCGGGCCATGACGGTGAGCGCCTGGTCGAGGCCCTCCTCGTTCAGTTTGCCGCTTTGCTGAAGGCCGCGGCCGAGACGCAGCACCGCTTTTTCGTTGAAAATGGCCGTCGGGTTGCGGCCGAGCCCCTCGAACACAACGAGGCGGACCGAGTTGGAGCCGAGATCGACGACCGCTGAACGAGGTGGATCCTGCATCGTGTTCCGGTGGCCTGTGCGAGGGGCGCGCAAGCTCTACCCCAAAGCCCAGGCCAACACACCCTTTTGTGCATGCAGCCGGTTTTCCGCTTCATCGAACACCACGGATTGCGGGCCATCGATCACGCCGGCTTCTACTTCCTCGTCCCTATGCGCCGGCAGGCAATGCATGAAGATAGCGTCCTGCGCTGCCTGGGCCATCAGCCCGGCGGTGACACGGTAGGGCGCCAGAGCGGCCGCGGAGTTGCGGCCGGGATCGTCGGCCATGCTGACCCAGCAATCCGTGACCACGGCGCGGGCGCCTTGCACGGCCGATGCCGGATCATGCGTGATGGTCACATCGCCGCCTTCGCGGCGGGCCCAATCGAGCAGGTATTTGGGGATTTCACAGCTTTCCGGCGAAGCCAGGCGCAGGGAAAAGCCGAACCGCACCGCCGCCTGCACCCAGGTGCGGGCCACGTTGTTGCCATCGCCGCACCAGGCGACCAACTGGCCTTCGATCGGGCCGCGATGCTCCTCGAATGTCATGATATCGGCCATCAGCTGGCAGGGGTGGCTGGCTTCGGTGAGACCGTTGATCACCGGCACCGTCGCGTGTTGCGCCAGTTCTTCCAGTTTCCGCACCCGGTCGGTGCGCAGCATGATCGCATCGACGTAGCGGGAGAGCACGCGGGCGGTGTCGGCGATGGTTTCGCCGCGGCCCAGCTGCATGTCGCGATCGGTCAATACGGTGGTGTGTCCGCCGAGCTGGTGCATCGCTACGTCGAAACTGACGCGGGTGCGGGTGCTTGGCTTTTCGAAGATCAAGGCGAGTGTCTTGCCGGCGAGGCGCGTGGGCGCGGCGGCACCGCGCTTGAAAGCCACTGCAAGGTCGAGGATGTGGCGCAATGTGGCGCGATCGAAATCCGCCAGCTCCAGAAAATGGCGTGGCGGGATGGCATCGGTCTGGTTGACCGCTTCGGGTTTCGCCCTCACGGCAATGCTGCCAGATCGGCGTGCTGCCGCAATGCGATGGCCGCCTGGCGGAGGCGGTGCAGCCCCTCGTCGATGTCGGCGTTTGTCACCACGAGAGGTGGCACGAGGCGCAGCACGTTCTCGCCGGCGGCGACGGTGAGCAATCCCTGCGCGACGCAGGCTTTCTGAATCTCGGTGTTGGGCAGAGTGCAGACCAGGCCGATCATCAGGCCCTGTCCGCGCACGCCGGCGAAAACCGTTCGCTCGTCATGGACCAGATCTTCCAGGCCGCGACGCAGGCGTTCGCCATGCGTCACCACGCCCGGCAGGAAGCCGGGGGCCAGAATCACATCCAGCACTGCATTGGCGGCGGCGCAGGCCAGCGGATTGCCGCCAAATGTGGTGCCGTGGCTGCCGGCCGTGAGGTAGCGGGCGACGGATTCGCGCGCCAGAATCGCGCCCATCGGGAAGCCGCCGGCAATGCCCTTGGCGGCGGAGAGCACATCGGGTGCGATACCAGATTGCTCATAGGCGAATAATGTGCCGGTGCGGCCCATGCCGCATTGCACTTCGTCCAGCGCCAGGAGCAGGCCCCATTCATCGCAGGCCGCGCGCAGGTCGCGGAGGAAACCGGGCGGCGCCACCCTTACGCCGCCTTCGCCCTGGATTGGTTCCACCAGGATGCCGGCCGTTTGCGGGGTTATGGCGTCGCGCAGGGCGTTCATGTTGCCGAACGGCACATGATCGAAGCCGTCTACCGGCGTGCCGAAGCCATCGAGGTATTTCGGGTTTCCGGTGGCGGAGAGCATCGCAAGGGTGCGGCCGTGGAACGCCCCTTGGAAGCAGATCATCCGGGTCCGCTCCGGGCGGCCGGTGGCGGCCATGGCGCGGCGGACCATCTTGACCATGCCCTCATTGGCTTCGGCGCCCGAATTGCAGAAGAACACGCTGTCGGCAAAGGTGGCGGCCACCAGCCGCTCGGCCAGGCGCTCGGCCTGCGGCACGCGGTACAGGTTGGAGACGTGCATCACCTTGCCTGCTTGCTCGGCAATGGCAGCGACCAGATGCGGGTGACCGTGACCGAGCGAGCTGGTGGCGATGCCGGCGCCAAAATCGAGAAAGCGTCGACCATCGGCGGTGACCAGCCAGGCGCCTTCGCCGTGGTCGAAGGCGAGGTTTTCGCGAGCATAGGTCGGCATCAGCGCGGGCATCATGGTCTGTCGGCGGCTCCAAAAACGCAAAATACCACCGTCCATCGCTGGCGGCGGTGCAGCAGAGTAGGCATGTTCCGGTGGGCGACGCCGCAAGTCAAATCATGTGTGCCCCGGCCCGGTTCGTGCTTGAGCGGCATCATCATATAGGGATGCATCATGTCCTCGCAGTGCCAGGCCGACCACGCGCATAACCCGGATGGCAGCTGCTGCGCATCTTGCCTGGAAGACCCGCCGTCATCGGGGAAGCTGCCGCCGGTTCAGGCTTGGCCGCAGCGCTGGGCGGATGGATATGCGCCGCTGATGCGGCTATTCCTGCTCGGCCTGAGTGCCGGCGGCGTGGTTATCGCCTTCGGCCTCTGGGTGGCCGGGCGCGGCCAACTCTCGGCGCGCGTGCTGGCCGGGGATGTGCTGCTGGCTGTGATTGTTTTGGTGATCTAGGATATTCCTGGCAACGACGCAGGCTGCCTGGCGGCCACCGTGCCGTTGCGGTTTGTGATATCGGCGGCGCTCCGATACCATTGCGCCGGCGCGGACATCTTGTGAACTGGATCATGCAGGAACTCGCAGTTCCCGAGACCATCGCTTTCGGCCCCTTCGTGCTTGAACCCGGCAGGCGGGCGCTGCTGGCGGGCGGGGAAAAACTGCCTCTCAGTTCTCGGGCATTCGACATCTTGCTGCTGCTGGTGACCCACCGCGACCGGGTGGTGAGCAAAGACGAGATCATTGCCACTGTCTGGCGCGGCGTGGCGGTGGAGGAAAACAACCTCGCCGTGCAGGTGTCTTCGCTGCGCCGCGCATTGGCCGAACGTTCCGATGGGCAGACAATGATCCTGACAATTCCCGGGCAAGGCTATCGCTTTGTCGGGCGGGTGGAGGAACATATCCCGGCGTTTTCCACAGCGTCGCCAGCAGACGCCTCGCCTGGCCCTGAGGCTACGCGCACAATGCCCTCGCCGGCCGGTGTGGTGGTGAAATCGCGTTCCGGCGTGATTCGGGCGATGTTTGGCGCAGCGGCGGTGGCCGGGCTGGTGCTGATCTGGCTTGGCGCGTCATGGCTGCTGGGCTCGCCGCCAGCGGCCCCGCGCCTGTCGATCGCGGTTCTGCCGTTCCGCAATCTGGGCGAAGATGCCAAGCAGGATTACCTGGCCGAGGCGGTGAGTGACGATCTGACCACCGATCTTTCGCATCTGCCGGGCAGCGTGGTGATCGCGCGCGAGAGCAGCGACGTGTATCGCGGCCGCGCGGTGCCGGCCGAGCAGATCGGGCGCGCGTTGAATGTGCGCTATCTCCTGGAGGGGAGCCTGCGCGGGGTGGATGGGGTTTTTCGCATCAACGCGCAGTTGATCGATGCGCGGAATGGGGCGCATCTCTGGGCCGACCGGTTCGACGTGCCAGGCGGCAAGATTTCCGAGGCGCAGACCGCGATTGTTCGCAATATTGCCAATGCGCTCGATGTCAAGCTGGTGGCGATAGAAAGTGATCGTTCGCTGCACGAACGGCCGAACGATCCGGATGCGCTTGATCTGTATTTCAGGGCGCGCTCGATTAGGGATGGCGCGGAGACGTTGGATGCATTTACCGAGGCGCAGAAATTGCTGGAGCGCGCGGTGGCATTGCAGCCTAGCTTTGTCGATGCGTTGACCGATCTGAGTTTGGTGTTGCTGGCCAAAATCACCGATTTCGATGACCCAGATGACGGAAAAGACCGTGCGCAGGCGAAGCAGCTTATTGCAAAATCTCTAACCCTCGCTCCGAAAAATGCAAACGCGCTGACGGCGCAGGGCTGGCTGGAGACCATAGAAGGACAGGTCAGCGAAGGTGATGCAAGCTATCTGGCTGCCATTGCAGCTGATCCAAATAATGTAACCGCGCGCGCTGGCCTTGCTCTCAACGATTGGTATCTTGGCAAGCCGGAGGAGACAATTGCCGCCTTGACCGAGGTGCTGAGATTAGACCCGCAGGGCCCTGCAACAAAGAGGCGCCTTGCGGTGCTTGGCATGGCCTATTTCATGGTTGGAAAATGGCAGGATTCAATTGACTTTCTCCTCCGTGGCCTGGCCGGCGATCCAGATGTATCAGGTGCTGGCGGAGATCGGCTGGAATTCAGCCATCTTTTCCTGATTGCGGCATATGTTCAATCGGGAGACAAAGCCCGAGCGGTGAACCTATATGCTGATTACAAAAGGCTTTGGCCACGAAGAAGCGTTTGGCGTCTTTCCAGCTATTTTTGTCGGGCACAGCTTGAGATGCACGGTTTTCAGGCGCTGAAGGCGGCCCTTGAAGCTGTAGGTATGCCTGATTACGCTAAACTGGATGACCTTGAGGCTTCCAGCGCGCAGGAAACCGATGCCCGTCAAGGCGATTTCGACCCGGCGCCTCCTCATGTGTCCGGCGCCACTGCAATCGATGTTGCAGAGCTGATGAAGATGACTGCCAAGTCGCCTCGACCGGTGTTGCTCGATGTCGGAATTGGTGCTGCCACAATCGCCGATGCGGTTTGGATACCGAATCCGGATGCCGCCATTGGCGGTCTGGACGATTTTCTCAACCACCTTTCCAGACGGCCTGGTACGCCGGTTATTGTTGTGGGCACCGGCATCTATGGATGGAGCGGTTACCGGGCTGCCTCGCTGTTGGTGCATGCAGGGGTTGGACCGGTCATGTGGCTTCGTGGCGGAGAGGAGGCGCTTGCCCAATCGGGTATTCCAACGGTAAATCGACGCTAGTCTTGAGTGGCTGTATCGCTAGCGATTTTAATGGTAACCGTATCGGTGTGTGTTACCACGACGCAAGCCTCTTTCAATGAGGCGCCCTGGTGCCCACGGGCGTGCCTGCGCTGCGCAGTGCCGTTCTTGTTGGTTCATGAGTTTTCATAAGGGATGGAGACGCAAATATGAGTGGTAGTGGACCCGGGCAAGTCACGAGCGATGGTAACTCCACGAGGCCGGGCGGCGGTCCTCTGGTTATTGTGGGGGGCAATAGCCCCAATCTGCTCCCGCTGCCGCCGACCGTTACAGAGGACACCACCTGTGAACAGCGCAGGAGGCTGAACGCCATACAGCTGGAATACGCCCGCGATGTGGCTATCCTGCAGAGCCGCGCCTATGAAGCAGCGCTGAGGGCCATAGTGCCGCCCGACCATCCGCCGACATGATGGGCTGCGGTTCGATCCCAAGTATCGAAGGGCGGACCGAATGCGACAAACCAGGGTGCGAAGTGAAAATCCGATACGCAACAACAGCAGGTGCTGGTCGGCGCGCAAAGCGTTGCGCTGTTGCGGCTGACTGATCGAGGACGGATAATGCAGATAGAGACGATTGAATACCAGGCCGACGGTTTGCGCATGCTGGGCCATTTGGCCTTCGACCCGGCACATGCAGGGCGGCGGCCGGGGGTGCTGGTGTTTCCCGAGGCGTTCGGGTTGAGCGAGCACGCCAAGTCGAGGGCAGAGCGGCTGGCTTCGCTCGGCTATGTGGCGTTGGCGTGCGACCTGCACGGGGAACAACATCTGACGAGCAGCCTGGACGAGGCAATGGGCTTGCTGGCGGTGTTACGGCCAAATCCTGCCAAGATACGCGCCCGCGCGGAAGGCGGTCTGACCGCACTTCTGGCACGCAAGGAGGTGGACGCCACCCGGATCGGGGCCATCGGCTTCTGCTTTGGCGGCACCATGGCGCTGGAACTTGGCCGCGGCGGCGCCCCGGTGGGGGCCATTGTCGGGTTTCATAGCGGGCTGGGCACCGCGGCACCTCAGGATGCCAAAAACATCACGGGCAAGGTGCTGGTATGCATCGGCGCCGATGATCCGGGCATCGACGCGGAGCAGCGGCGTGTGTTCGAGCAGGAAATGCGGGAAGGGGGCGTGAACTGGCAGATGTCGCTCTATGGCGGCGTGGTTCACAGTTTTACCAACGAGGAGGCCGACAAGATGGGGCGGCCCGAATTCGCCGCCTACCACGCCCAAACCGATAAGCGGTCCTGGGCAGAAATGCTGTCGCTGTTCGATGAAGTGTTTGCGGCCTAAGGGCCCGTTCGACATTAACCGAATTCGGATTACCGGGTCGAACGGGCGCCTCGCGCCTTTGTTTGAAGCGGCATCTTTGTCGGCGTGCGGACGCACTTATGTGCCGACGATGCCTAAGTTTGAAGCGGCATCTTTGTCGGCGTGCCGACGCACTTATGTGCCGACGATGCCTAGGTTTGAAGCGGCATC
>Ga0116227_10016311_pt1 | contig 10707 bp, 6 predicted proteins | sample S1TSphgellanicum_FD_89693 | JGI IMG/M metagenome (GOLD analysis project Ga0116227, IMG submission 89693) | Host-associated microbial communities from peat moss isolated from Minnesota, USA - S1T2_Fb - Sphagnum magellanicum MG | ecosystem: Host-associated > Plants > Peat moss > Unclassified...
ATTCTCTTGGCGGAGTCTGCCTTTTGGGACCTTGAGATGAATTCCTTCGCTGGACTGGAGCGCACCCTGCGCTTGGCTGTCCGGGTCATAAAGCACATTTTGCGCCATGATCCAGCGGAGCTGCGGCGACTCCCGATCGAAGCGCTGCGGCTGCGGGTATTCCACTCGCGCGCCTTTCGCATCGCTCGCTGGCGGGCTCTCACCCAACCAGTGATCGACCACTTCCACGTTGCGGAGCAGCCGAGTGCACGGCCTAAAATCTCCGTCTGCATGGCAACCTACAACGGACAGCGGTTTGTGCGCGAGCAGCTCGACACCATCGTTCCGCAGCTCAGTGGCGAGGACGAGATCATCCTGATCGACGATCAATCCACGGACGGGACTTTGGCCTTGCTCAAAGAGTTTCAGCAGGAACTGGCAGGGAAGATCGGCAGTCCTCGGATCTTCCTGGCCGCCCATGCAAAAAATCTCGGCGTAGTGCACACGTTTGAGGAGACGCTGCGCGACGCCACTGGCGACATCCTCTTTCTCGCAGACGATGACGACCGCTGGGCTCCCGATAAGGTGGAGCGAGTCTTGAAGGCTTTTGCCGCCGACCCTGATCTCCAGATCGTCAGTACGGGCCTTGAGCTGATCGACGAAGAAGGCCGGCCCATCTCAACCTCCGGATTTCTGCGTCACCGCCGGTTTAGCGCCGGGGTGCTTGCCAACATGATGCACAATCAGTTTCAGGGCTCGGCCATGGCGCTGCGGTCTACTGTTTTGCAGTATGTGTTGCCGTTTCCGAAAGATAAACTCTTCCTGCACGATGCCTGGATCGGCCTCCGAACCCTTCTGCACGGCGGCAAGGTACTCCATCTGGAAGCACCGCTCCTGTTCTACCGCCGCCATGGAGCCAACGTCAGCAGGCGTTACAGCATGGCCAATCAGATAAAGCTCCGTTTGCAGCTCGTTGCGTCGCTTGTTGGATCTGCATTCCATAAACTGTAACGAGCCCCGCTCCATCCATTTCTCGTCCGCCTTTAGTCCGTTCTCAAGCCCAGACTGATGGTCGAGCGATGGTCACGAAGGCGCGTGCTACCCTGTAGGTGTTCTATGGTCATAAGCAAGGTTCAGATAGGGTCCGGGATGAAGCTGGTAACCCCTTCCCGGCGTATTGCGGCAACGGCGATTTTGTTGGGGTTTTGCGTGGCCGCCCATGCGCAAGCGTCCCCGCAATGTGAGCCAGATCAAACCTGCGCCAGTCAGCCGCCTCAGGACACAACCCCAGTCACGATGCGCTCCATGCCCCAGGACTCCACCGTGCGGGGCCAACAGGTTAACCCCAGCCAAAGCACTTTGTACACCGATCCAGCGGGCAACAATTACGCCCAGCGTGACCGGGACACAGAGCGTCAGCAACTTCTCTACTTTCCTCCAGACCCGGTTACTGATATGCAGCGCCTCGCAAACGCCGCTGTGGGCCGATTGCTGCCCATCTACGGCCGCGACCTCTTTCGTCAGGCACCTTCGACCTTTGCACCGGCAGACCAGATTCCGTCCCTGCCGGACTATATTGTGGCGCCTGGAGATCAATTGCTGGTTCGACTCTGGGGGCCCGAGTCGTTTAACGGCGAATTGACCGTGGACAGCGGCGGCTCCATCTACATCCCTCAGGTCGGCGGCATCCAGGTTGCCGGTCTTCGAGTGGATGAGCTCGATAGCAAGATCTCCGCCTCGGTGCGGCAGACGTTTCGCAACTTCAATCTCTCGGTGAACCTCGGCCATCTGCGCTCAATCCAGGTCTACATCGTGGGCGAAGCACGTCGTCCCGGAGCCTATACCGTCAGCGCGCTGAGCACGGTGCTCAACGTCTTGTTCACCTCCGGTGGTCCGAACGTGAATGGCTCATTGCGGCATATCGAAGTGCGCCGCGGCAGCGCCACCCTCTCCACGCTCGACCTCTACGATCTGCTGCTTAAGGGGGACCGCACCAAAGACATACGCTTGCAGTCAGGCGACACCATCTTCATCCCGGCCGTCGGACCGCAGGTGGCCATAAGCGGTGCCGTCACCCACCCGGGCATCTATGAACTGCGTGGAGAAAACAGCGTCGGCTCGATCCTGGAGCTTGCCGGTGGCTTCACGCCCATCGGGTTGAATACCGAGGTCTCGCTACAGCGCATCAACAACGACCACGTGCGCGAGGCGTTTACCGTCAAGCTTGATGACGCCGGCCGGCGGACGACGCTGCGGAGCGGTGACGTCATCATTGCTGATCATATGACTGCCGCGTTTGAGCAGTCGGTTACCATCCGAGGCAACCTCGCCAATCCGGGGAAGTTTCCGTGGCACCCGGGCATGCATTTGAGTGAGATCATCCCGGATCGCCGGTCGTTGCTGACCAACGATTACTGGAACGAACGAAACCGCGCCGGGCTGCCCACCCCCCTGTTTGAGCCGCTGAACCCGCGCCAGAATGGGTCCTACGCGCAGTCACAAGGCTACTTCGGCAACGGCCAGAACAGCGTCGGCAATAGCCGCAGCGGTGCCGCCTCCTATGGGCGAAGCAGTCAGAACGGTTACGATCAGAACACCGGTGAATTGCCACTGGTGAATCCAAACGGCCTGCCTTATCCTGACCCATCGCAGGTCTACTCCAGCCAGTATCCCGAACAGCCGACCTCTTCGGACACGCCCTATATCTCGAGCAATGATGGCGGCTCTTCTCCCGCTGTGGAGGCGAACCAGGATTCCGACCTGGCTTCCGCTCGCGCCAGTGCGGCCGCTACCGGGGATCAGCAGAGTTCGCTCACGCGTGGAACTCTGGCCGATCAGCAGCAGGCGGCGGAGAGCAGTAGCCTGGCGACACGCGGGCGCCGCACAAATATCAAGATCCCTGCGCCTGAGATCGACTGGTCCTATGCGGTCATCGAACGCCTCAATCCCGAGACTCTGCGCAACTCGCTCGTGCCGTTCAACCTCGGCCAGTTGGTGCAGCAGCATGATTCGAGCCAGGATCTGGAACTGCACGCCGGGGATGTCGTGACCATCCTCTCGCAGACGGATATACATGTCCCTCAGGATGAGCAGACCAAGTACGTTCACCTTGAGGGCGAGGTGAAGAGCGCCGGAGTCTATAGCGTGGCACCGGGCGAGACGCTCGAAGATATCGTTGCCCGCGCCGGTGGACTGACCGACAAAGCCTACCTCTACGGTGCCAGCTTTACGCGCGAGAGCGCTCGCGTCTTCCAGCAGCAGCGCCTGGACGAGTATGTCACGCAACTCTCGATCGCCATGCAGCGTGAGGCTGCGGTACGTACAGCTTCCTCGACGACCGGCGTCTCGGATCCGAACGCACTGGTCGAGCAGCGTGACATCATTGCGCAGTTCCGCAAGCTACGCGCCACCGGTCGCATCGTGCTGCAATTCAAGCCGGACAGTGCCGGCACGGCAAGCATCCCCAATATCGCGCTGGAAGACGGCGATGTCTTTCGGGTGCCTTCACGACCCGCCACCGTTGCTGTCATCGGTGCCGTCTACGGACAGAATGTCTTCCTGTACGACCCGGGACGGCGAGTTGCGCATTACGTAGCGCTAGCGGGCAATCCGAATCCCATCGCAGACAAGAATCACGCGTTCGTCATCCGCGCGGATGGCTCCATCTTCAGCCGTGAACGGACCCAGGGTGCCTTTCTGAATAAGTTCGACAGCGCCGAGGTTGAGCCAGGCGATGCGATCGTCATCCCCGAAAAGCCCGTGCGTCCATCGGCTGTCCGGCAACTGATCGACTACTCGCAGATCTTCTCGCAGTTTGCGCTGGGCGCCGCTGCCATTAGCGTCATCAAGCAGTAAGCACCGGGGTGCGACGGTATGTTAAGTGCGGCCCGAGACGAAGCCCCATGAGGATCGGAAGAGAATGGCGAAGCGAAACCAAGCTCTGAACTGGATCATCCTGGCCTTGCTGGCACAACAGGGTGCCGGCAGTCTGCGTGCGCAGGCTATCTCACGAGGTTCCCGGCAGCAGTCGCGATTGGCGGATCCGGCGCTCAATGACGGGGTGCCGACCGGCTTCGAAGCCTCTACCTATGTACCCATCGACAGCTGGATCTACCCCGCGCTGGACCGGCTGGCAGCCCTCGGCTATCTACAGACCGGATCGACGACCATTCGCCCGCTGACCCGGTTGGAGTGCGCGCGTCTCGTCGAAGAAGCGCAGGTACTCTACGAAAGCGACGACGTGCAAGGCGACGAGAACGCCGAAGCGGTCCTCGACGCGCTGGATCGCGAGTTCGCGCATGAGGTCCGTATCACGGAGGGCAAGGCGGACAACGCGGGCGGTACGCTGGAGAGCGTTTACGCGCGCTATACCGGAATTTCGGGCACGCCGCTCCGCGACAGCTTCCACTTCAGTCAGACCATCGTCGATGACTTCGGACGTCCCTACGGCCAGGGAGCCAACGCCGTCGCCGGGCTTTCCGGGCACGCCGAGCGCGGTCCCTTTGCCATTTATGTTCGCGGCGAGTATCAGCATGGCGCCGCAAATGCCCCCTACAGCCTTGCGGCACAGCAATCCATTGCCGGCTTAGACGAACTGTACGAAGGCTGGACCACGGCACCCGGCGTTCCGCTGCCCGGCGTCTTCAACTACAACCCGGATGCTGCCAGCCGCCCGCGTTTCATTGAGGCTTACGCAGCCGTCAATCTAGCCAACTGGCAGTTCAGCGCGGGGCAGGAGAGCCTATGGTGGGGGCCGGACCGCTCCACCTCGCTCATGCTTTCGAACAACGCGGCCGCCATGCCGATGATCCGCATCGCGCGGTCGACGCCGGCGCATCTGCCGGGCTTTCTGGAACATCTCGGACCCTTCCACTTCGACGCTTTCCTGGCGCGGCAGGGCGGAATTCACTACGTGGCGCTCGGTCCAACCTTCATCCTCCACGGCAGCGATAGCTCTCCAATCACTCCGCCGCCCTATCTGTGGGGCGTTACGTTCTCGATCGAGCCCACGCCAAACCTCGAGTTGAGTTTCGCCCACACCACCATCTTCGCCGGCTATGGCCGGCCGCTCACGCTCGGGACATTTCTTCACTCCTTCTCTCCGTCCGGAAATGGTCAGGCCATCGACCCGGGCAAACGTGTCACGGAAGTCGACCTCGCGTACCATGTGCCGGGGCTTCGTCATCAGGTGCTTGCCTACACGGAAGCGATGGCTTGGGACGATCCGATCCAAGGGCACTTCACGGAGCGCTTTGCACTCGATCCCGGCGTTTACCTGCCGCAAGTGCCCTACGTCAAGAAGCTCGACCTGCGCCTGGAGGGCGTGTACACCGACCTGCCGGGTCTGCCTGAGGCAGGATATTTCTACGCGAACGCTCACTATCCACAGGGTTACACCAACTACGGCCAGGTGCTCGGAAGTTGGGTCGGTCGCGAAGGTCGCGGCGGAGCGGGCACCACGACCTATTGGTTTTCACCTCGGACCAAGGCCGCGCTCAGCTACCGCAGGATGGTCGCCAATCCAATTTTTATGGAGGGCGGAAACCTTACGAACCTCTCGGGCAGCCTTACATGGCTGCTCAATCCCCAGCTTGAGGTCTCGACGGTTCAAGGTTATGACCGCTGGCGCTTCCCGATCCTCAATACAGAGCCCAGATCCAGCTATGCGGCGACCTTTCAGGTGCAGTGGCTCAGCCGGCCTCGTCCTTGAGGGGTGTAGAAAGTAGAGTGGCCTTGGAGAAAACTTCGCTGAGCTCAGCAGATACACGAGACGATATACTAACCGACGTTGTATGACAGTTTGCCCTCCAAATGCGCGTATCTCCGTTGTGATGTGTACCTATCGCGGAACTGCTTTTTTGGAAGCGCAGCTTGAGACGCTGCTAACGCAAACTCTTCAACCTGTGGAACTGGTTGTAAGTGACGACAACTCCGGAGATGAGACCGTCGCGCAGGTTGAGCGATTTCGGGAGCGAGCGCCGTTCCCGGTTCATCTGTCCGTGAACGACGAACGATTGGGGTCGACCGCTAACTTCGACAAAGCTTTGCAACTGGCCACAGGGGATCTGCTTGCATTGTGCGATCAGGACGACCTCTGGTTTCCGGACAAGCTAGCCACCATGGCTCATGCTTTTGAAGATGAAACCATTGGCGGTGTCTTCTCCGATGCCCTGCTCATCAACCCGGCGGGAAGTCGTGTTTCCTCTTCCGCATTCGTGCACGGAAAGCCCACGCTCTGGGGGAAACATGGCTTCAATGCAAAGCGTCAAAACCGCTTCGTCAATTCAGGCGCAGCAGCCATGCTGCTGCAGCATGACGTTGTCACTGGGGCTACGCTGATGGTCAGGAGAAGTCTTCGCTCTCTCTGGCATCCGATTCCCAGCACATGGGTTCATGACGGATGGATCACTTGGATCATTGTCGTTCATTCTCGCATGGCACTCGTTCCCCAGCCTCTCATTGCGTATCGGATTCATGCCCAGCAGCAACTGGGTGTCGGCGCAATCTCCCGGGCAGAGCAGATAAAGACGCTGCGAAGGACAGAACGTATTCGCTATGCAAACGTTGCGCGGCAGTTTGAAGACCTCTATCAACGTGTGCGTCATGTCTCTTCTCCTTACCTGCTCCAGGCACTGACCAGTAAGATCGCTTTTTTGCAACGTCGGGCTCAAATGCCGCGTGGCTTCTTGAAAAGGATCTTCTGGATCGCCGCAGCTGTGCCACAGTACCTCACCTATGCGCGAGGCTGGCGTTCGATCCGGAAAGACTTGTTTCTTTCCTGATCGGCTATCTTTGCCCAACGACTCGAGAAGGTACGACCGGTACATGGATGCTCCAACTGGTATCCGGCGAACACCTCAGCCGAAAATCAGGACGCCAATCCGCTCAAAACTTCTCCCTGCCAACCACATCGCGCTTAACTTCCTCAAACAGGACAAACCGCGAAAAAGAGAAATCAAAAGACAGCCCCAAAGCCGCATGAGACACTCCTCCTTGCGCAAATTGCTCGGAGTATGCATGCGGGCGCCCCTGAGCTACGGGCGCGGGAGTTGTTGGGGAAAAGCGATGCGAGCCATGATCCAAGCCGCGGACAGGAAGAAGCCCACCAGGAAGCCTCCGGCCAGGAAAATCGAACGATGCGGCCCGTTCTTCACGTCAGGCGGATGGGCGGCTTCAACCGTCTGCACGATATTGCCCTCGCGTGCCTCATCGAGTTTGGCAATTTCAAGATTCTGGCCGAGAAGTTGAAACAGGCTTTCGTTGTACTTGACGTCGCGCAGTTTGCGGATGTAATCCAGCGAAGCCTCCGTTTCAGCGTCTCGAGAGCTAAACGCGGAGCTTCCGTTTTTCTTGCTCAGTTCGTTCGCCTGCGCCTGCAGCCCCTGCAACTCCCGTTCGGCGGTTTCAACCTGGGGGGTACCTTCGGCAAAGGTGACCCGGAGCGATTCCAATTCGACCGTCTTGGAAGCGATTTGTGCACGAAGCTGACCTTCAAACTCGATTAAGGCCCGCGCATCCCCTGCGGGTTCGACCAGACCTCCCTTTTGTTGCGTTTCCTTCAGAGCTTCTTCCGCGCGGTTCAGCGTCTCCTTAGTGGCGGCAACCTGCTGCTCAAAAAAAAGGTTCCTTCTCTGGGCATCCGTAATCGCCAGGCGGGATGAGAGCTTATTGAGGGCATCGATGTATCCGTTCGCGATTCGCGCCGCGCGGACTGGGTCTTTGTCCACTACGGAGATGGAGATCAAACCGCTCTTGGCATCCGACGTAACCAAGGTGTTCCCTTCGAGGTTCTTGCGCGCCCGAGACAAGTACTTCTGTCGATAGACCGATTGCAACCCGAACTCCTTCACGACATCGTCTTCAAGTCCTGGGCTGGCCAGCAGCGCCACATACAAGTCGCCGGGACTCTTCCCGATGCTGAGCGCGGCTAAAGCCCCCCCCGGGATACTCGTTGCGGCGCCGCTCGAAGATCCCAACATCGCTAGCGAGTTCGTGGCGCGATCCGGCGGCAAGATAATCGCTGTCGCCTTGTAGGTGTCCGGCAGTAGAAAACTGATTCCCAGGCAAAGAAGTGCAATTGCGATACTAGAACTGAGCAAAATGCGCCGGGAGCGCAACAGAACACCAAGAGCAGTAGAGAAATCGAGTCCCCCCGAGGAGGCCTCTCGCGGCGAATCGAGAAGATCGGATTGGTTCATAAGGCGACGACTTAGGGTACCATGGGACAGTGTGCGGGCCCAGCGAGACCACGCAAGTGGTCCTCTTTCAATCGCGCACATCATTCAACTCAACTGCCGTTTGGTGCCCAGGAATGTTGCGATCTATCTAATCTTCATTTGGTATCGAGGTAGCTGCCGGACCAATCGTTTCCGCACGCTACAGTATTCGATCGAACTATCCCTCGGCCCGCTTCGGAGCTTATGAAACACGACACCCATGTCTCCGTTGTGATGTGTACCTGCAATGGGGAGCGTTATCTTGAAGAGCAGCTACTGAGTAGCTCGGGCCAGACCCTCCAACCGATGGAACTCGTGGTCTGCGATGATGGGTCCGCGGATCGGACGCTCTTTCTGCTCAGACAATTTTCGACATCCGCGCGATTTCCCGTCCTCATTCACTGCAACGAGAGACAACTCGGGTCTACAGGTAATTTCCAACAGGCGATCGAGTTGGCAGTTGGAGATTTAATTGCCCTGTGCGACCAGGACGATCTTTGGCCTCCGAAAAGATTGAAACACTTGACCAAGGTCTTCGAGAACAACGGGATCGAGGGCGTGTGTACGGATTCCTCCCTGATCGACGATCTTGGTCGCAGGCTCGCGAGAAGTTTGAGGTCGCGCGGCCACCTGTCTACAGCAGGGAAACAGCAGTTTGTCGAAGACCCGGTTGGATTGCTATTGAAACAGGATGTCGCGACGGGAGCCACGATGATGTTTCGCCGAGGTGTGCGCGATTTGTCTGACGAGATCCCGAGGGAATGGGTGCACGACGGCTGGCTGACTCGGATGATGACCCTCCAGGTCACCATGCTGGTTTCCAGTCATCTGCGATACGGCCGCGGAGTGTGGACCGCCGTCAGGGATGATAACGAATGATCAACGCGATGCAGGGCTTCCGGGAGCAAGCCGTCTCAGGAGAGTTCGGCCTTCGTAAGCTCTTCCGGCGGATGACCGCAGTTTATATTTTGATGCTGGTGCTGCTTCCGAGCGGAAGCATCTTTGGCTTCAATGTCAAAATCCTTTGGTTTTTCCTTTTGCTGCCTCTGGCAGTGCGATTTTTCTTCGCTCAACGGCAAGCAACGCGGTTTCACCTCTCGCTTTTGTTCGCAATTCCTGGATTCTTGTTCTGTTGGCTCCTGATTTCCCAGGTGTATGGTTTTGAACCTGCGTTCGCAATCGACGAGTACAAGTACCTGATAACGACAATCCTGAGTTGCTGGTTTGCCGCCCTGTTCTGCGCGGAAGGTCAAACTGAAACCCTTTATTTTATTCGGATCGTCGTTTTCTCTGAGGTGACGGCAAGTCTCGTAAAGGCTTTGATACTGATATATGCTCTTGTGCGCGGGGTTTCCGTGATCGAAGTTGCGGACATTATCAAGCATATCTTCGGAGTGTCGTTGATGACCGCCGATTTCGAATCCGCCCTAGGGCGCATTCAGTTCATCTCCGACGGGTTGATCCCGGTATGCATCTTCGCGGCTCTTCGCTACAGGAAGCAGCTCCGATTCAACGCCGCCAGTGCCATTGTAATGATTATCCTAATGCTGATTTCTGACTTCTTCTCATTTTCAAGGTACTTTTGGGGGTTCACTCTACTGGCGATTGTCTTGGGATTGGCGTTTGGAAGAAAAGACTTTTTTCAGTTTTCGCTCATTGCGATCCTTTCTGCCGTCAGCCTTCTATCGCTTCCCTTCGTGACACAAGTCATTGCGCTTCGCTACTCGACCACGGTCGTGGATTACTCCGATCAGGAAAGGATCCGACAGGTGGGCGCGCTTGAAGACTTGTTTTCCAGTTCACCTGTATTCGGCCATGGGCTAGGCAGTTACACGACGCGCGTGATTCGAAACGACGAAACATATTGGGGCTATGAAAACCAGCTCCTGGCGCTGGCGGCACAAGTAGGCGTTGTGGGAATAGCTCTCCTATCGGCGCTCACAATCTACTATTTCCGCGATCTCTGGCCCCATCACGGCCGAGGATGGATGCAGAGCTGCGCCTTAGCCATGATGCTGGTTGGCTGGATCTGTGCCGGATTCTTCAATCCCGAGGTGATATCGTCGGCCGCTTCCGTCTCCTATTCGGTGATAGCAGCGATGGCCGGACTGAATGAGACAGAACGGGGGATTCACGAGAGGTTTGATGGTAATCCCAAACCGCCTGTGCGAGAGACTCGGTGGCGGTTCCGGTAAGGGCTAGTACCAAATGATGCTTCAGCGCTGATTATCTGGGTGCGGAATGCGCCAGACACCGACTTCCGGAAAGGTATTTTCAAGGTCTGGGTTGACCTGAGGAAAACGAAACATGAGGTCGGAGTCGCGGAGAGTGAGCGAGCCAGCGCTCTGATGCGTGAGCGGCGCCTCCACGGTCAAAATTTGGGAATCTCCTGCCCGTATTTCCTTGAGATGGAGACGGTCGTAGGTCTGCCCAGGCTGAAGCCAAGGCGCGATGAAGTAATCAATGTGCTTGGAGGCCGCGTACCCGGACACGCCTTGCTTGACAACGTCTG
>Ga0116227_10016312_pt1 | contig 10706 bp, 13 predicted proteins | sample S1TSphgellanicum_FD_89693 | JGI IMG/M metagenome (GOLD analysis project Ga0116227, IMG submission 89693) | Host-associated microbial communities from peat moss isolated from Minnesota, USA - S1T2_Fb - Sphagnum magellanicum MG | ecosystem: Host-associated > Plants > Peat moss > Unclassified...
GTGAGGCCTGGCGGCCGAAGCGCAGCGAGGCCTACTTAGGTGTGCTGGTGGATGATCTGATCACGCGCGGTGCTCCCGAACCCTACCGCATGTTCACCAGTCGTGCCGAATATCGCCTGTCGCTGCGCGAAGATAATGCAGACTTGCGCCTGACGAGCCAGGCGCGCGCGCTCGGACTGATCGACGATGCGCGTTGGGATTTCTTCCAGATCAAGCGTGCGGCGGTGGATAGGGAGATGCAACGCCTGACGCAGGCGGTGGTGCATCCCAACGATGTGGACGCGGCGCTGCGTGAGAAATTGGGCGGCCCGTTGCCGCGCGAAGCGCATGCCATCGAGTTGCTGCGCCGGCCCGACATCGATTTCGATGATTTGCATCACGCGGCGCCCGCGACGCACGATCCGTCCTGGCATGACGACGAGCGGCTGTGCGAGCAGGTCAAATCACAGGTCGATGTGCAGGCGAAGTATTCGGGGTATCTCAAGCGCCAACATGAAGAGATCGATCGGCAGACGCGTCACGAGGCAATGCGCTTGCCGGCAGATTTGGACTACGCCGCTGTCGGCGGTCTGTCGAACGAGGCACGTCAGAAACTTCTGGATGTGCGCCCGGAAACTCTGGGTCAGGCGGCCCGTATCCCCGGATTGACACCCGCTGCACTGTCTTTGTTGCTGGTGTACCTACGCAAGCGTGACCGCGCCGCATGACGACAAGCTTCTATGATTTCGACATCCCGGCGCTCGACGGCCGTGCGGATCTGTTGGGCACGCTGCGCGGTCGGGTTACGCTGGCGGTGAATGTCGCCAGTCAGTGCGGCTATACACGGCAATACGCGGGCCTGCAGGAGCTTTACGATGAGCTCAAAGACCAGAATTTCACCGTGGTGGGTTTTCCTTGTAATCAATTCGGCGGTCAAGAGCCGGGCAGCGCCTCCGAAATTCAAAACTTCTGCAGCGTCAATTTCGGCGTGACCTTCCCGCTGTCCGCGAAAATCGAGGTCAATGGTGCAGGCCGTCATCCCTTGTATGCGTGGCTGACGGCGGCGGAAAACGGCTTTGCGGGCGATATCGGTTGGAATTTCGAAAAATTTCTGATCGATCGCGATGGGCGGGTGAACCGCCGATATCCCGCGGGAACCAAGCCCACCGATCCGGGCCTGCTGCAGGATGTCGCCAACGTTTTATAACAAATTGGCTCGTCGAAAGCTGGCCAAGTGACCGCCCACTCTTTAACATCATTGCAAAGTTGCACCTTATGCATTCGGAGATCTCGATGATTCGTGGATTGAAGGCAGCCAAGGCCGGCCCGATGGCATGGCTTGCGGGCGTCGCGGTCAGTTTGAGTTTTACATTAGTCGCGCACGCGGCGGGCGACCCCGCGGCGGGCGACCCCGTTGCCGGACAGAAGAAGTTCTATACCTGCTACGGTTGTCACGGAATTCCAAACTACAAGAATGCCTATCCCGATTACAACGTACCGAAGCTGCGTCATCAGTACTCGGCCTACATAGTCGCCGCGCTGCAGGAATACCGCAGCGGCCAGCGTCCGCACGCCACCATGCATGCCCAGGCGGCATCCTTGAGCGATGCTGATATGGAAGACATTGCCGCCTATCTACAGGGCGCCGAACCGGTGACGCCCACCACCACCGTGGTGGGGACGACGCCGAAGCAGGTTGCAGCCTGCGTCGCTTGCCACGGCGAAAATGGTCAAGGCATCGCTGCGCCATTGAGCCCCAAACCGCCGGTGCTTGCCGGTCAACATGTCGATTACCTCGAGCAGGCGTTGACCTCGTATCGCAATGGGCGCCGCAAGAATGTGGTGATGGGTGGGATGGCCCAGCTTCTCACCAGCGATGAGGATGTGAAAATCGTAGCGGCTTATTTTGCCAGCCAACCCTCGCCGCTGGTCACCGCCACCGTGAGCAGCAAATAGCGGCGCGCTGCAGGCGGCGTGCGGCCCAGCAATTTACTCGCGCAGCATGATTAGAAACTGCGCGAAGGTTCGCAGGTACGCATCTATGTTTTGTTTCTTCTGATAGCCGTGGCCTTCGTCCGCCGCCAGCAGATACCAGACCGTGCCGCCTTTGGCGCGCACCTTGTTGACGATCAATTCGGCCTCCGACAGAGGCACTCGCGGATCGTTCTTGCCTTGCACCACCAGCAGCGGTTTGGAAATGCGGTCTGCATTGGTGAGCGGTGAGATGCGGCGCAGAAAGCTGCGCATTTCCGGATCACGTTCATCGCCGTATTCCGCGCGCCGCTGGTTTTGCCGATAAGGCGCCGTGTTGGTCAGGAAGCTGACGAAATCCGCAATGCCGCTGACATCCACGCCGCCGCGCAGACGATCGCTGTAGTTGACCATCGTCGCCAATGACAGATATCCACCGTAGGAACCGCCCGAGACCACCACGTGCTTAGGATCGAAATTGGCTTGTGCGCCTATCCATACCAGCAGCGCGCCCACATCCTTGACGGCGTCATCACGCAAAACACCGTTGTCCAAGGCCAGGTATTCTTTGCCATAGCCCGACGAGCCGCGCACATTGGGCGCAACCACGGCGTAACCTAATTGCTCGACGACGAATTGAAGCCAGGCGCTCCACTGTGGACGGAACTGATCCTCCGGTCCGCCGTGTAAATAGATCAATACCGGATGCGGCCCGCCGTCGGCGGGCTCGTAGATGAAAACCGGAATCTGCCGTGGCTTGCCGTCCACGCGATCGAAGGTTGGAAACTGCGCCAGTCGTGGTACCACGAACTTGGCCGGGTCGGCGGTTCCGGTTTCGCTGGCGGTCCATGCTTCGAGACGATTCTCCGCCACGTCCAGGACGTACGCATCCTCGGGACGATTCGCGGCGGAAAAGCCGAAGGCCAGCCGCTTGCCGTCGGCGTCGAAACTCAAGGAACGCAGGACTCCGGGGCTGGGCAGCCGGGGTGGAGTCAGATCCTGATGGGTGCGCAGGTCGAGCAGATTGAGCTTGGCCGTTCCCCCCTCGTTGCTCACGTACGCAAGGTAATGACCGTCGCGCGAGATGGCCACTTCCTCGATGTCCCACAGGATGTGGTTGGAAATGACGGTCTTCTCGTTGGTGAACAAGTTCACGTAGCGCAGCCGGTTGAATTCGGCTTCCCGATCGGAGATCAGATAGACGCCTTGGCCATCGCGCGAAAATTTTGCGCCGCTGATGCTCACTTTCGCGCTCGACGCTTCCACTTCCCGCTTTTGGCCGTTGCTCAAGTCGACCACATACAGATAGCAGTCGGCCACCGAAAGTGATTTCAATACCAGCAGCTTGCGATCATCGGGCGACCAGTCGAGAACTCGCCAAGCGGCACCGCTGTTGTCGCCGGCCAACGCCAGTCTCGGCAAGGCTCCAGACTCAGGGTCGACGATGTCGATGTCATAGTTCACCCCGTCGCGCGCATTGGTGGCGAAGGCAATCTCGCGACCGGTGTTCGACCACAGCAACGAGCCGTTCTGCGATTTTCCGTCCGTCAGCAGTTTGGGGGGCTGGCCGAGGCGCTGGTAATACAGTTGCGAGTTCTCATTGCCGCCAACGTCCTTGAGATAGGCGAAGGCCGCCCGGCCGGGATCGGGAGAAAATGCGGCGCGATTGATCGGTTCGCGCATGAAGGTCAGCTGCCGGCGATCTCCCGCAGCGCGCTCCAGCAGATGCAACTGATTGACGTCGCCAAACCGCGTGGTGATCAGCAATTGACCCTTCGGCGACCAGCCCAACGGCACGGCCTGACGCCCGCTCAAATACCCATCCAGCTTCTCGCCAAGGTCAGCCGGCGCGTCCGGAATGTTGTCGAAGGTCAGTGTGCCGCGCTCGAGGCGCGTGGCCGCGAGCCCGGCGTTTAAAAATAGCGAAGATGCAGCAAGCAGCAACAGGGGACGAAATAATCCAGTCATCATTGGTATGTTCTCACACCGAGAGGATAATGCAGCCGATGGCAGCCTTCGAGCATTTGGTGAAATCCTACGATGTCAGCGATCTGCTGGACGACATCGCAACCGCGGATCCACCCGCGTACTTGCGCCGCTGTTTCGCCGAGGGTGTCGCCGCGCCCGCCTTGACCTGGCCGCGCGTTCAACAACTGGCCGTCTGCGCGATGGTGTTGGACGCGCTCGTCAATGACCGGGACTACGACATCTTCGAGCACGAACTGATTGCCGACTGGCGTGTTCACTACGCCAGGCCTTGCACAAGATTCAAGGAAATCGCCGTGCAAGCTCTGCAGCGGGTGCTCGAACGCAACCGTCCCGAAGATCCTGAAACGGTGACCGAGCTGGAAACTTTGGTCAAACGCCTGGCTGGAGCTTGATTGAAAGCGCTCGCTGTCATCGCCGCGACGGTTTGGATGTTGGCCGCCTGCGCCGCGGCGCCCCCGAATGCTGCGCCTCCGCCGCCGGCTGCCGTGCCCGCACCGCTGGATGCTTCGTATGATTGGCATGTACTGCTGACGGCGCCGCTCGGCACCGGGTTCAAGCAAACTCCCTTCACACTGCACGAAGTGCTGCTGTTTAGCGACGACACCAGAAGCCGCGCCGCCGACGCCGGGGAGTGCTATGCCATCGACGGCACCGCGCCGAGGTTCATTTCCCGTGTTCCGGATGACTATTTGTTGTGCTTCAAGCACGACCGGCTGGCGCACGTCGAAGCCCTGGTGCGCGTACCGCAAGACATGGCCGCGCAAATCTTCGCGGATGCGTGCCATTTGTGGTTCAAGAATGCGGGGTTGCCCGCGCCTGTGATCGCCGCCGCGACGGAATCGTCACCGGCGGCCTGCAGCGGCCAAGACGGCTCGACCAAATTCGGCGCGCAATTGGAACTCGAAGCCGCCGCCGATGCACCGCTGTCGATCAAGCTCGACGCCGTGGAACAACCTTAAGCGCGTGAGAGCCTTAGAACTCGACATGCTCGTCGCGGGGGCAAAAGAAATCGGCATCGATTTGAGCGCAGAGCGCGCTGAAACATTGTTGTGTCTGGTCGATGAGCTGGAATCGGCCAATGCGCACTTCAATTTGACCGCCATCCGTGACCGTCCGGGTATGCTGCACAAGCATGTGCTCGACAGCTTGAGCGTGCAGCCCTACCTGCGCGGCCAGCGCATGGCGGATGTCGGCACCGGCGCGGGTTTCCCGGGATTAGCGCTGGCGGTCGTGAATCCCCGGCTGCGTTTCACCCTGATCGAGGCCACCGGCAAGAAGGCCCGCTTCGTCGAGCAAACCGCCGCGCGCATCGGTCTGAGTAACACCCAGGTGGCGAATGTACGAGCGGAAAACTATAGGCCCTTCGAACTTTTCGATACAGTGATGGCGCGCGCCCTGTCGTCGCTGGCGGACTTCGTCGCTTATGCGGGCCATCTGTGCGCGCCTGGCGGGCGATTGCTGGCGATGAAAGGCAAGCGTCCGGACGAGGAGATCTGCGCTCTGCCAAAATCTTTTCGGGTGCTGGCGGTGCACCGACTGAGGGTACCGGGCATGACTGACGAGAGGCATCTGGTGGAGTTGGCCAAGTCGAGCAAGCCATGAAGCGCGTCATCGCGGTAGCCAATCAAAAAGGCGGCGTCGGCAAGACCACGACCGCTGTGAATCTGGCCGCGTCGTTGAGCGCCACCAAACGGCGCGTGCTGCTGATCGATTTGGATCCGCAGGGCAACGCCACCATGGGATGCGGCGTCGACAAGCAGTTGCAGGCGCGCACCAGCTGCGATGTGCTGCTGGGCGATTGCACGGCCATCGAGGCCTTGGTGCCGGTCGAATTCGGCGGCTTCATGCTCATGCCCGCCAACCAGGACCTCACGGCGGCCGAAGTGCGCCTGCTGACGATGGCCGCAGGCAGGGAATTCAAACTCCGCAATGCCTTGGAACCGGTACGACAGAGTTTCGACGTGGTGCTGATTGATTGCCCGCCCTCGCTCAACATGCTGACCTTGAACGCCTTGGTGGCCGCCGACTCGGTGATGGTGCCGATGCAATGCGAGTATTACGCCCTGGAGGGGCTCACGGCGCTCATGCAGACCGTCGAGCAGGTGCGCGACAGCATCAACTCCGTCCTCGAGATTGAAGGCTTGCTGCGCACCATGTTCGATCCGCGCAATAATTTGGCCACCGAAGTTTCGGCGCAACTGATCGAACATTTCGGCGATAAGGTGTTTCGGACCGTGATTCCCCGCAATGTGCGCCTGGCCGAAGCGCCGAGCTTCGGCAAGCCGGTGCTGTTTCACGACAAGGAATCGCGCGGCGCCATGGCCTACCTGGCGCTGGCCGGAGAGATGATTCGCCGCGATGAAGTGCCGGGCGACGCTTCGCCGGGCGACGCCTCGCCGGGCGAAGTGTCCCTCAACGATTCGGACAATGCGTCCGTATAATCAGCCATCGTCATGGGAATGAGTCTATGTCCGGCAAAAAGCCGTCTTTAGGTCGAGGCCTCGCCGAGCTGAGCCCGCTCATGGCGCGCCGCGCCGGCTTGCCGGTATCGGCCGACCCGCAAACGGCCGAGGGACCGCCGCCGTTGGCCGGCGACCGCTTGGCCAATCTCCCCGTCGATTTGCTGCAGCGAGGCAAGTATCAACCGCGGGTCGACATGCGCCAGGAGTCCTTGGGCGAGTTGGCCGATTCGATCAAGGCCCGCGGCTTGGTGCAACCCATCCTGGTCCGTCCGGTAGGAAAGCCGAATCCCCGCGAGTCGCAGCGCTACGAAATCATTGCCGGGGAGCGGCGCTGGCGTGCCGCACAGCTAGCCGGGCTCGCAGACATTCCGGCGGTCATCCGCGACGTCCCGGACGAAGCGGCCGTGGCGATGGCCCTGATCGAAAATATCCAGCGCGAGGATCTCAATCCTCTGGAAGAGGCCCGGGCCTTGCTGCGACTTATCGAGGAATTTGGTCTGACCCATCAGGCGGCGGCCGAAGCCGTGGGGCGTTCCCGCGCTGCGGTCAGCAATCTGGTCCGATTGATGGAGCTGGCGGATGAAGTCAAGGAGCTGCTGGAAACCCGCCGCATCGAGATGGGTCATGCCCGAGCGCTGTTGGGGTTGACCGCCCGTCGGCAGCAGGTCGAAGTCGCGGATATGGTGGCGAAGAAGGGTTTGTCGGTGCGTGATACCGAAGCCCTGGTTAGACGGCTAATTGCCCCAGCGGCGGCTCAAAAGAGCGATTCGCCCACCTTGGATCCGGATATTGCGCGTCTCGAGCGCGAGTTGGCGGACAAGCTAGGCGCCAAGGTGGCGTTCCAGCATGGCGCTTCCGGCAAGGGCAAACTGGTGGTGACCTACAACACGCTCGATGAACTGGAAGGCATTCTGTCGCATATCCATTAGCCAGCGCTGCCTTTGCAATGGACCTGGATTTTCCCGGCGTCGTTTTGTCAAAAAACTAGCTCGATCATTGGCTTGTGGCTAATGCACAGGCTCTCTATAATGCGCCGGCTTTTGGGCAGCAGCGATCCCTATAAAAACTGGTGAAAGCGGCTGCCGAATGCCGGTGTCGTGCCGGTCCCCATTAACATGAACACCAACTTTGGCTTCGAGTTTCGGCTCGTAACGCGGGTCGTGCTCCTGCAGATGGGGTGCGCAACTTCAGCAGGGTTGCTGTTCTGGGTAATGGGTGGCGCCGCGGCTGCAATAGCAGCCTTCGCAGGCGGGATGATCGTGGCAGTGGGCACCGCCGTATTCGGTTGGCGCATGTTTGCGCCTGGAATTGCGCCGGCAGCCCGATTGTTCACAGCCATGGTGGCCGCCGAGTCTTTGAAATGGATTTGGTTGTTGATGGCGATGTGGGCAGCGTTGGCGCGCTTCAAGCTGATGCCGCTGCCGTTGTTGGTCGGACTGGTGCTTGCACAATTTGGGTATTGGATCGGAATGGTTACGTTGAAACGAGGTAGTTGAATGGCAGCGCCAGAAGGTGGGAGCGAAGGTCTCACTCCTTACATCCAGCACCACCTGACCCACTTGACTGTGAACGGGCTGCATCTCGATAGCGTTGTGTTCACGTTGGGGTTGTCGCTGCTGTTCATCCTGGTGTTTTCCGTGATCGCGCGCCGTGCCACCACGGGTGTTCCGGGCAAGCTGCAATGTGCGGTCGAAATGCTGGTCGAGTTCGTCGATGGCACCGTCAAAGAGACCTATCACGGCAAGAGCAAGCTGATAGCGCCCTTGGCCATCACGATCTTCGTGCTGGTGTGGCTGATGAACTTCATGGATCTTCTGCCGGTGGATTTGCTGCCCTGGGCCGGCGAGAAATTCGGCATCGAGCACCTGCGCGTGGTCGCCACCGCGGATATCAACACGACGCTCGGGATGTCGATTACCGTATTTTTTCTGATTTGGTACGTCGGACTGAAGGAAAAAGGTCCGGCTTTGTATTTCTCAGAATTCGTCTCGGCACCCTTTCATGCGCATGGATTCTTACCGCGCCTGCTGCTGGCATTTCCGAACCTGCTGTTGCGTGTCATCGAAGAACTGGTGCGGCCGTTGTCTCTGTCACTGCGGTTGTTCGGCAATATGTATGCCGGTGAGTTGATTTTCGTGCTGATCGCGGGTCTGACGCTCGAAGCGTCGCTGACTCACCTATCGACTTATATCTGGGGCTTGGCGCAATTCATCGGCGACCTCGTCTGGACTTTGTTCCACATTCTGATCATCACTTTGCAAGCTTTCATCTTCGGCATGTTGACCATCGTTTACTTGAGCATGGCCGCGGAAAAACACTGATCGCTTTTTAACCTGACCTTAAGACCTTTGGAGAAATAGATGAATCCAGCATTGTCCGCTCAAGTGATGAGCTTCACCCTGATTGCCGTGGGTTTGTTGATCGGCCTCGGCGCGTTGGGCACCGCCATCGGCTTCGCGCTGTTGGGCGGCAAGTTCCTGGAAGGCTCGGCCCGTCAGCCGGAGTTGACTCCGATGCTGCAAACCAAGATGTTCATCGTCGCCGGCTTGCTCGACGCCGTGCCCATCATCGGCGTCGCCATCGCGCTGCTGCTGATCTTCTCGAATCCGTTCCTCAAGTAAGTTCGGTTCGTCAGGAGCACCAGCGCCATGAACATTGGAGTCACGCTGATCATCCAGGGCGTCGCGTTCTTCGCGGTGGTTCTGATCGTCATGCGCTTCGGCTGGCCGCACATCATGAATGCCATCGAAACGCGCCAAAAGCAGATCGCGGACGGTCTCGCAGCCGGCAACAAGGGTCAGAAGGACCTGGATGAAGCCAAGGTGAAGTCGCAGGAAATCATTCGTGAGGCGCGCGACAAAGCCGTGCAAATCGTCGATCAGGCCAGCAAACGTGCGGCCGAAATCATCGAGGAAGCGAAGGTGACCGCGCTGTCCGAAGCAAAGCGCATCGTCGACCAGGCTCACGAGGAAATCGCGCTCGATACCACCAAGGCGCGCGAGTCGCTGCGCAAGCAGGTGGCAACCCTGGCGGTCCAGGGCGCTTCGCGCTTGCTGGAGCGTGAGATCGATCCGAAGACCCACGCGCAGCTGCTGGACAAGCTCGATCTGGAGGTCGCGAATGGCTGAGGCGGCAACCATTGCCCGTCCGTATGCCAAAGCGGCCTTCATGTCGGCGCGCGACTCGAAGGCGTTGGCGGATTGGTCCAAGGCTCTTCAGTCCGGTGCGGGTTTGGCGGCAGACGCACGCATCGAGGATCTGATCACCAATCCGCGCTTGAGCGAGGATCAGATCGTGTCCATGTTCGCGGGCTTGGGCGGCGGCGCCATCGATGCGCATTGGCAGAACTTCGTGCGCCTGCTGGCGGAATACAAGCGTCTCGAAGTGTTGCCGCAGATCGCGGAGCAGTACGAGATCTACCGCGCGCAGTACGAGAGCGAGGTGGACGTGCAAGTCACCTCCGCGGTACCGATGACCGCGGAACAGCGGTCCAAGCTGGCCGCGTCGTTGAAGACCCGGTTCAAGCGCGAAGTGCGCATGACCACGGCGGTGGATGCATCGTTGATGGGAGGCGCCGTCATTCGCGCCGGAGATTTGGTGATCGACGGTTCCATCAAGGGCCGTCTGGAAAGAATGGCTTCCGAACTAGCTAATTGAACGGCCAAAGTTTTTAAGAAGGCGAATCATGTCCATCAAGGCATCTGAAATCAGCGATCTCATCAAGGCGCGCATCGACAAGTTCCAGTCCGCAACCGAGGACCGCAACGTCGGCACCGTGGTCAGCGTCACCGACGGCATCGTGCGCATCCATGGCCTGGGGGATGCTCGCTACGGCGAAATGTTGCAGTTTTCCGGCGATCTCTACGGTCTGGCCTTGAACTTGGAGCAGGATTCGGTGGGCGCCGTGGTGCTCGGCGACTACAAGAGCATCGTCGAAGGCGACACGGTGAAGACCACCGGCCGCATCCTCGAAGTGCCGGTGGGTCCTGAGATGCTGGGCCGCGTGGTCGATGCCTTGGGCAATCCCATCGACGGCAAGGGCGCCATCACCGCGACCGCCAAGGCGCCGCTGGAGCGTGTGGCGCCGGGCGTGATCTTCCGCAAAAGCGTGTCGCAGCCGGTGCAAACCGGCCTCAAGGCCATCGACTCGATGGTGCCGGTGGGGCGCGGCCAACGCGAGCTCATCATCGGCGATCGTCAGACCGGCAAGTCGGCGGTGGCCATCGACACCATCATCAATCAAAAAACCACCGGCGTGAAATGCATTTACGTCGCCATCGGCCAGAAGCAGAGCACCATTGCCAA
>Ga0116227_10016313_pt1 | contig 10705 bp, 4 predicted proteins | sample S1TSphgellanicum_FD_89693 | JGI IMG/M metagenome (GOLD analysis project Ga0116227, IMG submission 89693) | Host-associated microbial communities from peat moss isolated from Minnesota, USA - S1T2_Fb - Sphagnum magellanicum MG | ecosystem: Host-associated > Plants > Peat moss > Unclassified...
CCCACCGGATCCGGCACCCAGATGCGTCCGCCGCCGGCGCCGCAGCAGAAGGAGTTCGCGCGGCAGCGTCCCATTTCGATGAGCTCGCACCCGAGCAGCGCCAACAGATCGCGCGGCGCCTCGTAGCCCTGGTTGAAGCGGCCGAGATGGCAGGGGTCGTGAAAAGTGACGCGATATTTCAATGGCTTGGTGACCGCCAAGCGGCCTTGCGCAAAGAGCCGCTCGAGCAGCGTCGTGTAATGCTCGATGCTGTACGACCCGCCGAAATCAGGATACTCATTGCGAATGGTATTAAAAGAGTGCGGGTCGGTGGTGACCACGGATTTGAATGAGGCCTTCGACAGCGTGTCGACATTGGAGGTTGCCAGCACCTCGTACAGGCCTTCCTCTCCCACCCGCCGAACATCGTTGCCGGCGTTCGATTCGCCGTCGTACAGAATCCCAAAGTCGACCCCGGCTTCATGCAGCAGCGAGGCAAAGAGCCGCGACACTTTTTGGTTGCGCGGGTCGAAGGAGGCGTAATCGCCGACGAACCAGAGCACATCCACCGGTTCCTTGCGCGCGTCCTTGACCGCAAAGGGGAGCGGCTTGCTCCACGCGCCGCGCTTGCGCTTGGATTCGCCGAAAGAATTGCCGGTTTTGTGAATCGTCTGCAGCGTCTTCGTGAGCAGGGGATCCATGTCGCCCTCTTCGACCAGTTTGCGGCGCATCTGTACGATGATGGGCACGTGCTCCACGGCCACGGGGCAGATCTCGACGCAGGCCATGCAGGTGCGACAGGACCAAAGGGTTTCCATCGCGACCTGTCCCGGCGCCTTGCCGTGCACGTCGAGCGCCGCGGCTTCGGGCACCTCGCCCGACTCGAGCGTCGCCCGCGCAAATTCACGCAAGCTCAAGATGACGTCGCGCGGCGAGAGCGGCGCACCGACCGCACGCGCGGGGCACGCCTCATGGCAGCGGCCGCATTTTGTGCAGGCGTCGAGGTTCAGCAACTGTTTCCAGTTGAAGTCGGTGATTTTCGCGGCGCCCGCTTGGGCTTCAGATTCGGGAACCCGCGGCAGGCGCTGAGCGGCACGCGGGTCGCGCACCATCAAGGACGCCGCCGAAGTGAAGATGTGTTTGACCTTGGTGTACGGAATCAACGCGATCAGCACGAGTGCGATCAGCCCATGAAACCACCACAGCCCATGCCGCAGCAGGGCGCCGCCGTGTTCGCCGAGGCCGAGCGCCATCAGGACCTGCGCCAACAGGGCGCCGACCGGAGACCACCAGCGCGTGTCCCAGACCTCGGCACGTCCGGCGAGCCACACCAGCCTTGCCGCTTCGAGCAGATAACCCGTGCAGCCAATGATCAATAAAATCCACAGGAATGCCCAATCCTCGCGCCGGTATTGCGGCCGGTTGAAATCCGGATCGCCCGGCGCGCGGTCCGGTCTCGCGTAATCGAGCTTCGGTAATTTCATCCAACCACGACGGTACATCATGAACAGAAGGCCCACGATCAGCGCGATGCCGGCGACGTCCATCAACATCGAGAAAACTAGATAAAATCCGCCTTGCCAGAAGCGAATGCCGAACAGCGGCTCGAGAATGTCGTACTGCAGGGTGATCGTGGCGGTGCCCGCGAACAGGAGGGTGAAGCCGTACAAGATCAGCCGATGCGCGCCTCCGGCCGCCGGATCGCGGCGGTCGACGGTTCTGCCTTTGATTACCGCGGCGAGCATCGCGCTGAAGCGAGACCTAAGGCCGCCGTCGAGCCTGAGCGAAGCGCCGCGACGATACTTGCGGATTTGCACGTACACGCCGTAGCAGAATATTGCGATCGCGGTGTAGCCCAGCAGGTAGAACAGCCGCACCTCGGCTGCTCCGAACTCCTCGAACAGGATTCGAGTGACGCCGTCAGTGCGGTCCACGGTCAGATCTTGTACTCCAGATTGGGTGGGCGGGGAGCGCCGGCCACGCGAGCGCCCAGCCGTGGTCAGCACCCTTCTGAAATAAATAGCATGCCAGTTACTGTAGTGCAAACTTATTGCATGCAGTGTAAAACGCGCGCGGCAAGTGAGGCCAGTCGAGCGAGACACAGGTGTAAGAATAATAGTTGAATCGCGAGATGTTTCGCCGTTTTCCAACACTCCTTCCAGTGGCTTTAGATAAGTCACCGTTTACGGCGTGGATAGGGAGCAGCGGGATCATGCAATCGGCTACTCGGATCGTTGGTGCACGGGCGGCGTCTTCGCGCCACCTGATCGTGCGTCTGCCGAATTGGGTCGGCGAGGCAACGCTGACACTGCCGACTTTGGTGTGTCTGCACGAGAGCGGATTTGAGCTGCATCTGTTCGGCAGGACCTGGGCTGCGGATCTGTTCGCGGGACATCATTGGTCCGTGTACGCACGGCCGGATTCGTTCAGGCGCGCAGTCGCGCGGCTGGTCGAATTGCGAGACCGGCTGTCGGCGATCGATCCTGGCTTCGAACGCCGCATCAATATGCTGCTGTTTCCGAAGTCGCACTCGAGTGCCCTGGAGGCTCGGATCGCCGGTCTGCGCGCGGTGGGTTACGCATGCGATTGGCGCTCGTATCTGCTCCGCCGCAGCATACGATACGAGCCTGCCGAACACGCGGCCGACGCCTATTGGCGCATCGGCGCATGCGTGTCGGCCAGTGCACCCGCCCAGCATGCCCGCCATACGAGGCTCAACCCGTCGCCGGCGCAGAACGCCGAAGCACGCAGGCTCATTCATGCCTCGAGGGTTTCCGGCCCCTACGCCGTACTGTGCCCGTTTTCAGGGTCCGCCGACCGCGACGAACGGAAACGCTGGCCGGTATTCCCGGAGTTTTCCAATCGTCTCGCGTCGCGCGGGATCAAATCGATCGTCTGCCCGGGCAGGGACGAGGCCGATCGAGCGCGCGAGCTGTACCCGAAGGCGGTGATTTTCACAGATATATCCCTGGGCGTTTATGCGGCACTGATGCGCGATTCCTGGTGCACGATCGCCAACGACACGGGACCGGGACATGTGGCCGCCGCGGCCGGCGCGACCTTGGTCAGTGTGCTCGGGCCGAGTTTTCTCGATCGCTGGACCGCACGCGGACCCGAGGTGACCTGTATCGGTTACGGCGCCCGCTGGCCGACGCTCGACGAGGTGTTCGCGCGACTGCCGCTGTGCACGAGCCGACAACTCGTCCGATGACCAGTCACATTGCCCTGGACTTCGGTCCGTTGAAGCATTTCGAGGACGGACTTGGCGAATACGCGCGGCAGTTGGCCTTGCATATCGCGCGGCTCGCCCCAGGGTTGGCGGCGGCGCTTGCCTGGCGATTCCACTTTTGTCTGCCGGCGCGCTGGCACGGCATGTTCGGCGATGCGGTCAGCTACCATGATCCGCACCGATCGCGTCTCAGGCGACGCGGTCCGGTCAGATTCGCGCTGTGGCACGGCCTGCACCAACACCTGCGCTATCCGCCGCCCAGCGACAGTCTCTGTAATCTGCTCACTCTGCACGATCTCAATTATGCCGCAGTCAAAACCGGCCTGAGTCTCTGGCGTCACCAAAGGCACCATCGGCGATGTCTGCGCCAGGCACAGCACCTCGTCGTCATCAGCCGTCACGTGCAGTCCGAATTGCAGCGCCATTTTCCGTCGGCACCGACGTCGGACGTCATCTACAACGGCGTCGCGGACCTCAGTCGAACGCCGACCACGAGCGTCCCGGCGCTCGCGGGCGTGTCCTACCTCCTGCACGTCAGCCGGATGTCGCCCAACAAGAACGTAGAATCGCTGCTCGCGCTCGCCGCCGCCTGGCCGGCGCAGAGAATCGTGCTGGTCGGACCAGGAAGCCGCCACGTGCTCAAGCATCAGACGGTATGCCGCGAGCGCAGCCTGGGGAACGTGTTGTTCCTGACCAATGTCAGCGAGGGCGTCAAGGCGTGGTTGTATAGGCATTGCCGGGCCTTCCTGTTTCCATCGACGCGCGAGGGTTTTGGACTGCCACCGATCGAGGCAATGTATTTCGGCAAGCCGGTCGTCGTCGCCGCCCGATCCTCGCTCCCCGAGATCTGCGGGCCGGCGGCGCGTTACTGGGACAATTTCGACCCGGTCGCGATGCGCCAGGTGATTTGCGATCTCTTGGAACAGGCCGAAACCGGCGGCTGGCGTGCCGAGACGGTGCGTGCTCACGCGCTGCGCTATCGTTGGGAACGGGTCGTGGCACAGTACCTCGACCTGTACGCGCGTGTATTGGGCGAGACCTCCGCGGAGTGAATGACCGGGGACCAAGCCTGAGGTCGCGGTGCCTGGTGTCGGAGCGGTTGACGATCCTCGGCTTTGCCTTTGCGTCTATATTCGGCGCTCATCGCCCGCTGTGCGCCCAAGAGCCTGCCGCGTCGACCGAGCTCACCATGGTTTCCCCGCGTGCGTTCGAGCAACCGAGCTTTCACTTGTTGTTCGGAGATCAGGTCGACCTGCCGGGCGGGACCTACGCGCTGCGCCAGCGCACATCCGCGATCGAATTTGTCTTCGAGCAGCCGCGAGTCTTCGGTCAATTCGGGCTCGGCTGGTTCTATCTCAACGAGGGATATCTTGGACCGAAAGAACCTCATCAGCTCGAGCTGACCGCCCCGCTGCACTATCGGGACGGCTTCGGCCTACAGCTCGATCGCTGGATGGCGCTCGGCAACCGCTGCCGGCTGGGGGTCGCTGCCGGCCCGGAGCTGTATTTCGACACGACCGCGAACAAGTTTCGCTCCCAGTATGAGGATCGACACGGCAGCGGTCTCGTGTTGGGGTTCGCTGGGCTATGCAGGGTGGTGTCCGGGTTCTCGCTCGAGCTGCGGGCGAATCGATCGCTGGACGTTGCAAGCTTCGATTCCACCTCCTACCTGGTCGGCCTGGCCTACACACCGGGCGGCTCCGATGACCGGCCAAGCGAGCGCGGGATCGCTGCATCTGCGCAACCCGCCTATGTCGAGCTGCTCGTCGGAAAGGCGCAAATCGATGATTTTCGTGCGCAGATCGACGCCGGCTTCAGCGAATGGATTGCCTACGGGGATTCGCTGAGCGGTGCGATTGGATACCAGGTGTCGCTGCGCGGCGCACAGATCCACACCTTGTTGAGCAGCAAGGCGGCTGCGGTCCAGCTGACCGCACAACAGGGATTTGCGGCTGGACGCCTGCAGCTCTATGCGGGTATCGGTCCCGAATTGACGCACAACGATGATCACGTGAACCAGACCGTCGACACCAAGCTGGATCTCCTGGCCTCGGCAGGTGTGCGATTCCATTTGCGCAGCCGGCTGTTTTTCCTGCTGCAATATGGCCGCGTCGCCGACAGCTCCAAGCGGATCGATATAGATATGCTGTTGCTGGGAATGGGCTTCGACGTCGGTTCCCGCCCCGATTGAGCGCTGTCCCCGGCAAGTCATGACCCCGGGGCGAAACGCCACTCGAGCGAACCGCCATATAACGTCGCGACGTTGTTGGGGAATCCACGATAGTGATCGACATTGAGCCCCAATTCGAGTCCGCGCCAAAGCCGATACGCTGCGGTGATGCCGACGGTTGCACCGCCGCCTTCATGAGTCGTGTCGACGCGATCGTTCAAGCCGACAGCGGAATCTTTGGTGGCCCAAAAAAATCCACCCAGACGGGGCTCCAGGCTCAAGCGCGGCGCGACCTCGAGATGAGCGCTGTAGGATAGAGCAATGATGTTGCCATAGCCGCGGATGAGTTCCGTGGTGTCTTTGAGCAATGGGGTCAATTGGCCTGCGGGAATGGTTCCCGAGAGGTGCGCTGAGGTGGCTTCGCGGAACGTATAGCTAAGCTCGAGGGCCGCATAGCGAGCGAACTCATAGCCCGCGAAGACGCTTTCCGCGGCGCCCGAGTGCTCGACGCTTGCATGCACATCATCGAACCCCATCGAGGCCAATCCTTGATCGATCTTGGACGCGTCAATGTGCAAGGGCATATCTCCCGCACGTAAACCCACGTAAAAAGGGTCAAACCATGCGGAGCCGCCGCCGCTCGGTTCATCGGCACGCACGGCACGTGCACAAAAGACCATCATGAAGAGGAGCGCAATGCCGCCCGTGCTGCGGATCGTGCTCTTCGATGGCCCAGCCCTGTGAGGTCTGCGGGTGATGGCCATTCGAAGCAGCAACAGCAAACTCAGCAAGCACAACATGGATCTGTCGATCGCGCCTCCGCCAGACTTGGTGGTGACCGTGACTTGCATCGCCGGCAGACCAGAAACCTTGAAGCCGATCGATTGAGCGTCGGCGGCGTATGCCTCGTTGCCCGCGAAGGTTGCACTCAACGTAACGATCCCCGGCTGCGCCGGCGTGAGCATGCACGAAGCGACACCGCTCGAATTGGTCACACCGCTGCATGTCGCGCCGTCGAGTGTGAAGGTCACCGTCTGACCCGCAATCGCGACATTTGGATTGGCAGAAGCATCGTACAAGGTCCCCACCACGGTGACCGCCTGATTCACCATGCTCCCCTGAGGGCTGGAATTCATCGAGAGGAATGTGACGTGCTTGCCGGCCCCCCAGCTGACGAGAACGCTGTTCGAGGTGACTGTCGAGTTGCTCGAGTCCGCGTACGCCACCGTGGTGTCGGTGCCGGTCTGTAAACCCGTATACGTCAGGACGGCATTGCCGTTGGAGTTCGTATTGACGGACTGGACCTGAGCATTGGCGCCGCCGATCTGAAACACGACAGGCACACCCGCCAGCGGCGACACATTGTGAATCGTTGCTGTGAGGGTGACCGCGGAGCCCTGCGCCGGATTTGGAGCGACCGTCGAAGGCGAAAGACTCAAGAATGGCGCGGGGTTTGATGGCGAGTATCGGCATGCGCCGTTGCTTCCGCTCAACTTGTAGATCGTGTCGTAATGTGCTATGTACAGACATCCGTCCGGACCTACCGTGCCGACGCCGGCACCACCTGTAACCGCATTGCTAGGCGATCCCGAAGCCAGTACAACTGCCGTGCTCGGGTTGGCGATCGGGACCTCCGTCAAGGTGCCGCTGGGCTCGACGATCAGCGACTGAGCGCTGCCGTCAGGATTGGTCTTGCCGATGGCAACGGAATAGTCGGACGTAAGACCCGATACCGGTGTCAGCGTCACGCTGGCGGCGTTCGTGCGTGAGATCTGTTGCACTGTCGCTGGCTGACTTGAGGAGAAACCGGAAACCTGATAGCCGCTCACGGCGTAAAGCGTGCCATTGGGCGCAAAGGCCATGCCGCCATTCGGTGTTGCAGGGAGCGTTGCATACACGACCACCGAGGTGGGATTACTCGCATCCGTGTCGGCGGGGTCGATGACTCGGTAGAGCGATGGGTCGTCAGTTCCGCCGCCGGTGCAACCGTCGTCGAAGAACAGATCCCCGCTCAACGGATCCACTGCAAGGCCTGTGGGGCACGTCAGGCCCGAGGCGACCACGCGCGCTATCGCACCCGTCATGACATCGATTTGAACAATTTCGCCGCCTTCATTCCCGATCGTTGCGTAAAGACTTCCGTCTTTTCCGTACACGGGGCTGCGCAGGAGCGGCGTCAGCGTGTTGAGTAGAGTCGCCGGTCCGGCCGCGCCACCTGTGAGTCCCAATTGATAGATGCCGCCGGTGAGGTTGTCGGTGACCAGTACGGTCGCTGCGGACGTGAAGGTCGGCGTGTTTGCACCGTCGCACGAAGTATTCGCACCGCCGTAGTACAAGCTCGCAGCAGCCGGCAGACCGCTTATGAAAGGTGTGATTTGGTAGCCGCTTCCGGCCACAGGCACCACACCGACGCCGCACGCGGTATTCGTGCTGCCGCTGTAAGTGACGGTACCGGAACCGGGAACCGGCAAGTTCCCATCCGTGACGTCGGTGGCCGTGAACGTCACGGTCTCGCTCACCTGATCCGTGGCCGAGAATTGAATCTGGCCATTCGCATCGGTGACTCCGCCCGTGGGTCCGGTGATGACCGCGTGACCGCCGTTATCGGAAACGACGACGACCTTCCCCGACGATGGCTGATTCAATGCGTTCTTGAGTGTGACGCTGACGGTCGCCGGCGTCTGGCCGTCCGCGGCGACGGCCGCAGGTGCCACATCGATGCTGCCGCCCGTTGCCGGTGGTGCGATGAACGGGACGCTGGGGGACTGACTCAATACGATGTTGTCGGTCGTGTCGGTCGCGGTGAAGCTCAAGGTCTCGATCGTGGCGTCGGTCACCGTGAAGGTTACCGAGCCATTGGCGACGGTGCTCACGCCGCTCGTGGGCGTGATGGTCGCGCGGCCGCCGCCCGTCAACGTGACAGTCTTGCCGCTTACCGGGGTGCCGGTCGCGTCCATCAGGCGAACGACTATATAGAGCGGTGAGCTGCCGTCCGCCGCCACGCCCGTAGGCGTTGCGCTGGGCGGCGGCGAGGAGTATGCCTGCGCGAACGGATAGACCTGTGAGACGCCGGCGCTCACGGCGCCGACGGTCTGCTTGCCCAGCGCGAGCGTCAGCGCACCGATGTTCGGCGAGCCCAAGCCGACGTGAGTGAAGTCGCTCTGCATGGAGGCTGCATCATGGAACGCATTGCTCGATGCCAGCGGATAAATCGAGGAGTTCAGCAGGCCGAGATTGTGTCCCACGGCCTGATTGATGAGCGCCTCATAAGCGGCCCATTGCGGCGTCGAGCTGCTCGTGCCGCCATACAAGTAGCCGCTTGGGCAACCGCCATTATCGGCTTGGCAAATCATGATGCCGTTCGCGGGATCGGCGTTGGCGACGACGTCGGGAACCGACCGATTGGCCGCGGAGTTGAGGCTGTTCTGATAGCTCGGGCGCGGAAAGAAACGGCTCACGCCGAACCCGCCCTGACCGGTGACCGGTGTCGAGTTCGAGCCATTCCACCAGGTTTCGGACTGATAGGTGAAGCCGGGGCCCAACCGCAAAGAGGAGCCGCCTACCGCAGTCGCATGCGGCGAGTCGGCGGGCACCGCGACGGTACCGGCGCTGCCGTCCAAACAGGTGCTGCCGCTGTCGCCCGCACCGCTGAACACGCCGATGCCGGAGGCGGCGGCGGTTTGCAGGACTTGATCGATGGCCTGTACGTCGGCGGCGGAGGTCTGATCTTCGCAGGAAGCCCAGCTGTTACTGATGATGGTGACGCCGTCATCGATCATGGCATTGAAGAGCGCTGTGTAGCTCGTGGTCTGGCCGGTGAACGGCGCCTCGTAGACCTTGACCTTCACTCCGGGAGCTGCGATCAGCACATCATCGATGTCGAGCAGTACCTCGTCCTCGGAGGAGCCCGGCGAGGATATCCCGCCGTTGACCGGCACCTTGCTGACATTGTTGATCACGGTGGAGGGCGCGCCGGCAAGGCTTAGAAAGTCGGAGACGTCGCTCACGTTGAAGTCGTCGAACTCGAGAAGGCCGATTGTCTGCCCTTTGCCGTCGATGATGGTGGGTGAACCACTCGAGGCGCTCGCGTGGCCTTGAACAGCCTTCGCTCGCACGCTCCCGGAGGATGATGCTCCATTGGAGAATTGGCCGTTGTATAGATAAAGAGGGATCGGGGTGTACTGCGGCCCATATCCGGCCGCGGCGAAGTTGCCGTTGACGCATTGGACGAAGAAATAGCGCGCAATGGCCGTCTCGCTCGCGTTTAGAGTTTCGCTGTTTTGCAGTGCGCCAAGAACCCCGGCGGGACCAGCGAGCAGCAGAATGCAGGTTGCGATAATCAAATTCTTTCGAAGCGCTTCAAAGGTGTGCTGCGGATGCGCAAGATCGTTGAGACCGCTGATGCCCACCACTTTTTGCGCAAGCCGCTGCGGCAGAGCTGGATCGCTCACGTTCGCGAAGAACGAGCTGTCGCCGATGCGGTAATCGAGGATCTGCGTGGAGAACGCTGCTTCGATCGCCTCGCGGCTGCCTTGCACCGTCAAGGTCAGTCGATTCTTCGAGCCTTCGACGAGCATCAGCCCGGCGCTCGTCAGATAACCGAGAACGGCGTCGTAGGATGTGCGCGACGGGCCATATTTCTCGCCGATCTGCGCCTGTGTCAAGAATCGACGACGAGTCAGAGAATGCGGTTCGTAGACTCGCTCGAGATAGCGTTCGAAGCCCTTCTGGTCGTCATGCCTCAGGGTGAGGGTCACCGTGATGGGCGCGTTCGATGCGGTCACGCGATCCGCGGTCACAGGCAATGCGCGACTCAGCGCCGACAGCACGTGTCCCGGCAGGCGCACCTTGCCGGCGCCGGGATCCGGTCCGACTGCCGAGGGCTCCGTATTCGCGAGACTCGCGGCGATCGATGGTTGCCTCGCAGCCGCGTTCGCTTGTGCGGCCGTAGTGGCTTGCGGGGCTGCAGCTACAGTGGGATCTGCGTGTGCCAATGAGAGCCCGTAATCGGCCGCGATCCCCATGGAAATCACGATCGCAAAACCACACAGGCCACCGGCCGCCCGCTTCACCATCATGACCAACATCGTGCGCATCACTCTTCCTTAGACCCTTGCCCTTCCTATGCATATCAGTGAGAGTTCTTGTGACAACATCACGCAGCGCCGCGCGCTCATATTCAGCGTTCAGCGTTTAGCTGACGGTCAAGGTATAGGCGAGGGTTTGGGTTATGGATCCGCCGGTCGCGGTGATGGTCACCGGATATTTACCGGCGGCGGTACCGGGTGATCCCCCGCCGCCCGAGCCGCCACTGTTGGAGTTGCCGA
>Ga0116227_10016315_pt1 | contig 10703 bp, 9 predicted proteins | sample S1TSphgellanicum_FD_89693 | JGI IMG/M metagenome (GOLD analysis project Ga0116227, IMG submission 89693) | Host-associated microbial communities from peat moss isolated from Minnesota, USA - S1T2_Fb - Sphagnum magellanicum MG | ecosystem: Host-associated > Plants > Peat moss > Unclassified...
ACTTGGGGGAAGCCACCACCTTCCCCCTTATAGTATACTCTGCAGCTCTCCACGGAGGCTACATCCAAATGGCTATTTTTCCCGGGACTCCCGAGTGGGAGTCTCGAAATCCCACCAACTGGGACTCCCGTGACTTTGGAACCCCATAACTTTGCAAGAAGACCTCCGATTGAGGTGCGGTCTAAAGCAAAGTTGTAGCTCTCATCGAAAGCTTTCCAACGATATGTGGCACGCCCCCCTTGCAGCTAAGTAAATTGGGTCGATTCACGACTTTTTGTGGTCAGGAGTCAACTGGTAGTTTGACTACTGGCAGTTTGACGCCCGACCCTTCTTTTGGCCATAACTTGTGTTTCAGATGTCCAAATGAGCAATGCGAGCCCATTTTAGACATCTACAGTCCAAGAGCTTTCTAACGTTATAAAAAACGCCACAAGACATTGAGGTTTGACCCTTGCAATCGCTCTCTGAATTTCAGGAGTCCACCTGGACTCCATCTCCCAAAGTGGGAGTTACCTTGGGAGTGTGAGTGTTCACTCCCTCAGACTCCCTCACACTCCCTCACACTCCCTCACACTTTCTTACACTCCCGGGAGTATGTGATGTGACTTCCCGGCTTCCTCTTGGCTCGCACCTTTGCAATGCCTATGCCTTGACTCCCGGGCTTCCTTCTCTTTGGCCCATAACCTTACTGCCCCTTTGCCTTGGTCGCGAGCCCAAAGCTAGGGTTGCGACATATTCTTCCCTACCATGTACGCATCCACATGAGACTAAGTGTTGCCTAACATTTTATGCATGGATACATGGTTCAAATTATTGATTTTGACAACGAATTATCTGCATTTTATATGTAGGTGTGGTTAGACCTTTAAAAAGGTGTATCATGAGTTGACATCCTAGTTGCTAAAAGTTGATTCACCCTAGACCTTAAGGCAATTCTCCAAACTTATGAGGCTTATTTTCAATGGGGCTTACTTTACACAATTTCACAAAACCTTAAGTAACTATTTACCTTAATCAAAGGGTTTAAAGGTTTATTGGTCCAAATGACAAAGACTGGATGTGAATTCTTTTTCCCATCCTTTAGCAAATAAGAGGTATTCAAAGGATGGTGGAATCATGTTTTTTCGTCAATCCAAGAATTACTTACACATCTTTAAAGTTTAGACACCTATACACCTATTATGCATAAATAAAGGGCATGCATTTGTTGTCATTAATGTTGACTATTAAAATTTTACTACCCATTATGGTTTGCAATGAACTTCAAAAATGTTTCAATTGTGCAAAATGAATTGGGAAGAATACATAGTTAAAACCATGGTGGGTGATGCATATTCATGTTAATTGCTTTCATAATGTAAGGTTGAACTATGTTTAAATGGATGATGTGGTGATAAGAAATATAGGGTGGTGCCTGCAAATTCAACAAAGTGCAACAACACAATGTTCATTAATCATCATGATGATTTTGCTATAATCAATCAAGCGTTGTTTTGTTTACATTTTGTGGTTGGACTTGATTGGAACTTCTGGTATTGTTAAGAAGCAATGCAAGTCAACAATAGCAATGACCAACATTGTTGCACATGATTCAGACCCCTCCAATTCCCTTTGCCATGTGGTTATGATTAGATGTATAATTAAGTTTAGATTAATTATGCCAATTTAACTTATTAATGTTAATATAGTTTAATGTGTAGTTTAGTTATGAACCAATTCTAGTGTGAACATGTTCAAGCTAATTTGTGGGTTAGATATAAAACCCAAGTTTTTGTGATCTCAAATTCTTCTTTGGTGATTTGAAATTCCAAAACATAGTGTGTTTATGCTTTGCAAATTTTGTGTTTTTGTAATTTTTCATGGTACATGGTCTTTGTGTTTTCATTTGTATGGTTTTGGGTTTGTCACAAGGGGCCCCCTTAGTGTTTTTTTTTTTTCTTTCGCCCACTCTTTCTTTCTCTCTCATTGGCAAGTATAGTAACAACGATAGTAACTAGAGCCACCACTGCCATCACTAGGACCTTAAGCTCATAGTTGCCTAACCTTCAACATTAATTCACTAGGGAGAAAGGGTGCATCCTCCAACCCTAAGTCATCATCACTATGTGCGGTGCAACTATGGTTGGAGCTTGAGAGCAAGGAAAGGTGGGGAGAAGACCTCCTTGCCACATTTGTTCTTTTCATTGTAGTTGTAGTAGGAGGAAATGCACAAAAGGAAAAGAAGGAGAAGAGGAAGGAAGAAAAAGAAAAAAGGTCAGTGGTGGGTGGAATGAATTTAAATCTCCATCACCATTCCTAGTTTTGAACAATCTTTCAAGCCTCACAAGCTTGGGCCCTTTGGGAGGTTCACAAGGCTAAGGGGAGGTTCGAGATGAGGAGGCATGGGTTTTATTTTATTTTATTTATTTTTTTGAACCTATGAAATAAGTTTGGTGCTAATACAAACTTGCCAAGCTTTTTATTTTTATTTATTTTTCATTTTTCATTTTTCATCTATTTAAAGGTATTTTCATCCATAATTTGAATATTCCATTTAATTGGAATATTCCATCCATCCAAGGATTTTTTTACTTTCATTTAAATGGAAAATGTCATCCAAAATTTGGATGAAAAAAATCACCCATCCCCAAACTTTGAAAGCCACATATAGTGTTAGATTAGAGTGTTATTTACATCTTTAAATTCCCCTTGTGAAGATCTATAAGCATGCAAGCATGTAGGTTTTTGGAAGACTACATGTTGGGGAAATCTAGAGGCTATTTTTTATTTTTGGGATTTATTTCACATTAAATCCTAGAAATTCATATCTTTTGTATATGAAAGCAAAATAATATGTCATTTTCATCATCATGATCTTGGAGAAGAAGGTTAGGTGTGCGGGAGTTGTCAAGCCATTTTGGGGGAGGACCTTTTTGGAGGGTTTTTCACATGTGTGAAAGGTGGTATGTATAGGGTTGGTTTGTTGAGGATTTCATTTCTAGTGTCTTACGTTGGTAAACCCCAACCACATACTTTATAGTTGGTGGAATGTTGTGCCATCAAAAAAATCTTGAACCAATTTTGAATTCCTATCATGATTCCCATGCAAGAATCACAAAAAATTGAGATTTGTGTTGCATGATTTGTGCATACGTGGGTGTGCCTATTTTTTATCATTGTGTGGGTTGGGTTGTTAATTCATTTTTAGGGGGTAAGGTTGGGGTTTTGTGAACTGTGTGTCATTGGTCAACAATATAGTGAGTAAGCATAAGCTCTTAGGCATACTACACAGTGGGAAATTTAAGATGAAAGGTTATGTGCCTTTATTACTGTAATGAACCTTGGGTTGTAATTAATGTGGTTAATGGTTGGGCATGGGACAAGGCTACCACCCATTTTTGACCATTGCATATGTCATGTTTGACTTTTATTTTGTTCACACATAGTGATGAAAGTTTGGTTGGGGGTATGTTGTATGGGGTTGGTGTTGTTGTGAATGTGTTGGATTTGATCACTAATCATCCCATGTTATGTATGTGGTGGTGAGACTGGGTTGATAGTTACTAGACCACATTTGTTGTGTTCATAATGTGCCCAAGTTATGTTGGCCCTATGAAACGTTTTTGTGCGTGTAGGCGCTTTAACCATTCAAGTGCAACATCCCTGGGTCCATTTTATGGGGATTATAGTTTAAGGGGTAGGTTAAACCACCACAAGTTCAACATCCCTTTAGGTTTAGGGCAATCAATTACATGTACAACAACCCTTGGTTATAGTTGTTTCAAGATTGGATATCCAAATTAAGCTTAAAGTTCATCATAAAGGTGACATGATTTAAAGACAAGAAATAAGGTTACTATCACTAATAATTTTACTAGGTGTGGGGTGCAGTTTAGACCACCCACACCACCTTCATCATTATTTGAAGGGGTATCCTCATATTCAAATACATGATAACCAAGTGTGGTCACCACACCATTATTGTGGGACATGGATGACATTTATAAAGCCACCAAGGTGCTTCATTGATATTTAGGGGCAATTGGCACCATTGAACTAGATGATTTCATCTAGGAATTTGATACTTAATGTGATATGCAATATATGCATAACCCAAAACTTTTTACACCTTTCATGGCATGGAAGGGGTTAATCCAACATTTGGGTGGGTCACCCATGGATGATTACCATGAGTTTAAGCATGCTTATGAAATTAAGATTAAGGAGTGGCGGTTATATTGATCACCCAATTATGTTTTTATCATTAGGGGGACTGTGGCCTCAAGTGGTGCAACAACAATTTTAAACATTAATTTGGCAAATGGAAATGCCAATGGTAGTGGAACCATTAGAAATGGTGGTGCAAGGGCATCCAATAATTTGGGTAGACGACATAATTATCAATTAATTAAGTATATGAATCAATTAATTTAATTAATCTAATTTTTAATTAATTACTTTAAATATTTAATTTTATATAATTTATTATAAAATAAATAATTATTTGAATTGAAATAAATAATCATTTATTAGCTTAATTTAATTTTTAAATTAGGTATTTGAAGTCAAATAATTAATTTTCTGAATTAAATTGATTAATTTAAACAATAATTTATTTTAAAATTCATTATTAAATATTTAAAATTTAAAATGAATTTTTTAGGTTATTATTTTATTAACAGTTGAACAATAGTCACAAAATAATGGAAAAATAATATTTGTATAGTGGCATAACTAGTTGTATTAATGGGGATTGTAATTGATACCTAATTACAAGTGTCATATTTAATGGGCGATCGAAATCCATACATGTGGCATGATTTTATGTGTCGACATTGGACACTAATTACAACATAATTGTTGATTGGGTGTTACATTTACACTAGTTGTAATGTAGTTGACACATGTAATTAAAGTGCAACTTGTCAAAAGTCAAACATGATTGATTATGTCCATATGTATGATGTGTACATTACATTGTCAGGTGTCCCATTTGTAGTTAAGTTACAATTATAATATAATTCCTTGACTTTTTAACGTGACAATTTATTAATTGCTCGTATTTCCATGCTTTAATTGTAGTGTAGTTATATATTAGTTGTTCTGAAGCTTTAGTTGTCAAGAGTGTGGTTCTAACCAACATGTTTTTTCATAATGATTTGAACTATTGTGAATGGTTCTGGGATTCACATTCCTAGACCCAATGTTAATCAATGGATCAAATACATTATTCAAACTTCTTTTGTTGTTTAGTTGGAAACCATCATCCTCACACTATTCATCAATGTCCATGTAATAATGGTAAACAATTCCTTTTAACAAATTTAGGTTATCATTTATGACCTTTCCAACTTGCAAATCCATAGGTTGGATTTTCAGGTTTAAGGTTTGTGGTAATGCATCGATTGTGTGTGATGGCAAGGTGATAAAATCCAACCCTACAACCATTGCATTGTGGACAAAGGTGCATCCACACTAACATGAACCATAACAAATGTAACGTGTGCTTAATTTTTCACGTTTAAAAGTGGCAATTCAATTTGGTGTTGAAAGTATAAGAATTTTTTATATAGTATGGTTCATAATATATCATTAGAACATGTGAATTAAGTTAAAAATATTCGATGAGTAAAAATCTCTCTAAAACATTCATTAATCACTATAATGTGTGTTTTTAAACATTAAAATGACTTTTAAATATACTTCAAAACTTTTGAAAATTACATATATATTCGAAATCTTTCACATAAACCTTGACATAATAATATAAATATTTTTAAAATATTTTTAAAAAATCCCCCAAAAGTAGTCCCCTAAGCAAGCAAGTGTGGTTCATGTTATCTTGTTTGCACGCACAACATTTAAAGTAACATGCAACTTATGACCATCCAAAATGAATAAATGAAAATTGGTTTGGCATAAATTACTTCCAAAATTTTGAACAAAAGGAATGAAATGTGAAATCCACTTGTGAAACAATATGGTTGTCATCTAGGCTTTAGGTTACATTGCCATTGTAATGTTAAATTCACCTTTGGCAATTAAATTATATTTGAAGCATTTACGTTTTAGGATTTAGAAATTTTGGGAGTGATGCACTTGTTACATTGATGCATGATATCACAAATAGCAATCATTTGATGCGATCGAATGCATTATTCTTGAGCTTGTTTATGCAAGAACAAATGTTCCATTTCAACTGGCTTGTGTGTTGCATTTGTCACAATTCCAAATATGTGACGGTGGATTACTATGCATGTCATAAGCTTCAAGTAGGTTTATATATAAATGTTTGTTAGGCAAAGGCCTTTCACATGCCTTATTTCCAAATCTAGAACAACTTTCAACAACAAGTCAAGATTCGTTGCCTAAACCACCGTAACCACCCCCACCCATGTATGCCATTCTTGAAAGGTGTTAATCTTTCCAAATGCAACCTTCAACTGTAAGTATGTGAGTGTGATTGGATATGTAATCGATTGCATTTTCTTCACATATTCAATTAGTGTAACTTTTTTTTGTTTGTAAAACTCATGCTTTTCTTTTTTTCACGATTGTGTAATCACATACATGTGGTTATGGAAGGATGTGACAATCACACCCCACCTTTGAGCAATGGTTTGCAAATTATTGCCAACTTCAGCACTCTCCATTGTTGACTTCAAGGAGGCATCATTCCAATTCCCATTCTTCTTCATGGTCTTTCATTGTTGCGAACTTGATCGTGTTGTGGGGTCATCATTGTTTTTGGTGGCACCTTTTGTGCAACTTGATGTCCTACGCATAGGTTGTTCACAAGCAACTAGTACATTCCCTTGCTTCAGTGTAGAGTTTGATTTCAAGTGTGTCAATTTCGATGGTGCGTTCTCATCCTAGGTGGGTCTTGGTGGTGCATTTTCATTGCCATAGGTATAATAATTTTGCGTTGTAGTAGGGTCCTCTAAAACTTGATTGGATTCTAGATTTGACTTGGAATTTAGCCTAGGCAAAATGCCTAAGATGGAAACTAATGGCATTCCACCTGAGGTGGGCATTAGTGGTAGTTGATAGAAAAGTTCATAGGAAAAATAGATTCCTTGTGTTGTTCATCCTTCCATTTTTCTCTATAATTCTTTTGATTGCAATTAAAATTGTCTTTTGATCCATCCTCCTCCTCCTAGGTTGTGCTTGCATCTTCATCCTTGTATTGCATTGATTTAAGGTAAGCAAGTTTTACATTTGATTTTTTTCACACTATTTTGTTCATTTTGTCAGAACCTCATGCAAAGCTTTTAAGAGACTTAAAATGCATTTAAAATGGTCATTTTAAGATTTTCAAAATGAAAATAGTTTGTGATGAAGTTGCTTATGTATTTGTGCGTAAAATGTTTGTGTAACAATCATTAGTTGGGGAGTGACAACATGTTCAAAGACGCTAATTATGTTTACATTAATCACATGACAAATGAAGAATTAATTCGAAGCATGCCAATTCACCCTTTCGTTTTGGATAATTCACTGAAGGCTTGGATGTGAAAATATGCTGATCCATCCTGAATTGATGTGATGAAATCTCTAATTAAACCAATAATATAATTGAATATGATTAGGATTAATCATTTTTATGGTAAGCTTAAGACATGTCCACTACAAGACTAATTCCTAACAGGTTTGGGCACAAATATAGGCATCCGAATTTAGGCAGTCTCTAGTTACGTTCAATTACCTTACTGTGTGGTAGTTTGTAAATGCATGGTAGAATTGGGAAAAAATACAATAACCTAATTGAAGGTCAGTGGGAATGTGTTTTTCTCAATCTTTCGAGTTATGAGATCCACCGAACCAAGATGCTTCAAATTGTGTTCTTGATGTCGTTTGGAAAGACTCAAGAATAGGCGAAGAGAGCGGTGCGCGAGGAGAGCGCGAGGAGCAGGAGCAACAACCACAACGCGGCAACGACGACGACTTAGTGAGGACGAAGGACATATTCTCTGTAGAACAGTAGCATGAGGATAAAGCGCAACGCTCGTGCAACTTATGTCTGTCCTCAAGTACGATAGAGGTCAGAGTTTACACTAGTGAGTTAGTCTGTCTTCAAGTACGGCAGAGTCAGAGCTTACACTAGTGAGTTAGTTTGTCCTTAAGTGGCAGAAGTCAGAACTTACACTAGTGAGTTAGTCTATCTTCAAGTACGGCAAAGGTCAGAGCTTACACTATTGAGTTAGTCTGTCCTCAAGTACGGTAGAGGTCAGAACTTACACTAATGAGTTTTGTTGGCTGTGCTTGCTTTGGTGGGGTTGAGGAGTAGCAATGTGGTGTGGGAGGAAAAATATGGCAGCTCAATAGCAACTGACGACTCCTCATGACCTTCTGACATAACACTCCTCCTGCCCAACAACTATTATTGTTACTCTCCTCTTTTTTTCCGATTGCTTCCTCCACATTCGGCTCGTGAGCCAAGGCTACATATTGATGAGCATCCACAGTCAATGGAACACCTAAAGCTCCAAATTTTAAAGCTTCTCCTCTAGGTTGAGTTTTCAACATAGTTGCTGTAATTCCTCACAACAGAAAATTAGGGTTTGCTGCTCATCTAGTTGCAACAAGCTTCAGTTACTTACTTACTTGGTTTGCTGTGAAGCTTAGAGTTGGGCGGGGAATCCAGATCCGTTCATGCCAGTTTGATTCTTCCAAGCAGCAACAGTTACAAGCAACATTGAGTAGTGGATCAGTAAAGGGGTTTAGGGTTTAGGGTTTTGGTTAATGACGAATGCCACGGTTTTCGACGTTAAAGCATGGGAATGGAACAAGGATTCGTTGACGATCATGGAGATGCAGGCGGTTGAACTCCAGGCGCTTTGTACACGTTACAACCTTAAGCTTGCCAAGACCGGCAAGGTAGCCGTTGCAACAGCTATCGTCAACCATCTCATGGTCCCTAGGGACGATGTGGTGACGAAACAGGATGTGCATAATGCTATTAAAGTCACTATGGAGCAGGTTGTGGAAAACATTATGACTCCAACAATGGAAGCTAAGATTGGGACCGTTACTGGCCAAGTCGAAATGTTGCAAAATAAATTAGATGAGATGGCTAAGAGTTTTGATACCATGCAGAACAGTGGGGAGAAATGGAAGGAGGTCGTGGGTAGGAAGGTTGACAAGGTTGCCAATAAGGTGGACCGGTCAATGGATGCTCACCTAGTCAAGGCCAGGGAGGCAAACATCCAGGTCACCGGGTTGACCATGAGCAAGGGGGAAACCTCAAAACAACTTATGGAGTTGGTGCAGACGGAGTTGTTCGACAGGTTGAAGGTTGCTGACTGTGTGCAGGTGCAGAAGGTGCACCGGCAAATGCTGTCGAGGCAACTGGATAAGGCCAATGACAAGGCATCGGTAGTCATCATCACGTTGGCATCGATACACAACAAGCTCATGGTGCTATGCGCTCGCAAAGGCCTGTAGGGCATTCAGTTTGGGTTCAACGAGGACCTTACTCTTACTCAGCAGGCCCAAAAACAAGTTGCTTGGGCCACCTTCAAGGAGGCCAAAGAGGCTGGCGAATGGGTCCACTCGCGTGGGGTTAATCTCTACATCAACCACAAAGTCATAAACTCTCCTATTGCATAGGGGGGCGGGGCCAGAGAGACTTGCGCGTGTGCCTGTGGAACATCCATGGGGCCGTTATCACAAAGCTAGAAACACATGAACATCTGCTTGACCTATTTCAACATGTTGACGTTGTTGCTTTGACAGAAACACATCACTTCCCGGGCAATACATTACCGGTCTTACCGGGGTTCTGTTGTTTTGATGTTGCCAGGCCTGTGATTCCACAAGGTGTCGTTCAAAAGCATAGTGGAGGCATTGCGGTACTAGTCAGGGAAACATGGGCAAATAATATTGCTGTTTGGAAGACTGCAAGGGATGGGACTAGGATTTGGCTACACTTGGGCAATGCTTTCCAAAGGCTTTTGTTCCTGTGCATAGTATATGTTACTCCACAAGGCTTGCCATATGCAAACAACAACCTGTTTGAACACATATGCCAAGAGGTTGGAGAAGCCATGAACTTAGGCGGTGTGCTTCTTGTTGGGGATTTCAATGTAAGGACATGCACAAACACTGACTTCATTGATTGCAGTCAATTAGCAGATGTGTTGCTGGTGCCACAGGCCATTGAGGACACCCTACCTAACGATATGCTGGAGCGCCAAAACCGCGACACCGTCACAGTTGGCTAGCATTGTGAGTTCTTGGATCTCTGCAGAACTATTGGGCTGTTCATCCTCAATGGCCGCACACCAGGAGACATATCAGGGGAGTACACATGCCTATCCAATAAAGGTTTTAGCATTGTGGACTATTTTCTTATGACAACTGACCAATTAGAGGGTGTCAAGCGCTTAGAGGTTAACTGCGATGAAAAGTATTCAGGTCACAAAGATGCGCACTCTGATCATAGACCATTGGTACTTACAATCACATAGCAGTGGCAACCCCCTCCTGTTTAGCAAAAGGCAATCAAACACCTACCACGTTTCAAATATGACACTGCCAAAGCAGCCGAGTTTAGCATGAGTGTACAATATAACATCGGTGTCTGGGCAAGCCTAAATGTACTTGATGCATCTGACGTACAAACAACAGTCAATCTGTTACAACAGTGCATCACACAATCTGCAGAAGAAGTGTTTGGAAATAGACAAGTGGCCTTAGGAAAAGCAATAAACATAGCCACAAAC
>Ga0116227_10016317_pt1 | contig 10702 bp, 7 predicted proteins | sample S1TSphgellanicum_FD_89693 | JGI IMG/M metagenome (GOLD analysis project Ga0116227, IMG submission 89693) | Host-associated microbial communities from peat moss isolated from Minnesota, USA - S1T2_Fb - Sphagnum magellanicum MG | ecosystem: Host-associated > Plants > Peat moss > Unclassified...
ATAAAGTCCACTCGTAGTTGGAATAGGGAATTGTCAAAAACCCAGGGCCATTGCACCCCGCTTCCTTCAAAGCTCAGAGGGGGGGGGGGGGGAGTTGAATTGTCAGCAGCTGTGAAGGGCTGTTAAAAGAAGGAGAAAGTACTTACTAGTGTACAGTAGGAGTTGGAGTCAGATGTAGAGATAGTGTTATTATGGCAAGTTCAAAGTTCAAACCAACAAAGGGGTACTTACTTATAATAAGAAATATTCCATAAAGTTCCAATATAATGAACTTAGAGATTCAGACTAGCACATTGTTAACAATGAGCATTCCTCAAAATGTGGGGAAATTAAATGTGAAAATTACATCTCAACCCAAGAACAGGTAAAATAAGAAATTCCATGGAGTTTCAAAAATGAACTCAGAGTTCAAAATAACACTTGCTTAGCATCCTCTAAGCAAGGGGGGGAGGGGGGGGAAGTCCTAGTGCTTTTCCATTAGCCAAATTTTGCCAAAAAGAGATATTAAAAAATGAAACATTTGTAAAAGAAGTAATTTTGGAGGTTTTCAGTAGCAAATTGTGAGGGGGAAAAAGAAAAGGTGGTTTTCATTGTGTTGTCAAAAAATACAGAAAGTTGATTAAAGATCTGTACTTTATTTTTGGTTTCAAATAGCCAGATTTGGCAAAATCTTGTTCCATGAAGTTCCCCACTTTGGCTACAAATAAAGATTCCTAAAAAAAACAAACCCACTGCTAGGAACCAAAATTAGCAACGGGTACAATAGGAAATTTTCCATGAAGTTCCCCCCCCCCCCCAAAAAAAAGCTTAGAGTTCACAATTGAGAACACATATTCCTCAAAATGTGAGACCGAATGAAAATTACATGGTTCCAAACTTCCATGGTCAGCCCAAAAATCTCTATGGGTCTTCTTTGTACTATCTTATTGGGGTTTAGGGTTTAGGTGAAAATGCATTAAAACATCCATTTTCAGACTAATTTTTTTCTTGTTCTATATCTCATTGGGGTTTAGGGTTTAGGTGAAAAGGCGTTAAAAAAACCCATTTTCACACTGGTAGTAAAAATAGTACTTAAAATCAGTGCTTCTTCTAATCATCATCACAGCACTTGTGAAGGGAAGACGGTGGACTTCAAAGCTGTGGGTGGGCATTGAAGGTTTGCATCAAACCACTGACGTCAGGCTGAGTGTACCCCTCTTTACTACTCCTTTGACTATTAACTCTTGTTAGTAGTTCCTGATCAACTCCTTTGTTAATTAAATAGGGTCCTCCAGGCTCCTCCTGCTTCTTGTGTTTAATACTACCTCTCTAGGTTTCCTCTTCAATCCACGCACATGGGAACCTACTTTTGACCATGTAGTTGCATAAGTCCTTTTTTTTAGGGTTTAGGGTATAGAGTGTGGATTTCTTCACTGTTTAGAATGTTTTTTCTTTCTTTTTTTTTTTTACTAGCTTTTGACAAAAGCAGAGGTGAATGTGAAAACCAATGTTGGTCTGATTTGTAGGGTTTTCATATTCGTTCAATCAACCATAACCACTTGTAGTAAGGATTTAGTGTTGTGTGTGTAAGTGTAAATGATCAATTTACATGTGGTGTAAAGTTGTGTAAATGTGTACAAAAAATCATGTAAATTTAAATATTCATGTCAAAGTTTTTGCACACATGTTTCACATTATGTAAATTTTTTTTGTTATGTAAGTGTATATCATAGTGCAATACTTTTATGAAGGTATTACATTGTTCAGTGTCCTTGGAGATTATAGTTTGTGAAAAATTGAGGGTATTGCACTTCAATTTTCATTGTTGGTGCTCACCATACTTGTAACAACACAAACACCAAGCCAAACATGTCTAACTCAAAGCAAAAGGAAGAGGGGGAAGAAGATTGTGTGAGGACATTTTAAAGAGAACAAGACCAAGAACAAGAGGAGCTTCATTGCATGATTGATAAGAGCATGAAATTGGTCTCTTGTGACCATTAGGCCCTTATCACCAAAACAATAAAGCTTGGTGGCAACACCTTCACCATCTAGTTTTTAGGTTTAGGCAAACCTTTAAAACTCCCATCAACATATGTATCTAACTAATGACATGTGATTTTGGGCTTTATAATACACTAAGTGTATTGCTGTCAATTTATATATTCTCAATTCTTTAGATATGAAATGTTTTCAATGTTTTTAAAATTAATTATTTATATATTTCTAGCCCACATGTGCAACACTCCAATGAAAAATGCATGTCAATGCAATAAGAAACAATGGTCCATTTCAATGGCTTTCCATTAGGTTGTTGTGATCATAACATATTATGTGTAACTATGACCACAACAACCTAATAGAAAGAGACCTTAAGTTGCCATGTACCCATCCATTTCATCTCGTGGACTACCCAAATGCCCTTACAAACTAATCACAATCTATTTTTAAATTGAATTACCCAATGTTTGAAAGTTATATCTTTCATGCCTAAACTTATACATATATTTAAATTTAAGATTCAAAATGTTCAAAAACAAAATGACTCATGGGGAATAGGATTGTCCAAAAACCTGGTTTTTTTTATAGAGTTGGATTACAAGTTTCCAATCAAAATGAAACTTGTTTTATTCATTAAATATTAAAAGAAATATTTAATTTGTTTCAAATTATATCATTTGAAAGGTATGAAAAATGTGGGATAATTGACAATGCATATAATGTGGGTAGAACAAAAAAAGTTCACATTTGGTTTTTTTGGGGGAATAATGTCATGAATGACAAGGAAATACATATGTATTCATGAATATCTTTTCTTAATTGTCATCTACTTTGTCCCCAGCACCCTCACCCCTCTCCTTTTCAAAATTGGATAATTGGGTCTTGATGTTTTTTTGGATTGTAAGCAATATTTCTCATTTTATGTCTACTTTCTAGATCCTTGGCTCAATGATGGATTTTCTAAACTATAAGTTTAGAAACATTAATATTGCATAACTATGAAATAAAATTCCAAAATTTTATTGATAGATTTTTCTTCTCTTTTCTAGGAAAAGATAATGATGGGTTCATTTCGAGTTCTATTGTTGTTCATCATGTTATTTGGTGTTCTTTCATCTAGCCCCCAACCCCCCTTTTTCAAGTTCATTTTTTTCATTATGATTCTGGTTTGGCCCCACTCCCCTTTTCAAGTTTGGTTTCCTCTTGGTAATGTTTATGGATGGGGTGGCCCAAACCCCCCACCTCCCTCTTCAAATTTTGCTTGATGTTGGTTTATTCGTTGGGAGGTTGTTGCAACTTTTAGGCTTGGTGCAATATGCCTTTATGCTTTCATTCGAGCCCTACATCTTACTAAAGCCAATTTTTGAGCTTGTGTTGATCCCTTGCAATTTACATTTTTTAACTTATAGGATAAACTTGTATATTTGCTTGTAAACTATAGGTAATTGTTGCCTTGCCTTTTGCATTATAGTGAAGATCATGATTCTAAAAATTCAAGCCCAACATGCTTGTCACCAAACACTTGAACTACCTAATCAATTGTAGTCAAGGAATTAACCATCCCTTCACTCCATTTCTCCTCCCTTCCCTTGTGCTTTACTCCCATGATTTCTTCAAAAACTTGTTTTTCAACTACCTTTTGATGCAAAATTTTTTGGGAATTTATTTGAAGTCACCATATGTGAATGACCATAATCAATAGTTGGCTCCTTGTCCTTGGTTTTCCTTGCAGATACATGTAACAACAATAACAAGTTTGTTAACTTTAATGCATCTTGGTCTTGGACCCATTGATATTTGCTATTCTCCTTATTACTCAAAAGTTCAATTATTGAAATTTGATTACTTTGGTTCTTAGGTGAAAGCACATTATGGGAGGGCCAACATTATTCTTACATTGTATTTTTTTTGGGGGTCCCATGTTTAAACTTCAACCATGCCATTATTATGAAAGTTTTTCATAATGTTTTTGCATATTATGGTAGGTCAAAACTCAAAGAAGTCAGATGCTAAAAAAACTACATTGTTTTATTTCATATGATGTGATGTTAAAATATATTTGTGCAAAAAAAACCATACATCACAATAGACAAAAAAATGTAAATATACTCAATAAATGATTGGAATGACTTTTAATACTTATGAAATTTGTAATATCTATTAAACATTGTGATTCCATATGATTAGAATAAGTTTGTGGGCCATCTAAAGAGTTTGATAATTATCATAATACAAATGGGTTTTTTTTGGGCAATGACCATAACTATGTGGTAAGTTAAGTTTTTGACAAATGATCACTTTCAAATGGAAGATGACAACATATGTGAGGTGGACCAATTTTTAAATTTTCATTTTAAATTTTTTTGGTTGATTAATTGAAACCAAAATTTAATGCAATTTATAAAAAATGAACTTTATTATATTTCATGTACCATGAATATACCCATTATTCCATGAATTTTAAAATTTTTCCAATAATAGTAAGTAACATTAACTTTTGAAAATCAAAATATAAAACCCAAACACCAAAAGTGAAACACTAAAAGCTTTGAGATGGCTATGAGCACATAACGTGATAGAACAAATGTAAAGGAAACTTGAAAGCTGCTCTTGGGGCAGAATATGTGATCACAGCCACCCAAAGGAAAGAGACCCTCAGCAATGTGGAGTTTGAACTTTGCAACCAGGTGAAGTTAAGTTGGCAATTTAGCCAAGCAAAATAAACATGTATTCCATATTCCTAGTCTTGGGATACTTGGTTTTACTCAAGAATGTTTAGTAGTGTAATGGTAGTTATCTGACTGTGATTTAAAGCAACCTTTTGACTGAGAATCAATCAGGCAAAAAAGTGGAAACCATTAAACAGCAGACATATCAAGTTATCCTTAAAGTCACCCTGTATTCGGGCCCTAGTTTGACCCTGTAATCTCTGTTTCATCCCTAATTTGAGTGTAGTTGGAAAGTGAGCAAAACTGGGTGAGACTGGGTATCATCAGTTCACAAGATTTGCAGGATTTTATTTGGACAAGACTTGATTTAATGAAAAATATAAAATGCAGGCTAATAAGGCAAATCCAAAACTTGAGGTGAAATTCCTGTGAGGACCAATTTAGGTGAGAAAAACCAGTTTGGTCCCCTGTTTTTTTTGTGCTTGTCTACTGTTTGCATTCCTTTTGATTTCGCCCCCAGCTTTGGCTGAAGGCTACCCATAATCTGGGGTAGTAGACTGGATAACTCTAACTAATTGGATGAGGAATGTTGCAGTGACTACTTCTTGTTTTTCTAGTAAGTTTACTCAGACACTCAAATGTAATGCAAAAGCAATAAGGAGTGATCAAGTTGCTTATTAATTTGATGAAGTGAAATAATAACAATCAGCTGCCTAGTGCTTAATTCTTGCAGTAAAAGCAGAGTAATTGAATTTACACTCCATTAAGATGATGGGCTGCTATTCAGCATTTCTCCATTTATGGAACTGATCCCATACACCTCAGAACAGTCCAAGTAAATGCTTTTGGATAAGTTGTTGTGGGAGGGGGAAGCTGGAGACTCGGAGTCTGGAGAGGAAGAAGTGGAGAGGGAGGATGCCGAGCTTTTTCTTGGTGTGTACATAAAGTAAACCAATCCCTTTACGGAAAAAAGAAAGTTATTACAAAAAACAACAATGATGGAGGGAGGAGTCTAAGGCATGGGAAGTTTAGTGAGCAATAACCATCTCTTCATCAATGTGAGGAGCAAACTCAGAACTGCAAAAACACAAAACATTAATTCTATCAAATACATCATAGCATATACAATGAATACAATGACCCAATTCAAGTTTCAACCCACTCCATCATTAGTTGTGCCATGGTACACGGATCCTATTGATTGCAATACAACCTTACTAGTCATGATCCATCCTTTTTCGCTACTACTTGCCACTTGCACACCAGGACAGGTGACGGTGATGATCTCTTTAGCAAATCATTCATGCGTGCACGGACCAAACTGTTCAAACTTCACCAAACTAAAACCCTTTTAACTTTCGAGTCCTCTGTTTTTTTCTCTCTCTCTCTCTCTCTCTCTCTCTTTTTGTCTCTGCCACTTTGATGGGTTGCAGATCCTGATTCTCTTGCCCATCTTGGGCACATGAGAGTTTGTCTTTGAGACCATAAAGCTGCTAGTGCTCTTAATTAGAGTTGTGATTTTTTTTTTAGTGGGATGACAACAAGAGGGCCTTCTTCTTCTTCTTCTTCTTCTGCTTCTTCTTGGTGTATGGTCATTGAAAATGAATGAACAATGGAGAGAGCCCTTGTCTATGAAGATTTATGTAAGCAGCCCCCCATTGCCAGCTTTATAGATCAAAGCCAGTGCATTTTTCCATGGACCCAAACAAGTTGTCCAAAGGCCATAAGAAGGCACACAACAAAATCCATCCCCACCCATGTTACATGTATGGATGTCAAGAGAGAGAGAGAGTTTCTTCTGAGGCACCTGCCTAAATTCAGTGCAAAAAAGAAAGAAGGAAAGAAAATTGGGCAACTAAATTTAAAATCACCTAAATTAGCAAAGAGAAAGAGGGAGAGAGAGAGAGAGAGAGGGAGAAGAGAGGGGCAAAGGGCATTTAAGAAACTAGGGTGGGATATTAACTCTAGTAATTGAATGCACAACTCCAGTGGCCGACAAGGAAGATTAATAGGAGTGTGCACCAATTTAATTTGCATGCCAGAAGCTCTTCATTGCTTTTCACCCTCCCTTGTTATTTTTGTCAATCTTTATTCCCCTTGTCTTTATTACCCATTCCTTGGAAAACTGACTTCATAACAACTTCTCATATTGGATGGACTCTCTGCTATTCATTGGTCTTATTGCACATAGTTTTCTGTTCATCTCTCGTCTCCCCCACAAATTTCCCTGCTTCCTGATTTTGTTATAACACAGAGAAGGTAGTATAGCCTAGCTCTATAATGATGAGATTGAAGGGAAAGTGATGCATGTAATAACACTATTAGGGGTGTGTGTGTGTGTGTGAAATATTTAATTACAATACAATAATAGTTATATGAGTTAAGGGGGTAGAGTAGCTCACAGTTGGCCCTATTATTGCACATTTAAGAATACAATTAAAAATATTCTCATCATAAATAAAATTTCTTGTTGAAATTGGGTATGTAGCACCCAATGATTTTTTTGTGGCAAACTTTCATCATTTTGGGATTTTTTCAATAAGGAGTATTCTATCAAAATTCCCTTTTTTTGGGCCTACAATATGAAAGAAAGGGTGCTTAAATTTTTTTACTCTCATTTTTTGGTATGTTGTCAAATTTGCCTAAATATACTTATGGAATATTGTCATTTGAGTGAAATTTTTTTACCTCCAACTAATCAACGTAATTTGACTTCACCATTTTTCATGTACCCCACAATTGTGCATTTCATGGCACACCTCATCCAAGAGGGAAATTAAAACCCTGCACTACAACCCTACCATTGCACACATTATATACAAAGTTGATATTTCAAATATGAGAACCCAAGTCCTCTTGAGCAAAGATAGGAAAGAATAGTATGAAAAAGTAGGGTTTTTGTGTGGAAGGATAAAGAACAACAATGTTAAGTAATTCCCCTAATGGGGGAATTAGTGTTGAATAATAGAAGAATGGCAATGATAGGTGCCTTCACCATAAACTTACTTAACAATAGTTTTAAAATAATACAAAAATGTTAAGAATCATGCAATAAGTAAACAAATTACACATGTAATTACTAACTATTAACAAACATAAGTATAAAGGTCCAAGTGTTGGTGGACATTGGATTAAAAATGGAATCAATTGTTTTGATGCATTATGGTTTTGTTTAGGTTGATTGAAATTCATGATAGTAAACATGGGTAAACATAAAATAGGAACAACCAACAAAATGCAGCATGGTTTGCAATGCACCTTGACAATTAGGGTTGTCAACATAGATGACCTAACCTAGGGCATAAACATCCTCATCTCCTAGGCGTGCCTTGGTTAATTGAAGTAATTGACCCGCCCTTCCCCCCCCCCAAGCCCCACTCATCGCTTCTTTTGGCTCACCCACCAAAACCCCACCCGCATTCCCCCAAAGCCCATTTTTTTTTGCATGCCCACCCTTCCAAACCCTTCTCCTTAACTCCCAACCCATTCATGGCAACATTCACATCCCTTGACCTCCCCAAGGACACATAGTGAAGTGATCTTTGGCAAATGACAATGATCCTATTGAATTCAACTTCTCCCAAAGGCAAGATCATTTTTCCAATCCCAATCTTCTCCTTGGGGAATGTCCTTTCCATGGGTTCATCCCTTCTTTAATTTCATCCATGCACCCATTTTCACCCAAGGGCAATATCTTTTCCTTGGCCCAATCTTCACCCCATGAACCATTTTCTCCATGAACCCATCTTCACCTTGGTGCAACATCTTTTCCCTAGTCCACATTTTTTCCTCAACCCCATCTCCTCCTTAAGGAATCATCTTTTCCTTGAACGCATCTTCACCCAAGGCAACATCTTTTTTCAAACCACATCCTTTCCCTAGCCCCATCTTCTCCTTGGGGGATTGTTTTCTCTTTGATCCCCATCTTTTCCCTAGGCCCACCTTCTCCTCAAAACTATTTCCTTGCCACTATCCATCCTTAAGGACACATTTTATCCATGGGCCCATCCTATATCCTACCCAAGTTCTCCTTGAAAAACTATTTTTTTCACGGGCGCCATCTTTCTTCCTAGCCCACCTTTTCCTCAAGACCATCTTCCCAACCACTATGCATCCTTGGGCACACATCTTATCCACAATCCCATCTGTTCCTTAAACCCCATGTTTTCCCCAAGCCCATCCTTTCCTTGCAAGACCTTCTTCTCCTTGGGCCTTCCCATGGGCCAATCATATCCATGGGGTAACTATCCTCCCTAATTGACCTTCTCCCTAGGACCACCTTCATGCCACATAGGAGCCCTCTCTCCCTAAGGAACATTGTTTCCCCCAAAGTTTTGTGGTACTATCAATTACAATTTTCACAAATTTTCATGATGTTTTGAATTTGTTTAAACATTTAATGTTTGTTATCATTAGAAATTAGGATTATCATGCCCCATTGTTGATTTAAATTGAATCAACAATGGCCATGAATTTTTTTGTCATCAATTTGTAATCAATAAAATTGACATTGCATTATTTTAATAATAATGGCATTGACATGATAATAAGGGTAGAACTACCCAACCCTTTTTCTGCCCATTTTGTTTAAGGTTTCTATTCCTTGACCAATATTCATTAAGAATTTTTTTCATGGTTTTGATTTCATTCTATTATTGTTTAAGGATTTGGACAACTTGAGGTTGGTGAAGACACAACTATTCATTTTCCCATACTAGTTTTAAATGTTTGAAGAAGTTTTGATATTCATGCCTAGGGATGCCATGTTGTTGTTCGAAGATAAGTCTTATTATATCTTTAATGGTAAACATTTGCATTTGCATTTTTTGTGTTTCAATTGCATTGTATGTTACTCCAATTCTTTGTTCTACAATTGCACTATGTGTTTGTAATTATTTTTGGCCCAATTTTGTAATAATGATCTTGCATTTTTTTTTCCAACATATTTTTTTGAATGTGTTTTGTCATATTTTTTGGTTTTTAGTGTATTTTTTTCCTTTTTTTCTTGCTTCCAACATGTGTTGTTTCATCTTGTTCATTCTTAGCATCTTTTCCCATCACTTATAGCCATGTTTAATGAGGAATTCGATTTGGAAACACAAGATAATGATTGGGGCGAATCTTTAATGCCTTGTAATGTTCAAGATTTGATTCCACCACCCCCAAAACCAAGATGTTGTGATGGTGGAACAAGGTGCACAAGAGGAAGAAGGGCAAAATAGTCTTATTACATCAAAATATGGTTGGGGTACTAAAAAGGACCGTCTCCTTTTGTATCCAGTGGACCCCTTCACTTAAAACATGTTGTAATTTAATGGCACATTCATATGAAAGTTTTATTATCTTCATGCATAGATATATTACTAAGGTATTATTTTATGCATAACATGTCAAATTTGAACAAGTTTTAAGATTCCTACCAAGTTTTTTTTTTAAAAATTCAAAACTTTGTCTCTTGAAAAAAAAAAGTTCAAGGACTCATAAAGAATGTTTAAATAAAGTTTTGTAACCCAAGATTCTTATCACAAACACATTAGATACTAATGTACATAAAATGTATGAGTGTGACAAAAACTACGTGCCCTATTGCAATGTAGAAAAAATTTTAAAGTGAAATTTCTTGGAATTTTGGGCCATTGATAAAGCATGGCTCACATTGGATAAATTTTACTATTTTTACTTTCATAAATGAGAAAAATAGATATTTTAGATGCCTATATAAATTTGGAACAAAATTATTTCATTTTAACATGAAAAAAACAGGGGAAATCTAAAACAAGTCATAAAAGAAAAGTGAAGAAAAAGGTGAATCTAAGTATTTAGGAATGAGTTTTTAATGTTTTTAAAGGGGTACCCCAATTGTGCTTTGACCTTACTATTTACATGGATTTTGTTTTAGAATATTCTAAAGGAATGGTAGAAAAATTTGTTGAAATTAATGAATCACTAAAATGAAATTTACATTATTGGGGGGGGGGGGGGGGGGAGACCCCCCCAACAAAACAAAAACCACTGGTTGAAAAAAAATGGGGGGGAAAAAAAAAAAAAAAAAT
>Ga0116227_10016319_pt1 | contig 10701 bp, 9 predicted proteins | sample S1TSphgellanicum_FD_89693 | JGI IMG/M metagenome (GOLD analysis project Ga0116227, IMG submission 89693) | Host-associated microbial communities from peat moss isolated from Minnesota, USA - S1T2_Fb - Sphagnum magellanicum MG | ecosystem: Host-associated > Plants > Peat moss > Unclassified...
GATCTCAGCGTCGAACACGAATGGATAGCGATCGAAGGTTGCCAGTTCTTCATCCGTCTTGCCGAGCAGCGAGTAGACGTGATCCAAGTTGATCACTCCATTCGTGCGCAGCGAATTCTCGGACCCGTTGTCGGCGATATCCCGGTATTCAGCGAGCGCGGCATCGTATTTCTTCAGCGCCTCGTTCGCCCAGGCGCGATAGACGTGTGCGCGCAGCGAGCCGCGATGCGAGTCGATGACCAGGGTACACTCATCCACTGCCTCCTGAAAGTGGCGCAATTGGTAGTAGGCGAAGCACTTGTTGAACTGAGTGCCACCCCGATTCATCCCGCCCGTCGCATTGGCGGCATCATGATAGGCGATCACCTTGATATATTGCCCGGCACCTCTAGCCACCCACGCCATGTGGTCGTAAATGTCGCCCAGCACAACCGCCTTGTCGTCCTCGTTCGCGAATGTCATGTGCTCGACGTCATCGATCGCCTCGCGGAACTTCTGTTCGACGTTGTTGCTGTTGTCGAGCTTTGCCCACACTCGCGCGGTGACCTCGTCGATCACGTAGTTGTTGTGTTTTTCGTCCTGAATGAGCTCGTTGTTGCTGCCCATGGCTTCCGCAGCCAGCTGCAGAAGACTGTTTATGGCTTGATTGTTACCCTGGGCGTTGACCATATCACCGAGAATCGTCCAGAGCGCGTTGCTGAACTGCACGTGATCCGTGAATTTGTAGAGGGCCAGAGCCTTCGTTACGCCATCTGCCATGGTGCCGCCGACCTGACGGTTCATGTAGGCGTCCATGCAAGCCGTCAGCAGTTCGTGCTTGAGTTGGCGGCACTCGACCCACGCGTCATCCAGTAGATTGGCCGCGAGTTGCATGTACAGGAGATTTCGCGGCGAGGATGAAGGCACGCCGCCTGCGTATAGCGCCACAAACTGACGCATTGCCGCTGCCGAACCACCCCACTTGGGTTCTAGGTAGTACAGTCGCAGGCGATATAGCGGATAGTATTCGGGGTAGTGGGACGTTGCAGCAAGGAAGACCTGTTCTATGTCATTCGGCGCATCCCGCACCTCCGCGATCTGAAGGCGCAGGAAATAACTCCACGGAATGTTCGAATCCAGCTTGATGGATTGGCGGATATCATCCTCGGCGCGCGCGAGATTCTCGTCGAACTGTTCCTTGTGCTCGGGTGTAACGGCCGCAGAAAAGTCCTCGCCGCGAATCAGCCATGCGGTATCGTAAAAATATTTCGCGCGGACGAGATGGGCCAGGGCGGATTGCGGACGGCTCTTCACCCAAACGTTCAGCCCATCGAGATAACCGGGCTCGTTGCCGGGACATAGGTGCGTGATGAACCGGTCGAGCGGCTGGAAGGAAAATGCCTGCAACTTGCTCCGCGTTAGAATCTCGCCGGCGATTGATTCCGCAGCTTGATAATCACCGCGACGCAACGCGTCCGCTGCGCGCAGCGCCTTGTCAGTGGTGAGTTCGGCTGAGTGCGGCTTGATGTTGAGCGAGGCGTACTCTTCGGCGACGAGCGGGTCGAGCGAACCCACAGTCGACGCCCCTGGGGCGCGCGCCGCAGTGCTGCCCGACTGATGAGAGACGTCGGTTGGGGCGAGGGGCGCCAGGCGCGGCAGCACGAACAGGTAACCGGCAGCTGCCAAGGCGGTGGCCGTGAGCAGCCCCAAAAGGAACGGTAGGAGGCTCGCGCGCTGCGACTTGGCGCTGGTTTCAAGTAAACCCATATCTATCCCACCGGACCGACGCGACATCGTCGACCGGAGTCTACCCGTTAACCATCATCCATTGCGTGCAAGGCGTCACGCACGGCTGTACCAGTAAGACATGGCCAGGCATCATTCCCCGCGGGCCGCGAAGGATTACGGCAGCCGCTGCGCACTCCCCAGAAATAGAAAATCAGCGCCGTCGCCGCGACGCATCGCGTCTTACCAATGTGGTAGCCGGCCGCGCCCCGCCCGTCGTGCCCCTTTTTTTGTGACGAGACTCGCAGGCACAATTAGCGGAATCGCAGTAGATTTTGCGCAATTAGGGGGAGGTTTCGTGCGGCATCCACGGAGGACTTCAGATCTTAAGCACGGCACGTTGCTGACGATATGTGTTCTGCTTGCATGGCCGGCTTCCTCCCCGCGAGCCGATGAAGTGTACAAATCGATCGATGCTCAAGGCCACGTCGTCTACTCGGACCGGCCCGACTCTTCGTCGGCACAGAAAGCCGTCGTCAACGTCGATCGGCCCGATGCGAAAGAAGTCGCGCGTATGGCCAAGGAGCAGGAGATCCTCAAGGCCGAGGACATCCAGCGCACTCGGCAAAAGCAGATCGACGATGCCAAGAAGGCTCAGCAAGACCACGCCAAGCAGGTTCAATGTGACGCTGCTCGCAACCACTATTACACGCTGAAGGAAGCGCGTCGGCTCTATGACCGGGACGCCGATGGCAACCGGGTCTACTATTCCGATGCGGATGCCGACGTGAAGCGGGAAGAGGCCCGGCAAGCAATGAATGCAGCCTGCGGACTATGAGAGTCCCGCGGCGGGCGCTTGCCCTCCTCGTTTTTGCCCTGCCGGGTACGATGCTCATGGCGCAAACGGTGTATAAATATCGCGATGCAAACGGTCAATGGGTTTTTACGGATCAAGCCAGTCCTTCGGCAGAGTCGGGCGAGTCGTTCAGTCTTGGACACGCCGACAACACACTTCACGTCTCGGTCGATCGCGAGGACGATGCCCAATCGATGCAACTCATCGCGGTGAACGATTGCCTCTGCGTTGCCACTTTTCAGGTCTCCATCGTCCACTCCGGCTTTGACACCATCGCAGACGGGTCGCGCTACCAAGCAACATTGCAGCCAGGCACGAGGCAGACTGTGCTGCGGGCGACACGCCCAGTGGGTGAGGATCCGGCACTTCGGATCGCGTGGAAGGCGGCCCTCGGATCCCCGGACGCCGTGCACACTCCGGCGCTGCCATATCGGGTACCCTTTGGCGTCGGTTCGACTTTTCAGATATCTCAGGCATACCCGGTTCGAATCACTCACACCACCGCGGAGAGTCAATACGCGGTCGACATCGCACTCCCTGATGGGACGCCCGTTTACGCGGCTCGAGAGGGTATCGTGATGAATACCCGTCATGACTCCTATCGGGGCGCCCCATCTCCAGTGATGCTCGATCAGGCCAATTTCATAGAGATACTCCACTCCGACGGGACAATTGCGCTGTACGCGCATTTACACTGGGATTCGATTCGCGTGCGCATGGGCGAGCATGTGGCGCGCGGGCAATATCTCGCCGATTCGGGCAATACCGGCTTCACATCGGGTCCGCACTTGCATTTCGCCGTGCTCAGAAATGCGGGCTTCGAGGACGTATCGATTCCGATTCAATTCGCGGGAATAGCCAATGTTCCCGTATCGCCGGTCACGCAGATGCAGTTGACGGCGTATTAGAAGACGGCGGTGGAGTGATGCCATTCGGTGCTGCGGCCGCCCCCTCCAGCGCCGCAATACTCGGCGTACGCCAGCCGCTGCGCACTCCCCAGAAATAGAAAATCAGCGCCGTCGCCGCGACGCATAGCTGATCCCAGCCGTAGCCGATGTAATCGTGCCCTTCGAATTCCTTGCTGCCCGCCCACGACAGTGCGGTGATGGCCACGAGATAAGCAAAGAGCCACCAGGCGCCGCCCAGCTGCCGCGCGAAATCGGCCCAATTCGCCTTGGCTTGATAATAGAGATAAACCGGCAGCGGCAGGATCAACAGCAGCATGATCTGGCCGGTGTGCGGCCAGCGCGCCCAGAACAACATCAACGTGGCCAATACGAAGGCGAGCGGCGCCAGGAAAGGAAGGCCCCACACCCGCAGTGGCCGGTGCAAATCGGGTGCGGTCCGCCGCAGCACCATGACGCTGATCGGCACCACCAGGTAGGTAATGATGGTTGCCACCGAGATCACGGCTGCGAGCTTGCCCCAGCCGCGAAAGAAGAACAGGAATATGAAAGACACCGCCAGGTTCAACCACATTGCCGGGCGCGGTATACCGTAGCGAGGATGCACGGTTCCAAAAACCTTCGGAATAGTGCCGCTGACTTCCATGGCGTAAATCATGCGCGCAGTCGTCGCGGTGTAGGTGCTGCCGGTGCCGCTCGGACTGATGAAGGCATCGGTGTAGAGCAGGATCGCGAGCCAATTGAGGTTCAATGCCAGGGCGAGCTGTGCGAACGGCGAGCTGTATTCGAGCGCCGCCCAGCCTTCATGCAGATGCTCCGGCGCCACCGCGCCCAGAAAAGCGGTCTGCAGCAGCAGATAGACCACGGTGCTCAGGGCGATGGAACCGAAGATCGCGAAGGGCACGCTGCGCCCCGGATTGTGGGCCTCGCCGGCGAGGTTTACCGGGCTCTGGAAACCGTTGTAGCTGAAGACGATGCCGCTGGTGGCCACCGCCGTCAGTATGGCGGCGACATTGCCAACATGTTCACCGCCATGCACGCCGACGTGGAAGTTCTCCCAATGAAAGCCGGTGCTCATCAGGGCGATCGCGGTGGCGGCCGGCACGATGAGCTTGAAGAAGGTGATGGCGCTGTTGGTATCCGCGAACACCTTCACGCTCCAGAAATTCACCAGGAAATACGCCACCACCAATACCGCGGCGATGCTCAAGCCGCCGAAGGTCAGTTCGCCTTGACCATTGGCCGCGTGCACGTATAGTGCGTGCGCCCACTCCCAGGGCCATGAACTCATGTATTGCACCGAGGCCTCAGCCTCGACCGGGATCACCGAGACGATGGCGATCCACGCGGCCCAGCCTGCGACGAAGCCCACCAACGAGCCGTGCGAGTAGTGCCCATAGCGCACCGCGCCGCCGGATTCAGGAAACATGGCACCCTGCTCGGCGTAGGTCAGGGCGACGAATAATATGACCACTGCGCCGATGATCCAGGCATAGATCGCACCGGGGCCGGCCAGCTGCGCGGCGCGCCATGCGCCGAACAACCACCCCGAACCGATGATCGATCCCAAGCCCGTGAACATCAGCGCGACGGCGCCTACATCCCGGCGAATCGCACTTTCATTGGACATTTATGATCTCCTTGCGGGACTGTAGCCGCTTATGCCCCCTTGACGCCATCGCTGATGCATCCAATTCTTCCCGACCGACGAATTCCTCCCTTTGAGAACTCAACATGTCCAGCAAGACCACCCTGAAAATTCTATTTGGCTGCATTTTTGCGACGCTGCTGGTTTACAACTCGTGGGCCGCGACCCAGCAGGCCGTCTGGCAATGGGGCGGCCTTACCACAGGGATTGACCGCTACTGGACCACCGCCACATTCCTGGATGCTTACGCTGGCTTCATCACTTTTTATACCTGGGTGGTGTACAAGGAACCCGGCGCGTGGTCGCGCATTCTCTGGTTCATCGCCATCATGGCGCTCGGCAACATCGCCATGTCGAGCTACATGCTGCTGCAGTTGTTCCGGCTGCGGCCCGAGCAGGATGTATCGGCCATACTCAACCGACGTAGCTCACTTGGAAGTGCCCCATGACCACTACCACGCTGTCCGTGCCCCTGTCCTGGTCCATGCGGCTGTTGGAACGCAACTTGGTGCCGGATTTCCTGGTGCGCCTCGGCATCAGGCGCCTGTTGCAGGCACGGCTGCAAGAGGAGGATCGCGGCAGCCCGGAGGCACAGCAGGCGCATCTGATGAAATTGATCGCCCGCCTGCGCCAGAGTCCGGTGGCCATCAACACCGGCGATGCGAATCTTCAGCACTATGAAGTGCCGAGCGCATTTTTCCAGCATGTGCTGGGTCCGCATCTCAAGTATTCGTCCTGTTATTACCGGCGCGCCGATGAAACATTGGGTCAGGCGGAGGCCAACATGCTGCAGCTGACGGCCGAACGGGCCAGGCTCAAGGACGGCGATCGAATCCTCGAGCTGGGTTGCGGTTGGGGCTCGCTGTCGTTGTGGATGGCCGAACGCTATCCCAATTCGCAAATCACCGTGGTTTCGAACTCCCGCACCCAGAAGCGCTTCATCGATGCGCGCGCCGCCGCGCGCAATTTCAGGAATTTGCACGTCATCACGGCGGATGCCAACCAGCTGTCCTTCGACGCCTCGACGCGCTTCGATCGCGTGGTTTCCGTGGAGATGTTCGAGCACATGCGCAATTACGAAACGCTGATGCGGCGCATCGCCGGCTGGCTCGCACCCAACGGCACGCTGTTCGTGCATATCTTCACGCACAAGACCTATGCCTATCCCTTCGAAGTACGCGATGACACCGACTGGATGGCGAAATACTTCTTCAGCGGCGGCATCATGCCGAGCGATGATCTGCTGCTGTACTTTCAGAAAGACCTGACGTTGGCCGATCACTGGCACGTCGACGGCACGCATTACAGCCGCACCGCAGAACATTGGCTCGAGAACATGGACGGGCATCGCGCCGAAATCGAACCCCTGCTGGCGGAAACCTATGGCAAGGATCAGATGCTGCGCTGGTGGGTATATTGGCGCGTATTTTTCATGTCCTGCGCCGAACTATGGGGTTATGCCGGCGGCAAAGAGTGGCTGGTGTCGCATTACCTCTTCGACAAGGCGGGCGCGGCCGAGGCGTGACGCGGCATCCCGCCGGCATGGGCGTTAGCTTTCCTCGCAACCGTGCGCGCAGCGGTCTCTTTCAATCTGCAGCGTGGCGTGGTGAATGTGAAAGCGCTTCTTCAAGTTCGGCGTCAACGAGTTCAGCAGTGCGTCCTCCCCACCCCGCTCGGGGACGACCAAGTGCGCGGTCAGCGCGACGCTGGTGGTGCTGAGCGCCCAGATGTGCAAATCGTGCACGTCGGTGACGCCGCGCTGGCCGGCGAGGTAGGACATCACCGCCGAGGAATTGACGCTGCCCGGTACTCCGTCCAGCGATAGCATCAGGGAATCGCGCAACAACCGCCACGTGCTCAACAATATCGTGGCGACGATCAGCAGACTGACGATGGGATCCAATAGATTCCAGCCCGTCAGGGTGATGAGGAAACCCGACGCCAGCACGCCGGCCGACACCGCCGCGTCTCCCAGCATATGGATGTAGGCACTGCGCCGGTTCAAATCCCCGTGGCTGCCTGCGTGCAATAGCATGGCGCTCGCGCCATTGAGCAAAATGCCGATGGCGGCGACGATCATGACCGTCGTGCCGGCCACCGCGGGCGGTGCGGCGAGTCGCGCGGCCGCTTCCCAGGCAATGGCGCCGCACGCCAGCAGCAGCAATACCGCATTCGCGAGCGCAGCCAGGACCGATGAGCGCCCCAGGCCATAGGTGAATTTTGCGCCGGGCGGCCGCCGGCTCAACACGATCGCAGTCCAGGCACACAGCAGTCCCAGTACATCGCTCAAGTTGTGCCCCGCATCCGCGATCAATGCAACCGAGTTGGAGATGAACCCGAAGCCGCCCTCGACGATGACGAATGCAATGTTGAGCGCAACCGCGACCGCCATGCGCATATTGCCGCCACCGCTGGGAAGCGCGTGCACGTGACCGTGCGCGTGGCCGTGGTGTTCATGGCCGTGATCGTGGTCGTGACCATGGTCGTGATCGTGATCGTGATCACTATGATTGTCAGGTTGCATCGGACTTGTATTCCTCGAGTTGCTCGAATGACTGCATTCGCCAGAGTCGCGGAAACAGCACCCGCGCCCACAAGAAAGTCACCGCCAACGTCAGTGCACCGCCCAAAACGATGGCGGGTACCAACCCGAACCATGCCGCCGTCGTGCCCGATTCGAACTCACCCAGTTCATTGGACGCCCCAATGAACACGGCGTTCACGGCGCTGACCCTGCCGCGGATCTGGTCGGGCGTCTCCAATTGCACCAGCAGCCCCCTGACGAACACGCTGACCATGTCCCCCACCCCGAGGATCACCAACGCTATCATCGCCACCCAAAATTGCCGGGTCAAACCCAGCACGACGGTGGCCACGCCAAACGCCGCCACGCCCGCAAACATCTTGACCCCCACGTGGCGGGAGATGGGTCGAAATGCGAGGTACAGGGCCGTAACGCCGGCTCCCACCCCCGGTGCCGCGCGCAAATAGCCGAAAACCGCCGGCCCGGCGTGCAACACGTCCCGCGTGTAGGCGGGTAACAGCGCCGCGGCTCCCCCGAACAATACGGCAAATAGGTCCAGAGAGATGGCACCGAGTACCGTTTTCCGGTGCCACACGAAGCGTATGCCCTGCAGCAGCGTCTCCCAGCTCAAAGTAGACCGTGGCGTCGGGGCGCGGCGCTTGGCGATCGACAGCATCAACACCGCGGCCGTCAGCAACAGGATGGCGGCAGTGCCGTAGACGAGGCTCGCGCCGCTGTTTCGGCCGACGTGCGATTCCGCCACGGCGTACAAGACCCCACCCACGCTGGGACCCGTGATGCTCGCGACCTGGTTCGCGGAGGAGTTGAGGGCGAGGGCACTACGCAACAGCCGGGTCTCGACGATGGTGGGAACGAAGGATTGCGCGGCGGGCAGTTGGAAGGCGCGGGTGATTCCATAAACCGCCAGTACCCCGAATATGGGCAGTGTGCTGCGGATATTCGACATCGCGAAGCCGAGCAGCGCGGCGCTGCACAGAAAATATGCACATAAGCCCAGCAGCAGAATGATGCGCCGATCGTACTGGTCGGCCACATGTCCCGAGAACAGCACCAAACATAGAAACGGCAGGAACTGCGAGAGCCCGATCAATCCTAGGTCGAGCAGGCTGCCGGTGATGTGGTACACCTGCCAGCCCACCGCCACGATCAGCATCTGGGTGGCGATGTTGGAGAGAAAGCGCGCCGAAAGATACAGGCTGAAATCGCGGTTTGCGAGAACCGCGAAGCCGCTGCTAGCCCGAGGCATCGAAGCCCAAGAGAGCCGAATTGGCCAGGCTGTCCTGAGTGAGCAGGAGGTTGGTCAGAAAGCCGTCGCGATCCTGCATGCTTTCCAGGTAACCCGCCCACTGGCCTGGTCCCAGGAAGGAAATCGACGGGCCAAAGACGTAGGCGGACTTGAAGTAGCGGGACGCCAGTTCCACGAACTCGGCACAGCTGCTGCCTTGCTCGCGCAGCTGCCAGGGCGCGAATTCCACATAGAGATGGCGCGTCTTGGCGAGCACCGCGGCGGCACCCCGCATGGCGGCCACCTCACTGCCCTCGATGTCCATCACCAGCAGGTCGATGACGTTCCATTCGGGCGGCACACAGCGGTCCAATGTCTCCACCTCGACCAGAATTTCACCGGTCTTCTCGGCAATGCGGCTGTTGCCGGTATTGATGCTGTTCTCGGTGAAGTGCAGCCTGCCGGGCTGCCGACCCACCGCGATATTTCGCGCCACGACGCCTTCCAGTTTGTTCAGGCAGAGATTCATGCTGAGCAGCCGGTAGTTACGCGGACTGGGTTCGAACGCCAAGATCGCGCGCGCGCCGCTGGCGGCGGCGATGGGAATGAGCACCGCGCCGATATGCGCGCCGGCGAATACCAGGCGCGATTCGGCATTCAGCAACTTCGTCAGCCACAGGATCGGCTGCCAGTCGTATTCGCCGCGCGACAAGAGTTCGCGCGAGACGTTGAAGTCGCCGGGCTGGACCGCCAACAGTCCGTTCTTGGTCTGCGCGACTATAGCTATGCCGTGGGACGACAATGAGCGCGCGCGCCAGCGGCCGCGCAGCTTCCTGGACCAGCGTTTGATGATCGGGTTTCTCACGGAAAGGGTCAGGCGCCCTTGAGCCGCATGCAGTAGATTTCGTTGCCCGACAGCCCTGTCAGTCTAGGTTGTGTCAGCATGCGGCAATCCTAACGTATTGCCGGGTCATGTGGCGCGCCACAGTCGGTCGGCCGACCAGGTGCTCCAAACGATCAGCACCAGCAGCAGAACCTGAACGACCAGGCGCGCCTCGAGCAACCACGGTGCAATATGGAAGCGGTCTGCGTGTTGCAGCATGAACACGTTGGCCGGCGTGACCGCAATGGTCAAGAGAGCCAATCCGATCCCGGCCGCCCGGCGCAGCGCCGTCATCAGCATGCCGGCCGCTCCCAGCAATTCGAACACGCCGCTCACCAACACCGTGACGCGGGGCCAGGGAATGTACGGCGGCAAGATCTGCATTTCGGCGCCGGTGGCCGCGAAATGAAAACAACCGCCGATGGCGAACCACAGGAATACGAATACGAATGCCGCGCGCTTCAGCCACCGCTCGAGGCGCATGTTCACGGGTCCCATGCCGCCTTCACGCCGGCAGGTGACGATTGAGCATCGAAACCATCCGCTCGAGCCCGGCGCTGAATGCATCCATTCCCACATCCGGCAAGTCGACATAGACAGCGTCGGACCGCAGCATGGGTTTGACGCGCGCCGTCTGCTCGATGATCTCATCGTGCGGAGCGAATACGATCAACGGCGACTTCAGCGACTTGAGCTTCTTCTCGACGCCATAGCTGCATGCGGCGCGAAATGCAGCGCCCGGATTGGCCGCCAGCACATGTTCGATGAAGCGGTTGTGAACGTCGCTCAAGTCATAGGGCGGCGGGCGGAACGCAAAGCCGCCGCGCCAGGCGCCGAGGACGTGGCCACCCTCGGCCGCGGGCCGCAGCGGCTGCTCGCTATATTTCTCCATCTGCCGTTGTTGTTCATCGTTGGTGAACAGCGGCATTCCGACC
>Ga0116227_10016320_pt1 | contig 10701 bp, 9 predicted proteins | sample S1TSphgellanicum_FD_89693 | JGI IMG/M metagenome (GOLD analysis project Ga0116227, IMG submission 89693) | Host-associated microbial communities from peat moss isolated from Minnesota, USA - S1T2_Fb - Sphagnum magellanicum MG | ecosystem: Host-associated > Plants > Peat moss > Unclassified...
AAATACTTAAAAAACAACGGACAGAGTTTAGCGACCAAGGCTACAAAATTGCCGGAAAATATATTTTCTTCAGATTGGTCATCGAAGCCTACTTCTGTAACCGGAGATTGTTCTATCCAACTTAGTGCGCTCATGCTTTTTGAATCTCTTGATGAATTAAAACGTGCTGGAATTTTAAAATAACATGATGAATTTTAATCTTATACGAGGGGTAATCATGTTGTTTTTTATCTTGGTTACTGCTCCACAAATTTTTGCCATACCTCCGGGTATGGCAAAAATACTGAGCTATCCTGTACCTTCTATTTATAAAACCTCTTCTTTTTTTGAGCTCAATGTAAATGGAGTAGAAGTGCCCGTTATAGCTTATAACGAAAAATATGACTATGCCCAGCTCTCGATGAGTAAGGGAAAAGCTGAGTTTACCATCAGTTTAAAAAATGGTGACCAGGTAACAGCGTTTAACATCAGTCCCAGAAAGTTCGCCATTTCTGGTGTAAGGGACGGTAACAAACTGAAATTTACAATTCAAAAGGACGAGTACCTGATCCTCAAAATTAATCAGTTGAGAGAATTGGTGATCGCGGCAGATGCGGAAGAATTGAATAAGCCATCGCCTTCAGGAAAAGGGATATTTAACATTACCAGTTGGCCTTATACTGCTTTGAATTCGTCTACAAAACTGGCAACCGAAGCTGTTCAGAAAGCCATTGACGATGCCGCTTCTTATCCGGGTGGTAAGGGGATTGTTTATGTTCCGGCAGGGGTTTATCCGGTAAGAAACATCAAACTAAAGAGCAGTATGAGTCTTTATCTGGAAGGTGGGGCGGTTTTGTTGTTTAGCGGAGTAGAAAAAGATTTTAAGATCAGCGCACGCAAGGCCTCGCAGCATAGAAACATCACCTGGTGGATTGCTACAGATAGCGGTGCTCATGACATCAAAGTTTTTGGTCCTGGTACATTGGATGGCAATGGGAAATATTCAACAGAAAAAAATAATCTTGGAAACCATATCCTTGCCATTATGCATACGGAAAGGTTTGAGCTGAATGGCCCCGTGATCAGAGATTCTGGTGCCTGGGCAATTATCCCAACACGTTCTAAAAACCTGGTGTTTCAAAATTTCAAATTGTTTAACCGGTTTGATATGGGCGAAAATGATGGTATTGATGTCATGGAATCGCAGAATGTGCTCGTAAAACACGCCATTGGCATTGCGCTTGACGATCCTTTCTCTACCAAAACCTGGAAGCAGGATACTGATTTATGCCGCAATTGGCCTGGAAAACCGATGATCCAGGATGGGGTTGTATTTGAAGATTGTATTTCCTGGACGTATTGTTATGGCTTTAAAATCGGTCAGGGGGTGATGCAGGACCAGCGAAATATCAAGTTCAAAAACTGCGTCGTTTATGACGCAGCTGTGGGCATCGGCATCCACCACAAATGGGGAACGGCTTCGGTAAAAAAAGTGGTATTTGATGGAATCGATATCGAGCGTTTAAGCTATCAGAACGATGACCATCGTACCTGGGCTATATTTTTTATGCAAAATGGTGATCAAAAAGGAAGTGGGCCAATTTCCGATGTCATGGTAAAAAACATAAAGGTTAGAGATGAAGGTAAATCACCTGGAAAAATCAAAGGCATAAGCGCCAGAACTCCAGTTTCGAATTTGAGGTTCAAAAATATTGCAATGCCAGGAGTAGCCGGACCTGCAATTACGCTAGAGCAAATTAAAATGATTGATACGAGTTACACCAATCACATTCAAATCAGAAAATAAACATACACACACACATGAAATCTATCAAATTATTAATACTATTACTGCTTTTTCTGTATGCTACAATAGTGCAGGCACAAAAGAAATATTTACTTCAATCACCCGACCGTAAAATCGAGGTTACCCTTTCTGTAGCCGACAGCGTGTATTATACGGTAAAAGTAGATCAGAAAGAACTCATTTCGCCTTCTGCAATCGCCTTAGAGCTAGATGGTAAAAGCAAATGGCAGGTTGTGAAATCTAGTACTGTAAAGCACAATGGCGTATTACATCCTGTCGTTTGGCAAAAGAGCAAGGCTGTGGCGGATGTTTATAACCTGTTACGTCTTGATTTTAACAACGGTCTTGCGCTGGAATGGAAGGCCTTTGATAATGGGATATCCTGGAGATGGTTGAGTAAGCTTAAAGGAGATTTTATAGTAAAGTCTGAAACTGCAAAGTTTAATTTTAAAGGTTCCGGGAAGGCTTGGTACCCGCAGGAAGAACAGTTTTACTCACACAATGAACGTGAATACAAAAATTACAGCCTGGATCAACTGGATGACAAGAAGCTAGCGAGTTTGCCTGCGTTATTCCAGGTGGGAAATGTAAAACTGCTGCTTACCGAATCAGATCTGTTTAACTATGCAGGGATGTGGTTAAGAGGGACAGGCAAAGGTGGTGTACGTGGTGTATTTCCGGCTTATCCAAAGTTAAAAGCCATTACCAGTGATCGTGATGAACAGGTAAAACAAAGGGAAGATTACCTGGCTAAGGCTAATGGTGTACAGACATTTCCCTGGAGAGTAATCATGGTGGCCAGGGAAGATAAAGACATTTTAGTGAATCAGCTACCTTATCTTTTGGGTAGGCCAGCTACAGGTGATTTTAGCTGGGTAAAACCGGGTAAAGTACAATGGGATTGGTGGCACTACAACAATGTTTATGAAGTAGACTTTAAAGCTGGAATCAACAATGATACCTACAAATATTACATCGATGTTGCTTCAAAGTACGGAATTGAGTACGTTTTACTTGATGAGGGCTGGTGCGATACCCGTGACCTGATGAAACAGTCGCCAGGTATTGATGTGGCTGAACTTGCTGCATACGCTAAAAGTAAAAATGTGGATCTGCTGTTGTGGTCTAGCTGGTTGGTGTTGGATAAACAATTGGATGTGGCACTAGATCAGTTTGAGAAATGGGGTGTCAAAGGAATTAAAGTAGATTTTATGCAGCGAGATGATCAGGAGATGGTCAACTATTACGAGAAAGTTGCAAAGGCAGCTGCAAAAAGAAAACTATTGGTCGACTTTCACGGCGCTTACAAGCCTACAGGCTGGCTGCGCACTTATCCAAACATCATGACTTCTGAAGGTGTATTGGGCAATGAGATCAGTAAATTCGCTGGATCTATAACTCCCTCACATACCACTACGCTTCCTTTTACGCGAATGGCAGCCGGACCAATGGACTTTACCCCAGGTGGTATGCGGAATGTTCATAAAAAAGAATGGGCTGCAGCACCGTCAGAACCTATGACATTGGGTACCCGCTGTAACCAACTTGCCATGTATGTAATTTATGAAAGTCCATTGCAGATGTTATGCGACATACCGACGCACTACCTTAAAGAACCTGTAACTATGGAATTTCTTAAAGCTGTGCCTACAGTATGGGCACAAAGTCTGGCACTGAATGGAAACGTAGGGGAATATGTTACGATGGCCAGACAAGCACCAAATGGCGATTGGTATTTGGGGGCGATGACTGACTGGAAAGAAAGAGATTTTGAACTACGCCTTTCGTTTTTAGGCCAAGGTGATTATGAAATGCAGATTTGGAAGGATGGAATCAACGCCAATCACAATGCAAAGGATTTTAAAATGGAGAAAACTAAGGTTAACAGGGATGCAACTTTGCACATCAAACTCGCTTCGGGTGGGGGCTATGTGGCCAGGCTAATTAAACTTTAAGGCGTCCGCGTATGAGAAAGTATTTGATCTTATTTGCGATGTTGGGTTTTAGCCTAGCGAAGGCTCAGGTAAAAGAATTCAAAAACTGGCCAAAAGGTAGCGATCCTAAAGCAATAGGAAGCTTGTTGGCCATGCATTACCTGGAAACACCGCATACCAATTTTGGCCTGCCAGGTCCTCCGGGGTCTATTACCTACTCGGAGGTATGTGCCTGGTATGGTGCGTTAAAGTTCGCTGCGGTAACTAAAAACTCAGATTTGCTGAATAAACTGGAGTTAAGATTCCGGCCTTTGCTTTATGAAAAGAAAAACCTCCAGCCCAGGCCCGATCATGTAGATCCTAATATTTTTGGCTCGGTTCCGCTGGAATTGTTTATGCAGAATAAAAATCCGATTTACCTGGATATGGGTAAATGGTTTGCCGACCAGCAATGGACCTTGCCTAAAAATGGCAAACCTGAGTATCAGGCCTTGCTGGACCGGGGTTTAACCTGGCAAACCAGGATGTGGATTGATGACATGTATATGATCACCAATATACAGGCTCAGGCCTATCGGGCTACTGACGACAGAAAGTATATTGAAAGAGCCGCTGCTGAAATGGTTGTCTATCTGGATGCCATTCAGCGTCCAAATGGTCTTTTTTATCATGCGCCTGATGTGCCTTTTTTCTGGGGAAGAGGAAATGGATGGATGGCTGCCGGGATGACGGAGTTGCTTAGTGCCTTACCAAAAGAGGATCCAAACTATGCCAGAATTTTAAAGGCCTATCAAACCATGATGTTCAGTTTAAAGAAATACCAAACTAAAGAGGGCATGTGGCTGCAATTGATTGATGATGCAGGTTCATGGCCTGAAACTTCGGGCACGGCTATGTTTACATTCGCCCTGATTACTGGTGTTAAAAAAGGATGGATAGATGCAAAGGAATATGCCGATGTAGCAAGGAAGGGCTGGATTGCCTTAACAAAATACATAGAACCGAATGGCGATGTAAGGGAGGTTTGCCAGGGAACAAATAAGGAAAATAGTAGGCAGTATTACCTGGACAGAAAGCGGATTACAGGTGATATGCATGGACAAGCTCCGGTATTGTGGAGCGTTTTTGCCTTGCTTAAATGAAATTATAACACACACACATATATGAAACGCAGAATTTTTTTACAGAACACAGGACTTTTGGCGGCAGGACTGATGGTGGACCAGCTGGCATTTGCCGCCGCACCTGAATTTCCGGTGGTCAGGATTGCCGAATCAAAAAGGAACTTTCAAAGTAAAGCTGTTGAAAGTGCCATTATAGAATTTAAAAAGAATGTGAAAAACAAGGAATTGGGCTGGCTGTTCGAGAATTGTTTTCCCAATACTTTAGATACTACAGTGACCTATGCGGAAAATAATGGCAGACCAGATACGTATGTGATCACGGGCGACATTGATGCCATGTGGCTTCGTGACAGCACAGCTCAGGTAACACCATATCTGCCCTTGGTGAAAGCAGATCAAAAACTTCATAATTTGATTGCCGGCGTAATCAACCACCAGGTAAAATGTATCCTTAAGGATCCTTATGCCAATGCTTTTTATGGAGATCCAAACAAGGTGGGGGAATGGAAAACAGATCATACGGATATGAAGCCAGGCATACACGAACGAAAATGGGAGATCGATTCGTTATGTTATCCGATCCGGTTAAGTTATCAGTATTGGAAACTTACTGGTGATACTTCTCCCTTTGATGAAAACTGGAAGGCAGCCATTGCTTTGATTGTGAAAACGTTTAAAGAGCAACAAAGAAAGCATGGACAGGGACCCTATCATTTTCAACGTGAAACGATGTTTGCTACGGATACGACACCACTTAGTGGCTATGGTTATCCTGTCAAGCCAGTGGGATTAATTTGTTCTGCATTCAGACCAAGTGATGACGCTACGATTTACAATTTTCTGATCCCCTCAAACTTCTTTGCTGTTGTAAGTTTAAAACAGGCAGGGGAAATTTTACTGGAGGTACAAAAAGATACCACATTGGCTTCAGAATGTCGCAACTTGGCAGCAGAGGTAGAAGTGGCTTTGCAAAAATATGCTGTAGTGAACCATCCTCAGTTCGGTAAAGTATATGCCTTTGAAGTGAATGGCTACGGAAGTTTTAACCTGATGGATGACGCCAACGTACCTAGTTTATTGGCATTGCCATATCTGGGGGCTATCAAAGCGAGCGATCCCATTTATATCAATACGCGTAAGTTGATTTTATCTTCAGAAAATCCATTTTATTTTCAGGGAAAGGCCGCTAAAGGAATAGGAAGCCCGCATACCGGCATTGACAAAATCTGGCCAATTGCGCTGGTGATACAAGGATTGACCAGCACAAATGATGAAGAAATCAGATCCTGTATTCAAATGCTGCAAAAAAGCCATGCCGGTACCGGATTTATGCACGAGGCCTTTGGTATGGACGATCCTTCTAAATTCAGTAGGTCCTGGTTTGCCTGGGCAAATACCATTTTTGGAGAGTTCTTATGGAAAACTTATCGGGAGAAACCCCATTTACTTGTGTGATGATGAAAGTATTTCTTAATGCTTGTTGTATGTTTTTTGTGGCAATGTTTGTTGGTTTAAATCTTCGGGCCCAATCTTTTTCCTACATAGAACGTATCAAAACGTTGAATAGCAATATAGCATCCTATCTGAAAGATCAAAAGACTGGTTTGTATTTTGAAACTACAGATCGTATTCCTAAGGAAAACAAATATGCCTGGCTATGGCCCTTGTGTGCTTTAATCCAGGCTGCAAATGAACAAGAAACACTGGAACCCCGAAAAAAATATATGGAGCCGGTAATGCAAGCTATTGAACAATATTACAATAAAAAGCAACCGCCTGCATATCAGGATTATGTAACATCTGAGCGGCTAAGTGAAAGGTTTTACGACGACAACCAATGGATTGCTATTGCTTATCTTGATGCTTATCAGCGAACCCTAAATCCTAAATTTCTTCAGGATTCTAAAATGATTTATCGATTTATGATCAAGGGACTGGATACAGCAGCAAGTGGTGGCATCTATTGGAAGGAAGGAGATTTAAGTACAAAGAACACTTGCTCAAACGGACCGGCCATCTTAGTGGCGCTTGGATTGTATAAGGCAACTAAAGATCAGCAATATTTATCAACAGCTCTAGACATCTATAACTGGACGTACCGTAAACTGGAATCTCCTGAGGGATTATTTTATGATGCGATTAAAGTTCCATCAGGACAGATCGATCGGGCTTATTACACTTATAATGCCGGGACGATGTTACAGGCGAATGTGTTGCTTTATGAGCTTACTGGAGATCGGTCTTATTTTTTAAAAGCGCAGCGTCTGGCTGTTGCCGCTAAAGCCTATTTTTATAAAAACAATCGTTTACCAGGTCACTACTGGTTTAATGCTGTAATGTTAAGAGGTTTTCAGGCACTATATGCAATTGATAAGGATAGAAAATGGATTGATTTTTTTATTGAGGATGCAGAACGCATCTGGAAAAATGAGCGGGATGAAAAAAGTTTTGTAGGCAAACACAAATCCTTGATTGACCAAGCTGCCATGATTGAAATTTATGCGAGGCTTAACCAGTTAAATTAGAATGATAGATGAGTATTTTTCTACTCATCTATCTTCATCTACCTCATAAACGGTATCGCAGGTTGGTAAAATACCTTTTTGCCTTTATAACTCCGATAGGCATTGATCAGTCTTGCAGATCGAAATATGCTTTGCGGCATGTTTACGGCATTCTTACGACATTCGTGTCTAAAGCCCTTCAATCGCATTTAAAGACCGGTTATAGTTTTTTGGCTTCGTTCCAATACACATCCATTTCTGCAAGTGTCATATCCTGTAAAGCTTTGCCATTTGCTTTGGCCTTTTCTTCCAGGTATTGGAAACGTTTGATGAATTTCTTATTCGTTTTTTCCAGTGCATTTTCCGGATTGATATTCACAAATCTCGCGTAGTTAATCAATGAAAATAGCAAATCGCCAAATTCGTCTTCTGCTTTTTCTAGATCAATATCTTCGTTTTCTTTCACGTTATATTCTGCTTTAAATTCCTCAAGTTCTTCTTCTACCTTTTCCCATACCTGATTTTTATTCTCCCAATCAAATCCTACTCCACGCGCTTTTTCCTGAATGCGACTTGCTTTAACCAGAGATGGTAAGCCTTTAGGTACGCCCGCTAAAACAGATTTATTGCCCTCTTTAAGTTTGATTTGCTCCCAATTTCGTTTCACATCATTTTCATCCTGAACTTCCACATCTCCGTAAATGTGGGGGTGGCGATTGATCAGCTTATCGCAAACGCCGTTTAATACGTCCACAATATCAAAATCATTGGTTTCTGAAGCGATACGGGCATAAAATACCAGGTGCATCATCACATCGCCCAATTCCTTTTTAACCTCATCCAGATTCCCTTCTAAAATGGCATCTGACAGTTCGTAAGTTTCCTCAATGGTGAGGTGCCTTAAAGTTTCCATGGTTTGTTTTTTATCCCATGGACACTGTGTACGTAGGGTGTCAAGTACGGTTAACAACCTTTGGAAGGCAGAAGATGGATCGTTTGCGGTAACTGGAGCTATATGATTCGGCATCAATTTTTCTATTATTTTATGACGTTAAAGGTAACCATCATTGTGGTTAAAAAAAGAACAATCAGACCAGATAAAAACACAAGGTCGGCAATTTTCTCTAAGCGCTCGCTAATACCATCTTTTCTTCTGATGGATAGAAAAGACAAAATACAACTGGTCATAAATAGTAAAATGGCCAAGGCAGTGGTTTCATCAATTAAGGTACTGTCCTGCATTTTAGATACTTTGATGGAGGTAAGTACGACGAAACACAAGCCAAGTAAGTTAGCGGAGGTATTTAAAATGTGCGAAGATTTATTTTTTTGCATGAAAGGTATAATTTACTCTTGTTCTTCAAGCTTGATCTTTTTGGTAATGCGGTATACTTTTCTTTTTCGATGTGGTTTATCTCCACCACCGAGTAGTAAGCCCCAGGGTTTAAGCGATTCTACACGGTCAAAGATGATTTTCATAATGGCCAGATAAGGAATACACAAAAACATTCCTGAAATACCCCAAAGCATTTCGCCCACTACAATGCCGATAAATGCAAATAAGGCATTGATTTTTACCTTTGAGCCAACCACCAGGGGCATCAAGATATTGCCATCTAAGGCATGAACGGCTACAAAAGCCATGACAACCAGCAGCACTTTAGCGGCACCTGCAGTGGCAAAGGTGATGAGCACGCTGATCAGTAAGGCACTGAAAATGCCGATATAAGGAATGATGTTAAAAATACCGCCGATGAGTCCGAGCAATACCGCGTATTTTACATGTAATGTCCAAAGTACCAGCGTCAACAGAACGGTAACGATAAACATTTGTAAAAACAAGCCTGTGATGTACTTTTTAATGATGTATTGGATCTGGTTCACAATTTCGTTCACCTTTTGTGTATGTTTTGCTTCAAACACAGAGGTTAAAAAGGTAAACAGGATGTGGCGATAATTTAAAATGAAAAAGGTGAAGAGTAGTAAAAATGCCAGGAACAGCATGGTCGACGATAGCGTTAACAAGGTTGCACCAACTACAGTGGCACTTGTTGATACAGCGCTGGTAGCACTTTGTTTCAAATAATCGATCTGCTTTTGTGCGTTGACGTTAAACGTGGCTGAAATCCAATGCTGAAGTTCATGAAAGGACGTTTCTGCCTGTTGCTTTAGCAGTGGCCAATCTTGCCACAAATCGGTAAGTTGGTTGGCCAGGAAAAACAAAATTGCGGAAATGACAACAATCATCAGAATGACCGAAATAATTGCGGCGATACTGCGCTTGAACCGCCATTTGTTTTCCATAAAATTGGCCAGGGGCAATAGCAATAAAGCCAATAAAAAAGAAGTTAACAAAGGCGCTAAAATATTATGACCCAGTATGGCCAGATAGCCCATACAGATGATGGCGAACAATACCAATGCAAGTTTTGCGTAGAAAGGAAGATAAACGTTTTTCATTTAGGTGCAATTGTAGATGTAATTTACTTAAAAACAAATGCCCGGCCAAATATTTTAGCAGGGCATAGGCAAGCATTTAAGCGTTTTTTTATGACCAGGCACTGGCTTCGTCTAAAATAGACAAATCTTCAGTGTTTAATTTTAAAGACGCTGCTTTAACCAGATCGCCAAGCTGATGGAGATTGGTTACACTAGCAATAGGGGCTGTAACTGACGGTCTGGCAATCAACCAGGCAAGGGCAATGCTTGCCGGATTGGCATTGTATTGCTCTGAAACCTGATCTAAAGCTTTTAATATTTTGAATCCACGTTCATTTAAATAAGCTTTAATACCAGCACCACGCTGACTCTTACTTAAATCAGCTTCGGAGCGGTATTTTCCCGTTAGGAAGCCACTGGCCAATGCATAATAGTTGAGTACGCCAAGCTGGTGCTCAACCACTACTTGTTCCAGTTCTTTTTCATAACCTTCGCGCTTATACAGGTTGTATTCTGGCTGGAAAGTTTGATATTTAGGTAAACTTAGCTTTTGAGCGACTTCCAGCGATTCTTTTAATCTTGCCGCAGTAAAATTTGAAGCACCGATCCAGCGTACTTTACCGGACTTGATCAAGGAGTCGTAAGCCTCCAGACTTTCATGTATCGGGGTACTGGCATCGTCATAATGACTTTGGTATAGGTCGATATAATCCGTTTTTAGTCTTTTCAACGAGCCTTCTACCGATTTCAGAATGTAGTCTTTAGACAGGCTTTTTTTATCTGTACCCGGTATGCTGCCAACTTTTGTAGCCAGGATGATATCGGTACGGTTTTTTCTTTCCTGCATCCAATTACCCAGGATGGTCTCTGATTCTCCACCTTTATTTCCCGGCACCCAGTGCGAGTAAGAGTCT
>Ga0116227_10016321_pt1 | contig 10700 bp, 10 predicted proteins | sample S1TSphgellanicum_FD_89693 | JGI IMG/M metagenome (GOLD analysis project Ga0116227, IMG submission 89693) | Host-associated microbial communities from peat moss isolated from Minnesota, USA - S1T2_Fb - Sphagnum magellanicum MG | ecosystem: Host-associated > Plants > Peat moss > Unclassified...
ACGATTTTTTCCCGAAATGCAAGCATTTTGAGTCTCTAAATGGCATATTCTTGCACCTGTTTGGACTAAAAACGATTGAAACCCTGATTCCGAATAGGTTCTAGCTTTATTCAGCTAGCCCTATGTAAACACATTCACACCAAAGGATGGTTACTCTGATGCCCACTCAGGTATTTATTAATTGTTCCTCTATCCCCATTGCGGTTTTTGCCCAAGCTATAAATTATGCCTCGCACTTAACTTCTCACTCCTCTTACTACCAAGCTGAGTACATCTATGGTGGGGATCTTCTCGGAGGTTTGAGATGAACAAACGGCTGGTTGTATGTTGTGATGGAACTTGGCAAGATCTGGCGAGTGCTTACCCAAGTAACGTGATTAAGCTGGCTCAGACAGTAAAACCGATCGCTAGTGATGGAACTCCACAAATGGTGTTTTACGATCAGGGAGTTGGCACAGATAGCAAAGCTACTAAACTTTTGGGTGGAGCCACTGGACTAGGGATTGATAAAAATATCCAAGATGGCTACCGATTTTTGAGTCTCAACTATGTTCCCGGCGATGAAATTTATCTATTTGGTTTCAGTCGAGGTGCTTACACAGTCAGGAGTCTAGCGGGGATGATCTATTGCTCTGGTCTACTTGATCGCTGTCATATTACCAGAGCACCTGAAGCATACGAGCTTTACCGCGATCGCAACATTAAACCCAAGGATCAAAAAGCCGTTGAATACCGTCAAGAACATGGCGATCGCGTCTCCATAACCTTACTGGGTTGTTTTGACACTGTTGGTGCCCTGGGTATTCCTCTGGTACCCGCCTTAAAAATGTTTCAAGATCAGGTCAATAAGAGGTACAAATTCCACGACACCACCTTAAACAAATTGATCCAAAGTGCCATCCATGCTGTGGCGATCGACGAAATCCGGGAAATTTTTGCTGTTACCCCGATGCAGAAAAGCCCCGACGCGGAAAATCAGCAAGTTCTGCAACGTTGGTTCCCCGGTGAGCATGGTTGCGTCGGTGGTGGAACAGAAGAATACAAGGGGTTATCGGATGCAGCTTTACAGTGGATGATGGATTCCATCGGTAAGCTGGGGTTGGGACTAGAATTCGATCCAAGCGTCATTCCCGGAGGTATCACACCTGATTACAAATGCCGTTTTAAGAACGATCCTGGGTTCTTCAGATTGGCAGGAATTAAGCTGCGTGAAGTGAGCGATAGCATCGAAGATCTTCACGAAAGTACGATCAAGCGTTGGCAGGAACTCAAGGATTACCGCCCCAAGAATTTAGAAAAGCTAGCCCCTAAACTTAATTCAAAGTGAAGGCTCAACCATTCTTTGAATGTTGAATAGAGAATCAAGGTATCAAATCCACCACATCTAAGGAGCATCAAACAATCATGGCTGCCAAAAGAGATACATCCAGAGACGGGTTTAAGAATAAACTAGAAACTTTTGCTTTAACTGGTCTCAAGCCCGTATGGGACTTCATTCAAAGCAACGATGGTCTTAAAAGAAGAGTCAACAAAACTCTGATCAATAACGCCGTCTTAAAAATTCCAACTCGTCCCTATCCATTTAGCACCATGTCTCCCTACACCTCTTGGGAGTCATTAACAGACCGGAGCTATTCAGGACTGCACTTACCACCCCTTGATTGGAAGCCTTTGACAAATAGTGACTACATAGGAATTCATTTAGCTCCCACTGAAAAATTTGAAAGCAGTTTCCCTACTCTAGATGATCTAGCGTTGCTGTATAAGAAAACTACAGCGACTAAATACTCGCCAAAATCAACCTTGTTATTTCCGTATTTTGTCCAATGGTTTACCGATAGTTTTTTGCGAACAGATCGCCAAAACCATCTGAAGAATACTTCCAACCACCAAATTGATTTGTGTAACGTCTATGGATTAAATCCCGCAATTACGCACCTACTAAGAAGTCATCAAGGGGGTAAATTAAAAAGCCAAATTCTCAACGGAGAGGAATATCCCCCATTTTACTATGATGAGAATGGAAACCCCAAGGAAGAATTCAAAGGCATACCTCATGTAGTAACCAATGAATTCGTGAATAAAGCTGATACTTTCCCCCCAGGGAAAAAACAAAATTTATTTGTTATGGGGGTAGAATTAGAACGTGCAAACGTGCAAATAGGCTATGTCATGTTGAACGTTCTTTGCTTGAGAGAACACAATCGCGTGTGCGAACTCTTAGCAAAGAACTATCCAACTTGGGATGATGAACGCCTGTTCCAAACGGCAAGAAATATTGTGATGGTTGAGGTGTTAAAAATTGTGCTTGAGGATTATATCAACCACATAACTCCCTATCACTTTCAATTCTTCACCGACCCCTTAGCATTTACTAATGAAAAATGGTATCGCCAAAATTGGATGACGGTAGAATTTACCCTAGTCTATCGTTGGCATAGTATGTTACCTGATACTCTCATCCATGAAGGCAAAGAAATGTCCATGCCTGACTCGATGTGGAACAACGACATGATTATTAAAAATGGGTTGGGAGCTATATTTGAAGAAAGTTGTTCTCAGCCAGCAGCGCAACTAGGTTTATTTAACACATCTGATTTCTTAATTCCCACCGAGTTAGCAAGTATTCAATTAGGTCGTGCTGCCAAGTTAAGAAGTTATAACGATTATCGTGAGATGTGTAAATATCCACGGGTGACCAACTTCAATCAGATTAGCAGTGACGAGAACGTTCAAAAAGAACTCAAACGATTGTATGGCAATGTAGATAATATAGAGCTGTATGTAGGACTCTATGCAGAAGATCTGCGACCAAATTCTGCCTTACCACCCTTAGTCGGACGACTAATTGGAATTGATGCCTTCTCTCAAGCTTTTACCAATCCTCTGTTATCAGAGAATGTCTTTAATCCAGAAACTTTTTCACCAGTAGGTTGGGAGGAGATTCAGAATACAAAAACCCTCGACCAATTAGTCCATCGCAATATTCCTCAAGGCAAGAAATATCGAGTTTCGTTCTATCGTCAAGATTGGAAACCAGTTTAACCGGGGACTAGGGGAGAACCAATTAATATCTCCCCCTCCTTTCCAGGGTAGGTTTTTCAAATTAGACTAATTTTTGGGTTCTAGAACCAAAATCATGGGCTGAAACCTTATTCTCAATCATTTCTCGAAAACCTACCCTTGAAAGTCCCCTGCTCCCTGCTCCCTGCTCCCTGCTCCCTGCTCCCTGCTCCCTGCTCCCTACTCCCTGCCCCCTGCTCCCTGCTCCCTACTCCCTGCTCCCTACTCCCTGCTCCCTACTCCCTGCCCCCTGCTCCCTACCCAAACGAAGCAGGGCATCTCACAAAATCGCATCGCTCTACCCCCCAAATAGATTGACGAGCTAATAAATTGAGGTAAATATGAGCAAGCAGTTATTCACAGAATATCCTGAACAGGATGAACGCAAATACTATGAGCTTTTGGCTGATAAGGTCAGGAGCCGCATGGATGATCTTTATAAAGACTCTGAGCGGGCACTGCGAGACACCCACTCTAAAACCCACGCTGCTGTTAAAGGAACTCTAGAAATCTTTGATTTTGAAGAGGAAGCGATTAAACGTGAATTAAGTAAATATAGCTCATTGACCCCCCAGCAGCTTAATGCCATCTCCATAAAACAAGGGTTGCTAGCACAACCTAAACAATATCCAGTGTGGTTGCGATTTGCTAACGGACGTACCGAAGTCAATAATGATTACGTCTCAGACACGCGGTCCATGACTATAAAAGTGATGGGAGTTGAAGGGCAACGGCTTGAGCAAAGTCATGAGTCGAAAACCCAGGATATAGTGGTACAGAATGCACAGGTATTTTTTATCCAAACCATTAAATACTACTACAGCTTTTTTTGTGCTTCCACTGTGTCAAAAAAGGCAGTTTTCACATGGCTTCTGCAACATCCGTTTCACTTCTATTTACTGACTAAGTATACAAACCCAACACCTAAGAGTTTGCTCACAGAACGATATTGGAGTGGTTCAGCCTTTGCTTTAGGTCTTAACCCTGATGTTGATCCATCCCAGGCCAGTATAGCTCCCGTTAAATATCCGGCTGTCGTCAAATACGCATTTACCCCAGTAGAAAGTAAACCCCCACACAACAGAATTCCCTTCCAGTCTCGTCCGGGGATTCCTAAATTTCCCTTCAGCGATCGCGCTAAAGCCTTAGGTTTAGATAGTTCTCAACCAGATAACTACTACCGAGATGGTCTAATTCAATCCCTTGCCGACAGTAATGCCCAATACAGTTGGGACTTTGGCATTCAGTTCCAAACCAGTCCCAACATGTCTATTGACGATCCCACAGTTATTTGGCATGAAACGGCATCACCTTTCTTCACAGTAGGTCGTCTCACCGTCAATCATCAGGTGATTAATTGGGAAAGACAGTACGATTTCTCTGAAAACCTGCGATTTTCCCCTTGGAATGGGTTAGCAGTCCATCGTCCAGTTGGTGCTATCAATCGGCTACGCAGTATTGTTTACCCCATAGTCGGTTCCTATCGTCTTCAGAAGCGTGGACTGGTCTACCAAGAGCCAACTGGAAGCGAAACTTTATGAACTACCCACCCCTACTTTGTTGAGGGGTGGGTTTCTGCAACCACCCCAGCCGAGTTGCCTCAGCGTAGCAGGGTGGGGACTTCCGCAAAACGTTAAATCTTCCCCACCTCTCAAGATAAATCTAGGGTTTCGACCATTTTAGAGGGGAGAGAGTGAATAATCACCGAATCTTAGCTTATATTACCACCGAGGGCGGGTGCTTCGGCATATTCGTAGCGTCTTGTCCCCTTCAGATCAGTTAGTTGCCAGCAATTTTGAATTGTCCTAAGTCCTGGTCTAGTATGGTTGATATTGAATTGCGATCGCCTTGATACACAATGATTGAAGTTGAGCACCTGAGCAAAATTTACGGTTCTACCTCAGCAATTACTGACGTGACTTTTAACGTTGAACCAGGGGAGATTCTAGGGTTTCTCGGCCCCAATGGTGCAGGTAAAACTACAACTATGCGAATTTTAGCGGGCTATCTGCCTGCAACGGAGGGGACAGCCCGAGTTGCTGGTTACGATGTCCATGACCACTCCCTTTCTGTGCGTCAGCGAATTGGCTATCTACCAGAAACCCCACCCTTGTACCCAGAAATGACAGTGGAGGGATTTTTAAATTTTGTAGCGCAAATCAAAGGTGTAGCAGCAGGCGATCGCCCTAGCAAGGTGAGTGCAGCCATCACACGCTGCAACTTACAACAGAAACGCCAAGTCATCATTCGCAAGCTCTCTAAAGGATATCGCCAAAGAGTGGGCATTGCTCAGGCGATCGTCCATGATCCACCTGCGATTATCCTCGATGAACCCACAGTTGGACTGGACCCACGGCAAATTATTGAGGTGCGAAATTTAATTAAAAGCCTTGCTGGTAGCCACACAATTATTCTCTCAACCCATATCTTGCCAGAGGTGAGTATGACTTGCAGCCGTGTGGCTATTATTAATCGCGGCATCATAGTAGCAACTAATACCCCTGATGAATTGATGGCACAGTTAACAGGTGGAACAGGGTATGAGATAGAAATTTCTGGAGAAGCTGCCCTAGCCAAACAGGTACTACAAAACGTCCCCAATGTAGGTTTAGTCGAATCAAAGCCCATCACAGTAGGGGAAGGCAACCGCACCCAGTTGCGAGTCATATCCCAATCGGGAACAGAACCCGGGCAAGAAATTGCTGCAACCCTAGTCCGGGCAGGATTTGGTTTATATGAAATGCGCCGAGTTAGTGCCACCCTAGAAGACGTATTCTTACACCTGACCACAGAAGAAAAGAAACTAGAAACTGAGCCAGAAGGAGAAACCCCATAGATGGGTATAGTACTGAGTAATATTATTGCAATTTATCGCCGGGAACTACAGAGCTATTTTGTATCACCCTTAGCTTATGCCATCGCTGGGGTATTTTGGTTCCTATCGGGTCTATTCCTGATCATGATCTTGTTAGGTCCAGGTGGGATCTTAGACACGGTAGCAGAATACGATTTACAGGGAGAGCAATTAGGAATACCGGTTCCACCCATAGATGTTCCCTATGAATTTATCCAGGCATTTTTGGATCGGATGGGTTGGCTATCCTTGTTTGTGCTACCCATTCTCTCCATGGGACTATATGCCGAAGAACGCAAGCGGGGAACATTGGAACTCCTAGCTACATCTCCAGTAACAAACTGGGCAGTAGCCGTCGGAAAACTATTAGGGGTAGGGACATTTTTTTTCACAATGGTATTACCACTGCTAGCATTAGAGGCGATCGCTATCGGCGGTTCCCATCCTCCCCTGTCACTCGCCATCATCTTAGTAGGTCATCTAGCACTCATCCTGTTAGCATCAGCCATTTTATCCTTAGGAATGTTTATTTCCTCCTTAACAGAAAGCACAATCCTCGCAGCCGTTCTCACCTTTGCAGTCATCATATTGCTGTTATTTATGGACTTAATTGCCAAAACTATCCCTGGTCCCCTGGGGGAAGCCATAGGATATCTGTCATTGCTCAAACACTTCGATACCCTAATTCAAGGAGTTTTTGATACCAGTGCCTTAGTTTTATTTATCAGCTACATTATTTTAGGAGTCTTCCTCACAGCTCAATCAATCGATGCCCTGCGCTTCCAGCGGCAGTAAGATTGTAAATTTTAGATTAGGGGACAAAAGATCAATCTCTCCCCTGCCCCCTGCTCCCTACTCCCTACCCCCTGCCCCTTGCCCCCTGCCCCTCCCCTCCGTTCCTTAATGACCAATGACTAAGAAAAAACAACTTTTGAAACTTCTACCTTGGCTCAGTCTGTTCCTTGTAGTCATCGGTTTGACAGTTGGGCTAGTAACAGAAAAGTGGGGAGTGATCTCACTCATATTTCTGATAACTGGTCTTGCTGCTGGTGGACTGTGGGTAGTTTGGCAAAGTCGGCAGAGCAAGTGGTGGGAACGACGTTCCACCCAAGCGGGGACTAATGCCATAGTTGCAACTGTGGCTGTGTTGGTAATTTTGGGACTATTTAACTTTTTAGGAACCCGTTACAACCTGCGGGTAGATCTGACGGAAAATCAGTTATTTACGCTGGCACCCCAAACCAAGGAACTGGTGAGTTCTTTACACCAGCTTGTAAAAGTGTGGGTATTTGATGCCAATCCCAATTCCCAAGACCGAGAACTACTGGCAGATTATCGGTTGCAAAATTCTGAGTTTCAATATGAGTTTGTTGATCCCCAAGCCAATCCCGGATTAGTAGAAAAGTTTGGGGTGAAAAATTCCGGGGAGGTTTACTTAGAATATGGGAATAAACGGCAATTAGTACAGACAGTTGACGAAAATCAACGGTTGTCAGAAATCAAATTAACTAGTGGCCTCCAACAAATCATCAATCCAAATACGGCAAAAGTCTATTTCCTCCAAGGTCATGGTGAACACCCACTGGCAGCAGGGAAGGATGCCATATCCCAAGCAGTTCAAGGATTAGGGGACAAAGATTTCACCGCATCACCGCTAAATTTGGTAGAACAGCCCAAAGTCCCCGATGATGCAACTGTTGTGATAGTAGATGGACCTAAGCGATCGCTATTGGAGGGAGAGGTCAAAGCCTTACAAGACTATCTTCACCGTGGTGGTAACTTACTGTTGATGATTGATGCCAATACAGATCCCAAAATTGACGGCTTGCTGCGAGAGTGGGGCGTCACACTAGATAATCGGTTAGCCATCGATCTTTCTGGAGCACAGGTGGGAATTGGTCCTGCTGCACCTCTGGTAACAGATTACGGAACACACCCAATCACCAAAGATTTTGGTAATGGCATCTCCTTTTATCCTATTGCCAGAGCTATAGAAACTACCCCTGTAACTGGGGTAGAGTCAACTCCCCTATTACTGACCAAACCCTACCCCAACAGTTGGGCAGAAAGTGATTTGCAAAGTGAAAAACTGGAGTTCCATGAAGGTAAAGATCTCAAAGGTCCCCTGACTTTGGGTGTGGCTTTAGAAAGAAAACTACCTTTCCCATCCACTCCTTTACCTACACCATCACCTACCAAGGAATCTCTGTTAGGTGTGAAGGGATCTAAGCCTACTCCCCTACCCACAGAACTTCCATCACCGACGGCTAATCATGAATCTGTGCCAACTCCTAAGGAATCAAGACTAGTGGTGTTGGGAAATTCTAATTTTGCTACCGATGGTCGATTTAATCAAGAGCTAAATGGTGATGTATTCCTTAACTCAGTAACTTGGCTGAGTCAGGAAAATCAGCAACCCCTTTCGATTCGTCCCAAAGAAGCGCGAAACCGTCGCATCCTCATGTCAACTAACCAAGCTAATGTATTGGCACTATTATCTCTGCTAGTTTTACCTCTAATTGGTTTAGTTGCGGCTGCGGTTGTTTGGTGGCTACGACGATAGGTGGCAGGGGGTAGGGGAGAGATTGATGTGTTGTCCCCTAATCCAAAATCTAAAATTCCATTACCCATTACCAATGAAATTACCACGCTCAACTTTAATTTTAATATTTATAGCACTGGGTCTGGGTGGTTTCGTTTATTTTCATGACATCCAAGGTGCTACCCAGCAAGCAGAAAAACAGGACCAAAAACCGCCAGTCTTCTCTTTTACAGCTGATGATGTCCAGTCTCTGACGGTACAAATTAAAAAGTATACTTTGAACTTAGAGCGTAATCACAGGTCTGATCAAACCAAGTGGTTAATTACGGCGCCAATATCAGAACCGGCAAATGATGCTATAGTCTCTTATCTGATGGATGCATTAATTAAAGGGAAAATTGAACGCACCTTATCAATTGCACCTAATCAACTGGGAGAATTCGGTTTAGATCAACCTCAAGGCACGATCAATATTAAACTTAAAAATCAGCAAAACCACGAGTTAATAGTGGGTCAATATGATTTTGATCATAATTACGTATATGCTCAAGCTGACCCTGATGCTAAACAAAAAGGGAATGTCAATGTACTGTTAGTGTCCACGGATTTTGCCAATGCGATAAATCGAGATTTGTCAGAGTGGCGACAATTTAATGACAATAAACAAACACCTTTACCAAGCTTGCCACCAATACTTACACCAAAAACCCAAAAATAGTCATATCTAAATCTACGGTTATCCCATGAATAATCCGACAGCAACCCTACTTATTTCCTGTCCTGACCAGCGGGGGTTGGTAGCGAAAATTGCCAATTTTATCTATAGCAATGGCGGCAATATTATCCATGCAGATCAGCACACAGATTTTGCGGCAGGGCTATTTCTCACCCGTATAGAATGGCAGTTAGAGGGTTTTAATTTGCCAAGAGATTTGATCAACCCGGCATTTCATGCTATTGCTCAACAAATAGGGGCTAAGTGGGAATTACACTTTTCGGATACTGTGCGGCGCATTGCTATTTGGGTTAGTCGTCAAGACCATTGTTTATGTGATTTGATTTGGCGACAACGGGCTAGGGAGTTTACGGCTGAGATTCCCTTAATTATTAGCAATCATCCTGATTTAAAAGCGATCGCTTCACAATTTGGCATTGATTACCATTATCTCCGCATTACCAAGGAAAATAAACAAGAACAGGAAGCTAAACAAATAGAATTGCTGCATGATTACAAGATTGATTTAGTAGTTATGGCTAAGTATATGCAGATTGTCAGTGCCGATTTTATTACCCAATTCCACCACATTATTAATATTCATCACTCCTTTTTACCGGCTTTTATTGGTGCAAATCCCTATCATCAAGCTTTTGATCGGGGGGTAAAAATTATCGGAGCTACAGCCCATTATGCAACTGCTGATTTAGATGCTGGTCCAATTATCGAGCAGGATGTGGTGCGGGTGAGTCACCGGGATGAAGTCACTGATTTGGTGAGAAAAGGCAAGGATTTGGAGCGCGTGGTTTTAGCTAGGGCAGTGCGATCGCACTTACAAAATCGGGTCTTAGTATATGGTAATCGCACGGTGGTTTTTGGGTAGTTAGAATACTGCTGAAACGGTATTATGGCCTACATTCTGCACTTCCAACTGGCACATTGAATATTAATAACGAAACCATCAAGTTTATGGCGTTGGGTAGCTGCCGCCATCTCTATCTCTTCGAGACGCTACGCGTAGCTTGCTTCTCCGTAGGAGTACGTCATGGCGAAACGCCCACCTTCGGTGATGGCACTCCGTCCCATTTGCAATTAAATCAGCTTATTGCGAATAATAGACTGGTAGTTCAAGGGAGCAGGGGAGAAGGTTCAGATGGGGATTCGACCCCACCTGAACGAGAACCACTTAACAGAAGTGGAGGACTCAGACCCATGTTCCGCTCCACCGCAGGAGTCAGGCGTCATTTCCCCCCGCTCCCTGCAAGAACTGCCTCTTTGTTGAGATTTTGAGATTAGTGATAAGTTGGGTAGGAGCAGGGGAGGTTCCACCTCGAAAATTTCCCCCCTTAACTAGTAGACAAGTGCAAGTTATTATCTTATAGTTAACATCATGATTGGCAAACCGAAGTGAGGGCAAAAACCCTGGGGGGTCTGCCAAATCGCCAGAACCTTGACAAATAAATAGTTTCATAGTTTCAATCAGGTTCAATAAGGGAGCGAGCAAAGGCTGGAATGAAGTTTTTGCT
>Ga0116227_10016322_pt1 | contig 10700 bp, 8 predicted proteins | sample S1TSphgellanicum_FD_89693 | JGI IMG/M metagenome (GOLD analysis project Ga0116227, IMG submission 89693) | Host-associated microbial communities from peat moss isolated from Minnesota, USA - S1T2_Fb - Sphagnum magellanicum MG | ecosystem: Host-associated > Plants > Peat moss > Unclassified...
CAGCGTTTCGTGTCCGGCACCGCTGCCGTGGACGATCATCCAGGAATTCGGCCCGGTGCGATACGACAAGCAGTCCTCGATGAAATGACCTGCTTCGTTCAGCATGCAGCCGTACGAGGACTTGCCCGGATAGATCTTGCTGACGTCGCGGGTGATGGCAAAATTCAGCACCGCCGAGGCATGAGGCCCGACCAAGTGCAGCTTCTTGAGCCCCGATACGTCCATCAAGCCGGCCTTGGTTCGTATCGCGACGTGATCCTCGGCGATGGGCTTGGCATAGGTCCACGCCGTACCCATGCCGTTCCAGTCCTCGAGTTTCGAGCCGAGCGCCCGATGCCGGTCCGCCAGAGCCGAGTATCGCCACGTCAATGCCATCGAAATCTCCTTGTTGTCATTCGGGCGCCGCGCCGGGCGAGGTGGGCGCGCCATCATCGTAAGGCGCCAGCCATTCGACCACCGCATCGCGATAGCGCGTCAGCCCCTTGTAGTCGACCAGGGCGGGATGAAGATTTTTCAGCACGCGGTGCACACGCCGCGCCCACTTCGGGATGCTCGCCAGTTCGCGTACGCTGATGAGATAGCAGCGAATGCCAAATACCACGGCATTGCTGCGCGGCAATCGCCACAGACCCTGTAGTTCGACCCGCAGATGAACCAGGTCGCCCGCGTTTTCCGCCGTGACGGCGGCGCGATCAGGACCCCACTGCGGATAGTTCTCCGGTGAGGTGTCGAGACGCGGATGTACGGTCATGGTCCAGTTGAGCCGCCGCACCGGTTGACCAATGCGCAGGTTGAGAAGGTACTTCAAAGCCCGGTCGAAGACGTTCAACTCATGCGCCAGGGGCACCGGACCATGCCATTCCTTGAACGTCATTCCCAGATCGAAGTCGAGCGACCAGTCCGCCTGGGTCGTCACCATCCCGGCCTCTATCCACAAGTCGCCCTCGCGCTGATCCATGAGCACGAAGTCTCCCTGCGCCTGGCGCGTGATGTAGTCGAGCGGCGCACGCGGCAACGAGCGTGCATCGCCGAATATGAACGACTGATCGAGCTCGAGAGGACGATTGATCCAGCGCCAGCGGTTGCCGGTCTTGGTCAGCGAGAAATATTGCGGATAGTCGCGCGCAAGAGAGTCCATGAGGAGTTCCAGGCAATCCCATTGGGCGCTCATCATGTGCGGCAAGGCCTGAAAACGCCTGGGATCCTCCGCCAGCACCAGCTCACGCTCGCGGCACTCCGCGACATAGTGTTCATCGACGTCGAACGCGAACTCCAACACCGAATCGCGCGCGCCCGGGACATGCGGCTCGATATTCACCGAATACATGTACTCGTCCTGGGCGAACGGCAGCGGAAACCTGCGGATCGCCGCCGGGCTGTTGCGGAAACTGAAATCGTTTCTAAACGTTTCGAGTTTGAAAACGGCACTCATGCGTCTCTCCTCGCGTCGAAGCCGACCCTACAGGTCGAGAACCAGTCGTTCGCATCGGGCACGCGACACGCAGGGCATGATGCTGGCGCCGCTCGCCTTCTCTGCGTCCGACAGGAAGTGATCGTTGTGCACCAGCTCACCGTCCAATTCGAGCACGCGCGTCCGGCAATAGCCGCAAACGCCGCCACGGCACAAATACGGCACCTCGACGCCCGCCGCCTCGATGCTCTCCAGCAGGCTTCGGTCCGACGGTATCCGTACGCTCCGCTGCGAACGTGCGAGATACGCCTCGAAGGCATCACCCACGGGCGGCGCGGCGAACCGCTCCCAGTGAATATGGCTGCCGGGCCAGCCGAGGTTTCTTGCCGTCGCCACCACCGCATCGATCAGTCCTGCGGGACCGCAGGCATACACGTGCGTGCCCAGCGGCTGGCCCGACAACAGCGCGTCGATGTCGAGCTTTTGGTTTTCGCTGTCGTAATACATGCGCAGACTCGCGCCGGCACGCTCGCGCAATCGTTGGGCGAACGCCGCGTGCTGCGGCGACCGCACTGCATAGTGCAGTTCGAACGGGGTGGAGCCATCCTGCAGCTCTTCCAGCTGCGCGAGAATCGGCGTGATGCCGACACCGCCCGCGATCAACAGATGTTTGCGGGCGATCTTGTCCAGCCCGAACAGATTCACCGGATGCGCAATCTCCAAGCGGCTGCCCACCCGGATATGGTCATGCAGGTAATGCGACCCGCCTCGCGATTCCTCCATGCGCCGCACCGCAATTTCGTAGCGATCGAGACAGCGGGGCGAACCCAGCAAAGAATACGGGTTGCGGTGGGCGCGCGCCGGCGTGTGCATGACGACGATGATGTGCGAGCCCCCGGAGAAAGCCGGCAGCGGATCTCCGCCGACGGCCGCCAGCGTAAAGTGTTTGATGAGCGGCGTGACTTGTTCGATGGCCGTCACGACGACGTTCAGGGTCTGCGCGGAATTCAAGAATAGATCTCGCGGATCGGCGGCAGCTCTCCCGGAGCCTCCGCGTCGACGATCACGCCCATGTAGGCGGCGAGCCTGTGTGAATAGTGGTCCCGGACCAGCAGCCAGCGCGAGCAGCCTGAGCAGCGCACGATGTTGGTTCGCACATCCTCCGTGCCCGCACGGCAATGCACGCAGTGCACGCGGCGTGCCGCCGTGCCGATATGCTCGGCGCGGATTTCATCCTTGTTGAGATTGAAGGCGGCGGCGAGCTGCAGCGCGCGTCCAATGAAGCTCTCCGGACCGGCGATGTACACGCGTGTTCCCATCAACGATCGCTCGAGGATGGTGCGTGCGTGCTCGAGCAACGCCGCGCCGTCGGTGAACAACACCGCACCCTCGAATCCAATCTCTTCGAACGGGTCGGCCTTGACCTCGACCGCGGCCGCGGACGCCCGCGTGGATGCGAACAGCACCTGGGTGCGTTGCCAGGACGCCGGGGCGAAGTTCTGCAGTTCCTGCAGCACACGCAACAGGCACGCACTCCCTTCCGCCAGTCCCAACAGCAGGTGATAGCGGCCGCCGGTATCGGCCGCAAGCGGCAGGTAGGACGGCTTGCTCTTGACGGCGGACATCATCAGTAGACCGCGAGCCGATGCGTAACGGCGACCACCGCCACGCCGAACGCCAACACCACGTAGGGCCAGATGCCGGCGCGCTTGATCGCGGCGTCGCCGCTGTCCTGACCCAGATCTGTCTTCATCTCGTCGGGGAAATGCCCTTTGTCCTGCACATAGTGCCGGTAGAGGAACACCGGAACGATCAGCGCGCAGAACACCAGACCGGTGCTCAAGGTACCCACGCCGTAGACGTCCGCGCCGAAGCCCATGAAGGCGAGATTGACGAACGACAGCACGACGCCCAGCCCAAGCAGCCACGTCGGTGCGCGCCAGGGCCGCTCCTGTCGCGGCCGGTCCAAACGATGGATCCAGCCCGCGTTCAAATTCAAAAAATTGAAGATCATGTAGCCGACGTTCGCGGCCCCGATCACGAACACCGAATCGGACATGAGCAGCAACAACAAATTGAAGCAAAGATCCGTGAGCATCGCATTGGACGGTGCGCGATGCGCGTTCACCTTCGACAGATATCGCGGCAACCACCCGTCCACGGCTGCCTGATAGAGCGTGCGTGAGGAACCCGCCATGGATGTGATCAGCGACAGCACCAGCGCGAGCACCAGCATCACCACCACCACCGACCCGATCACGGGTCCGGCATGCACCATTTTTGCCATCACCGACGCGACGCCCATGCCGCTGTAAATGTCAGGTGCCAGCATGCCGCCATAGACCGCCGGTGTCGTCACGGTGCCGGCAGCGTCGAGGACGGCGGGGCTCACCAGGGCGCCCAGTCCCAAGAATCCCTGGAAAGCGAACGGCACCAGCGTATAGACCACGACGCACAGCAGGCCGGAATAAAATATGGCTTTGAAGGTGTCGGTTTTAGGGTTTTTCAATTCCGAGGTATAACAGACTGCGGTCTCGAAACCATAGGTCGACCACGCCGCCAGGAACATGCCGCCGGCCAGCACGGTGATGCCGGCCATGTCCCACCTGCCCGCCAGCACCCCGCCGGCCGCATCGTGTGCCAGCGGCAGCAGCGGGAAAAAATTGGCTTTGACGACATCGCCGGTGAGGATGGGTACGACACCGATCAGTATCAGAGGGATCATCGCTGAGATGCCGAGAATCTTGGTGGTGTTGGCCGAGCGCAGGATGCCGCCGTCCTGGATCGCCTTGACCGCAAACATGATGACGGCACCCAACAAGAACACCGCATTGATCCGCAGCGTGAGTCCGGTCTTGACGGCCCCGAGATCCAGCAGCGTGAAGTTCCAAGTGTTGATCACGGACTGCGGCGCAAACAAGGCGTTCAAGATGTAGCCGGCGGCGAAGGCCGATCCGGTGGCCTGTACCGGCGACCAGGCAAACCAATTGCACCAGACCGAGATGGGCGCGATGATCTTGCTGTACCTAACCCAGGCAATGGCACCATAGACGGAGGTGCCGCCCGATTTGTTGGGGAACAGGCCGGCGATTTCCGCATACGTGAAAGATTGGATGAATCCCAACCCGATGGACGCTGCCCAAATCGCCCACGACAGCTTGCCGACGGTCGCCGCCACCGCGCCGATCGAGAACAGCACCAGCGGCGGCACGCCGCTCGCCACCCAAAACGCACCGGTCCAGTCGATGTCGCGTTCGAGTCCCTCACCCTGGCCGGTCGCGGTTGCGACGGTCTCTTGCGCGGCGGCGCTCATCTAACAGCCCCGCGGGTCGGATATGCGATCATCGAGCATCCGAATTTAATAGCATGCTCGTTACTGTGATGCAAACATCTTGCGTGCAGTGTAAATTCAAATCATCAACCATGCATTCTCGGGGGGAGACCGCGCTTGGCGCGCCAACGAAAACAATCGACCGGCAAATCGGCGACGGCAAAGGCAGCAACGGCGGGCGGCAGGCCCGGCGATGTGGGGCGACAATTGGGCGCGGTCGCGAGAAGGGTGCGGGAGGAACAACGGCTGACGTTGACCGACGTTTCGACGACGGCGGGCATCAGCGCCGGCATGCTGAGCAGGTTGGAGACCGGTCATGTGACCCCGAGTTTGGAAACGCTGGTGGCGCTCGCCGGCGCACTTGGCGTCAAGCCCGCCCTGCTGTTGCAGGAGGTGGGCGGCGATGAGGAGCGCGCACAGCGTGTACCCAACGGTCTCGGGCTCGAGGTCGTGCGCCGCGGCACGCGCCGTGGACATACCTATCACTTGTTGGCGGCGCAGCGCGGCCCGCGAAAAACGTTTGAACCGTTCCTGGTAACCCTCAACGACAAGAGCGAAGTATTTCCGGGATTTCAACACCCCGGCACCGAGTTCATCTACTTGCTGGCGGGATCCCTCACCTATCGACACGGCGGTCACAGCTATCCGTTGGCACCGGGAGATTCCCTGAGTTTCCGCGGTGACGTGCCGCATGGGCCGGAAAAACTCGACAAGGTGCCCATCCGCATGCTCTCCATCATCATCTACGGCGAGTGATGCGACAGCGCGTGCCAAAGGCTTGACGCAAGGCTGCGAGGAACTGCGAGTTCGAACGTGGGTTCACCCTGCGCGCCATCCTCGAGCCGCCACAACAAGGCGCCGATCTGTGCAGCCAGGGTCGCCGCCACGTCGCCCACCCTGAACGCCCGGGGATGCAGATCGAGGGGCATCAGCGTCGCCAGCGTTTCGCGCAGCCGGGGTCCGCTCAGACGCAGCATCGCATAGGCGTCGCTCTGATCGGCCACCGACGCCGTGTCGCCGACGGCGGACCGCAAGGCAGGTATCAAGGCGCTGCTCCCCGTTTCGCTCGTCAGCAGCCAGGTTCCGGGGCCGGTGCCGGCCGCAGCAAGCGCGCCGGCGACGATGCGCCGCGGACTTTCCGGCAATACCAGCCCGAAGTGGGCCGCCATCCGATCTTGCAACGCGGCGCGCTGTCCGCGGCGCACGCTCAAACTGGCGATCCCCAGGCCATCCCGTTCCGTCGCCACGAAGCCATCGCCCGCGGATGCAACGAGAATGCCGGCGAAGGCCGATTGAGCAGTGATGGCAACTTCGGTCATGCTGGAACCTTCATGCTGGAACCTTCATGCTGAAACCCTACGCGAGAAACGCTTCCAGCGAGTCATCCAAGGCCTGCATCCACTTGGTGTGGTGAGCAGGCGCCATCGTGCCGGTCAGCGTCGAGGGATAGGAACGGTCGCGGTAGGTCACGATGCCTTCGCCTTTGTGATGCTCCCATTGCTTGAAGAGCTCGGCCATCTGGCGCACGTTCATCTGCGGATAATCCGTACGGGCCAGCAGATCGACCATGTAGTCGGCTTGGAAATCGATGCCGTCGAACGCGTTCTTGACCGCCTCTTCGCGCGCACGCCAGTCTGCGGCATCCTGACGCATCTCGGCGGCCGACGGCAGCGTGATCCGTCCCAGCAGCACGTCACGCGCATACCAGGCTTGAGCATCGAACATGTTGAATGTGAAGAACTGATCCTGCATGCCGAGATACATCAATTTCGGGTTCGCGAGCCAGAACACGCCTTTGTACAGGCCGAGCGGATAAAGCCGGTTGTTGGTCTTCAGCCGCAGGCTCTCGTCCAGAAACGGGAAATGATGCAGATACCCCGTGCAAAGCACGATGGCGTCCACATCCCGGCTGGAGCCGTCCTTGAAGAAAGCCGTTCGCCCGTGAACGTGGGTCAGCAGCGGCCGCTCCTCGAATCCCGGCGGCCAGGCAAATCCCATGGGCTTGGTGCGATAGCTGAAGGTGATGGAGCGCGCGCCGTACTTGAAACACTGCGTGCCGATGTCCTCGGCGGAATAACTGCTGCCGACCAGCAAAATATCCTTGCCGGCAAATTCGTTGGCATCTCTGAAATCATGCGCATGCAGCACGCGGCCCGGAAATTTCTCGAACCCCGGAAAGCCCGGCATGTTCGGCGTGGAAAAATGGCCGCTCGCGACGATCACATGGTCGAAGATTTCTTCGATGAGCCTGTCCTGCTTCAGATCCTTCACGACCACGGTGAACCGGCCGGTGGGCTCCTCGTAGCGCACGCTGCGCACTGCCGTATGAAAGCGAATTTTTTCGCGCACGCCGCTCTTGGCCAGACGACCCTTGATGTAATCGTGCAGCACCGCGCGCGGCGGATAGGAGGGTATCGCGCGCCCGAAATGCTGTTCGAATCCGTAGTCGGCGAATTCCAGACATTCCTTGGGACCGTTCGACCACAGAAAGCGGTACATGCTGCCATGCACGGGCTCGCCGAACTCATCGAGCCCCGTGCGCCACGTGTAATTCCACAATCCGCCCCAGTCGCCCTGCTTCTCGAAGCAGACCACTTCAGGGACTTCAGCACCCTGTCGCTGCGCGCTTTCGAAGGCGCGTAACGCCGCCATGCCGCTGGGGCCCGCGCCGATCACCGCAATCCGCTTCGCCATCACACCATCCCCTCGTCTGGATCAACACGTTAAATCCGCGCGCACCGCCACACGCTCATGCGCGCACCCGAAGTTTTTGCGGGTCGTAGTGCGGAAACGGCGTGACCACGGCGGATAAGCGCTTTTGACGACCATCCAACTTGCCGATTTCCAACGCCTGACCCGGCGCGGCGCTACCGATCTCCACCCGCGCCAGTGCTATGTGCGCGCGCAACGCCGGCGACCTGGTCGCGCTGGTCACCACGCCCACCTGTGCACGGCCGGCGAACACGGGATCGCCGTGGCCAACGGTTTCCTGGCTGGCGATGGTCAGTCCCACCAACCGGCGTTGCGGTTGGGCGCGCCGGCGCGCGAGCGCTTCAGCGCCGATGAAAGGGTCGGCCTTGTTGGTGGGCACGGTGAAGCCGATGCCTGCTTCGAACGGATCCGTTTGGTCACAGAATTCAGCGCCGGCAAACACGAGTCCCGCCTCGATGCGCAGCATGTCGAGCGCGGCGAGTCCCATGGGCGCAAGGCCATGCGCGCTTCCCGCCGCCCACACGGCATCCCAAACGGACACGCCCGCATCCGGATGGCACCAGATCTCGTAACCGAGTTCTCCCGAATAGCCGGTCCGCGACACCACCACCGCTGCATCGCCGATGCGGCCGATGGTGAAGCGAAACCAGCCCAGTTCGCCGAGCGATGGCTGCGCCGCCGGTGTGGCGAGGATTCCCGCCAGGATGTCGCGCGACCGCGGCCCCTGTACGGCAAGGTTATGCAGCTGGTCGGTCGAGGAGCGGCACCACGCGGCGAGCCCACGCTCGGCCGCGAGCTGACGCAGCCACACGCCGCAATACGCATCGCCGCACACCAACCGGAAATTCTGCTGCCCCAGACGGAAGACCGTGCCGTCATCGAGCATCCCGCCGCTCTCGTGGCACAGCGCCGTATAGACCACCTGGCCGACCGCCAGCCGGCGGACATCCCGGGTGACCGCCAGCTGCAGCAGCGCTTCGGCATCCGGTCCGGTGATTTCGAATTTGCGCAGCGCCGACAAATCGATGCAGGCAGCCCGCTCGCGGCACGCCCAGTATTCGTCGATCGGTCCGTTCGCCGCATACTGGGTGGGCGTCCAAAAGCCCTTGTAATCGACGAACGATCGGGTGAGTGCGGAAGTGCGGGCATCGAAACCGCTCTTGCGCGTCAATTCCGGGGCGGCATCGGGAGTCATACGGTTGGCGTTCCCCTTGGAAAACGCGGCACTCTGGTCGTACACGCGCACTTGGATATCGGTGGGCTCCCAGGCGTTGGCGGGATCGATATCATCGGCACAACTGGAGGAAGCACAGACCAGATCGGTCAATGCCCGCAGCAACACGTAGTCCCCTGGGCGGGACCACGGTTCGTCGCTGCCGATGCTGCCATCGGCTCGAACGAAAGTGTTGTAGAAAAAATTGAGCGCGGGCCACCCGGCGCGCGGCGCGAGCCCGAACGGCGCGATCGCGCGGTTGAAGTTGTCCGTGCAGTTCGCGTGTCCGGGATAGCCCATATCCGCATAATATTTGGCGGTACAGGCGAACATGAACGCATCATGCCGGCCCACCGTGTCGCGCACCATTTCCACCAGCGGCTGCATGCGCGCGTCGAAGTACTTGCTGTGCAAACCGGGCCCCGGCATCGCCTGACCCATCAAAGTGCGCGTCGCGGTGGCATCGATGCCCCACTCCTGCCCGCCCGCCAACGCCGCGGCATCGAAGGCCAGGAAATCAGAACACTGTTTTCCCGCGACATCCACGATTTGGATATAGTCGCCGGCGGCCACGCGATACGCGCTCGCCGTCGCCGCCGCCACACGAATATCGAGCTTCGGCGCGGCGAGCGGGGCCGGCGGCTCGACTGTCCCGGCCGCCATCGTGAGCTGCAACATGGTGGCCGGCGACTGCTCCTGCGGCGCCATTTTCCTGCCCGGCGCCAACAGCAGGCAGCGCAGCGGCACGCTCGCCTGAATCACGGCACGGCGACCAGGCATACCGGCATCGGAAAATACCTCATAACTTCGGACGTTCGCGAAGCCCTCCGCACACGCCGCGCTCACCGCCGCCTGCGCTTCCATGTCGCAATACTCCGCGGCGAATGCCGGCAGCGACTCAGCTGAGGCCGGCGAGGCTTCGCTCAAACCGACAAGCGCTGGCGCGCCGTCCGGCACGAACAGCACGGCGCGCTGCAATCCCTCGAGGTCCACGATCACCGCGTCCGCACCCGCCTGCAGCGTGAACAGGCATGCGCCGCGGCCGGGTACGAAGCGGGTTTGTGGGATGACAGGCGACCCTGTGCAGGCAGTCACAGAAGCTCTCCAGTGTTCAAATACCCTAACCCGAAGCAGCGCCCGGCGCCAGCGCAGACATCCGGGTAAAGGCAGACAGGCGTGGGTCCGGTGTCATGCATCAGTCGGTAGCTCTCAGGCGCCCGCCGTCGGGATCATAAAACGTCGGCGACGTCACGAGCACCGGCACGTCGCTGCCGCGCAGCGGATCAAAGGCGCGGATCTGCTCTCCGACGCGCGACAGGCCGCCGCGCAAAAAACCCAGGGCAATCCAATGCTGCAGCGTGGGCGAGTATGCGACCGAAGAGATGAAACCCTGGTCGTTCTCCAGGGTCGGTGCCGAATTCAGGGTGAGCAGATGGGCGCCCGGATGAATGCGCACCTGGGACTCGGCGGGTTTGAGACCGACCAGCGTTGGCCGGCCCGGATCGATGAGCCCAGGCCGTGTTGCAAGCACGCGGCCGATATAGTCCTTCTTGCCCGACTGCATCCTTCCCAACCCCAAGTCACCTGCGGTGGTCGTGCCGTTGAGTTCATTACCCGCCACATGGCCCTTCTCGATGCGCATGACACCGAGCGCCTCGGTGCCGTAGGGCACGATGCCGAGATCGGCGCCGCAGGCCATCACCGCGCGCACCGTGCTGTCGCCATGGCGCGCAGGAACGGCCAGCTCGTAGGCGAGTTCGCCGGAAAAGGAAATTCGAAACAGCCGCGCGGTGACACCGTGCCAGAGAAACTCCCGGCACGCCATGTAAGGAAACGCGGCATCGCCTACATCCAGGGCATCACCCAGCAGACGCTGCAGCAGCCGCCGGGCGCGCGGGCCGGCGATGGCGAATTGCGCCCATTGTTCGGTCACCGAGACCAGCTGCACATCGAGTTGCGGCCACAGCACTTGTCGTGCGTGCTCCAGGTGTTGCATGACCTTGGCCGCGTTGATCGTGGTGGTCGACACCACG
>Ga0116227_10016323_pt1 | contig 10699 bp, 6 predicted proteins | sample S1TSphgellanicum_FD_89693 | JGI IMG/M metagenome (GOLD analysis project Ga0116227, IMG submission 89693) | Host-associated microbial communities from peat moss isolated from Minnesota, USA - S1T2_Fb - Sphagnum magellanicum MG | ecosystem: Host-associated > Plants > Peat moss > Unclassified...
CGGCCGCGCCAGTCTGGAAACCTCTTTCATCTGGGCGCTTGCAGCACGGCTGTACGGCACCAACAACCTGCCCGACAGTTCTAATATGTGCCACGAAAGCACCTCGGTCGGGTTGAAGGAAAGCATCGGCTCGCCGGTCGGCACCACCACCATCGAGGATCTGGAAACCACCGACTGTATCTTCTTCTTCGGCCAGAACCCTGGCACCAACTCGCCCCGCGCGCTGCACCCGCTGGCGGATGCGCATAAGCGCGGCGTGCCCATCATCACCTTCAACCCCATCCGCGAACGCGCGCTGGAACGGTTTACCGACCCGCAGTCGCCGGTGGAGATGCTGACGCTGAAATCCACGCCGATCAGCTCGCAATACCACCAGCTTCGTCTCGGCGGAGACATCGCCGCCATCATGGGCATGTGCAAATATCTGATCGCGGCAGATGACGGCGCGCGCGCCGAAGGCCGTCCGCCAGTGCTGGACCACACGTTTATCGCCGAACATACGCATGGGTTCGAGGATTTTGCTGAATCTGCGCGTAGCTATGATTGGAAAACGCTGGAGCACCATTCCGGGCTCACCCGCAGCGCCATGGAATCCGCCGCCGCCGTTTACGCGCGGGCTGAGAAAGTGATCGCGATTTACGGCATGGGGCTGACGCAGCACCGCGCCGGGGTGGAGAACGTGCAGATGGTAGTGAATTTTCTGCTCCTGCGCGGCAACATCGGCAAAACCGGCGCCGGCGTCTGCCCCGTGCGCGGCCATTCCAACGTGCAGGGCCAGCGCACGGTCGGCATTTCGGAAAAGCCGGAAATGGTGCCGCTGGACAAATATGCCGAACGTTACGGCTTCGAACCACCGCGCCATGCCGGCCTGAATACGGTTGAAGCCTGCGAGGCGATGCTCGAAGGTAAAGTAAAAGCCTTCCTCTCCCTCGGCGGCAATTTCATCCGCGCCGTGCCGGAGCGCGAAAAAATGGAAGTCGCCTGGAGCAAATTGCGGCTTTCCGTACAAATCGCCACCAAGCTGAATCGCAGCCATATCGTGCATGGCGAAATTGCCTACATCCTGCCCTGCATCGGCCGCATTGAGCACGATGTGCAGGCCACCGGCCCGCAAGCCGTTTCGGTTGAGGACAGCACCGCCTGCGTCCATGGCTCGAAAGGCGTCCGCCCGCCGGCGAGTTCGCATCTTCTGTCGGAGCCAAAAATCGTCGCCGAAATCGCCAAGGCGATTCTGCCGCCGAACCCAAAATTGCCTTGGGACGCATGGGTTGGCGATTACGCCCTCATCCGCACGGAAATCGGCGCCATCTATCCGGATTTTGAAAATATGGAAACCCGCATGTGGGAACCAGGCGGTTTCCGCCGCAACCTGCCCGCCACGCGCCGCGAATGGCTGACGGAAACCAAACGCGCCAATATCATAAAACCCACAAGCCTGGACGAAGATTCCGACATGCCGGCGGATTCACCGCAGGTACTGCGCATGATGACCATGCGCAGCAACGATCAGTTCAACACCACAATCTACGGCTATGATGACCGCTTCCGCGGCATTCGCGGCACCCGCATGGTGGTGCTGATGTCACCGGACGACATCACCACCCTCGGGTTGATTGACGGCGAGATCGTCGGCCTGCGAACGGTTTCCGATGACGGCGTCAACCGCGAAATGACCGGCTTCCGCGTCACAACCTACAACATTCCGGCCGGCAATGTGGGCACCTACTATCCGGAAACCAACGCCCTAATCCCGCTCTGGCACCATGCCAAACGCAGCAAGGTCCCCGCCGCGAAATCGATCCCGGTGCAAGTGTTCAAGCCTCAGTCAGGCTAGGTTTGGCCCTCGACTTTCCAAAATGAAAAAATCCTTAGATAACACGCACATGAAATCTGCTAAACCTAAGCCGCGGTCCTTTTATTACGGCCAGTGATCCACCACTGTTTGTTTATGAGTTTGCAAGACCAGGCGCGATTCAGAGATTCCGTTGACCGCAAGGTTGTCATTGCGATTCCCGTTAAAAATGAGGAGGCACGACTAAACACCTGTCTCGCCTCCCTGGCGCGGCAGATCATCGCGCCAGACCATATCTTTCTCCTCCTCAACAACTGCACGGACCGGACCGCGGAAATCGCCCGCGCCGCCGCGGCGCGGGCGCCGCGGATTGTCATCTCCGAAGTCGAACTGCCCGGCCCGCTCGCGAACGCCGGCGAGGCCCGGCGGCTGGCCTTGGCGGCGGCGGCCACACTTGCAGGTCCCGACGGAATCATCATCACCACCGATGCGGATTGCCAGCCCGATGACGACTGGACGGCCAAGAACCTGCGCGAGATCGCGCAGGGCGCAAACGTGGTCTGTGGCGCCGCGCGGATTATCGCGGAGCCTGGTCACGCCGGGCTGCACTTCGACCTGGCGCGCGAGGCACTGTACGCGGCATTGCTTGACGAAATCGCATCATTGGTGGACCCGGACCCGGCCGACCCATGGCCCCGGCACCAGCAGCATTCCGGCGCCAGCATCGCCATGACGTCAGCCATCCTGCACGCCGCCGGCGGCGCGCCGCGCGTTCCCCATGGCGAGGACCGTGCGCTGATCGAACGCTTTCGCCTGGTCGATGCCCGCATCCGCCATGCGCCGGACATTGAAGTCCCCGTCTCCGGCCGGCTGAACGGCCGCGCCAAGGGTGGCATGGCGGAATCGCTAAGCCGCCGCGCGCGGCAGCCGGATGAAGAAACCGATGCAGCACTCGAGCCGGCGGTGGATGCCTATCGCCGCGTCCTCGCCCGCGCCCGGCTGCGCGGCGTTCGCAACAACATGGATGCCGCCGAATCCCTGGGCCGCGATCTGCTGATCGGCCCGCACGCCATGGCGGCAGCCCTGCAAGCCGAAACCTTTGGCGCCGCCTGGGCAGCGGTCGAGCGCTTAAGCCCGGTATTGCATCGCCGCCGTGTTAAATTCGTCAGCCTGGCGCGCGAGACAAGGCAAGCCATGGCGCTGCTCGCCCAGGCCGCGCGAGACTGCCCGGCGGCGTGGATGGAAAGCCTTACTCATGCCGAATAGAAAACTGCTCGATCATGTCGCCGCCCTGGTTCCCGATATCTTTGCCCATGCGGCGGCACTCGATGAATCCGCCGCTTTCCCGCGCGCGGATTTCGTGGCGCTAATCGAAGCCGGTCTGCTGCGCGCCACCGTGCCGGAAACCCATGGCGGCCAAGGCTACGGCATCGGCGCGGAAGGTGCGGATTTGCTGCGCCGCCTGCTGGTCAGCCTGGGTGAAGCCAATCTCTCCGCCGCCCGGCTGTATGAGGCGCATGTCAACGCAATCCAGCTGGCGTTTCGTTACGGCACCGATGAGCTGAAAACCCGCTGCGCGGCGGATGCGGCAGCCGGCCATCTTTTCGCCCTATGGGTAACAGACCCGCCAGGCGGCGGCGTGCGGCTGGAAGGTAACGTGCTTTCAGGCGCCAAGGCGTTTTGCTCCGGCGCCGGCGCCGCCAGCCGCGCCCTCATCACCGCGGCCACGCCGGCCGGCGCGCAAATGCTCATCGTGCCACTTGCGCAAGCACGGGTGATTCCCAGCGGCATCAAGCTCGCCGGCATGCGCGCCGCCATCACCGGAAGCGTGGATTTCTCCGGCATCCCGATCAGCCCATCGAATATCCTCGGCGAACCAGAAAACTATCTACGCGAGCCGGTGTTCTCCGCCGGCGCCTGGCGCGGTTCCGCCGCCGCGTTCGGCGGCCTGACGGCGCTGGTAAACCTGCACCGCACCGAAATGCGCGACCGTAAGCGCGATTCCGACCCGCACCAGCGCGCCCGCTTCGGCCAGTTGCTGATCGCGCATGAGACCGCCCGGCTATGGCTCGCGCAAGCCGCCCGGCGCGCCTGCCTGGAAGACGGGCCGGCGCAGGAAATCGTGGCCTATGTAAACCTTGCGCGCCTGGCCATTGAGGCCGCCTGCCTGGACGGCATGCGCCTCACCCAGCGCGGCCTCGGCCTTGGCGCGTTCATCGCCGGCCACCCGGCCGAGCGCATCTGCCGCGATCTCGCGGTCTTCCTCCGCCAGCCCGCGCCCGATGAAACGCTCGACAAAGCCGCCGCCCATTTTTTCGCCGCCGGCCTGCCGGAGAGCACATGAGCCCCGCCGAGCAATTCGCGCTGCTGCCCGAAACCGGCCTCACCGCCCTTCTCGGCGGCGGCCGCGCGCTCATCCTGGCACCGCATCCGGATGATGAGAGCCTCGGCTGCGGCGGCCTCATCGCCGCCGCCTGCGCCGCCGGCCTGCCGCCCGCCGTGGTTATTTTAACTGACGGCGCGGCATCGCACCCGGACTCCACCAGCCATCCCCCCGCGCGCCTGGCAGCACTGCGCGAGGCGGAAGCCCGCGAAGCCCTCTCCATCCTCGGAATGCCGCGCGAAAAAATGTTTTTCCTGGGTGAGCCAGACACGAAACTGACCGCCCATGAAGCGCTACTCGACCGCCTGACCGGCATCGCCGCGGAGCAAAAATGCGGCGTCGTCATCGGCCCCTGGGCGGCCGACCCGCATTGCGACCACGAAGCCGCCGCCGTAATTTCCGAAGCCGTCGCGATCCGTGGCGGCTTACGCCTCCTGTCCTACCCAGTCTGGGGTTGGCTGCGGGAGGATGCGCTATCACCCGTCACCGGCTGGCGCCTGCACATCTCGGCGCAACTTGATTTGAAGCGCCGCGCCATCGCCGCCCACGCCTCGCAATACGGCAGGGTCATCATGGATTCGCCCGGCGGTTTTTCTCTCCCGCAAAACCTGCTGGCAATCGCCGCCCGGCCCTATGAAGTGTTCTTGGCCCCATGAGTTCCCGCCCGCCATCATATTTCGAACGAATCTACGCCCGCAGCGCGGACCCCTGGGCATTCGAAACCAGCGACTACGAACGGGAAAAATACGATGCAACCATCGCCGCCCTCGGCGGCCGGCGTTTTGTCTCAGCCCTGGAAATCGGCTGCTCCATCGGCGTGTTTTCTCTCCGCCTCGCCGCGCATTGCGAGCGCCTGCTGGCGGTGGACGTGGCGGAGTCCGCCCTTGCCCGGGCGAGATCCCGCTGCGCTCTCCTCGCCAACGTGCGGTTCGAAAACCGCCGCCTGCCGCAAGACTGGCCGGCGCAAAAATTTGATCTGATCGTGATCTCGGAAGTGCTGTATTTCCTGAACCCGGCGGACATTCGCCGCCTCGCAAAACGCGCTACGGCGAGCCTGTCGCCCGGCGGCCACGTGCTGCTGGTCAACTATACCGAAACAATCGAAGAACCATGCAGCGGCAACGAGGCGGCCGAAATTTTCGCCGCCGCCGCCGTCCCGTTAACCCGTATAAGGCAAGTCATTCGGCCCAAATACCGGATTGATCTCCTGGAAGCGAATATCAAGGCTCCTGACGTCACCCCAATACGCTGACATCGCGGTCTTCGCCGGCGCCGGCTTCAATATGCGGCGATTTTACCGGCCCGTAACCTGCACCGACAAAACATCCCTGACCCGTCTTGCCAACTCATCCATCGCAAACGGCTTGGTCACCAGCTGCATGCCGCGTCTCAAATGCCCATCCCCCACAACCGCATTTTCGGCATAGCCGGTGATGAACAAAATTTTTAAGTCCGGGCGCAAAACAATCCCGGCATCCGCCAGCTGCCTGCCGTTTATGCCGCCAGGCAAACCCACATCGGTGATCAGCAAATCAATCCGGCGGCCGGATTCCAAAATTTTTAAACCAATTTTCCCATCCTCCGCCTCGATCGAGGTGAAGCCCATATCCTCAAGCACTTCCGTCACCAGCATCCTGACGGAAGGTTCGTCATCCACCACCAGCACCGTCTCGCCATTTTCAACGGCCGATGTCTCGACAGATTCAGATCCCGCATCCTCGTCTTCCGCTTCACCAAAATAACGCGGCAAATACAAGCACACCATCGTGCCGGCGTTCAGCTCCGAGTAGATTCGCGCCTGCCCGCCGGATTGGCGCACAAAACCATACACCATGCTCAAGCCCAAGCCGGTTCCCTCGCCAAGCGGTTTGGTCGTGAAAAAAGGGTCAAACGCCCGCGCCGCGACATCCGGCGGCATCCCCACCCCGGTATCGCTGACGCAAAGCGAAACATATTGGCCGGCGGGCAAATCACGCTCGCTCGCGGCGCGCTGATCCAGCCATTTATTGCCGGTCTCCACCGTCAGCCTGCCGCCATCCGGCATCGCGTCACGGGCATTGATGCACAGGTTCAGCACCGCGTTTTCCAGCTGGTTCTGGTCAACCATCGTCAGCCACAACCCGGCCGCGGCGACGAATTCCACGGTAATCGCCGGCCCAACCGTGCGCCGGACCAATTCGTCCAGATCGGCGACAAGCCGGTTCAAATCCGTCGGCTTGGCATCAAGCGTCTGCCGGCGCGAGAATGCCAGCAAGCGATGCGTCAGCGAGGCGGCGCGTCTCGCCGCCCCCTTGGCGGTGTGGATGTAGCGCTGCAAATTATCCATCCGCCCTTGCGCAATGCGGCTCTCCAAAAGCTCCATGCTGCCGGAGATTCCTGTCAGTAGATTGTTGAAATCATGCGCAAGCCCGCCAGTGAGTTGCCCAACCGCTTCCATTTTCTGTGATTGCCGCAACTGCTCTTCAAGGTGGCGCCGCTTCGTCACATCTCCGGCGGTCACAATCACCCGCCTGGTCGCGCCATCTTCACTGGGAACCGGCGTTGCAAGCGCCTCGATAACCGCCTCGCCCTGCGATCTTTCATATCGGGAAGGTTCATTCTGCCGAAGGCAATTCGTCAGATGCTCATTCAGCGCCGCGGCCGTTTGAGGATCGAACAAATCATCGATCGTAAATCCGATAACCTGCTCGCGGGCCAAACCGTAAAGCTGCAACGTCGCCGGATTGATCTCCTCATAGCGGAATTTGCCGTCCTCGGTTACCACAAACACGACATGGCATTGCGATGAATGCTCAAAGAACGTCTGGATGAGTGTCTCTTTGGCTTGCAATTGCATGGATCTTTCGCGCGCCTGCGCCGCCAGTTGCTCATTGCTTGACGTCAGCGATTCCGTGGTCCTGGCCAAAGTCGCGCTTGTGGTGACGGTATAGTCGATCAAGGCGACCAGCGTCCCGGAAACGGCTGAAAAAGAAACGACTTCCACCCAGCCGCCAGGCCAGAACACGGCCAGGTCATGGCGTGGCGGAATCAGATAAAACATGGCAAATCCGGCGGAGACAATCGTGGCAACCACCCCGGCCGCGGGTCCGCCGACCAGCGATGCTAGCAAAATCCCGGGGAAAAACGTGATAAAGGTTGCCGAATCCAGCGCATGACCAAGTGCTAAATGCTCCCAGAGTCCAAAAGCCGCGCCGGCCAGCGCGCAAGCATAGCCAATCCATTTTCGCTCACGCAGCCACAACACCGACGCCAGTAAATCCACGGTCCCTCCCCCTTCCGCAACGGGAGTCGACCGCCATGGTGCAGCCGTGTCAAGGCCGGTCCGGCGGCCGGCGGGCCGGCGGCCCGTTCAGGTACCGCCGGCGTGACCCATCCAAAGCCTTACGCCGGCGCCAACACGAAGGCGACGGCGGCGGAAGCGTCCAGTCCGCCGGCACGGCCCCAGCCGGTGGTTGCGGTTGTCGCCACATAGACCTCCGCGGCAAAGCCGGCGATTTTGCACGTGCTTAGCAGTGTGGAAACCGACTCACTGAACGGCGTTGGCGGCGGCGTGACGGGTAGTCCGTTTACCCCCCAGCTGCCGGCTCCGATCCCGCGGATGACGGAGAATGAGTAGCTCGCATGGCCCTGCGGCTGGCTGGCGGTGTAGGAAATTGTTACATCATCCGCCACGTTGGTGTAGGGCATGTAGCCGCAGGCCACCGTCGCCGGGACACCATCCAGAATCGGGGTGGAAATGCTGGCCTTGGCCGGGCTGTTATCCACATACACGGAGATATCCGCCGGGACCGGGTTGATCGGCGCCAGGGAAGCCTTGAAGAAGCTGACCTCGATCTTCGAGATTGCCGCGTTCGGCAGCGTGGTGGAATCCAGGTAGCAGCCCGGCAGGCCGGGATACCAAAGCTCAAGATCCGAGATACTGGGCACCGGATAATAGGCTTCGCCGCTGATGGTTTCGGGACCAAAAACCGCCGGCGCGTAGGTGGTGCCATTCCATTTCACGGTGTTGAACTGGTCGGTCCGCACCGTGCCGTTCACTTTCACCTGGTAATACGCGGCATCCATCGCCAGGGCTTCCAAAAAATTTACCATCACCGGCAGGCTGCCGGCGAAGGGCGCGTTCTTCACCTGGAAGAAATACGAAGGGTCGGACACAGTATTGGCATAGCCGCCGACGATGTAGCTGACCGGCACGAAGCCAATGCCCTGCAGCAAAGGCGCGCCGGCTTCCATCACCGGCCCCAGGGCCAGCGCATCCAGCGTCGTGTGGGTTGTCACCAGCAAGCTGCCAGGTGCCACCACCGCGACGCAGGAGGGCATGGTGCCGACACCGGTCGCGAGCACTGTTTGCGTGGCCGGCGTGGTGACGCCAATGGCGACCACGGCATTCGCCGCATTGCGCTCGGTGACGTACAAAGTGGTTTGCGTATCATCCGACCAGGTGAGGAAGAAGGGCTGCCCGAGCCCGGTTGCTAGCACCGTCTTGGCACCACCCGGCAGCGCGTAGCCGGTCACCGTGCCGGTGCCCTGCTCGCTGATATAGGCGGTCTGGCCGTCGGCGCTCATTGCGAGACCAACCGCGTAGTTCAGCCCGGTCAGCAGCACCGTTTGCTGGCCGTTGGCCAGGCTTACTTTCAACAGCCGGCCAGATGCCGCGTATTCGACAACATAGGCAACCCCATGCGGCTCATCCAGCACCATCTGCTGCGGTGCGTTCATGCCGTTGCTGAAAATCATCGACGGTGTGCGATTCGCATTCGCCAGCGGCACTTTCAGCAAATTGCCGGGCCGCTCCACGACATAGGCGTGGATTCCATCAGCGCTCGCCGCCACATCCTCCGGCTGCTGATAGCCGGTGCCGAGCACCGCATAGGCAGGCGACATTTTATACGTCGCCCATTCAATGCCGATATCATAGCCGTAGGAGGTGACAAGCACTTTCGCGTAATTGCCCTGGTTAGTTTTGACAGCGAAAACATCGCCGGCGACGAGCTTGTTGGTGGTATCGTCATTGCCGTTGATCGGCGCGCTGGAATACGGCAGGCCAGGCAGCGCCTGCGGCAGTAGCGCGGCAAACGAGGTGACACCGACGTTGACGATGGCAGCCCCATTCGAGGGCGCCATGGCGCGGATGATGTTGGTGCTCTGCTCCCAGAATATATCCGAGCCAGGCGGCGTCGGCGCGCCGGGCAGGGCTTGCGTCCCGTTGTCGAGATCGAAATGGAACGTGCCTTTCAGCAAGGCAGTGCCATGCGAGACAATCGTTGCCGCGGGGAACAGATCGTAGCGCGAAAGCCTGCCGCCATACTCAACAAAAAGCAGCCGCTTCTGGGCCTGCACAAAATCCGATCCGATGGCGCCTTCAAGCCCGCCGATCAATTGTGTCGTTGTCATTTCACTCTCCTGTTTGATTGGTAAAAATTGCTTGCCCGTACTGCATCGGCACAAGTTGCATGTCCTCGTACGGCGCCGGATGTGGCGGCGGTACTTTTTTGTTCTGAAAAGGTCTGAATCCTTCCAAATTCCGTGAACTTTGGCCCCCGCTTCCACGCGGGCCGCCGGCCCTAAACGGGGCAGGGCTGGCAAGAAACGGCGGCACGGCATAAACGCTCCGCCATGGACATGATGCTGCCGGACCATAAAGAAGCCTCAACCGCCGCCCTCATCCGCCGGTTGTGGCGCGAGCATATCCGCGTGTACCGCGGCAGAATTGTGCTGATTGTGGTGATGACGCTGATCATGTCCGCCACCACCGCACTCTACCCGGCGCTGATCGACTGGGCATTCAACATGTTCGCCCGCAAGGATTCCCGGATTCTTTACCAGGTGCCGATCCTGGTGCTGGTGGTGACCGCCATTAAAGGCGTTTCCATGTATTTTCAGTCGGTTCTGACGCAGGACATGGTGCTGTTGATCATCCGGCGCCTGCAAATCGCCATGTTCGGCCATTTGTCGGACGCTGCCTTGGCGCGGGTGGAACGCGAAGCCCCGGCCGCCCTGGCCGCCCGCTTCACCACGGACGCCACCGTGGTCCGCGAAGCCATGACCCGCGCCGTGAACGCGGTGGCGGACGCCGCGACAGTGGTGGGCCTAGCCGTCACCATGATCGCCATCGACTGGAAACTAAGCCTGATCGCGGCGTTTCTCTACCCGATCGCGGGGATACCCGTGCAGCGCATCGGCAAGCGCATGCGCCGCGCCTCCGGCGGCATGCAAGAACGCATGGGCGAAGCCGCGGCCATGCTGAATGAGAGTTTCGCCCAGGCCCGCACGGTGCGCGCCTACAGCCTGGAAGGCCACGAAAAAAACCGCGCCGGCAAAACATTTGACCGGCTCTACCGCGCGCTGATCCGCATGACCCGCGTGCGCGCCCGGCTGGACCCGATGCTTGAAGTGCTGGGCGGCGTGGCGGTGGCGCTGGTGATCGGGTTCGAAGGCTGGCGCAACGCCACGGGCGGCAGCGGTGTCGGCAATTTCATGGGTTTCATCTCCGCTCTCCGCATCGCCTCCCGCCCCTTGCGGGC
>Ga0116227_10016324_pt1 | contig 10699 bp, 6 predicted proteins | sample S1TSphgellanicum_FD_89693 | JGI IMG/M metagenome (GOLD analysis project Ga0116227, IMG submission 89693) | Host-associated microbial communities from peat moss isolated from Minnesota, USA - S1T2_Fb - Sphagnum magellanicum MG | ecosystem: Host-associated > Plants > Peat moss > Unclassified...
ATGGTCATCGCGACAAACGATGCTTCCGAGGTGAAGAACTTGGGGCGATAACCCCCCATCCCCGCTTCGCGATCAGCAAGCATATCCTGATCGAACTGAACGGGGTAAACGGCATCCTGATATGCGTGGACCAAGGTCTGCATGGGTTTAAGGGCAACTTCAAGGCCGATCAGGACGAGATAGATCGGGATCATTACGGCCAGAAAACGATGCAGACGCTTCACACCGATGCGTTGCAATGCCCAACAAGCGCAATACCCGATCGCCATGCTGTATCCGGCTTGCCCGACAGCTGCGATCCTGTTGAGATATGCCGTTGTAAGCGACGGGCCAAGCAATGCGAAAACGAGCACGACACAGGATGGGATGATGATGAAGCGAACAAGTCTGGGCGAAAAGACGCCAGGCTGGATCAACATCAGCAGGACGCCTGGAAACGCGGAAACCATTGGAATGGTACCACCTCCACTGCCCTTGCCGATGTTGATGTCAATCGCTGTATAGATCCCCAGGAAGAGAAGTCCGGCCGAGATAATGAACATAACCGAAAGTCTCGGAGCCACGGCGACTTTGGGAAGCCATGCTTTAGGCGTCGGCATCAAGGAGATGGCGCGGTACGCTCTCTGAGTTACAGTGTTGATCCTTTGCGTTCGTGCGGTGGTTCTCATGGCAATACAAATTCCACCTGGCGGGGATCATGATCAAGGCGATTGCAAATTAAGGAATAAGTGACGATGGTCTAGCGGCAAGAGGGCTGCTGTTCAATCCCAATTCCCGCCTGGGCGCACCAGGCCCAGAGGCCTTGGGCCGCACTGGTCTGGATGGGCGCAATCGACAGGCGCAAAGGCGGATGAGTGGTTTGACGCGACGGGGCTTCGGGGTTATCGTTTTTTCAACGGTTGGGGCAATCTTATGATTAACAAGGTTAAGCTAAGGTGACAAGCGAGCGGGTGAATATCGCGCGATTTCCGCGAGAGAATAATATCCAGTGGCTGAGAATTATTTTCGCCGTTCAAGTGGCTATAGTTCACGGTGTTGACCGTCTGTGGCATTATAATGTGCAATTTTTACGATATATTCCTGGGGTTCCGGCGTTTTTCTTTGTAAGTGGATTCCTGATTTACTCCTCCTGGATTAATTCGCCAGGACTTTCATATTTCCAGAACCGATTCCTCCGGCTTTGGCCGGCTTTGATCTTTGTGACCTGTGGCGGATTTGCTACCGCGCTGTACGTCAGAGGGGCGGGCGATCTGCTGGCGCATCGCGGCACCTACCTGGTCTGGCTTTTTGGGCAGATAACTCTCGGCCAGTGGTACAATCCGGAAATTTTTCGTAATGTCGGGGTGGGCGTGATCAATGCCGCGCTCTGGACGATCACGACTGAAATCATTTTCTACCTTTGCGTCCCCGCAATCGCTTACTTCGAGCGGTTCGTAAAACATTCGGTGTTGATCATATCTGCGCTATCGTTCGGATTGTATCTGGTCGGGCCGCATTTTCTCACAATCAACCTTTACCGCGACAAGACCCTCTACGAGATGTTGGCTATCACCCCCTTGGTATGGGGTTGGATGTTTGGTGCAGGAATTTTGGCAGTCAAATACTATGCCGAAATTAAACCGTATCTGCGATACCTGCCTTTTGCGCTCGTTGTCATGATCGCATTGATAATTTACGGCAAATTTGACGATGGGATTTTTGGATGTGGTGGTAACCGCTTAGGCATTCTGTATTTCATTCCCTATTGTGCAATGATAATGTATTTTTCATTTGGTTTGCCCTTCGTCAGACTTGATACCGATCTCAGTTACGGCATGTATATATGGCATATGCCGGTGTTGAATGTCCTTATCATTCTTGGAATTGCAAGCCCGCTTGTTTTCTTGCCGGCGGTGTTTTGTATGGGCCTGATTTCCTGGTTTGTGATTGAGCGGCCGTGCCTCCGCTTAAAGAGGAGGACGATCCACAAAGTTTGAAGGCACCTGCTTGCCTAGCCAATCGCCGGGTGTGCCTGCGCAGAAAACTACGGTTTGCGGATGCCCCGGTACTTACCGTGCTGTTGCGTCTAGGCTGGGATGACGATGGCCGATCGCGATGAACTGGGGTTATCCATCGTTCGAAAACAGCGAGCAATGGGTCGGCGGGACGCTTAACCTGTTAAATACGGGCCCTCCACGCGGAAAAGGTCCCCGCTGCTCGTCAGGGGGCGATGAAATTTAACGATTGGGCAATGCCGCCCAAATCTTCGACGAAAGTTTGCTCCGGTTATGACCAAGACATGGCGGCGACCGCTCAACGCTTTAACCGGGATGCGTTTTTTCGCCGCCGTAGCCGTACTTCTATATCATTATGGAGCAGGATTCGCTGAACGAAAGCACTTGCCCTGGCCATTGACGCATCTGCTCCACAACGGTTTTTTGGGCGTCAGTTTGTTTTTCGTGCTCTCCGGTTTCATTATCACGTATGCCCATTTTACGGACACTATGACACCAGCGGCGTTAGGGCGATACTACTGGGCGCGCATCGCCCGCATTTACCCCGTCTATGTGCTGGCTTTGGTGTTGGCGCTTCCCACGTTGACAGCGCCATTGAAGCCCCTCGATGTCGTGTCTGTGTTGACGATGACCCAGGCGTGGACGGTCCCGGCGAGCAGCTATGGCTTTACCTGGGTGATGCAGGCCTGGACGTTGTCGGTCGAGATCGTCTTTTACATCCTGTTTCCGTTTGCGTGGCCCGTAATCAGACGTTTCAGTCTCGGTGGAACTATTGCCCTGGCAGTCGTTTGCGCGGTGCTGATCATAGCGTTTGGCGGCCCTGCGGTTACGCCTATGGTCACAACAGTACCACTGCTGGGCAACGGTACGCAGATCCTGATCCCGGTGTTCCGCATGCCCGAATTTTTCTTTGGGGTGGCCATTTGCCAGTTATTTATGGGTGGGCCGCAATTGCCGCCTGGTCGATTGGCCGACGTCTTGGAATTGGGGCTTGCTCTGGGCATGATCACCGTTCTCGTGATTGCCGATAATGTGCAGGTAAAAGCGATATTTGCCATTCTCACGGGGCTGTTTATCTTGGTGACGGCGCATGGCGCCGGTGTGGTCTCCCGCGTCCTGTCGACGCGTCTGCTTTTGCTGCTTGGGGGGGCAAGTTACGCGCTTTATATCCTTCAGGAACCGTTGCGCGCTCTCTGTGCAGCGCTGGTTGTGGCGCCATACGATGCCATGGTCAGCCCCATCGTTACCATCACCGGGGCAATTGTGGTATTCAAGTTTGTTGAACAGCCAGCGCGGAGACGTTTGCTCCTGTTCGTCAGCCCTGTGTCATCGAAAGCTTAATTGCCTGCCGCATCCCCATGGTTTGCCGTACATAAAAAGTAACGCTGCAAGCGTCGAGAGCGGCGGGAAATCATTGGGGTCATCCGCCACTGACAGCCGCCTGTCGCAGGGTAAAGAATGCCGTTCATGACTTCGCGCAAGTCCGTTCCGCGCGGATGTCCTCCCTTGCGCGCGGCAGCAGGGGCGCAATCAATTTCCATTCGTCATCGCCCAAATTGCTGGGATAGCGCAACCCACAGCGACTATGTCGCTTGCGGGTGATATCGGTCCGCATCCAAAGTCTGCGGGTGTTGTTCGCGAAACTCCGGAATCATCGAGGCGGTTGCCCGCCAAGAACAACCAACTGATATCAAACAACTACTTCTGAGGACAACCTTTGACTCGCATTTCGTTAATATGGCGTTTGTTACGGCATTTTAATTACAATGCGGGCGGCTTGATGTTAGCATAGCCCTTGCGCGCAGCTTATCTCCGTGTCTGGCGCGACCAAGGTGCAAATCCCATGACTGTTTTGTCGCGACGCAAAATTCTTGGTGCCGGCTCGTTCGTCGGGGCTGCGACCATGGTGGTGGGAGCAGATTCCCTTGTCGGCCCTTCGGTCGCAACGGCGTCGGCCGCAGGCATTGGTGTTGCAGCGACTGGAGGCGTTCGGCCAGAGGATTTTGGTGCGGTGTCGGATGGAATTGCCGATTGTACGCAAGCACTCAAGGCGGCGATTGCGGTCGTTGCGGCAGGAAAAAACGCACTTGGGCATCTGCATCGGCCGCCCCTGATTCTATCGGCGGGCGTCTATCGCGTCACCGAGACGATCACCATTCCAGGCACCGATGTGATTGTTACAGGGGTCGGTCGGCAAAACTCAGTCCTGTTGATTGACCATCTCACCGGACCTGCGCTGGTTTTTACCGGTGGGGGCGATATCGAAGTGCGCGGCGTTACGATTTCATCGTCTGACAGCCGTACGAAGGGGGGCAACGGCGATGGCCTGATATTTCAACCTTATCCGGGAATGAAACTGAGTTTCCGGATTTCGGTGATCGACGTCTATGTGCTTGGGCAGCCGGGCAATGGTTTCATGTTCACGTCCCCCGAAGGCTTGCGCCTGGAAAATGTCGGGGCCGCTCGCAATCGTGGTCACGGATGCCTGATCGATGCGGGGAAGTTCCAGGACTTGTGCGCCTCGATCGAGTTTGCCAGGTTCAACGACAATGGCGATCACGGTCTTAAAGTCGTCAATATGATGAATTCGCGTTTTTCGCGGGTTGAATGTCTTAACAATCACGGATTGGCGCAGTTTGCGCTGGATGGGACGAACCATCGCGTAGAAATGGCAGATTGCGAATGTTTTGAATTTGCAGGACCCAACCAGAGTATAGGCCTGTTATTGTCTGGGCGCGCCCATATCATCGAGGGGGGCGCTTTCTTCAAATTGAACACGGCGATCATGCTCAAAGGGTGTTCGGATTCACGTATCCGGCTTCCGAGAATTGAAGGCGATCGCAGTTTTTACACCTCGGTCGGTGTCCAGTTAGGGCCTGATTGCGCGCGCAACGTGATTGATCTTGCCGGTGGTAATCTTGTTCAAGCATTGGTCAGTGACCAGGGGTCGAACAACGTCATTCTGCGCAATGGGCGTGATCCGGCCATTGCGCCCCCACAGCATGCGGCGTTGTCCATGCCGCTCAGTGGGCAAGTGGCGCCCAATCTGCTAGCGGGAAAAGTGCTGTCGCTGGTGACAGAGGGTGCCGTTCACTTTCTGCCGCCTGCCGGCGGCGCGCCCGGTGACATGTTTACCCTGATTGTCGATACCGGGCATCGTGGGATCGGCACGGTCAATTTCGCCGATGTCTATCGCGGGGTGCCAGGCGTTGTTGCCGCGAATCATGCCAGCCGATATCTGACGGCGTGCTTTGTGGTTGCAGGGGACGGGCAATGCCTGCCGCATTCGCTGCTTGCCTACGATTGACATGCCGGCCCAATGATGTTGCGCGGGGCGGGGCGGGGCGGTTCAGGACCTGATCCGCGCGATCCGCAGCCCGGCGACGTTGATCTGTCTATTCGGCATTATCCAGAATCGCAGTGTCGGTGTCAGGCAGGTGTCCGGAACTTTGATGCGTGCCCCGTAAACGACTGCGGAACCGGGTTGGCGCGTGCCGGTCGTCGCATCGCTTTGATCGCCACCGCAATTGAACGACACCATGAATGCAGCCGCATCATCTGCCGTGGACCCGGGCATCCGCCAGGTCATCTGGTACAGTCCGGGCCCGGCGACAGTTGTTTGCCACGCGGCCATGACCGTCGATGATGCGCTGAGCGACATGGAAAGCATATGCGTATGGGACGTTTCCGCATTGACCGAAATGACCATGTCACCGCGCCGGAGCAGGTTCCAGTCGAGCGAAGATGTTGCGAGCCCGGTGGACAGTGCGTTGAAATCCTGGTCGTTGATGATTGCGCCGCTATCCGGGCATAGCGTACGATGGACTGCGGCGGCGTCGTCCAGCAAACCGGTATAGACCAGCGCGTCCATCAGGTTCGATGCCTGCGCACACGAATAATGCGTCGGGCCGGCGCGTTGGACGACCTCCGCCCGCGCATCCAGGTCGTCGATATCAAGCCCGTCCATCTGCGATACGAGCGCGACGGCCCAGCCTGGATCGACTTTCAAGCGATCAGCGATCGCAGCGCGGCCCTGCGTATAGGCCAGGATGGCGCGCAGCATCGTGTCACGACCGGGTAAATCGGGATCGCGGCGCAACAAAGCGTCGAGATGGCGCGCCGCCTCTTGTGCATCACCCATGCGCAGGGATTCATTGAACCAGTAACGCTGTGCAATGGCATCACGCCAGCCCAGTCGTCCCGCCAGAAGAAAGGCCTCGCGCGCCTTGTCCGGTTGATGCGCTTCGATCAGCGTCAGGCCATACAGGCTCAAAGACGCCGAATTGGCTGGGTCGTGCCGAACCATGGTGCTGCCATGAACCACCGCCTTTGCCGGATCATGTCGCTTGATCGCCCCCACGGCCGCGCCGAACTGGGATGCGACCGCATAGGGCCAATTGACCAGTGTAGGCCGCGTGGTGTCCTCTACGGCTTCACGATCCAGCCCTGATACAAGCGCCAGAGCCGCATAGCCGAGGCAACCGATCACACCCGCTGCGCGCCAGGCCCAGCGCAGGCCTGGTATCGAATGCGCCAGGGATGAAGGCATTATTCGCTTGGCGCCTGGTTATAGTGATAGTTGTAATAGCTGTAGCCATAGTATTCCGAATAGCGATTCGTGGCCTTTTTCGGATCAAACATCGTCAGCGTGCCACCAAGGATATTGGCATGGCTGTCATGCAGGCGCCGCAGAGACGATTTCAGCGAGCCTCGCCGGCTGCGGTCCGATTGCACGACCAGCAGCACGCCATCCACCAGCGACGCAAGCACGGGTGCGTCGGCCAGCCCCAGAACTGGCGGACTATCGAAAACGACGAGATCGAACTGGTCTGCCAGTTCGGACAACAGCTTTGTCATGGTCACGGAACTGAGCAAATCGGTCGGGCTGGGCGGTATCGGGCCAGAGGTCATAAACATCAGGTCAGGATAGGGCGACTGATGGATGACCCCCTCGATCGTTGCCTGGCCCGTCAACACCGACGAAAGTCCAGCCTTGTTGTCAATGCGAAATATGGCATGCACGCTGGGCCGGCGCATATCGACGTCGACCAGCAGAACCCTGCGCCCCAGTTTGGCTACGCCACGTGCGATCGCCATGCTGGTTGTAGATTTTCCTTCCGCCGCCTGCGAGCTGGTTACCAGCAAGGTTTTGGGCAACCCGCTCGCCGTGGATAGCAACAGCGCGGTACGCAGCGAGTTGTATGCTTCGCTGAGTATCGATTTGGGGTCGTTGAGCGACGCCGTCGGATCGTCCATATCGGTCTTGGGAATGACCCCGAGCAGCGGGATCAGCAGCTTTGTTTCAATGTCTTCGGGAATACGCACCGCGTCGTCAAGCTGATGACGGATCGTGACGAGCGCGACGGACAGGATCACCCCGGCAAGCAATCCCAGTGCCAGGTTCAGCAACAGCACCGGCGAACTTGGCACGATCGGATCGTCTGCCGTGTCGATGATCGCGATGTTGCTTGCGCTGATCCCGGCTGCGGCAGTCAATTCCTTGAACCGCTGCAGCAGGCTTTCATACAGCGACCGGTTGGTGTCGGCATCGCGGGCGAGCAGGTTGTACTGGACCGAGCGATCCTGTTCAGCGAGCGATGAGCCCTTCAATGCGCTGACTTGCGCTTTCAGCCGCTGCTCGGTTTCGCGAGCTGCATCATATTGCTGCTTGAGCGAAAAGCGCACATTCTTGGCTACAGCATTCAACTGCTCGTTGATCGTGTCGACTTGCGCCTTCAATTGTACCACCGCGGGAAAGTCGTCGGTGTGACGCGTGCGTTCGCGCTGCAGGTCGGCCTCCGCACGCGCGCGTTCCCCCATCAGCCCGCTAACCGCCGGATTGGACAGGACTTCGGGCGTGTTCAGCAGGTTGGAATTGTTGACGGCTTCCCAGCGCTGCTCTGCGGCTATGCGCATCTGTTCGGCCTGATTGGCGGCGGCGTTGATCTGCAACAGGCTGGCATTCGTCACCGAATTTTCGTCGCCGCTGGCAGTGGACTGCGGGTTGCTGATGCGGGTCTTGATCAAGCCTGCGCTGCGCGCATACGCGTTCAGCGTCCGCTCGGAATTTTCGAGCTTCAACTTGGAATCGGCCAACTGGCCCTGGATGAATTCGCGCGCATAGGCGGAACTGTCATAGCGCCGCTGCAGGTTGGCTTGAATATATTCTGCCGCCCACGTGTTGGCGACTTTGGCGGCGAAAAACGGGTCATGCGCGGTGAACGATATCGACGCGAGCCGCGTGTTGTGTGGAAGTTTGCCGTTTTCTGCCTTGAGCAGGATCGTGATGGCACTCTCTTCCAGTTCCCGACGACCCTTATTGGCAGGCGGTTGGCGCTTGCCCATGGCCTGGTAGAACTTCGGGTTGCCGATCAGGTTGAGCCGTTGCGCGACGCGCTGGGCCAAAGCGCGGCTGTTGATGATTTCAAGTTGCGTTTCGAGGAAGCGCTCCGCTTCCTGGGCGGTTGAAATCTGCGTTTCGCTGGCGTCTGAATCTGCGGCCTTGCCCAACACTTGGGCGGTCTGGTCGTTGATCTGCACTGTAGTGACTGCAGTGAACTGCGGCGTCATGAGAATTGTCACGACGACCGCTACAGCAAGTGAAAAAGCGATAATGGTCACGATCAACACGCCGTTGGCGCGTATGATCTGGAAGAGTGAGCGCAAGTCAAAACCTTGCGGTTCTTCCTCCAGCGCCAGGCTCTCGCCATAGCCATAAGTACCGACGGGCGCTATTCCAGCCACCCGTTCGATGGGGTTATTCGCTTGTTCGTACTGCACGGCCACCCCGTATTTCAAAGCTTTTGGAAAACTTCGTAAAGGAAATACGAAGCCTGAAGCGCATCGCGATAAATCGATTTGACCTGCGAGAAACCAACTACGACGGTATCACCTGGCAGGATCTGCGGATCGGGATCGAGACCCGCCCGCAAGCGCTGAAGATTGAACCGGGCTGCATACCGATCGCCGTGTATCACGCGCAATATCACGACTTCGTTAAGCGCGGCGATGCGGGTCGGACTTTGCGCCAGAGCTACGGCCGAGAGCAACGTCGTGTCCGGGCTGATCGGATAGACCCCTGCTTTGGTTACCTGGCCTTCGACCGACACCGTGCGTATAACCGGCGAAGAGATGTTAAGCGCAACTTGCGGTTCGCGCACGCCTTTGGTGCGAAGCGTCTGTATGATGGTCTGTGTAACCTCACCCGGGCTACGACCCATCACGTTGATTTCACCTGCCAGCGGGATCTGGATAGCGCCGGAATTGTCCACGATGATTTTGTCGAGCGTAAGGTCGGGCTCGCCAGCGACACGCAAAGTCAATTCGTCTCCGGGGGCGATCAGGAACGCCTTGCGAGCGGCGGCTTCGGCTTCGGCTGGAATTTGCTTGTAAGCCGCTGCGCCGATCGGAACGTGCGCCATTTGCGGGTTGGTACACCCGGACATCATGAGAAGGATCGTTGCGGCCGACAAGCCTGCATTGCTGAAAGATCGCTTCACGAGACTTCTTTCTCCTTGACCCTGGCCCCGGCTTGTCGTGCCCCAATTTCCAGGATTCATCTGAAAGGCCGTGCCCCAGTCATTGTCCGTTAGGGAGGTATATTGCCTTGCACAATACCGCAAGAACAAGAATGCGATCCTACTGTCCCGAATTTGAACCGTCTGGGCGCTTTGGCAGCGGCATCAGGAACGCGACGGCAACCGCAATAAGCGCCGAAAGGCTCATTGTTCTCGTTGGATAGTCAACCAGAGCATGCAGGCCTTCGTTAATCAATACCGCAATGGCGAACAGGATCTGCCCGCGCCGAAGAGTGTCATGCTGCACTGCACCATTTTGGGTGGCATTCTGGCGCCAGGAGCGGCGCGCCGACCAGACCAGCACGATCAGCGTCACAACGATTGCGATCCAACCGACGAGGCCTGATTCCAGAGTCCATTCGAGCCAGTCGTTATGCGCCCGGTTGATGTAAAGCGGGGTAACCAGTTCAAGCCGTTCGACAGCCATGTATGCAGCGGGAAAGGTTCCGATACCCGTTCCGACGGGCCATGACTTGTGGATCGCATAAAGCGTGTCCATCCAGAAGTCCCAGCGACCTTCGGTGTCGCTGCCAAATCGTGCGATGACGTTCTGCACCGCAGCAATGCGGGAGAGTCCAAACCCGGCAATCGCCAGCACAGCAGCAGAGCCTGCAACCCAAGGCCAGGTGTACCGGCTCCTGCGCTTGAGCCGTGGCCACAGAATGGCGATCGCAAAGGCAAACGTGAATGGCAGCAGGGCAATCCCGGCGCGTGAGCCGGTCATGACCACCGCGATTGCCATAAATACCGTGTAACCGAATATGCTGGGCAACTTCAATCGCCCGATATCAAGGTTTTCGAGCCGGGAAAGGCCGATTACTGCGGCTGCCAGTATGGCAATTTGCAAAACGTCCGCTTCGGCATTGCGATTGGATTGAAACCCATCGAGCCAACCTTCGTCATATGATGCGTACAGCGACCAGGTTTCTCCGCCAAGATGTGCAATTTGCGCCGCGCCAAGCGCAACCGACGTCACCGCGATCAGCGCTATGGTGACCACTACGGCCATTCGATCACGCACATCGAGCGTTGAGACGTAAAGCATCACCGCAATAGGCACGAGCGTTGAAAGCAGCGCCGCAAGCGTGGCCCGGGAGAGATCGTTAGCGGCATCCACGCCGTTCCTGC
>Ga0116227_10016325_pt1 | contig 10697 bp, 10 predicted proteins | sample S1TSphgellanicum_FD_89693 | JGI IMG/M metagenome (GOLD analysis project Ga0116227, IMG submission 89693) | Host-associated microbial communities from peat moss isolated from Minnesota, USA - S1T2_Fb - Sphagnum magellanicum MG | ecosystem: Host-associated > Plants > Peat moss > Unclassified...
GCGAGCGCAAGCATTTCGACTTCCGCGACCGCGTGCCAATCGTCCCAGAGAATCGACTCCGGCCGGGACGCGGGCGCAACGAGCTCCAGCATGTGCAGCGAGCATAGCGCGAACGCACCGGGCCCACAAGTCCATCGCCGCTCCAGCGGCGAACGAGCGCCATCCGATGGAACCACTGTTGCTTCGCGCGGGCCACGTGCTGCCGATGACCGGCGACGACCGCGTGATCGTCGACGGCGCGGTGCTGATCGACGCCGGCGGCCGCATCGCCGCCGTCGGCGAGGGAGCGGCGCTCGAACGCGACCATCCCGGCGTCGCCGTGCGGCACCTGCCCGACCGGCTCGTCATGCCGGGCTTGGTCAACGCGCACGCGCATTCGGGCTTGCTGCGCGGCACGGCCGAAGGGCTGCCCGTCTGGGAGTGGCTGCAGCGCTACATCGACCCGATGCATCGCGTGCTCGACGCGAACGAAGCGGAGATCGCCTCGCGATTGTGTTACGCCGAATCGCTGCTCGCCGGCACGACGACGATCGTCGACATGTGGCGCTTCATGGACGGCAGCGCGCGCGCTGCGAGTGAGCTCGGCATTCGCGCGGTGCTCGTGCCCTACGTCGCCGAGCATCCGGCGCACGATTACTTCGAGACGTTCGATGCGAACGAGGCGCTGATCCGCGCGTGGCACGGCGGCGCCGGCGGCCGCATCAACGTGTGGGTCGGGCTCGAGCACCTCTTCTACGCGGTGCCGAGCGCGTGGGAACGCGCCGCGGCGATGAGCCGCCACTACGCAGTCGGTTTCCACACGCACAGCAACGAGAGCCGCTTCGATGTCGAGGAATCGTTGCGCCGCTACGGCGTGCGTCCGCTGCGCGCGCTCGAACGCGCGGGACTGCTCGACGCGCACCGCGTGCTCCTCGCGCACTGCTGCTGGCTCGACGCCGACGAGATCGCGCTCATCGCGGAGCGCGGCATCGGCGTCGCGCACAACCCGGTGAGCAACATGAAGCTCGCGAGCGGAGCGGCGCCGGTGGAAGCGCTGCTCGCGGCGGGCGCGGCGGTCGGGCTCGGCACCGACGGCGAGAAAGAGAACAACAACCTCGACGTTTTCGAAGAGATGAAGACGGCGTCGCTGCTGGCGAAGTTTTCTCAACTCGACGCGTCGGCGCTCGACGCGTGGACGATCGTGCGCATGGCGACGATCACGGGCGCGCGGGCGCTCGGCCTGGATGCGGAGATCGGCAGCCTCGAACCGGGCAAGGCCGCCGATGTGATCGCGGTGCGCACCGACACGCCGCGCATGACGCCGTTGCTCACCGGCCCGTACCTGAATCTCCAGCACAATCTCGTTCACGCCGTGCAAGGCGGCGACGTCGACCTCACGATGGTCGCGGGGCGCATCGTCGTCGACGGCGGCACGCTGCTGAGCGCCGACCTGCGCGAACTGATCGCGCGCGCGAACACGGCCGTTCCCGCGCTCTTCGAACGGCGCGCCGCGTGGCTCGCCGCGCACGGCGCGCCCGTCAACGAACTCGCCACCGCCGACACCGAACGATAACCCGCCGCGAAAAGGGATTCCGAATCGGGACGGCAAGCGTTGGAACTTTCATTCCGCTGCTGCCAGGTGATGACATCGATGACGTGTTCCCGCGCGCTCCGGCTGACGACGATGTTCGTCGCGCTGCTGCTCCTCTTCGGCTCGACCGGCCAAGCCCAACCGCAGCTCACGCCGATCACGGTGGGCCTCGTTCCGACCGACGACATCACGCCGCTCGTCTACGCGATCCAGACCGGCATGTTCAAGAACGCGGGGCTCGACGTTCAGCTCGCGGCGGGCAATAGCGGCACGGCGATGGCGGCCGCCGTCGTCTCGGGTTCGTACACGTTCGGCAAGTCGAGCTTGCTCGCGATCATCAACGCGCACTTGCGCAAGCTGCCGCTCGCGATGATCGGTTCGGAAGCCGTCTACGATGCGAAGTCGCCGTACGCGGAACTGATGGTTGCGAACGACGCCGACGCGAAATCGTGCAAGGATCTCGCGGGCAAGATCGTCGGCACGCCCGCGCTCAACGATCTCGATTCGCTCGCGACGATGGCGTGCGTCGGCCAAGCCGGCGGCGACACGTCGTCGCTCAAGCTCGTCGAACTGCCGCAGTCGGCGTCGATCGCCGCGGTGCAAGAACATCGCGTCGACGCGACGGTGCTGCACGAGCCCGTGCTGGCGCAAGCGATCGGGGCGAATCAAGCGCGTGTCCTCGCACCGGCCTACAGTTCCATCTCCACCCACTTCGTGTTCGCGTCGTTCTTCACGGCCGAGTCGTACGCGCAAGCGCATCCCGACATCGTGCGCAAGTTCATGGAGATCATCTATCGCGCCGCCGCCTACACGAACGCGCACCACGCCGCGACGGCGCAGATGATGGCCGACGCCACGAAGGCGCCGCTCGACATCGTGCAACGCATGAATCGGGTCGATGGGGCGACCTCGCTCGACCCCAAGGAGATCCAGCCGCTCATCGACGTGGCGGCGAAGTACCACCTGATTCCCGCGGCGTTTCCGGCCACCGACATGCTGGAGTACGCGCCGAAATAACCCCGGGATGAAACTCCCGCGCCGGCCGGCCGTAGCTGGGACATGATTCCTCGCGGCCCGTTGATCGTGGTCCTGATCGTCGTCGAACTCGCCATCCTGGGCGGGATGGTTCGAGCGGTGCGCGGCGGGTCGTCCGTGCCGTGGGTCGCCACGCACACGGACGAGCCCCAGAGCACCACCCTCGTGCCCGGGCAATTCGTCGAGGGCGGCCGGCACCAGACGTTCGACACCGGCGCCCACCCGTCGCTGATCGTGGACATCGGCTATGCCGACCTGACGATTCTCGCCCGTGCCGGTTCGCAGATGGATGCGGGCGTGAGCAAGAGCGAGATGTTCGGTGTCTTTCGTGCCACCGCGCCGATCACCGCACAACAAGACGGCAACACGGTCCGCATCGTGAAGACGCACGACGACGCGTTTTCGATCGGCGACGACCGCATGGTGACGGTGCTCGTCCCGCCCGGCACCGACGTGACGGTCGTCAACGCGGGCGACATCAAAGTGACGGGCCTGCGCGGCAACGCGTCGATCAAGGGCGTCGGGAACGGCAGCGTGACCGTCGTCGATTACGCCGCGCCGATGCTGCACGTCGAGACCTCGAACGGGCACATTTCCCTGCAACGAGTCGTCACGGCGCGGCTCGACGCGGACACGAGCAACGGCGCCATCGAGGGCACGGGCCTGCAAGTGCACGACGGCAACGTCGTGACCAGCAACGATCACGTCTCCCTCGGCTTTGCGGCCGGGACCGACACGCTCGTCACCGCCGAGACCAGCAACGGCACCGTTCGCACCGCCGGCTTCCCGGCGTCGTCGGCGACGGTCACGCACGGCGGCGGCGACGATGACGACGACGATGACGGGCCGTCCTCGCAAACGCTGCGGATCGGCGCCGGGACGGGGCGGCTCGACGTGCACTCGAGTAACGGCAACATCGATCTCAGCCAAGAGGGCTAATCGCCCGACGCGCCCGTTCGGCGGATGTGCTGGGAAGCACGACTGACAATTGTCGAACGGTCGTTCGGCTTCGATATCGAACGAACGCACGATGCGGTCAAGCGTGACGACCTAAGTGCAACACATCGTGGTGGTGGACGACGATGCCGCACACCTCGCACTCCTCGGAGAAATGATCTCCGGTCTTCCCGAGACGACGGTCCACCCGTTCACCGATCCGGCCGACGCCATCGCGTGGGCGCATCAGCAGCACGCCGACGCGTTCCTGATCGACTACGATATGCCCGACGTCGACGGGCTCGCGATGATCGGGCTCTTGCGATCCGATCCGCGCTACCGGCTCGTTCCCATCGTCGTCATCACCGCACCGCACGAGTTCCACTTGCGGCTCGATGCGCTCGCCGCCGGCGCGAACGACTTTCTCGAGCGCCCGATCGAGCGCCGCGAGGTGCATTCGCGCCTGCGCACGTTGCTCGAATTGCAAGCCGCGCACGTCGGGCTGATGGCGCAGGTCGGCGACCTCGAAGCGTTCTTACGCGCGGAGGAGCGCCGGTCGCGCGCGCAGGCCGAGCGCCTCGCAACGCTCTGGCGCGTGACGAACGCGAGTTACGATCCACGCAATCACGATACGCTGCAGGCCGTGTTGGGCGAAGGCGCGGCCGCACTGCGCTCGGGCCAGACGTTCTTCGGCAGCCTGATGCGCGTCGAGGGCGACGACCTGATCCTGGTCGCGGCCGTGCAGTCGGAGAATCCGCGTGCGAAGAGCGCGACGCCGTTCAGCGTCCGCATTCCGATCGCCGAAACGGCGCAGCAATTCGTGCTGAAGTCGGGGCGAACGCAATCGTGGGACGATGTCGCGAACGATCCGCGGGTCGCGCGTTTGCCGCGGGTCGTCGCGGTCGGCGAACACGCACTCATCATCTCGCCCTTCCACGTGGGGCGCACGATGTATGTCCTTTCGTACGGTTCGGCCGAACCGACCGCGGAAGCGTTCGGTCCCGACGACCACACGTACGTCGAACTCCTGGCCGACTTCTTCGCGAGCCGCTTGCAACAGGCCGCGCAATCCGATCAGCTGATCTATCACATGTCGCACGACATCCTCACCGGCTTGAGCAATCGCACGCAATTCCGGCTGGACGCGCGCACCAAACTCATGCTCGACGGTTGCGGCGCGCTCGTCGTCGTCTCGCTCGACGGATTTCGCGGGATCAACGAAGAGTACGGCCATCTGATCGCCGACGCGTTGCTGGTGGAAGTCGGCGCCGCGCTCGCCGCACTCGCGACCGTGAACGATCTCGTCGGGCGGCTCGCGGGCGATACGTTCGGCATGTTCTTCGGTAACATCTCGAGCGAAGCGGAGCTGCGCGTGCGCCTCGAGGCAATCTCGGAGCGGTTCACGCACCCGTTCTCGACCGGCGATCGCGAAGGCCGCGAGTTCGTCCCGCTCGGCGCGACGATGGGCGCTGCGCTCGCCGCCGACGCGTCGGACACGATCGACCAATTGCTCGCACGTGCCGACACGGCGGTGTTCGCCGCGAAGCAGCATGGCCCGGGGCGGATCGAAATCTACCAGGCCGCGATGGAATCGGAGTCGGGGTCGCGCTCGCGCCGGCTCGCCGAGATTTCGCGCGGGTTCGAGCGCAACGAATTCGAGTTGTTCTTCCAGCCGCATATCGACTTGGTATCGTCGCGCGTCACGGGTGCCGAGGCACTCATCCGTTGGCGCCACCCGACGCAGGGGCTGCTGCTGCCCGGAACGTTCTTGCCGTTCGCCGAGAACAACGGCTTGATTCGCACCATCACGCGCTGGGTGACGGCGGAGGCGCTGGCCGCATCGCAGCGTTTGCGCAACCTCGACCCCACGTTTCGGCTCTACTTCAACCTCTCGGCGATCGACTTCAACGACGAAGCGATCGTGAACGATTTGCGACGTGCGAAGCTCCAGGGAATGCATTTGGAAAACATCGGCGTCGAATTGACCGAGACCGCGGCGATGCAGGACGTCGGCAGTGCATCGCGCACGATCCGCCTGCTGCAATCGCTCGGCGTGTGGGTGGCGATCGATGACTTCGGCACCGGCTACTCGTCGCTCTCGATGCTCAAACGCTTGCCGTTCGACATCATCAAGATCGACCAGTCGTTCGTGAACGAACTGCTGGTCGGCGACCGGAACTCCGCGATCGCCGCGTCGGTGATCGCGATCGGCGAACAGCTCGGATGCGAGACGCTCGCCGAAGGCGTCGAGTCGCCCGAACAGCTCGCCTGGCTACGCGAACGCGGCTGCCGCTACGCGCAGGGCTACACGATCGCGCGGCCGATGGCGCTCGATGCGTTCGAGGGCTGGTTCGCCGAGTACCACCCGCCCTCACATGCCGCCTAGCTAATCGTCGTCCTCGGGCGCAGCGAAGCGCTGCAGATCGGCGAGCGCGGGCACGAAGTAGTACGAGCCCGTGAGCGGGACGGAGTAGTGCGTCAACGCATCGCGCATTCCGTCTTCGGCGCCCGACATGCGGCGCAACATCCGATCCAAGCGCAGCTGGTCGGCGCTGAACCCGACGAAGATCGTGCCGAACTCGGTCACGTCGCCGTAGGACGTATTGCGCCGGAAGATCTTCTGCTCTTCGCCGTCGATCTCGACGGTGGTGCGCGACACGTGCGACGTCTCGGGCATCACGTCTTCCGCCAATTCGACGCTGTCGGGCTTGGTGCGGCCGATCACGAGTTCTTGCGCCGGAACCGGCAGGCTCTCCCATTGCTTCGGCTGATGCTGCCAGAGCTGGAAGAGCAGCACGCTGCCGCCCGCGCCCGGCGCACCGTCGGGAATCGTCGCGAGTGCGGGCGCGACCATCAGCGACGGGTTCTTCGTTCCGTCTTCGAAGCCGGTGAGATCGCGGCTGTGTTTGTACGACCATCCGTTCACGTGGCGATCGAGCGTCGCGACGCCCTCGAGCGCGGCGATCGATCGGCGCCCGAGGTCGAAGACGTTGTCGTACGACGCGCCGGCGATCCAGAGCCACGCATCGGCCTGCGTCGCGGGCATCGAGTAGCCGTCAGACCCGGGCAACGGTTCGGTGAAGGCGGTCAACTCGGCGGGCAGGCCGTCGGGAAGCACCTCACGCCACACCTCGGGCCGGAATCCGATCACGACGTTCGAGCCGCCGACGGTCTGATGCGGCTCGTGAATGTTGACGACCGCTTCCACGAACGTGTGCGCGCTCGTTCCGGGCACGCGCGTAAATTCCAGATACACATGCGCGGCGTCGCCGAGCGAAAAGATTCCGGTCTGCGGGATCGGCATGGCCGCTCTCTTGCTCATGCCCCCGGCGTCGATCCTCCGGCCTACGTGGCGAAGAGCATGCCCAGGTCGGCGAAGGCTTTGAACTCGAGCGCGTTGCCCGAGGGATCGAGGAAAAACATCGTCGCCTGTTCGCCGGGCTCACCCTTGAATCGAACGTAGGGCTCGATCACGAATCGAATGCCCGCCGCGCGCAAACGCGCCGCGAGCGATTCGAACTGTCCCATCTCGAGCACGACGCCGAAGTGCGGCACCGGCACGTCATGGCCGTCGACGGCGTTGCGAACCCTCACCGCATCGCCCGCGCTCGACGCGGCCGGATCCAGATGCGCGACGATTTGGTGACCGAAGAGATCGTAGTCGATCCACGTGTCGGCGCTGCGTCCCTCCGGGAGACCGAGCACGCCGCCGTAGAACGACCGGGCTTCGGCCAGGTCGTGCACGGGAAAGGCGATGTGGAAGGGCCGTAAGCTCATACGCGGCGATTCGGCCCGAGGACGCATCGTCCCATGCCGTCCCGCCGACGTGAACGGCGATGACGGAGCGGCGCCCCAAAACCTTACAGATGTCGAATGTCAGGCCGGCACCGCCGTGCTACGGTTGCCGAACATCGACGTGGCGTGGTGCGGAGGAGGGCTGGGGTGTCGGACGAGACGCGCGTGGCTCCGCCGGAAACGGTGCGCGGCCATTTGAACGGTGCGCGTGTCGCCGTGCTCGAGGCACGATTTTCCGAGACGCTCGCGACGCTCGTGGAGATGTACGGCGGCCGGCCGTACGCGGTTCCGGCGCTGCGCGAAGCGGTCGTCAGCTCGCCGCGCATCGATCAGCTCATCAGCGGGATCGCACGCGGCCGGTTCTCGACCGTGATCTTTCAGACGGGCGTTGCCGTGACGCGCCTGCTCGACGAAGCGGAGCGCCGTTCGATGCTTTCCGACGTCGTCGAACGGCTTCGCAAATGCACGACGATCGCTCGTGGGCCGAAGCCGGCCGCGGCACTCTCGCGTGTCGGCATCAAAGCCACGCTGACGATTCACGAGCCCTATACGACGCAAGAACTCTTGAACAAACTCTCCGCGGTCGACGTCGATCGCAAGTACGTGGCGCTCTTGCATTACGGCGAACGCAATCGTGAGCTCTCGCTCGCGCTGCGCACGCGCGGGGCGCGGCTCGCTGAATTTCTCTTGTACGAGTGGCGGCTGCCGCTCGACACGGCGCCGCTGCAGACGATGGTGCGCGAGATCGTCGCCGGCAACGTGGATGCCGTCGCGTTCACCAACCAAATCCAGATTCGCCATCTCAACCACGTCGCGGAAGAACTCGGCTTGGGCGACGATTTGGCGAATGCGCTTTCGCGCCGGGTCGTCGTCGCTTCGATCGGCCCCTCGTGCACGCATCATCTGCGCAAGCTCGGCATCCACCCGCGCGTCGTTCCGCCCACGCCGAAGATGCGTCCGCTCATCTCGTCGCTCTCGGAGTATTTCGGACAGATCCACGCATCGTGAGCGTCGATCGCGATCGATGCTACGCCGCGGATTCGTCCAACATCTCGCCCGCGATGGCGGTGATGCACGCGAGCCATGCCGCGCGGACCTCCGGCGTGAACTCCGGGCCGAGCCCGCGCTCGAGCGTCGTGATCAACGCTGCGCCCACCGTGTCGTAGTCGGCGGGCGAGACGCCGTAGCCGCGATGCCGCTTCCCGAGCGCGCGGACCGCATTCGAGATGGTTTTCCAGTCATCCAGATGCTCGACCGCGACGGCGAGCATCTGCATCAGCTTCTTGCGTTGCTCGGCCATGTTGTTCTTGAAGAGGTGACGCAGGTTCGGGTCGCGCTCGAAGAGTTCGTCGTAGAACATCATCGCAGCGGTGTCGGCGATCGGTTCGATCTTGGCAAACGTGGTTCGAACGAGCTGCTTCTGGGACGGGGTCAACGGCGCTTCTCCTCAGCGGGGGAACGGCGAAACTGAAAACTAGCATTATAAATACCAGATTCGAGAATGGCCGCGATAGCGCGAACCAGAAAATCCTATCGCTTGCTTCTCGGCCATTTGGCCGGTGGAGCGAGCAACCGCTGAAGGAGATCGCTTTTGCGCCTCTCGCTGTACACGGATTTCTCGCTGCGACTCCTCATGTATCTGGCCGCAACCGAACACGGCGCGTGGGTGCGCACCCCCGACGTCGCCGGCGCCTTCGGGATCTCACTGAACCACCTGCAAAAAGCGGTCCAAGGCTTGGTGCGCGCCGGCTACGTCGAGGCGTTGCAGGGCCGCGCCGGCGGCGTGCGACTCGCCAAGGACGCGGACGCGATCCGGCTCGGCACGGTCGTCGCGCATCTCGAAGGTTCCGGCTGCCTCGTGGACTGCGAGCGCGGCCCGTGCCCCCTTGCCGGCCGATGCATCCTCAAAGTCGCGCTCGACGGCGCCGAACGCGTCTTCATCGACGAGCTCAATCGCTTCACGCTCGCCGACGTGGTCGTCCGGCAAACCGGCGGAGCACTGCGGGAGCTGATCGCCGCTCGCGGGCACGAGCGCCTTCCGTGCGGAGATTCGGTCCAGTAATCTCCGCACGTCTGCGGTGAATAGCCTTGCCTTTGCGGAGATTAGCTGTCATAATCTCCGCAAAGATACGGAGATTATGAGATATATCCATGAACGTCCTGACTGGCCGACGTTCCGTTTCGACCAGAACCGACTGGCCGAGACGCTTGTCGCCGTCCGCCAACTCCAGGTGCGGCTGCTCAGCCAAATGGGAGAGCTCGGCTTTTCACTCCGTGCCGAGGCCACCGTCCAGAGCCTCACCGAAGAGATTCTCAAATCGAATGAGATTGAGGGCGAGAGGCTCGATAAGGAGCAAGTTCGGTCCTCCATCGCGCGCCGTCTTGGCGTCGACATCGGTGCGCTAACGCCGGCAGACCGTCATGTCGAGGGTGTTGTCGATATGATGCTCGACGCGACGCAACACTATGAGAAGGCGCTAACCAAAGTCAGGCTTTTTGCTTGGCATGCGGCCATCTTTCCGACGGGGCACAGCGGCATGAGCAGAATCACTGCCGGCGGCTGGCGCAACGATACATCTGGCCCGATGTACGTCGTGTCCGGCCCGATCGGGCGTGAACACGTCCATTACGAGGCTCCCAACGCCGCGCTCGTCGATCGAGAAGTGCGCGCCTTCTTCCATTGGTTCAATGGCAAGGCTGTCATCGATCCGCTGCTCAAGGCTGGTATCGCACATCTTTGGTTTGTCACGATCCACCCTTTCGACGACGGCAATGGCCGGATCGCGCGTGCCATAACCGATCTTCAACTTGCGCGGTCCGAGCAGAGCGCCCAGCGCTTCTACAGCATGTCGGCGCAAATCCGAAAGGAGCGCAACGAATACTACGCGATCCTCGAAGCGACGCAAAAGGGCAACCTCGATATCACGCCGTGGCTCGAATGGTTCTTGGCATGCCTCGGTCGTGCGTTCGAAGGCGCTGGCGCCGTCCTTGCAGCGGTTCTCGCGAAAGCTCACTTCTGGGAGCGATATCGCGGGCTCGTGCTCAATGAGCGGCAACGACTGATGCTCAATAAACTGCTCGATGGCTTCGAGGGAAAGCTCACGTCGTCGAAGTGGGCGACCATCGCAAAATGCTCGCAAGATACGGCGCTGCGCGACATCGAGGGATTGATCGGCCTCGGTCTTCTCAAGCGCGATGCCGGCGGCGGGAGAAGCACGAGCTATTCACTGGCTGATGCTATCGCCGCATGAAGACGATGGTAGAGACGAAAAACGCCCTGTCCCATCTGTCCCGGTCATCTCCGGAACCATGAAACAGAGCGGTCACAACTGCCCAAGAAGGGACTCGAACCCCCACGACC
>Ga0116227_10016326_pt1 | contig 10696 bp, 17 predicted proteins | sample S1TSphgellanicum_FD_89693 | JGI IMG/M metagenome (GOLD analysis project Ga0116227, IMG submission 89693) | Host-associated microbial communities from peat moss isolated from Minnesota, USA - S1T2_Fb - Sphagnum magellanicum MG | ecosystem: Host-associated > Plants > Peat moss > Unclassified...
CCTCCATATGATGAAAATGGCGTTGTACTGGAGATAAGCCCTTGCTTGCATAAGCAATGACTTGCTCATGCTTTCCAGATTTCTGTGATAATATAGCTCCTACACCCTTTATTGACCAATCAACATCCAAGATGAAAGGTTTGTTGAAATCAAGTCTAACTAGGATAAGTGCTTCTATAAGCCTCCTATTTAATGAACAAAAGTTGTTTGGCATATGGGTGTCCAAAGAAACTTACATTCTTTCTTTGTTAAGGCAAACAATGGTTTTGCAATCTTCGTATATCCATCAATGAACCGCCTACAGTACCCTGTCAATCCTAAAATTGCCCTAATATTTGTGGCTGTATTGGGTGTGGGAAAGTTTTGCACTGTAGCTATCTTCCTAGGATCAAGTTGAGATCCAGCACAATCCACAATATGTCCAAAAAAGGTAATACTCTTGGACCTAAAATAACATTTGCCAAGGTTTAACTTGATATTAACCTTTATTAGTTTCTGAATAACTAGTCGGATGTGACATAAATGTTCACTCCATGTTCCATTGTGTATATTAACATCATCAACAAACACCTTCATAAATTGGTTAGTCCATTCTTTGAATATGTCGGCCATGGTTCTTGAAAACGTACTAATGGTGTTTTTCAATCCGAATGGCATAACATTCCACTCATGTAAACCTGACTTGGTGATTATTGTTGTTTTCTTTACATCATTAGGAACCATTAGCATTTGCTAGAACCCTAACTATAAATCAAATGTTGAAAACGATTAAAAGCGCACTAATTGATTCAAAACATCCTTAATCAAGGGCATGGGAAAAAAGTCCCTCCTTGTTTGAAAATGGGTGGTAGTCTCCACAAAATCTTTGGCTACCATCTTTCTTCATTGTCAAAGTCACCCTGCAAGCATACTCTGATGCATTTTTACGCATCTTCCCCAAATCCACCAATGCTTGTATTTGCCAATTCACTTCAGCTTCCTCCCAATAAGATAGTTGTCCAGGAGTCATATGGCAAGGAGGTAATCCTTGGGTGTCAATAAAATGTTCTCCTATTAAACATTGCCCCCCCAACTCCCCTTTGTGCCATGCAAACATTCCTTGGAATTCTTCCAACATATCCCACAGTTGATTATGTTGTTATTCATTCAAATACTCATTTAGTCTTATCCTATTTTTGATTTAGGTCCATCTATCACCTCCCTTAATCAAATCATCAGATACATGGACCGGATACAAATACACATTGGGTTTAATGTTCTTTCCCAATCTTTGTTGCATCAAAGTGGCTTCCTATGTAGCAACACATTTTATCCAATCAACATAAGCATCATCCTTAGAGAACAACCCTTCAAACACATTTTGATGTTGCTCTTGTAGGGTTAGATTTAGAATCTACATAGGTGCTTCCTCTTCAATGATCAAATCCATCATGTGGTCCCTAAGTTCTTCAATTTGGTTTTCCAGGTTCAGCAAGATTTCTTATGGATCATCCTTTGCCTTTTCCTCATACTCTATTATATCTTCTTCAAAGGAAGATTCATCATTAGAATCTCAACAGGTTTGCCTAGTTATTAATCTGAAGTTGTCCCTTCTCTCTATTGAATAACTTTTTCTGGATATTGCATTTTTCCTTTTCAAATCTTTTGAGCACCTACAACATGTTCATTACATTCAATGGCAATACTTCCACTTCCATTTCGGGTCCATTGTGAACCTATATGACGCCCTTCTCCACATCGATGACTACTCTTATCTTTATGGGGAAATCCAATCCAAGGAGCATATCATAGCTATCTATGTTAATCACAAGGAAGATCATTTGACATATAATCCTTCCCACTTTCATTAAAAGCTCTGTAATCCTTCCTAGTGCCTGTGTCACCATACCAGAGGCTATCTTATAAGTTTCATGGCTAGGCACTAGATGCATTATGCCAAGCTCTCTAATTCACTGGCTGCCATAATTGAGATAGATGCCCTAATATCAACCAAGCCTTCAATCAATGCTTGACTGATCTCCACTGCCAGATGCAATGTTTTGTTGTGATGTGTTTTGTTGTGATGTGTTTTGTTGATGCTAACCCTCCTAATTGCAAGGGTTGAATGAATCACAACTATTTGACTTTTTTGTCCTTCAACATATTTTCTCCTTCTAGTTAGTTTAACCAATCCTGTCGTGACGTCTAATGTCATAACGTTTAATGTCGTAAGGGTGAAAGTCCATAGCAAACTTTATTAAACAAAAAAACTAAAACCAGTTAAAAGTAGAAACTAATCGACCAAAAAGAGTTGCACACACATATATACAATGCACAAGAGGAGGTTAAGATGAAATTCTCATGTATTAAATTGAAAAGAAGGAAAGAAAAACGTAGTGTATGTAAATGGTGGCTATGTAATAGTCGTCGTGAGCATGTAAAAATCCAATCTAACTATGGAGGAAATTCTCCTTGACAAAGGAATTCTAGAAAAACTAACAAGAGAAGGGAAGAACTTGGCCTTTTATAGAGCCGTCAACAAGCTGAAACCCTAAACAAGCCATAACCTTAAAACACCTAATAGTGTACACTAACCTAAGAATGTATATTAACCCTAAAAGGCATGATTGACATGCCCGTAATCGGCCGTCATGTATGGGGCCATGCATACGGGCATGACAATTGTCGTGACATGTAGTGTCGTGATGTTCAATGTTGTAAGGGTGTAAATCCATAGCAAATTCTACTGAACAAAAAAACTAAAACCAGTCAAGGTAAAAACTAATCAACTAAAAAAAGATGCATGCACATATATATATAATGCGTAAGAAGAGGTTGAAATGAAATTCTCATGTATCCCCCCCCAAACTTGAGTTGGGAAAAGTGTGGTATGGTCTGAGTAGAAATCAAGGAGCTGTAGGAGAACATGATGAATAGTACCAAATGCCGGTGGGTTCTTGAGTGAGCTCCAACTTGAGGTAGAATAAATGGTATCCACCATTACAATTATCGTAAAGCAACATCTGATAAACATCGTCTGTCTTTTGATATACCTGACATGGATAGTCAAGTGGAGGAATTCAAATCGACATGATGATGGTAGGATCTAAGTTCAGCAAGTGGTAGGGCGCACAATTTTTGGAGTGATCCCGAATTGTGCGTTCGCCAGCTCCTTACAACTCCAACACACCTAAAGGAATGATCACCATAATCTTCAAGATAGTGCGATCGGAAGAAGTGTTTATAGTATCATTAGGTTGCCATTGGAGATACACAAAGTCACCAACATCAAATTATCTCACCTTAGGTTTGTAATTGCCACCTCATGTGTGTGTATACCGTAAGGTGTCTCGATGTTGTGCAATGGACAAGTTCTCCATGGCCATGGGCGTAACCCTCTTGAATAGAGCAGCCCTTTCTACGATGACCTTAGCCCAAGTGGCTGGGGAGTCCAAGTCCACAACTTGGTCCATTTGAGCAACAATGGAAAAGGGTGGAATGGGATGTTTCCTAAAAAGTAGAAAGTAAGGAGAGAAATGAGACAAAGAGGCGTGTTTGGACATAATGTAACCCATGGCGATGTAAGGTAGGGCCAGGTCCCAATCCTCTTTGTTCCTAGTGAAGCAAATCTTTTGAAGTCCCTTCTTGCATGTCTGAACCATCCTCTCTACAAGGTCATCAGCTTGGGGATGATCCCTTGAACTCCAACGATGGTCAATGAGAGCATGATCAAGTAGGTCGTGGAATTATCCTCTAAATTTTGATCCTTGATCAATAAGGCGCTTAGCACGAGCCCCAAACCTATTTAGGACCTGTTGTAAGAAAGTCTAGCTAGTGCTATGTGATGATTTGTCCAACATCACAACAAGCTCCACCCACTTTGAAAAATGTTCAATCATAATCATGATGTAGACATTACCTTTGGAGGTCTATGGCAACTCTCTAGCTAAATCACATGACCATTGATAGAACATGCCTTGAATAAGGAGTGGAGAAAGCATGAGCTGTTGAGAGGAGAAAAAAGCTCAGAGTGTACCTTCTAAATAAGACCAGGTCGTCCATGTGGTGGAGGAACCACTCTATTGCCTTGTGGTAAACATTAAACAAGGTGATTGTCCCTTCATGAATAGTGTTTGGACCATTGTTGTATGCAATCCCAATGACTTTATTTAACTTGGGGAGGGTATTCCCCATGCTGAAGAAACCTTAAAGTGTCCAAGTCCTCTCATATATCCACAATGGGATGCTCAACCGGGTTACATTGCAGTAATGCAAGATAACTAGATCCTAAGATACATGTATTGCTAGAATTTAGTCGAAATCTTGTTTGGCTTCTGAGAAATCTTTAGAGGTAGTGAAGGGTCTCCATGACATGGTATCTACTTTCTGATGTGTAATACCAGGTCGATGAATAACTTTGAGCTCATACTCCTAAAGTACAAGCGCCCAACGAGTTAACTTACTAATAAGCTTGTCGTTAGTCATTAACCACTTGATAGGTTGGTGGTCGGCATATAAAGTGAACTTGGTGCCATAAAGTTAGGGCCTGAAATGTATGACGACCCATACAATAGCAAGACATTCCCCCTCTTATGAAGAATAGTTGCTTTTAGCCTTGTTGTTGCTTTGGGATGCATAACATATTCGATGCCTTCTTCATCAAGTTGGCTAAGAATAACACCAATACTAAGAGCACTCCAGTCAGTGTGTAGAATGAAAACCTTGCTAAAATTAGGTCTTCTCAAATGGGGAATTCTAAAAGCTTTTCCTTGAATGTGTTGAAAGCTTCCTGAGCCTCTCACTTCATGTCCAAGCAACATCCTTCTTTAATAATGCATAGAGAGGACGAGCAATAGTACTAAAGTCTTGGACATAAATCCTATAGTAATTACATAATCGGATGAAGCTCCTCAAAGTATGAACATTAGTAGGATTGGGCATCTCCAAAATGGCTAGTACTTTGGCCCAATGAGCCATAATACCATTTGGCAAAATTATGTGTCCAAGGTAGATTATTGAAGTGACAACAAATTCACACTTTTTAGGATGGATCTTCATATCGACTTCATGGAGCCTCTTGAATAACTCCTGAAGATGAGCCAAGTGTTATAAGAGTCCCTTGCTATGCACTAGGATGTCATCTATGTAGCACTTTAAGAAATTTGCCTTTTCGAGAACTTGGTTCATGACTCATTAAAAGAAAACAGGTGCATTCTTCAATCCAAAAGGCATCACAAGCCATTCCCACAACTTGTTGCTTCTATGGAATGTTGTTTTCTTGTGATCCTTTGCAACTAACACAATTTGGTTGAAGTTTTGCCTCAAATCCACAATTGTGAAGATGTTTGAGTCTCCAATGCTATCAAACAGTTCTTGAGGGATGGGCATGGGGTACCTGTCCTGAGGTGTAACCAGGTTCAAAGGCTTATAATCCCCGCACATCCTTTTCTCAGTCTATAATTCAATTGAATCCTTTTTTGTTGGCATTATTGTAGTGGCTACGAAATTAGAACTTGATGGTTGAATGAGACCAACCTCATGGAGCTCTTTGCATCATTCATCTACTAGTTCCCACTCATGTGTTCAACCTATGCTTCCTCCAATAGATGGGTGTCTCATCTATAAGGTCTATAAAGAAATACACGGTCTTACACCTACCTAAGTCTTTCAGTGAAAATGCGAACACATTCTCATATTTAATTAGCAAATCTGTGACCTAGTCTTTCTCTTTCTTGGTGAACTAATTCCCCATAACAAAAGGGTAGTTGGAAACACATGGAATGGAGTTGAAAAGTGTGTTTGAAAAACCTGGTGTATTGAGTTTTCCATTATCTAATTGCGTAGATTCGTAGAAGGTTATAATTGTTTCTATAGAAACTAATGTACCTCCAGGTGTATGAGAAACAACTTGAGTCAAATTACATGGTACCTCTTCCCCCTTAACACTAAGAGTGAAGTGTAGAGTGTTGAAGATAGGCAAATGTATTTGGTTGGGGTGCCATGTAGTCGCATCGCCAGAATTATAAGCTGATTGAATCAGTGTTGGTGTTGTGTACATTTGAAGGAGTACACAGTTACCAACAACCATGTAAGGGGGGAGTTTAGGTCCTTGCTTTTCCATAGTAGAGCGTTACACTCTAATCTAGTCACCTTGGTGTGACTAATAGTGCCAGTTTAGAACCCCATAGCCCTTTCTCTTTCTTCTGGGCTTGGTTCATCCCAAGTGGTTGAAGCATGACGATACACCAGACTTGGTACATTTCCTTGAAAGGCGTGTGGTCCTAGGAAGGAGACAAAGGTGGGCGAAACACCTCTTGGTTTTCCTATTGTGTTCGTAGGAAACCAAAGAGGTTTCTCTTGCCTTGTAATTAATTGGCAAGAACTTTGATCATCCAATATGTGAGAAACTTGCAGGTTGGGGTCTCTAATGGTGTATCTCAGAGCCAACTGTAGAATTGAGAGTGGTGCAAGGTTGGTTCACCAATTGCGCAGCTAGTGCGCATAGGAATTACATTGTGCTGCATCGAGTAGAAGCGGCTTTCCAAGGTTATATTTGACCAACATGTAGTGCTCCTAGACTTTCTTCCTCTGGTCGAGCTAAAAAGGGGTGTTTTCAATTACATAACCAAACGTAAGAGAAATGGATTGAACCCAAGTGATCAATCGTGCCATGTGCGTGAAAAGACCGAATCTTGTGTCATTCAAGCCTTCTCCAAATCTAGTCACTAAAAATCCTTGACACTCCTAACCTGAAATGATGAAGTCCATGGGGCCAAGTAATTCCATATGCTTCTTCTGAACTAGTTGTATGTCACAGGGCAAGAAAGTAAAACTGGCCTTCCATGCGATGGTTGCAAACTGATGTGGAAATTTGGCTATGAACTCCATCATTTTCAAGTAAAAATACTTCCGAACCACCATCCCTGACTATAGTAGGGCTTCGAAACCTGTACCAATACCACCAAAGAACTCTAATAATGTAATCCCCGCCTTAGGTGTTGTCTAGGTGATTAGCTAATGAAATACTGACTTAATTGGTTCACCATGGTTTTCCATGTTCTCAAAATTAGACAGAGCTTTGACCAAAGGTTCGTGAGTTGCTTTGAACCTCCGTAAAACCTCTAGTCCATGTTGAATGTCCATAGGAACCACCCTCAAGCTTTCAATAGCTTGGGCCTAAGCTATCTCCTCTTCATCTCCTTCTATCCACTCGTGGTTAGCTTGTTGGATGTAGGAAATGGTGTGTGCTTCCTTGAGCATATAATGGTGAGCCATACGACTATGGTTCCCATGTAAATCAAAGGGTGTGTATCTCAGGTGGTGGCCATCAGTCTCCCAATCCATTCGGTAGTATGCATGCTCAAACTAGTTGTCAATTGTGAAACCTAGTGGAAACAGGGCCTTTTGCCCAATGAACACACAGAACTGGTGGCATTGGTGACTAAACATCTGACCTGTAGGCAAAACTCTTGATTTGTACCTTCATTGAAGTTAAGTGCAATCAAATCCGAGCTTTCCCCAAATACCTCTTCTATGCTACCATTAGGAGTGTAAATTTGCCACATAGATTTTTGTAGTTTGGAGTCAAGCATGCCCATCTTTTTGACAAATTGAATTTTAAGAATCACTAGTTGGGCACTTGTATCAAAAAGTACCACTTTGGGTGTATGTCCTCCCACATGGATTGTTAACTCAGTATTGTCAATAATGGCAACTCTGGTGGCGATGGAAGTTCTTTCACTAGGCACCACCTTTGGAAATGAATGAAAAACTTTGTGGAGAGAATAGTTATCCACAACGCTTTTGTTGAGTAACAAATCCACAAATGAGGTGTTTTTAGCTCGTTTTTGATATGTGAATGTAGAATTAGAGGTAGGAAAACCCACTAGTTTAGCCATGCTAGAACTAATGACCAGATTACGAACGTCATCTATAACACGTGAGCCAATTGAGTGTCTCTCCAAGGTGTTGGATGGGACCCCTGTAGCATGTGGATCAGGGATTGGTAGAAGACCTGATGTAGTGTTCAGGGTATCCTTTAATATTGCAATTATGTCCCTGGTGCTTAATTTCAAATTTTGAAAACAAAACAATGGTGTACTCACAAGATTTTGTGCCATTTCATGCATTTGAAGTTGACATTTCATAAGCTGATTAGTGGAAAATTGTGTGTTTTCTTGATGTACATATACTCCTGGGACACGAGAATTTGATGCGCTAATAGCTTGTGGTGTAATAGTCTCCTCCCCCCTCACCAATAAGGTGCATTTCTTTTATGTGTTGAAAGGATGAAAAGATTGTTGCATGACTGCTCGAGCTCCTCTAGCCCTAGTAATAAGACTTGAACTAGATGGGAGTCCATCAATCTGAATTACTTACTTAATGACACAAACTTTGGGTGCCACACTAGCCTTTGTGCCGCAAAGTAGGAAGTGCAAAAAGAAGTAGCAAATTTTGGTGTGAGACTAAAATTGTGTGCACTGGAAAGAACATACTCCCCAACCATGGCATCATGTGAGAGGCCATAGAATGACCTAAGAAGTCCTTACCGTGATCTTGAACCCTATATAGGTTGGGCATGATTAGCTAGTTGGGAATACTTGCTTTTTAGATTAACATATTGGGCCTTCAATGATTCGAGTTCATTTTGTAGAGTTTGAATTTGAGTGGCATGGGCTTGAAGCACCTCCCTCTTATCAGCATTGTGCTCTTTCATCTTAACATTCTTACTGGAATTACTTTTGGTGGGGAAAGCTTGAGTGGAAGGTTAAGGTGCTTTAGCTTTTGATTGAGGGGTAACAAAACACGTTGGCAGATTTTGCCATGGTAATCAAAATTATTTCCATTTCGGGAATTTGGCAAAACAAACATCTTCTTGATGTCCCTCTTTCCCACAATAATCACAAAAGAGATCTTCGGAAGGAATGTTGCACTCATTAGCTTTGTGAGCAGGATTACCACAGTAGTTGCAAAAAGGTCAGATGGGTGTAGTCGAGTGCATCGTTTTAGCCTTTAAAGAAGAATGTGATGATTTGGTTGGCACAGCTAATGGAGGCTGAGGCCTTGAACGTGATGGAGGCCTCATAGTACTAGCCTCATAGTGTGCATGAGTTAATTCTAGCTTTTCAGAAATGTTTTACACATCCAGCAAAATGTATGAGTCTCCAAATTTTGCAAAAACCCGTTATAAAACCTGCACATGGAGTGTCAAAATATTTTCCAACAAACGAAGATATCGATGGGTAGCTTCTAGGTCTGTTATGCTCTGAGTATCCTCTTTAAGCTTGAGAAGCCTCTTGTATTCATCGTTACGCTAAGAGAAGGTGATAAGCTGTAGAATTTTTTCAGAACTCTTAATCGAAAATTCCAGCTCAAAAATTTGAAAGAATTCCCCCACTAGATGAGCAAAAGTTGGTGCATGGATGGTGGGAGGAATGTTTACGATAGTAACAATGAGTTGTTGAAGAAAAATGTTTACTAAAGTAGGTACCGAATTTGGATTATTGGGCACAATCCCATGATGGCAATGGAATCTTGAGAGGCGATGGCAATGGCTATGGCATAAGCTGGATTGGGAATATGAGTGACACCCAAAATCCTCGAAGAATGTTGCTCATAGACATCTAATGCCTCATAGTGCACATAACGGGTTAGTTGTTTGAATGCGAACGCCTCGGTGTAATTAGCGCCATATTTGAGTTTTAATTCATAAACCATAGTTGAGAAAGTTGCCTTAAACTCCTTCAAAGGAATGGTACCTGGCCTTCAGCTGAACTTCTCAATTCTCCTAGAGGAACTACTGACCTCCATGGTGTATATGGGTGTAGAGGTAACAACTTGCAACAAAATATATGGTGATGATATGAAAGATGGTGTGGCAGCGGGCGTACCCCATTGATTAACCCCTCCAAATGGACTTTGATGTATTATTGATGTAGTGTAACCTGAACTTGAATTCGTGGTACGAGTTGTACTGAATGACGGTGGCGCCATAGATGCTTGATGGTACTGTTGTGAAAATTGTGAGCTCAAAGAAATCGGCTCAAATGATTGTGTATTACTTCGTAGCTAATACCTTGGCTCTGGTTGAGTGTTAGTGCTTTCATCATTCAAGGACATGGTGTTGTCCCATGCCCCAAAAATTTATAACAATACAATGCACTAGTTATAAAGTTCTAACACGACATACGGTTTGAAGAATATGGTGCGTCAACAGGGATGAATGGTGATGGACGGACATCGGTGGATGGACGTCAGTGGACGAAAAGGGTTAAAAGGACAGAATTGGATGGACAGAGGGCACCGGATAAACAAATGGTGATGGACGTTGGACGAAATAGGGACGAATGTCGGATGGAATGGCGATGGACATTGGACAAAACAACGACGGACATTGGACGAAACGACAATGGACGTCAAACAAAACGATGACCGACATCAGATGGAATGAGGACGAACGTCGAATGGAACGACAACGAACATCAGATACAACAACGAAACAAAACAGATTGCAGTTATGACAGACTGTGTCGACGACGGCGCTACAAAGTGATCCGCATTCACGAGCTTTACAACAATGGCATGTAAAAGATAAAATGATATATTTTTTCTTTTACTTCGTGTTTTTTTTTTTTTAAATTTTTTTCTTTTTTTTCTTTTTTTTCTAGAGCTGTTACAAGGGCTACTCACTACATGATTGCAAGCTCAAAAACACTCA